>OKVW01000357.1_pt1 | contig 28539 bp, 26 predicted proteins | sample 1606991 | NCBI WGS metagenome assembly OKVW01 (sample SAMN03281021, study PRJEB24777) | human gut metagenome | isolation source: fecal sample PR177 from 1 month old male Malay infant, vaginal delivered... | reverse complement strand
TACTAATTTAGATAATTTTAGGGTTAGAATTGGTAAATTACAACATATTTTTGATAAATATCGTCAAAGTAGATTACCAGAGTTTTATTTTTATCCTAATTTTTTTACACCAGAGTGGGTTTATGAAAGCAAGAACGAATATGTTAAAGTCATTGTAAGTGAGTTAGCACCAAAATCATATGTAAAAGGTATTTATGGTGAAGAAAGTTTAGAAATATATGAAAATTTAATAGATTTTATTTCTTGTAAGTATGGTAAAGATACTTATGCAAAGACAATTAATAACTTACCAAAAAAAGATTATGAATCCTATACAAAGTGTTATTACAATAAGAGTAATAGCGATTCAGAATATCATAGGTATAAATTGATTTATTGGTGGCTAGTAATAGTAGCACTTGATAATGATCTATATAATAAATATTTGGACTATGTTGTAGATGCTGCTGATATTTTTGGCTTTACAGAAGATATGATTTCTGATTGGTGTGAAGCAGTTATTTATTGGTTAAATGGGAATAATATAAATGAAAACTGTGGTTTACAATTAAAAACAGCTGAAGCTAATAAATTCTTTTTTGATAAAAATAGATAATATTGTTTTTGTGAACGGCGTAGTGGATTATTGAGTCGTAACTTTTATCAACATTATGATGTATATGCTTGTTATCATAAAATTATCCATTATAAAAAGAGGGGATTCTCCGTTAGATGGGCGAATTGCAGAGACTAGCATTGAAAAATTTTGTGACGGAGATACTTTATATATTGCCGAGGACGATAGTTTATTATCTATTTTCCAAGATGCAGATGTGACCTCTACTTTTTATGGGCCGCGTGAAACTGTTCAGCGTGCTAGATCTAAGATTGGTAAAGGTGGCTATAACCTATTTACACATAATTGTGAACACTTTGCTATTTGGTGTAAAACAGGACTTAATGAATCTACACAACTTAGTATAGAGGGGATCGCAGTAAGATTTCTAAGATCTAAATTAGGATTATTAAGATATATAGCTGATGAAATCTGGCGTGTTGAGGCAGAGTATTAGTAGTAACTATAAAGGACTAGCAATATAATAAAATATATATTGCTAGTCCTATCTTTTACAAAAATGATAATATTTTAAAAAAAATGTTGACATACACGGATGCGTGTAATATACTTGTATCATCAGGTGAGCTAAATCACCAACATGTAGAACAGAAAGACTTAGGTTCTAACAGCAATCTTATAATATACATAGCTTAATAGAGATGAGTATAGAATCTAGTATAATTTAATAGTTATCGTTCATAAACGATTCATAAGGTTAGACACAAGCAGCAATCTTCAGATTAAATAACCAGAAAAAGCGATTTTGGAGACCTTTTGGTCTAGAGTATCGTGTTTAGTTAGCCTTAGCCTCAGTGAGGTTAGTAATTGTCTTGAACTTTGTATTGTAGCCGCTTATGGTTGTCTTGTTTATTTTGCTTTCAAAATTTACGTTGTGATAATCTGGAGCGGTTTTTTATATGCTAAGGAGATAGGAACTATGAATACATTTATGAACGCTTTAACAAATAATGAAAAATCTTATACTGCGAACGATGGTACAGCATATCGTACAAGTGGTAGTGCTTTGGTGGACCTTAATTTCTCTGTGCCTGCATTGCGTCAGACTGCTGTTGATTTCTATGGTAAAAGTAAACATAATTATCATTTTTATAGTACTGCTCGCACTATGGATGCTGTAGAGGCGTTACGTCTATTCATTATATCTTATGAGGAAGATCCTCTTTATACTATGAAATGGCTTATGTATGTACGCCACATTAAGCTAGGTCTTGGAGAGCGCGATGTATTCCGTATGATGCTCACCAAAATAGGTGATTTACATCCCGAGATGGCATTGCAGTTTATCATCGGTACTGAATTATGGAACTATGGTCGTTGGGATGATGTTCTACGCATCTTCTTTGATACAACGAGTACTATCTTACATGAAGGGCTAGGAGAAGTAATTTCTAATCAGTTCAGACGTGATGTAATCGGTTGTAGTCTCGGCGACTCTATTAGCTTATTAGCAAAATGGATGCCGTCCAATAATACATCCTCTAAGGAGAAGCGTTCTGAGGCAGTTATTTTGCAATCCTTGTTACATTTAAGTGCTCGTGAATATCGCAAAACCTTGTCTAAGTTACGTGAACATTTAGCGGTAGTAGATAGAAAGGCATCCCTCAACCAATGGAATGATATTAATTATAATTATGTGCCATCTAAGGCGAATCTTAAATATCGTAATGCTTTCTTAAAACATGATGAAGAACGTCGCAAGGCCTATCTTGCATCATTACAAAAGGGAGACGATGCTGTTAAGATTAATGCCAATTCTATGTTCTTGTACGATATTGTACAAGCCTATGTAAAGGGAGATAATTTCTGGGATAGTAGTCTAAATCCATATGACGAAACATTAGAGCAGTTGTGGAATGCCCAAGATGCGCCTAAGGATTATGACGATATCTTAGTTATACGCGACGGGTCTGGATCTATGGGGGAAAAACTATCTGGTAATAGTTCCGTCACCGCACTTAGCGTAGCAGATTCGATTGCATTGTATTGTGCACATCATAACAAGAATGAATCCTTTAAAAATCGATTCATTACCTTTAGCAATCGCCCTCAGAGTGTAGATATTTCGATGTGTCAAACATTGCGAGACAAGTTGAGACGATTGCATCGCTTTGACGATTATAGCAATACGGATATAGAGGCTACATTTGATTTAATCCTCGATACAGCTATAAAAAATCATCTTCCTCAAGAGGAGCTACCTTCATCATGTCTTATTATTTCTGATATGCAGTTTGATCAGGCTACAGCTCATGATGATAATACAACTGTTATTGAATCGTGTGGCCAGAAATTTGAATCCCTTGGCTATACTATGCCACGGCTCATTTTCTGGAACGTATCCGTCTATGCACATAATACTATTCCTGTTCAAATGCATCCAAGTGGTGTCATTCTTGTATCTGGATTCTCTAAGTCCATTGTTGATATGGTTCTATCTAGAGAACTCAATCCTGAAACGGCACTCAAAGCTGAGCTAGATGCAAAGTGTAGTATAGTAGATACTGTACTACAAGATTATGTAAATGTAGCATAATTTATATATAATCTTATTACATAAGGTTCTTATTAGTCTGTTTCTGACTAGTAGGACCTTATTTTTGTGTACATAATTTGTGCTATAATGAAGAGTAGGTTTTATAAGGTAATATTCATTATATATACGAGGAATTATATATGGCAATTAGCAAAGAAATACAAAAATCAAGCGAAATGAAGTTTGATGGTAAACTAATTAAAGTTACTTATGATATAGCTGATGTAAATGGTAATGAAGCGTGGCGTGAGGTTGTTCATCATCCTGGTGCTACAGCTATTGTAGTTGTTACAGAAGATAATAAAATTGTAATGGAGCGTCAGTTCCGTTATGCTTTGCAACAGCCTTTGCTTGAAATTCCAGCGGGTAAATTAGATCCTAATGAAGAGCCTCTTAACTGTGCGAAACGTGAGTTAGCAGAGGAGACAGGTTATCGTGCCAATCAATGGATTCCGTTGGGTACAATTGCGACAAGCCCAGGTTTCTGTAACGAAGTATTACATTTATACTTAGCAAAAGATCTTACTATGGGTGAAACTAATTGGGATCCAGATGAATACGTTGAGCTTGAGTATTTTACTTTACCTGAATTATTAGAGGCTATCAAGGCTGAGCAAATTAAGGATAGCAAATCTTTGGCAGCGCTTATGCTTGCAATGCCGTACCTCAAATAATAGTACGTAATAGGAGGATATATGTTTAAACGAATTATCCTATTAGTTATGGACTCTGTAGGTATTGGCCACGCTGCTGATGCTGCGAAGTTTGGTGATGAAGGTTCTAATACATTAGGGCATATTGAATCAACAGCAGGTCAAATCCATTGTCCTAATTTAAAATCTATCGGTTTAGGTCGCATTGCTGATATTTCTGATACTGGTAAAAGCATTAACGGTGCTTTTGGCCGTATGGCAGAGCTCAGTACCGGTAAAGATACGACTAGTGGCCATTGGGAAATGATGGGGCATCCTGTTACCGTTCCATTCCCAACCTTTTACGAAGGTTTTCCAAAAGAATTAATGGATACTTTTACAAAGGAAACAGGCTATGGTTATTTAGGTAATGAAGTTGCATCTGGTACAGAAATTATTGAACGTTTAGGGGCCGAACATATTAAAACTGGTAAGCCCATCGTATATACGTCTGCAGATTCGGTGTTTCAAATTGCGGCCCATGAAGATATCATTCCTCTAGATGAGTTATATCGTATATGCCAAATTACCCGTGATAAGGTTTGCGTTGGAGATTACTATGTAGGCCGTATCATAGCACGTCCATTTGTAGGTGAACTTGGTAGTTTTGTACGCACATCTAACCGTCATGACTATAGTCGCATGCCAGAGAAAAAAATGGTACAACAAGAGTTACAAGATGCAGGTATGCCAACGGTAGCAGTCGGTAAAATTGGAGATATCTATGCTCATGTTGGTTGGGATGAAAGCTATCCTACCAAATCTAATGCTCATGGCATGAATATGGTTCCATATCTATTAGGCTCTACATTTGATTACGGTCTAATGATGGTAAACCTTGTTGAATTTGATAGCCTTTACGGTCATCGTAGAAATGTAGAAGGTTATAAACGAGGTATTGAAGATTTTGACTACCAACTTGGTGGGTTAATACCAATGCTCAATGATGACGACTTATTGCTTATTACCGCGGACCATGGTAATGATCCAACATGGAAGGGAACAGATCACACCCGTGAATTAGTACCTATTCTTGGATATAGTCCACGAATAAATGGGCCTATAAACCTTGGGGATAGAAAAAGCTTTGCCGATATTGGTGAAACCATTTTAGAAAACTTTGGACTAAAACAATGGGGTATTGGCACATCGTTTTTGGAGAAACTTAGTAAATAATTTTCTCATATGTTTTTTGTATATTTAGGTTTAGAATACTAGATTACGATCTATATACAAAAATAACATAATTTCAAAATAACAATGATAATATGCTATATATGAAGATACTACCAGTTAAAAATATTTATTTTTAACTGGTAGTATCTTTAAAATAGATAGTTACATCATAAAGAACGACCAACTTATGTACATCATAAGTTGGTCTTTTTTACTTAATAGAAGTATATTTCTTTAATATTTATTATTTAATTATAGTAAGCCTTTACTTTCCATCATTTCTTTAATATTTAGTAAGGTAGATTTACAAACTACATCATACTCTAGTGTACTTAAGAAATCTGCAAATTTTTTATCATCTTCGTTTTTACATTTTTCATAAGGAATTTTGCCGTTTTGTTGATATGGTTCTAGAATTTGATTTCGTCGGTACTTCCAAGTATTGTAATAAGGACCTTTAAATTTTGTCATAAAGCCATTGCTATCAACTAGTACAAAGCCTTCAGATTCATGGTATGAATTAAGTTCCTCATTAATGATATTCTCTAGTTCATCCATAGTATTAACTTGTTGAATTGTTTTTACAATAGATATTAATTGAATGTCATACTTTTTAAGGATGGAATCTAGTTCTGCTAACCTTTCTCTAGAGAAAGATACATCAATATGCTTGCCATTTACATCTAATGTATTTTGAATCATATCAAGCACATACAGATGATCTTGGTCATATTTTATAATATGTGTATCTTCTTGGCTGATGACTTCGAACATCATAGAGCAGTTATTACGCTTTAATAGCTCTTTAATTTCTTCTTGTAAGGCTTCAGGTAATTTTTTGAATAAATCTTTAAACAAATCTACATGTATACCTTCTGTAGTAGATTTGGATGCAAAAACTAGTTCATCTTTGATAACACCAAGGATAGCAAGGTATCCATTTTCTTTAGTTCGAATTTCAACAGGGAAGGAAAGTGTGTTAGCCAAATTATTTAACTCTGTTTCTGGGCGTTCGTTGAGATTAAAAAATTTATTATAACTACGTAGTTTTACATCTCCTGTTAAGCGATCTACAAATAATCCTCGCGCTTGTACGGTACTTTCGTTCCATAGTCGTTTATGGAATACACGAGAGGTAAAATTCAAGGAGTATAGGTTAGGGGAGCATTTTTTTACTTTTACTAATTTAGAATTACCTAAAATATTAATATCTTCATTTTGTGTGAAGATAACATGTTGTGTCATATTTTGATATTCATGGCGCATGTAATCTTTATCGTACACATCGTTTTTTATTCCATGTTTAGTGAAAGAATCTGCAGTGATATCAATATATTTAAGCTCGCCACCAAATTCAACTTCGCCTTCTAAACAGAAGGAGTACTTACCATCGGGAACACCGCGGTGACCATGAATTTGAATAAAGTCCTGACACAATCCTTTTTCGTAATTAGTATCATATATTTTAGCAATATCTGTTTCGTAAGCTCCGAACCCATTAATAAAGATAGACGTAGCTATAAAGGTCATGTTAGGTACATAGGAGAGACCACCATGGGAAACTAAATATTTTTTGCCATGAAAAATGAAAGGGTAGCATTGACGAAGTGATTTATAAAAGAGGCGTAACTCTCGTTGAAGAGATTCTACTTCTTTTTTCGTCATATCTTTTATGATAGGTGCTACTACTTCTTTCATAAATCGTTTGGAACGATCTAAATTTGTATTGAAAGCAAAGTTTGCGATATGTCGTTCGTGATTACCTTCTAACATAATAGTATTAGGCAATGTACTAAGACGCATCATTTCGTACATCATTTCTTTATTTTCAATACCGCGTTCCAAATAGTCACCACAAAAGATGTAAAGTGTTTTTTCATCCCAAGGTGAGATAGCTTGTTGTAATGCCGTGTAACAACCGTGAATATCACCAATGATACGCACTCGTTCATATTGATTTGTCAAATTTACGGTAAAGTAATTGTTGATTTCATCGATAGAATTTATTTTCTTACAAAACTTTGGTAATGGTGTTGTCTTAATCACCTTGTGCATACGGTGAATGACTTGCTCCGGTACTCGTTTGTAATCTGTACGTTCTGCATTACGAGCCAAGCATTCTTCTAGTGATGTATCTGGTTCGTAGTAATATACAGTATATTTATATTTGTTAAGCAATTCTTTATATGCATTAACAGCTTTAGATGTAGTGTGGGTAGCATCTAAAACGACAAAGTCGCCATTGCTCATTCGTTTTTCTAAGCAATCTAGGAGGAGCTCCCAGGCCGGACCATTATCCTCTTGTGAAATATACCAACCGTCCTCACCAAGAGAAGGGCTGCGTAATAGCATACGGAAATGATCGGCTTCTAAGGTGTAAGCCTCAAGATTGTTGTCACGAATCCACTGAGACTTACCACTAGCAGGAGCACCACGCATTAATAATAGTGTTCTCATAGTAATAGTCCTCTAATCTGCCCATAGGGCGTAATAAAATATAACTGTATAAAAAACGAAAAGAATATTATTGAAAAATTGAAAAAAGCATAAAAAAAACAGTCTCAACGGATATCCGAGAGACTGTCTTACTTGCTTTAGAAATTATAAAGCGTTTACTTTAGCTGCAAGGTTGGATTTTTTGCGAGCTGCAGTGTTTTTATGAAGTACACCTTTGGAGGCTGCTTTATCAATTACGCTAGTAGCATGAACAAGTGCTTGTTTTGCTTCTTCTACTGCGCCTGCTTGAACAGCTTCAACGGTTTTACGAGCTGCTGTACGGATTTGAGATTTTACAGCGGCGTTTTTCGCACGACGTTCAGCATCCGTTTTTACGCTTCTAATACTGGATTTAATGTTTGGCAATTGAGTCACCTCCTTAAAAATCGTTTCTTATACCTGAATGATTATATCATACCACATATTGATACGCAAGGACTTTTCAGCCCAATATTTTCCTTATTAATATGAAGTATAAAACATTTCTACTGCTTATTAACTATACCATATAAGCCTATTTTATGAAATCAAGATTATTAATATATTAGCCAATATTGTAATTATTTAATTATGTTGATTTTAAAAGTTAGTTGACTCCCTTATGTTATAATAAAGGATAGAATTAAGTGAGGTGTCTTATGAAAAAATTAATGATTATAGATGGCAGTAGTTTGTTATTCCGTGCATTTTTTGCATTACCACCGTTGAAGTCTGCTTTAGGTACTCCAACGAACGCGGTGTACGGTTTCTTAACAATGCTCATTAAATTGTATGAAGAAATCAATCCGGATTATATTGCAGTAGCTTTTGATAAAGGTCGTCAGACATTCCGTACAGAAATGTACAGCGAATATAAAGGTAATCGTCCAGATGCACCAGAGGATTTACGACCTCAATTTAGCCTTATTCAAGATGTATTAAAAGCATTGGGCATTTGTGTTATCGAAGAAGAAGGTTTTGAAGGGGACGATATCCTCGGATCCTTAAGTAAGAAATTTGGTACACCAGAGATGGCTGTTCAAATTATTACTGGTGACCGCGATAACCTTCAACTCGTAACAGAGCATAGTCATGTTTTCTTAACTAAAAAAGGCATTTCTGACATGTTAGAGGTTACTTTAGATAACATGGAGGAACTCTATGGCTATGGTCCTGATAAGGTTATCGAAATGAAAGCTCTTATGGGGGATTCTTCCGATAATATTCCAGGTGTACCAGGTGTAGGTGAAAAAACGGCTCTTAAATTGATTACAGAATACGGTAATCTTGAGTCTGTATATGACCACATTGAAGATATTTCTGGTAAGAAATTAAAAGAGCGACTAGTTGAAAATAAAGACTTAGCGTTCTTATCTCGTGAGTTAGCTACCATCAAAACGGATATGGACTTATCTTACAAGGTAGAAGACTTTGTACAAAATTTCCATACCTCTGAGGTACAGCCTTTATTTGAAACTCTTGGCTTTACTAAATTAACACCTCGTATTGTACAAGTAATGGGCGGAGAGGAAGCAGCTTTTGGTGATCCCGGCTCTCTCTTTGCACCACAAGAAGAAATTTCTTTAGACGATTTAGCTGATGCTAAGGCGCTAACTCCTGACTTCTATACAGATAAAACAGTAGCAGTACATGTTGTGCTCGATGGCAAAACTCCATTTAGAACAATCGAGACTGCCTATCTTTCTAATGGTGATACTGTCGTTAAAACAAATGATACAAAGGCGGTTTTACCAGTACTACAAGGGGCTAAGGCCATTGTTACTACTCAAACAAAAGAACTAATAGAAGCATTAGGTGACGAGTCACCAGCTGAAATCTCTTTGTTTAATAATGATAACACTGTACGTATTCATGATATGTCTCTTCTAGCATACTTGTTAGATCCTACGCGTACTAACTACGGGTATCTATATTTAACGGAACGTTTTTCTGTGCCTAGTATTGCCAGCGGTAGCGTAGATGTAGAGTGTGTATCTATGGTGAAAGCTTTACTTGCTATGAACGATGTAGCTTGTGAATCTGCTCGACGTGAAGAGTTATGGTCTTTATATGAAACTATTGAGTTGCCATTGATTCATACATTAGTAGTAATGGAGAAAAATGGTATATACATTGATACAAATAAACTGGCTGAAACGACAGCTCGCTTTAAAGAGGAATTAGCTCAAGTACAGCAAGAGATTTATGATTTGGCAGGTGAAACTTTCAACATAAACTCTCCTAAACAACTAGGTGTTATCTTATTCGAAAAGATGAACTTACCAGTTATTAAGAAGACTAAGACTGGATATTCTACAGATGCTGAAGTACTTGATATGTTGCGTAATGAAAGTCCAATCGTGGAAAAAATCTTGGCATACCGTTCTGTTGCTAAGTTAGTTTCTACTTACTTAGAAGGCTTGGCAGTTCTTATTAATGATAAGACTAAGCGTATTCACACTACCTTTAATCAAATGGTTACAGCTACAGGACGTCTTAGTTCCTCTGATCCTAACTTACAAAATATTCCTGTTCGTACAGAAAAAGGCCGTGAAATTCGTGCCTTATTCTATCCAGGTGCAGGGTACGACACATTAGTGAGTGCTGATTATTCTCAAATTGAGTTACGCATTTTAGCGCATCTTTCTGGCGATGAAGCGTTAATTAAAGCTTTCGTTGATGGAAAGGATATTCACCGCTTTACCGCTGCAGAGGTACTAGGTAAATCTCAAGAGGACGTAACGAGCGAAGAGCGTTCTCATGCGAAAGCTATTAACTTCGGTATTATTTACGGTATTTCTGACTTTGGTTTATCTCGTGATCTTGGTATTACACGAGCTGAAGCTAAGAATTATATAGACTTATACTTTAGCCGTTATCCTAAGGTTAAAGAGTACATGGATCGTATGGTTCAGGAGGCTCATGAAACTGGTAAGGTTCGCACTATGTTCGGCCGTCAACGCGAACTTCCTGATATTAACAGCCGCAACTTTAACCGTCGTTCTTTTGCTGAACGTACGGCGATGAATACACCAATTCAAGGTACTGCTGCAGATATTATCAAGTTAGCAATGAACCAAGTTGAGCAAAAGCTAGAGGAAGGAAACTTTAAATCTCGACTTTTATTACAAGTACATGACGAACTTGTATTAGAAGTAGTGAATGATGAATTAGACGCAGTTGAAGAAGTATTGCGTTCTACAATGCAATCTGTAGTAGAATTACAGGTTCCTCTCATTGTAGATGTGCATCATGCTGAGAACTGGGCATTGGTAAAATAGTTTAATTGATAGTATTACGTGTTAGAAGGTATATATGTTTAAAATAGGCTTAACTGGTGGTATTGCATCAGGCAAGAGTACAGTCCTTACCTATTTTAAGGACAAAGGAATACCCTATATCGATGCTGATATTGTAGCTCGTGAAGTAGTAGAGCCAGGTACTGAGGGTTTAAAAGCCATTGTAGATACCTTTGGTTCTCATGTTTTACATGCTGATGGCACACTCAATCGTGAAGCGCTTGGTGCTATAGTCTTTCACAATGAAGAAAAACGACAATTATTAAATAGTTGTCTAAAAACACATATACGCAATCGTATTATGGAGTTAACATCTCAATATGAACAAGGAAATACGCCAATTTTAATCTATGATATTCCATTACTCATCGAAGGGGAATGGTATACCATGATGGATGAGGTGTGGCTCGTATATGTGAATGAAACGACTCAAATCGAACGTTTAATGAGTCGTAATGGATATACGAGAGAGGATGCCCTTGCTCGTATTAATAGTCAAATGCGGCTTGATGATAAACGTGCCTATGCAGATATAATCGTTGATAATAATGGTACGCCTCATGATTTAACAGTACAGTTGAATACTATTTGGAATGAGTGTATAGAGACAGTTTTACAAGAATCAAAATAATTACCTATTATGTACTAAAATTGGTATATAAAAATTAGTATTAAATGGTATAATAAGCCCATAAAATTTTATATAATAGTAACCTACCATTTGGTGTATTACTATATTGTACCGATATCAAAATCGGATAAAGATTGTGTAAGGAAAGGGGGATATATGAAACGTGCAACGGCAACGGCGCTATCGTGCGTCGTACTTGGGTGGTTTTATTTTACTCATTTAGATGATCCTATAGCGCGTCAAGTGGCGTACCCCTTTAACTATAGAGATGTAGTGATGGCTGCAGCTGATAAGGAACAAGTACCACCTTCCTTAGTGGCTAGTGTTATCTTAGCTGAAAGTAAATATAAGAATACTGCGGAATCTGAAACAGGCGCTCTTGGATTGATGCAACTTATGCCAGATACAGCGCGATGGGTAGCTCAACAAGTTGGACATGGAAACTATACAGATCGCCAGTTAAAAGAGCCTGAAACTAATATTGAGTTAGGTACATGGTACCTAGGTCATTTGTTAAAGGAATTTAATGGTGATGAGGTGCAGGCGTTAGCTGCGTACAATGCGGGACGTGGTCATGTGGAATCTTGGCTCAATGAGAATAAATGGAATGGCATGGTTGATACCATACCATTTCCTGAAACGCGTAGCTATGTAAAAGCTGTCTTACAGTATCAAGAAAAGTACGAGGCATTATATGGAAACGATTATTGAAGCTTGTAAAGCATTAGATTATTCATGGTTGCCTCAGCAAATTGAGGGCTTTACCTTAGTGGCGTCCAATGAAGCTGATTATACGGCACTACTTGAGCGTCTCGGAGCCGGTGAAGAGGTATTAAAGGTACCCATTTTCCATTATCAAAATGATTTGGGGTGGCGATGGTCTGCCTTATATGATAAAGAGGTAGAGGACTATACAGTACATATTGAAATGCCACTCTTTTCCTTTGTTGATATTTCTTTTGTACGTGCTGATTTAGAGTCGTTTTGGCAAGGATTACAAGATCGCTGTGTCAAAGGGTTAACGAATATGTTAATAGAGCCAGCGAATAACTTTACCTTTACCTATCGTCGTCGAGGCATTCCTGAATGGGATTTTTCCGAGGTTATGCCTAAAGAACTGGAAGGCTTTGTATGTGATGTTGATCCAGCTCATGCAATCCGGATGATTAATGGTTCTTTTATTATCGGCGAGTATCGTAAGATGGACGAATGTACAGGATTATTGCTATATTATAACGAATTGCGAGATGAATACTTTGCAGAGCTTCGTTATAAAAACTATCCTGAAATAGACCATCACCTAGATGCTAAAAATTTAGATGATTTAACTGCAGTTCTACGTGAACATTTGGGTCCTATATTAAAAGGATTAAATGAACGCGTTGATTAAGGATAATCATTATATATGACTATGCTATTTTTTGAGTTATTTTATAATCATATGAAATAATCTAAGTGGGAATGTTTGCTTAAAGCCCATAAGAAAGCGTAGAATTTGTATATACACAGCAAATGTGATATACTATATATGACTTTTATATAAATCTTTTAAAAGAGTGGGCTTATGTCCACTCTTTCATTTATGATTAGCCTAATTAAGGTATTTGAAAAAAAGAGATATATACAAGATGTAGTAATGAAGGAGGCGATGGCTATGAAGAGAGAAGCAGTAGAGGAATTTGTATCCTCTGTAGTTGAAGGTATTATAGCCGGCACCGAAATGGAACTAGTCGATGTAGATTACGTTCGTGAACGCGATTGGTATTTACGTGTCTATCTCGACAAGCCAGGTGGTGTAGATTTGGATGACTGTCAGTTGGTTAGCGAAAAACTAAGTGCTGTGCTCGACGAAAAAGATCCAATTACGGAAAACTATTTATTGGAAGTATCTTCTCCAGGCCTAGATCGAGTTCTTAAGAAGGATAAGGATTTGGTTCGCTATAATGGTCGTGATGTTGATATCCAACTATTTAAACCGATTAATGGCAGTAAGCAATTTACTGGTGTATTAGAAGGTTTTACAGACACAACTATCGATTTTACTATCAATGGTGAAAGCATGACATTCGAACGGTCTGCCATTGCACAAATTCGATTACATCTTGATTTTTAATATATGGAGGCATACGAGTGAGTCAAGAATTAATTCAAGCGGTAATGGTGCTTACAAAGCAAAAAGGTTTTGCTCCTGAGGTTATTTTTGAATCCTTAGAGGCTGCATTGTTGCAAGCATATCGCAAAGAACCAACATCTAATCCAGATGCGTACGTTGTGATTGACCGTGAAACAGGCGTTTACAAAGTAATGGCTAAAAAACAAGTAGTAGAAACTGTGGAATTGCCAGAAACAGAAATTAGCTTGTTAGAAGCGCGCAAAATTGACAAACGTTTTGAAATTGGCGACGTAGTAGAAGTAGATGTTACTCCAGCTAACTTTGGCCGTAGTGCTGCCCATACTGCAAAACAAATGCTTATTCAACGTTTGAAAGAGGCTGAACGCAGCGTAGTATACGAAGAATACTATAGCCGTGAAGGCGATATTATTACTGGCGTTATTACACGTGTTGAAGGTAAAAATGTATTTATCGATTTAGGTAAAACAGAAGCAATCTTGCCTCCTACTGAGCAAATTGCTACAGAAACATATCGCGAAGGAGATCGTATTAAATGCTATATCGTAGAGGTTAAGAAAACTACGAAAGGGCCTCAAATTATGATTTCCCGCACACATCCTGGTTTATTAAAACGCCTCTTTGAGTTAGAGGTACCAGAAATTTATGAAGGTGTGGTAGAGCTTAAATCCGTAGCTCGTGAGCCAGGTATGCGTTCTAAGATTGCTGTTTATAGCCGCGATGAAAATGTTGACCCAGTAGGTGCTTGCGTAGGTCCTAAAGGTCAACGTGTACAACATATCGTTGATGAGTTACATGATGAAAAGATTGATATCGTTAAATGGGATGAAGATCCAGCAATTTATATCGCTAACTCCTTGAGTCCAGCAAAGGTTGTATCTGTTGATGTAAGTGAAGAAGAAAAATCCTCTTACGTTGTAGTTCCTGATTACCAATTATCCTTGGCAATTGGTAAAGCTGGTCAAAATGCTCGATTGGCAGCCAAATTAACTAACTGGAAAATCGATATTAAGAGTGAAACTCAAGCAGCTGAAGAACCTTTTGCAGGCTTCGGTAATGCTGAGGACGGTGAATAGTCATGAAACCGAAATCCCAACCTATGCGCACGTGCGTAGGATGTGGTGAGCCTAAGGCGAAACGTGAATTGATTCGCGTAGCCTTAAGTCCAGATGGCAATATCAGTATTGACCGTACTGGAAAAGCACCGGGGCGTGGAGCGTATTTATGTGAGTCCATGTCATGCTTTGAGCAAGCCTATAAGGCTAAGCGATTAGAACGGTCATTAAAGCATAGTGTATCGAAAGATATATACGAAGCATTACAACGTGATTTACAAGAGAATGAGTAATCACTGATATACATGAATGAAGATAAAATTTTAAATCTCTTAGGATTAGCACAACGAGCTGGCAAGGTTATTTCTGGTGACTTTATCGTAGAAAAAGCCATGAAGAGAAAGGAACCTAAACTAGTCCTTCTCGCTGGCGATTGTGCATCCAATAATGAAAAGAAATATAATCAATTAGCAGAAACACATCATATCCCACTTCGTAGCATTGGTACTAAAGAAACTTTAGGAACTGCTATTGGTAAAGAGGTTCGGGTAGTGGTCGCAGTACTAGATGATGGATTTGCAAAGGCGTTACTAAAAGAGATTGATCGATAATAAGGGGGTATGTAGATGTCCAAAAAGCGCGTTCATGAAATCGCCAAAGAGTTTGGCGTAGAAAGTAAGCAGGTCATTTCTATCTTGCAACAACATAATATTAATGTTACAAAAGCAGTAAACTCTGTAGATGATTCAGGCTATGATATTGTTAAAAAACAATTAAGTAAGAAAGCTGAAGCACCTAAAGCTACACAAAAGGTAGAACAAAAATCTGCTCCAACAGCAGCACATAAACAAGAGGCTGCACCACATAAACAACAAAATCCAAATCGTTCTAACGAATACAAAAAGGATAATCATAAACAAGGTGGTCAAAAACAAGACGATCAATCTAAACAAAACGACCATAAAAAGGGCAATGTACGTCATGTACAAATCTCTGAGCCTACACGTAAATCCGAAGGTAACCAACAATCTGGTGACCGCGCTAATAACCGCCCTAACAATAACAGAAATAATGATAATCGTAATAACGGTCGCCCTAATGATGCTCGTAATAACGATAATCGCAATAACGACAATCGAAACAATGATAACCGCAATTCTAATAACAATGATCGTCGTAACAAGAAGAATAAAAAAGGTGGCAATAACCGCCCTCAATCCTTGTTATCTACATCTATGCAAAAGAAAAAGAATCGCGTAAAACATCGTAACGAACAATACTTACAACAAAAAGCAGAAGCTGAACGTAAGGCTGAAGCTGCGATTGCTACAGAAATCGAATTATCTGGTCCTTTAACTGTTAAAGAACTTGCTGAGAAAATGGGTCGTGAAGTATCTGAAATCATCAAAAAATTGATGCTTTTAGGTGTTATGGCTAGCATTAACCAAGAGGTTGATGTTGATACAGCTACAATCGTAGCTGAAGAATTTGGTGTAACTGTAACAGAAGTAGAACCTGAAGAAGATCCTACAGATGTTATTGAAATTGAAGATGCACCAGAAACATTGAAACCTCGTCCTCCAGTTGTTACTATCATGGGTCACGTTGACCATGGTAAAACATCCTTATTGGACGTAATTCGTCAAACTAATGTAACAGCAGGCGAAGCAGGTGGTATCACTCAACATATCGGTGCCTACCAAGTTCGTTATAACGACAATAAAATTACATTCCTTGATACTCCAGGTCATGAAGCGTTTACGGCTATGCGTCTTCGTGGTGCTAAATCTACAGATATCGCAGTTCTTGTAGTAGCTGCCGATGATGGTGTAATGCCTCAAACTATTGAAGCCATTAACCATGCTAAATCTGCTGATGTACCAATTATTGTTGCTATCAACAAAATGGATAAACCAGGTGCTAACCCAGACCATGTTAAACAACAATTGTCTGAACATGGACTTTTACCAGAAGAATGGGGCGGCGATGTAATCATGGTTCCTGTATCTGCTAAACAAAAACAAGGTATCGACGACTTGCTCGAAAATATCTTGCTCGTAGCAGAAGTTATGGAATTGAAAGCTAACCCTAACCGTAAAGCGTACGGCGTAGTTATTGAGGCTCAACTTGATAAAGGCCGTGGTGCTGTATGTACAGTACTAGTACAAAAAGGTTCCCTCCGTGTAGGTGATACTGTACTTGCTGGTACAGCATATGGTAAAGTACGTGCCATGACAAATGAACGCGGTGAAAAAGTAAAAGTAGCTCGTCCTTCTATGCCAGTAGAAATCTTGGGCTTCTCTGAAGTTCCACAAGCTGGTGAAATCATCAATGGTATGGATGATAACGAAGCACGTGCAATCGCTGAAAAACGTATTGCTAAACAACGCGTTCAAGAATTGCAAGCTACTCACAAGGTTACATTGGATGATATCTTCAACCAAATTCAACAAGGTGAGTTAAAAGACCTTAACATCATCATTAAAGCTGACGTTCAAGGTTCTGTAGAAGCATTACGTCAATCCTTAGAAGGTATTAAAAATCCTGAAGTACGTATCGTAATCGTTCATGCTGCAGTAGGTGCTATTAACGAATCCGATATCATGTTGGCTTCTGCATCTAATGCAATTGTAATGGGCTTCAACGTACGTCCAGATGCTAATGTTCGTCGTGCTGCAGAAAATGAAAAAGTTGACCTTCGTACATATCGTGTAATCTATGATGCTATCAATGACGTTGAGTCTGCGATGCGTGGTATGTTAGCTCCTCAATTCAAAGAGGTTGTCGTTGGTCGTGCAGAGGTGCGCCAAGTTATCTCTACACCTAAGGCTATTGTTGCAGGTTCTTATGTAACAGAAGGTCGTATTACTAACGACTCTGAAGTACGTTTAATCCGTGATGGTATTGTTGTATTTGAAGGTAAGGTTGACTCCTTACGTCGATTCAAAGACGAAGTTAAAGAAGTTAAAACATCCTTCGAATGTGGTATTTCCTTAGAAGGTTACCGCGACATCAAGGAAGGCGACGTAATCGAAGCGTACTTGATGGAAGAAATTGCACCTCAAATTTAGGAGGTTTATATGAGTGACGTTCGTGTCAGAAAATTACAAGAATTCATCAAACAAGAGGTAAGTCAAATGTTGATGCGCGGATTGAAAGATCCACGCATCGGCTTCACTACTATTACCGATGTTCATGTAACAGGTGATTTGCGTGAAGCTACGATTTATGTTTCTTTGTTTGGTTCCGATAAGGAAAAAGAAGATACACTTATCGCTTTAAAGCATGCTGCGGGTCATATTCGTACTGAGCTTGGCAAAGTACTTAAATTGCGCCATATTCCTTCTATCACATTCGATAAGGATACGTCTTTAGACTATAGCATGCATATCGAATCCCTTTTGAATGAAATCAAAAAGGACGAAGAAAAAAATTAACACAAAGGATACAGAACATGAGTAAGATTACTATTAATCAATTACATATGGCTCTGTGTGAAGCTAATTCTATTATGCTAACCGTCCATGTTAGACCTGATGGCGATGCTATCGGGTCCATGGTGGCCTTTTACGAAGCCCTTGTAGGGCAAGGTAAAACTGTATATATGGTAGTGGATGATGTAGTTCCTGAGAAGTACTCATTCTTACGATATACGGACCACATCCATGATGTAGCGTATTTTGAAACAAACCCTGTTGATATTGATATGCTAATGGTATTGGATGCTAGCACGTATGAGCGAATTGGCAAAGTAGGTGCACTATGGAGTGCACCTATTTTTAATATAGACCATCATATTTCCAATACAGAGTTTGCGGATCATCTATATTTAAAGCCTGACTTTGCTGCTACTGGTGAAATCGTTACCGATTTATGTACAAAATGGAATTGGCCTATCACTGAGTCTATGGGCACTGCGCTATATATGGCTATTGCTACAGACTGTGGATTCTTTAAGTTTAGCAATACAACTGCCAATACGTTAGAAATGGCTGCCAAATGTGTAGCTGCCGGTGCTAGACCTAATGTTATTTCTGAAACGATTGAGGCTGTGTCTGCTAGTCGTTTAGAATTAACAAAACAAGTTATGCAGACTATTGAGTTCTACAAAGATAATACAGTAGCTACCATCGAGTTGAATCGTGAGGCTATGACCATTCTTGGAGATGATACAGATGGTTTTGTAGATATTATTAGAAATGTAGATACTGTTGATATAGCTATTTTATTGAAAGCTGAAGCTGATGACAGAACACGGGTAAGTTTACGATCTAAAGGTACCGACGTGAATGCTATCGCTAGCAATTTTGGCGGTGGCGGTCATATTAGAGCTTCCGGTTGTACGATTAATCTACCATTACAGGAAGCGAAACAGGCTCTCATTGAGGTGATTAAATAATGGATGGCATTTTACCATTTTTAAAACCTCCTGGTATAACAAGCCATGATGCTGTTGCCATTTGTCGTCGCATTTTAAAAGAAAAGCGCATTGGTCATAGTGGTACTTTAGATCCTATGGCCTATGGCGTGTTGCCCATTTTTCTTGGTAAGGCTACTCGGCTTATTGAGTATACAGAGGGGTTTGATAAAACCTATGTGGCAGAATGTAAATTTGGTACTTTTACAGATACTGAAGATAGTTCTGGACAAGCTGTATTACCTGATAAAGATATGGTATTGCGAGATGGTGTTCTATTGAATAAATCCCTTCAAAGTTCAGAGCTTTCCGATGCTATGCTTAAACCTACTTTTGATGAATTAGTTAATACATTAAATACCTTTATTGGTATTCAAGATCAGAGACCATCAAAATATTCTGCTATTAAGATAAATGGTATACGTGCTTATGAATATGCTCGTAAAGGGATTCCTGTAGAATTACCATTACGTCAGATTCATATTAAACATATTGAGCTGATAGCGTATGGTTTTCCTTATTTTACAGTTCGTGTAACTTGTTCTGGAGGTACCTATATTCGTTCATTATTGCGTGATATCTGTGTTTCATTAGGTATACCAGGAACCATGACATCTTTGGCACGTACCCAAGTAGGACCATTTGATATTGATTCTGCTAAAATGGCTGAAGAGTTGATGCTTCATGGTGAAAGCCAATTGTTACCAACGGATACAGCCGTTTCTCATCTTTCAAAAGTAATGGTAAATAGTGTACAATTAAAGATGATGGTGCAAGGTAAGGAACTGCCTATTGGTAGCGAATTTTCTTATACTGAACCAGAACATTATTATAGAGCCTATGGTCCTCATGGATTTATAGGGATTATGAAACGAACTAACCACTCTTTGAAGGTGGAAAAAAATATTTTTATTGAAGGATAAGTATGAAGCAAATACATTCGTTTGATGAACTGCGTCAAATCAAAGATACAAAAGTATATGCCCTAGGTACCTTTGATGGTATTCATCGAGGTCATCAACGAGTTATACGCAAGGCCGTTGATGAGGCAATGGCAGTTAATGGTGTTAGTATAATCATTACCTTTGAACATCATCCACTAACTATACTACATCCAGATCGAGTTCCTAAACGGGTTATTCAAGAAGAGATTATGGATTCCGTTCTTGAAGATTTGAATGTAGATTATATTTTACGGTTGCCTATGACTGAAGAGTTACTAAAAATGAGTGCTGATGATTTTTTAGGAGCTCTTTGTACAGATATGAATGTTGCTGCTATCGTAATTGGTGAAAACTTTACATTTGGTGCAAAAGGTCTTGGTAATCCAGAATATATGCAACAAGTATTAGCGGATAAGCATATACAAGTTTTGGTGCAGCCTTTATTGCCTTGTGATGGACTCAGTACACCTATTTCAAGTACGGAGATTAGAAAGGCCATTCGAGAAGGGCGTTTAGAAGATGCCACACACTGGCTTGGACGACCATTCCAATTTAAAGGAACTGTTATCAAAGGTGATCAACGAGGACGTACATTAGGGTTCCCAACATTGAACTTGTTGCTTCCTAATGAAATGGCTACACCTCCAGATGGTGTATACGCTAATCGCGTGTGTATCGATGGTATTTGGTATGATGGGGTAGGAAATATTGGGGATAATCCTACATTTAAGAATCAGTACCATAGATGCGAAGTACATGTATTTAACTTTGACCAAGATATATATGGAAAAGAAGTAATTGTACAATTTATTTCCTATCTTAGAGGGGAAGTTAAATTTAATAACTTACAAGATCTTATTGATCAAATGAAGGTAGATGAAGAACAGGCTCTAGCTGTTTTAGCTAAAGCATAATAAGGGGGTTCTCATGGATATTAAAGAAGCTCGCAAACAAATAGATAGTATCGACTCCGTACTTGTTACAGAGTTTGAAAAACGTCTCACATTGATTAAAGAGATTGGTAAATATAAGGATGAACATCATTTACCACTCATTGATGAAGAACGTGATGAAAGTATTATTGCGTTGCATACTGAAAATTGCAAAGATAAAACATTAGCACCTTATATTGAAAATTATATAAAAACTGTTGTGTCTATGAGCAATGAGTTTTTAAAAGAGCATATGCATAAGCATATTTTCCTCATCGGCATGCCAGGCGCGGGTAAGACAACAGTTGGCAAAATGCTAGCTAAAGAATTAGGCAGAGACTTTTACGACCTAGATCAAACGATTCAAGATAAGGTTGGGAAATCTGTTCAAAAAATCTTTATTTATGACGGTAAAGATGCTTTTAGTGAATATGAATATAACACGATTAAGGAATTAATTCATAATAAACCATCTGTTATTGCTACCGGTGGTGGTACTGTTACTTATGATAAAACAGTTAAGCTAATGCGCAATAATGGTCTTGTTGTATTTGTTAATCGTGATGTGAATCATATCTTAGATGATTTGGATCTTGAAATTCGTCCACTTGTAAAAGAAAGTATTGAATATATCTTCAATGTATATGAAGAACGATACCCTTTATACGAAGAAGTGGCACATATCAAAATTGGTAATGAAGGTAGCATTACCGATGCGGTACAAGAAATTATTGAAGCTTTGCCTAATACGGAGAAATAATGGACGCCATACGAGGATTTGTATACCGAACTATATATGAGAATACACAACGTACGTATTGCGTGTTTGTCCTTAAGGATTATAATGAGGAATACATTACTTGTACTGGTAAATTTGAATCTCCTAAAGAAGGAGAAGATATCGAAGTTCGAGGCCGTTATGTAGAGCATGAAAAATACGGTCGTCAATTTGATGCTACTAGTGTAGAAAAATTAAAACCTGATAACATGGGAGCTGCCAAAACGTATTTATTGAATTTAGGTATTAAAGGTTTTGGTGAAAAGTCTGTAGAAAAGGTTCTCGAGTATTTTGGTATCCGTATTTTAGAAATTTTACGGGAGGAACGTCCCGAAGAGATTAAAGATGTTCCTGGACTTCGTAAAAGTGTTAAGGACGAATTATTTAATACCTTACTTGGTGAAGGTATTTTATCTGATTTAAATCACTTTTTTGAAAGCCATCATATTTCTTCTAAATGGAGTCGTATCGTATACACCTATTATGGTGTTCAGTCTGTTGCTGTTATCGAGGATAATCCTTATACCTTGTTACGTGTGGCTCCAGATATGCTTTTTGGCACCGCTGATACGCTTGCAGAACACTTGGGGATTACAGGTAGTGATACGCGTCGTTTAGAAGCGGGTTTGGAATGGATTCTGCGCAGTTTGGATAATCAAGGGCATACATGTTTGCCTGTAGATCAACTTATCGGTCGTTTAGACGATTTATTACAAACTGATGTAGATGATATTGCTAACTTTATTGAAAGCCTCTTGGAGCAAGGTGCTTTATATAGTACATATTATGAAGATATCCTATATATTTACCCTCCAGAAATGTATGTGTCTGAAGTAGAGAGCGTTCATTATACAAAAGATTTCTTATTAGAGGCTGATCCAATTTCTCTAGATATTCCTAGTTTTATAGAAAAGTTTGAAGCTGATAACCATATTACATTTGGGGAGGCTCAAAAAGAGGCTATACAGCTATCCTTCTTTGAAAAGTTTTCCCTTATAACTGGTGGTCCTGGTACTGGTAAAACGACGATTATTAAGGCTTTAGTAAAAGGCTTCCAACTTGGTGGACTAGGGCGTATTATTCTTTGCGCTCCTACGGGACGTGCTGCTAAACGACTTACAGAGGCAACAGAATTTGAGGCTACTACAATTCATAGATTGCTAGTACCTGTTCAAGGCAGTGACTCCTACGACTTTACTAAGAATGAAGATGATCCATTAGATATAGATGTTATTATCATTGATGAAGCATCAATGCTCAATGTACGGTTATTCTATTCATTAATGGCGGCCATTCCAAAGGAAGCCCATGTCATTATCGTTGGTGACGTAGATCAACTACCACCTATTGGAGCAGGTTTTGTATTAAAAGATTTACTCGATAGTGATTGTGTTCCTTATACACGACTCAACCAGATTTATCGTCAAAGCTCTGGTAATACTATTGTTGAAAGCGCCTATGATATTAACCGTGGTGAAATGCCGAATCTGGACAGTGTAAGTGAAGAGTTTTCTTTTATTCCTGTTAAGTCTTATGACATGATGATGAAAGCTATCATCGATGTGTATAAACGAGAACAAGAGCATGTAGACGATGAATTAGACATTCAAATTATTTCTCCTATGCGTCGTGGTGAAGCAGGTAGTACTTTGATATCTCAATATGTACAACAAGCTGTTAATCCACCGGATAGCTTAAAAGGTGAAGCCCGTGTAAATGGCATTACTTATCGGGTCGGTGATAAGGTTATTCAAATTCTCAACGACTATGAGTTAGAGGTCTTTAATGGTGAAATTGGTGTAATTTACGCCATTACACGAAGCGATATTTGTATCCGATTTATCCATAAAGAGGTTCGTCTACCTATTGATGAAGCTCATATGATTATGCCTGCTTATGCTATTACAGTTCATAAGAGCCAAGGTAGCGAGTATGGTGTAGTTATCATTCCATTTGTACCACGTTATGGTGGTATGTTGCAGCGTAATTTGTTATATACAGCTGTTACAAGAGCAAAACGGAAGGTTATAATTGTGGGTACTACAAGCGCTATAGAACGTGCTGTACGTACTGTAAATGCAGATGAACGATATACATTGTTTAAAGAAAGACTACAAGGGAGATGTGATTCGTAATGAGTCTTTGGGATTTCCTATTTCCACCTGTATGTCCTCACTGTGGCGCCTCTGTAGCAACACAAGGAGATTGGTGTGAAACTTGTTTTAAAGATCTATTACATATTCGTCATGTGCCAAATAAATTTTTGCATTATGTAGATGATGTCTGTGTGCTGGCGGATTATCGTGGTGGACTAAAGTCTATGATATACGATGTAAAATTTAATGAAAAAAAGGAGCAGTCCAAGGGGGCTGCTCCTTTTTTAGCATCGTACAACTTTTACATGAATTACGATGAACCTAATATTATAAAGGGGAATTGTAAGACTATATATGATTATATAGTTCCTGTACCGTCTAGTGAGATGAAGAAGAAAAAGAGGGGGTATAATCAGGTCGATTTATTCTTTAAAAAATGGGCATACTCATTAGAGAAAATAGATAAGGGATATTTTGTATGGTTAGATTGTATATATAAGTTTGATACCTCTAATGATATGTGGTCCTTAACACATAAAGAACGACATCAAAATATAGAGAATGCTTTTGTGATCAAAGCAGAGTATAAAGATATTGAATTTTCCACAAAGCGTATTTTAATTGTAGATGATATTTATACTACAGGAGCAACAATCGAAGCTGTAGCTAAGGTTCTTAGGTCATATAATCCTAGTAGACTCGATGCTTTAACACTAGCTAGCGGTAGCTTTTAATTATTACAAAAAAAGCGTTCACCGAATGGTGAACGCTTAATCATTATATTAGCCTAGCACATCGATAAATGCTTTTACCACATCTGGATCAAAGAGAGAGCCGGATGCACTAAAGAGTTCTTCTTTAGCTTTAGCTTTTGTTTTTGCCCAAAATTCTGTAGAAGGATTAACTGTTGTATCATAATAATCTGCAACAGCAATGATTCTAGCTCCTAATGGGATATTAGCACCACGCAAATGTTTAGGGTAACCAGAGCCATCCCATTTTTCATGATGGTAACGAATATAAGGCAAGATTTGTTGGCAGCAAGGGTAGTTTTCGATCATATTCGCACCACTTGCAGCATGTTGCTTATACTTGGACATTTCTTGTTTATTAAGATATGGAGATTTTTGGATTAATGCATTAGGTACCATTAATAGTCCTACGTCATGAAGTAATGCTGCATGGCGAATTTGTTCAATTTCATTTAACGGTAAACCCATTTTAGCAGCAATACTAACTGCATAGTTTGAAACTTGGATAGAATGAGTGTACAGATGATAGCTTTTCATTTGTATCATCTGCAAGAGCTGAGCGCTAATGGCTTCTAAACTGTCCTTCTCCAGTTCGTACAACCCAGATGGTTGCATTAATGATAACATAAACATAATAAACCCCTTTAACTAACATGTAGAACATATGGTACAACCCCTCGTACTTATGTTCATATCGTACAACTTTAGGCCGTTCTTATTTAATAGTATACAAATTATACACCATAAATAATATTTTGTGTATGATACGTATGTTCTATTATACATGTTGTATTCATATTTGGCATACTAAAAATAATTGACATTTTAGGAATGTACTAAATATAGTACCTAGAAAAACTAATTTTATAAATATTAAAATAATATGAAGAATATTTTAGGTTTTCTATGACAATTTTCTATACATACCAAAAAAGGGGTTGCAAAATTTATTCTCATTTCAATGAGAACTGAACGATGCTATGTTCGGAAATATAATTTAATAGGTACGTCTTATTAATTTTAAGAATGTATATATAATTATAAATCTAGACATGTATACTGTTATTCTTTATAATACGTCTATACGGGTCTGTGGTTGAAAGTCGATGCCAGTCGCAGGCGAAACGATCCACATAAGCAACCCAAGAGGTTGTGAGCATGGTGCGGCTTAGGTGTAAGTCCTGCCGGTAAAACCGAGAGGGGTAGTAGTGGGGAGTCTCGGACTTATGAGCGAACCTTCCAGCAGGCGAGTGTGGGGGCAAAGACCAGGTCAGCCGTATACGGGCACATGAGGCTTTTCTCATGTGCTTTTTTCTTTTTATACATCTGTATATTTAAAAATGGTGAAAATACCGATTCTTATGGGAAAGTTTTTATACATTATTGTTATAAATATACAATCAGTGTATAAAAATAAAATATAAATATAGTGATTAATTGATATTTAGGATGATTCTATACAAAATTATTGACATAATTATACTAAGTGGTATACTAGTGGAATAAAAATAGTTAGTTTAGTAAATGAGGATGATTCGATGTTAAATAGCAAGTTAAAAAAATTAATCATTGGTGGTTGTATGTTAGTAATGGCCGGTACTGTAATTGGCGGTTGTGGATCTTCTACACAAACAACTTCTAATAAACTCATTGTTGGTACTAATGCCACATTTGTACCATTTGAATTTAAAGATGAAAAAACTCAAGACTACACAGGCTTTGATATTGATTTAATTCGTGCCATTGGTAAACGTATCAATAAAGATGTAGAGCTTAAGAATGTTGCTTTTGATGCTTTGATTCCAGCTTTAAATACACATGATATTGATGTAGCTGCATCTGGTATGACGATTACCAAAGCTAGAAGTGAAAAGGTATTATTCTCTTCTCCATATTATGAAAATGCCCTTGCTGTAGTATATAAAGATGGCGCAAATATCACATCTCTTGACGATCTTAAAGGCAAGAAAATTGCTGCTCAACTAGGTACTACTGGTGCAGATTTAGCCCATAAAATCGAAGGTACTACTGTAAAAGAGTTTGACCATAGTAATGAAGCTTTGTTAGAATTACAAAATGGTGGTGCTGATGCAACTGTTATTGATTTGCCAGTGGCTCAATATTACAGTACTAAACATCCAGATCAACATATTAAATTTATGGCATATCCAAATACAAAAGAATATTTGGGCTTAGCAATTAATAAAGATAATAAAGATTTACAAGAACAAATCAATAAAGCAATTGCAGATATGAAGGCTGATGGTGAATTTAATACATTATATAAAAAATGGTTTAATGTAGATGCACCTGCTGATATGCCAGTAGTGGTAGAATTTAAATAATAGGAGAGATCATGAGTTTTAATTGGGGGTTAATTGCGGATAATTTACCGCTCTTATTACAAGGTGCACTTGTAACCGTAGAAATTACAGCTATGTCTGTTGGCTGTGGTTTCTTTATCGGTTTATTAGTAGCCTTAGCAAATTTATCTAAATTTACTGTAGTTAGATTATTAGCAAAATGTTATGTAGATATCATTCGTGGTACACCGTTATTGGTACAAATCTTCTTGATTTATTTTGCTTTGCCAATGATTACAGGACAACGTATTGATCCATTTATTGCGGCTGTTACCGCATGTAGTATTAACTCTGGTGCATATGTGTCTGAGATCTTCCGTGCTGGTATCCAGTCTATCGATAAAGGTCAAATGGAAGCAGGTCGATCTCTTGGTTTAACTTGGGGTCAAACTATGCGTTATATCATCATGCCTCAAGCTTTCAAAGCAATTATCCCACCATTGGGTAATGAATTTATTGCTATGTTGAAAGACTCCTCATTGGTTTCTGTAATTGGTTTCGAAGAATTGACACGTCGTGGTCAATTAATCATTGCTAAAACGTATGCATCCTTTGAAATCTGGGGTACAGTTGCTGTTATTTACCTTATTATGACAGTAACAATTTCACAATTAGTTGGTTACCTTGAAAGGAAATATAGCATTAAATGATTAAATTAGAAAATGTACATAAATCCTTTGGTAAAAATGAAGTATTAAAGGGCATTGATTTACATATAGAAAAAGGTCAAGTTGTCGTTATAATTGGTCCATCTGGTTCTGGTAAAAGTACAGTATTGCGTACTATGAACTACTTAGAAGAGCCTACATCTGGTAAGGTAATTGTAGATGGTATGGATCTTTCTGATAAGTCTAAACTCAATGAAGTTCGTGCTGAAGTAGGGATGGTATTCCAAAACTTTAATCTTTTCCCACATATGACTGTAATGGAAAATTTAACATTAGCTCAAACTAAGGTTCGTAAAACTTCTAGTGATGAAGCTAAGAAAATCGGACAAGCTTTACTTGATCGCGTTGGGTTAGGAGATAAAGCTAATGCATATCCTGATTCCTTATCTGGTGGTCAAAAGCAACGTGTTGCTATTGCCCGTGCCCTAGCGATGAAACCAAAAGTTATGCTATTTGATGAACCTACATCTGCACTCGATCCAGAAATGGTTCGTGAGGTTCTAGATGTAATGAAGTCTCTCGCAGAAGAAGGGATGACGATGGTTATTGTTACTCATGAAATGGGCTTTGCTAAAGAAGTAGCTGACCGCGTATTATTCGTTGATGGTGGATTAATCTTAGAAGATGATACTCCTGAAAAGGTATTTGATGCTCCAACAAATGAGCGAACAAAATTGTTCTTGTCGAAAATTTTATAATAATATTTTCTAACATAAAAGGAAGTAAGTTCTGAAATTCAGAGTTTGCTTCCTTTTTTTTGTATTTTTAAAGATAACCAAATTTGTAGATATTAAATTTCTTAATATATGAATCGATTTATATCTATTAATATATTTGATGACTTATTTTATCCGTATCTGTTCAACCCTTGTAAATAAGCGCTTTTAGGCTTTTCTTAATCTATAAAATACGATTATTGCTATAAATATTTGTGATATATAAATATTTTATACATATATATTTTGGAGTAATAATTTT
>OKVW01000356.1_pt1 | contig 28703 bp, 27 predicted proteins | sample 1606991 | NCBI WGS metagenome assembly OKVW01 (sample SAMN03281021, study PRJEB24777) | human gut metagenome | isolation source: fecal sample PR177 from 1 month old male Malay infant, vaginal delivered... | reverse complement strand
AGTTAACGGAGGAGGATTATTCTTACTTTCGCTTAATTTTAATTTAATTTTGATCCGACCCTATTATCCAAAAATGAAGCTGTTTATATATGTTGATTATGACGGCTGATGCTTTGGCGAAATTCCTGAATAGGGCTATTTTAAAATATTATTAAGCGGCAGTCGTTATATATTATATGTTTAATTTTAGGAAGAAATTTAATGGACATGAAAAAAATCGTTATTGCAGTTGCAATAACCTCCGGTATGGCTATGAGCGCGACGCAGGCGGCTGATCAGGGGCATGGCACTGTGACTTTCGTTGGCTCAATTATTGATGCGCCTTGCTCTATTTCTCCTGACACGGTTGATCAGACTGTGAAACTGGGTGAAGTTTCAAGCGTTGCGCTGAAAAACGGCGGTACGTCTCAACCCCAACCTTTTGATATCAAACTGGAACAGTGTGATACAGCCACGCTGAAAACCGTGCAGGCCACCTTCACGGGAGCACCTTCTGTGGGTAACCCAGACCTGTTAGGGATTACCGGTACCGCAAAAGGCGCGTCTATTGCGATCACTAACGGTTCTGGTGAAGTGATTACCCTGGGAACCCCGTCACCGGCTCAAAAACTGCAGAACGGCAATAACACGCTGGCATTTTCTGCTTATCTTCAGGGTGACGGTGCTTCTGCCACCATCGTCCCGGGCAGCTTCCAGTCTGTTGCCGATTTCACGCTTTCTTATCAGTAAAAATTCGTGCGGATGTCGCAAGACATCCGCATTCATCTTGCTGTGTCATCAGCGATGTGGCGGGTACGGCAATGGTCATTGGTTAAATACATTGAGCGTGAAGATGAAACGGCGTAATAAAACCATTGTTCTTCCTTTCATGATGATGATGTGCTCGGGAAAGCTAGTATGCGCCCAGTCTATTGAGCAGGGTCGCGTCAGCATGCAAGGAAGTATCATTGATACGCCCTGTGCCATCGTCACTGATGATCTTGAGCAAACCATTGATTTGGGTATCGCCACGATGGGCGATATTGTCCAGAATGGTGAAGGAGCAGAGCATACCTTTTCGCTTCACTTTGTGAATTGTGATTCAGGCGCTGATTCTGCTTCAGGGGCTGGCTTACATGAATTTCAGACCACTTTTGATGGCCCCGCTCAGGGAGATATTTTCAATTTAAGTGGCGCTTCAGGGATTGGATTGCAAATCAGTGATGCAGCCGGAAATATCGCCTTTCCCGGAAAGCCAATGCCGTCTATTCCCCTGACGACGGATAACCAGCGCGTAGATTATACCTTGCGCTTAATGGGTAATAATCACCGGCTTAAAGCGGGTAATTTCCACTCAGTGCTGCGTTTTAAAGTTGATTACTTTTGACGATACCAATTGTGAACACGATGAAAACTTCACAAGTGAAAAATGGACTTGTCAGGGTATCCCAAAAAGCATTGAACCCAATTGTAATAAGCCTGTATTTAAGTCTGGGGCTTGCGCATGTGGTATACGCTGACGACAGCATAGAGTTCAACACCGATGTATTAGATGTTAAAGAGCGTTCAAATATTGATTTGAGTCAGTTTTCAAAGGCTGGATATTTAATGCCGGGGAAATACCAGCTCATTATCCATGTTAATAAATCAGAATTACCAGAACAGACTATTGAGTTTCTGGCACCGGATGATGATCCCAAAGGGAGTGAGGCCTGCCTGACCCCTGACGTTGTTAAACTGCTGGGCCTGAAAGAGAGTTCATTAAAGGCGGCTACCTGGTGGCATAACAACCAATGTTTCGACATCAGTTCGCTAAAAGGCGTAGTAATCCAACCGGATTTAGGCAACGGAGCGCTGTATATCAGCGTCCCTCAGGCCTATCTCGAATATACCGCTGAGAACTGGGATCCACCTTCTCGCTGGGACAATGGTATCCCGGGTATTTTGTTTGATTACAACATGAATGCCATGTCGACACGTCAGAAAGAAGGCGGAAGGAGCCAAAATATCAGTGGTAACGGTACGGCCGGGGCCAATATCGGGCCATGGCGTCTTCGTGCCGACTGGCAGGCGCAATATCTGGCGGGACAAGGCTCTGGCAATCAACGTAACTGGGACTGGAGTCGCTATTACACCTACCGCGCGATTACTTCCCTTAAGGCACAGTTGATGATGGGCGAAAACTATCTGGATTCATCGCTGTTCGACAGTTTCCGTTTTAGCGGTGTGAGTCTGGCGACGGATGATAAACAACTGCCGCCAAATTTGCGAGGTTACGCGCCTGAAGTGACGGGTGTCGCTAAAACAAACGCCAAAGTGACAATTAGTCAGCAGGGGCGCGTCATCTATGAAACAACTGTCGCGTCCGGGCCGTTTCGTATTCAGGATTTGAACTCGGCGGTCTCCGGCACGCTGGATGTAAAAGTACAAGAGCAGGACGGTAGCGTGCGGACCTGGCAGGTGGATACGTCGAATGTCCCGTATTTAACCCGGCCCGGTCTTGTGCGGTACAAAATTGCGCTTGGTAAGCCTTCTGATTATGACCATCACATACAGGGGCCAGACTTTGTTACCGGTGAGTTTTCATGGGGGATTAACAGTGGTTGGTCAATTTACAGCGGAGGCGTCTTTGCCGGTGACTATAACTCTGTGGCATTTGGTATCGGACGCGATTTACTGAACTTTGGTGCAATCGCTGTTGATATTACGCGTTCACAGGCAGAGATACCAGGGCAACAAACTCAACGCGGCAACTCATATCGTGTGAGTTATTCCAAGCGATTTGAGGAGTACGACAGCCAGGTCACGTTCGCCGGATATCGGTTCTCTGAACGTAATTATATGAATATGAGCCAGTATCTTGAGCAGCGCTATCACGATGGTGAAGACTCTGGAGACAATAAAGAACTTTACACCATCACCATGAATAAGCAGTTTCGCTCTCTGAATATAAGTGCGTATTTGAACTATAGTCATCAGACCTATTGGGATCGTGCAGCTAGCGACACGTGGAATCTTTCAGTCTCCAGCTTTGTTGATATCGGGCGTTTTAAAAATATTAACCTGAACCTTTCTGCATTCCGCACGCAGTACGACGGAACCAACGATGACGGCATGTATCTGGGGGTGACGGTTCCCTGGGGTGAGAGCGGCACGTTGAGTTATAACGGTCAGGTGAATGGCAGTGATGCCAGCCACACGGTGGGTTTTTATGACCGCATTGATGACAACAACAATTATCGCCTGAATGTCGGCACAACAAGTGATGGCGAAGGGACAGGAAGCGGCTATTTCACTCATGACGGCGACGCAGCCAGCCTGTCGGCGAATGCCAGTATGACAGGACATTCCGATAGCGCGTTGGGTATGTCACTCCAGGGCGGAATGACGGCGACGGCACACGGAGTGGCGTTGCACCGTACCAACAGCGCTGGCGGGACGCGGATGTTAGTGGATACCGATGGCGTCAGCGGTGTGCCGATTCGGGGATACGGCGGCGTCGTTCACACCAACACTTTCGGTAAAGCCGTGGTCAGTGACATTAGTAGTTACTACCACAGCAGTATCAACGTGGATCTCGATGCCCTGCCAGAAAATGTGGACGCCACACGTTCCGTCGTGGAGGGCACATTAACCGAAGGGGCTATCGGCTATCGAAAATTTGGCATTCTTGCGGGAGAAAAAGCCATGGCGATTATCAAACTCGCAGATGGTAGTTCACCGCCGTTCGGTTCGGAAGTTCGCAACGATGACAACGCTCAGACAGGGATTATTGGCGATGGCGGTAGCGTCTGGCTCGCAGGGATTCGCCCTGGAGAAAAAATGAGTGTGAGCTGGAGTGACGATCAGCAGTGCAGGATTGTTCTGCCGTCGCCATTACCGGCGCTGGGCAAAGGGCTGTTATTGCCATGCCGCCCGGAATAGAAAATGTCACAGTGGGCAAGCGCATGATGCGGTGAATTTCCCACCTGTAACCCTTAATGTTCAAGACGTTAACTCTCACTACTTTTGGAAAAGCAAACTGAAATGACAACGATCCCAAAAACAGCCCGTATGGCGCTGTGTACATTAACTCTGATTCTCCTGGCGCAACAAGCGGATGCGGCTATCGCTCTCGATCGTACCCGTGTTGTCTTTGATGGCGGGAGAAGCTCAATGAGCGTCTCGATCTCAAACCAGAATAAAACGCTGCCCTATCTGGCGCAGTCCTGGGTTGAAGATGACAAAGGTAACAAAATTGAGTCACCACTGACCGCATTGCCCCCGCTTCAGCGTGTCGAGCCAGGTGCTAAGGGACAAATAAAAATACAGGCGACAGGCAATCTGGCCTCTTTGCCTGGCGATCGCGAAACGCTTTACTACTTCAATGTGCGGGAGATCCCACCGAAAAGTAATAAACCTAATACGCTCCAGTTGGCGCTGCAGACAAGGGTAAAAATGTTTTATCGCCCGGCAAGTCTGGCGCTGGCGAAGGGGAATGAGAATGAAGCCCAGAAAAAACTGACGTTAACTCGCCAGGGCGAAGGATATGTCCTGAATAATCCGACGCCCTATTACGTCACCATTGTGGAAGCGGCTGCAACGGCAAAAGCGGAAAATGTCAGCGGCTTTAAACCTGTTATGGTCGATCCTAAAGGCAGCGTCGCGTTGGGTGGCAGCGCTTCAGCATTAGGTTCTCATCCGGTTTTGACGTTTGTGAATGACTTTGGCGGACGTCCTGAACTCAACTTTACCTGCTCAGGTAGCACCTGCACGGTCAGCAGTGTGAAAGCTGGCTAAACGTTAGTCGTCAGGAGACAGAAATGGCATCCTTCGTTAAAACGGGCTTCCTGGCAGCATCTCTTGCGTCAATCGCCTTGCCCGGTTATGGCGAAAATACCGGGGGGCAGAATGGAGAGCTGCATTTCTATGGCTCGCTGCTTGAAGGTGCCTGTCGTCTGGATATGCGTTCAGACTTTCAGGAAGTGAAGATGCCTGCTATCCCTCTCGCTGCATTGCAAAAAACTGGCGATAGCGGCCCGTCGTCGACTTTCGTCCTGCGTTTACGCGCCTGCCAGCGCAGTGGCGGAAAGATCACGGATCTGACTCGCGGCATAGTCACCTGGGATGCCATACAGCCCGTCATCACTGTCAGTTTTACCGGAGTGCTTGACCCGGATAATCCGTCACTGCTGATGATGAAAGGGATTCGGGGGGCCGGACTATTGATTCGCGACAGCAGCGGTCATCAGATTTATCCCGGCGAACGCGGGCGGCCACAGTTCGTTTCACCTGGTGACGATCAGTTGATCTATACCGTCACCCCGGTTCGTACTCAGGCGCCGCTCATTGCCGGTGAGTTTCGGACTGTGCTTGATTTTAAGGTGAATTATGACTAGTCCTCTGTCTTTGACTGGTGGGAAGAACGGGTTAAAAAGCATGATAGTGCTTTCTGCGCTCGCGCTTAGTCCGTTAGCGCTGGCGGATAAGGGCGATCAATATTCTCTCAATATCAATATTTCTGGCACCCTGGTGGCGAACGGTTCCTGTACGTTCAATCAGGGGGGAACGCTAAATGTTGATTTCGGTCCCGTCACTCTTAAAAGTGTGGGAAACAATACGGTTCAGCTTGAAGGCAATTATCAACGCCCGTTAACCAGCGATTTTACCTGTTCAGGGGATACCGCAGGCTTACTGCAAATGCGATTTACGTCCACCAGTGGCAGTTACCAAACCTATAATGGTACGCAGGTGCTGAAGACCAATAAGGGGATTATAGCAATCCAGTTGCTGGTCAACGGTGCCGCACAGAGTATGGGGCAGTGGTTTAATGTGGACCAGGCCAACGCGCCGTCATTGCAGGCACAACTGGTACAAATCAGCACATCCAACAGCAGCAACGTAGCCAGCGGTGATACGTTTTCTGCATCGGGTACGCTGACGATGGCTTTTAATTAGGGTTAACGTCATGAATAAAATGACTTTCTCTCTCGTCTCTGTGTTCTTTCTGGTTCTCGGCGTCTCACTTTCTGTTTCGGCGGCGCAAACGGGGGATGCGGTTAATTTTGAATTCACTGGCTCTTTTATTGTTTCAACTCCCTGTACGGTCAATAACGATGATGTCATGAATATTCCCTTTGGCAATGTCGGGGTTAAGCGCGTTGACGGTGTGGAATATATGCAGTCGATACCGTATGTGGTTGACTGCCATGGCGCACCCGACAACTCTCCGTTAAAACTGACCGTCAGCGGTAATGCGACTGGTTTCGACCCGGCAGCCGTCGTCACCAGTGCCAATGGGCTGGGTATTGAAATTCAGGCAAACGGGCAACCGCTGCAACTGAATAAAGCGCTCCAGACCACATTGGGGGCATTGTCTACGTTGCAACTGACGGCGGTACCCGTCAAAGATCCGGCCATCGAACTGACTGAACAGGCATTTACCGCCACAGCAACCTTAACTGCGGATTACGAATAAGGCCAAAATATGAAACAACGTTGGGGCGTAATTTTCACCTTTGTTGCTGGCATAATGCTGGCAGGTCAGGCAATGGCGGTAGAAAACAATCTGAAATTCTCTGGCACGCTGGTCAGTGAGCCCTGTGATTTAGACCCTGCAACATCGGATCTAACCGTTGATTTTAAAACGGTGATTAAAAAGTATTTATACATAAACAACCGGACAGAAAGCATCCCGTTCACTATTAATCTTATTCATTGTGATATATCCCTGGGAAGCGCCGTTATCTTCACCTTTAAAGGTGCGGAGAGCCAGTCTTTACCTGGAACATTGAGCGTCAGCGGTTCCGCCAGTGGTATTGCCATCGGCATGGAAACGCAACAGGGGGTTGCTATTCCGTTTAATCAACCCGCGCCTGCGACAACGTTGGTTAATGGCAATAATACGCTAATATTTAACGCCTATGTTGCCGGTGAACCGGAAGCAATCAAGAACCAAACCATCACGGCGGGTAATTTTACCGCTATCGCTACGTTTGAAATGAATTATCAATAATGATCTGGTCAAAGAAATTATGATGATATCTCAACGCGCTATGCTGAGAGGCATATATGAATACGCTGGTGTCCTGTTAATTTTGCTTAGTGGGTTATGGCATATCTCTGCCAATGCAAAAATCACGGGGGCTCACGGAATGGAGTATGAACCATACGAAATACTGTGTGGTGGTTCCACAGGCCCTGGAGCGGATCAGCGAATACTATTCAAAGCCAATATTTGTACGCTCACTCCTGTTCCGGACCAATATGTTCCACATTCTGGTAACTACAGAGTTGAGATAAATGCAGCCATTCAGGGCACATTCTCAACCTGGAATTTTGCCTTGACGAGTGCCGCCTATTTTGATGAAAACATCCCCATTGATCAGCAGAATATTACGGTTCATGGACAGGATTACGACCCGGGATTGCAGCCTCCTCTTACGCTGTCAATATGTTATCGACTGATCGATGAATCGGGGCAAAAGTATTATCTGAAAACAGTAGAGACAATGTACTCAAACTGCACAGGAAGCCCTCCGTTGCCGCCCACACCGCCAGAACCGCCTACGTCATGTTCAATTAATAATGGCAATGCGTTGAATGTCACTCTTGACACACTTGATCGTGCGCAGCTTGCGACAACGCCCGGGACAGGCACAGCCCGGCATATTTCAGTTCCGGTACAATGTACGGGAGAAGTTGACAGTATTCCTGTCAATATGCAGCTTAATTACACACCGCTGACGGTAAATGGCATTCAGACCGTGAAGTCATCGGCTAATGGCGTGGGTGTAGCGATTATTTATAATAATGCCCCTCTTTCGAACAGCGATATTGTACCGATTTCATTTGTTCCAGGATCTAATCAAGTTGACCTGGCATTTGAGGCGGTGCGCGATCCTGCTGTGACCATTGGGGATGTGCCAACGGGCGCATTTACGGCCAGCGCAACCGTAATAATAACACAACAGTAACGTTTACTTGATGCAGTGCGTTAGTGTTCTGCGCGGGACGTTTTCTGTGAGCCAGTTGATAAAGCCACACTATGTTTAAAATTATCATTATTATTTGCTGCATTCTGACATCCTGGTATATCCCCTCATCCGGAGGGGCCGGGGTACGGCTTGCTTACAATTTACTGTTTTTACTGCTTCTTGGCAGTGGACTTGTTTTAAGTCCTCTTTTTGCGTCTGCGCAATCCCGGATACAACCTAATAATAACTGGCTCTATATCGGTTTTCTCTGCCTTTGTGTGCCGTGGCTTTTTTATATTAAAGACGACCGTGGAAGTTTTATTTTAATTCTGGCTTTTTTCTGCTGGTGGTTAACGCAGAAATGGTACATCAGTAGGCAGGCTAAAAATAACGTAGTCTTGTTAATTTTTTTTGTTGCGTTGGCACAGTGTGTGATTGCGCTCATCCAGGTATTTTGCCCGCAGTTGGCGATGCATGTGTATGAGTACGACTGGATTAGAAATCACGGGCGACCTTACGGCATATTTCAACAGGTCAATTTACTGGCCAGTTTTCTGGCGACCGGCATTGGGTGCGGTTTTTTCTTGTTGCTGCGTGAAACAAGGAAAATCCCGGTATGTTTATACTGCACAGGGTTATCAGCCCTGACGTTTACGCTGTCTATTATTCAATCAAGAGCCGGTATAATAGGCATGTTAACTGTTCTCGCAGGTTTATGGTTTATAGCCAGGTTCAAAAATAAACGCAAAGTGATTAGCGTTTTTGTCCTCATGTCTCTCAGTTTTACCGCTGGCGCCTGGGTTGTTTCACATACTCATATCATGATCAATGGTGAAATGATCTCAATGGCCAGAGAGTTCAGGCAATCGGATAAGGCGCGGTTTTTTATCTTAAAAGCGACGCTGGTGATGATCGCGCTAAAACCGTGGCTGGGCTGGGGATATGGTACCTATGAATACGCGTTTAGCCGTTTTATTATGACACACCCACAGCCTGAATATCAGTTTGGCGTTATCACTCACCCCCATAATGAGTTGCTGTATGCGTGGTTCCAGGGAGGCATGATTGCACTGGTGGGGGTGATATTTCTGGTCATCGGCTGGATAAAAAATGTCATCGCGGAAGGGAAACATAAGGCCGCGTCAGCGGGCTATTCTCTGCTGGTTCTCCCTTTTCTGGTTCATTTAAATCTGGAATATCCGTTTTATCAGTCCTTTATTCATTTAGCGGTTTTTGTCACTCTGCTGCGTCTTGGGGAGAGAGACATTCCTGCCGGAGAGATAAAACACGCCTATCGAAAAACGATGCTGGTGAGTCTTCTCGGTGTTGCTCTAATCTCCTATAGCCTGTTGGCGTTATATACCCATAGCCAGTTAACGCATTATGAACGGGCCGGGTATATTGGCTATCCTGATGCCACGCCCTGGTATTTTGACACGCAATACGAACGTGCAAAATATGATTCCATGGTGAGTTTGCTGATTAAGTTTAACGCAACACATGACGCTAACCTGTTAAATGAATTTATGTCGCAGGCGCAGAAGTACTCTTTGCACCACAACGACAGAAATATCTGGCTAAGTATGATTTCGATTGCGCAGTATCAGGGAGAGCCGGGCAAAGCGGAGGCTCTTACGAAAGAGTACCACCTGCTCTTTCCGCAGGAAGATGCTGAATAATGTCGGTAAATGACTCTCCTCAGAAGGTGCCATCACATCAAATCATCGTATGAAACGGCGCGCGCAGACTACAACTTTCCTGGTATGGAGTGTGGTCGCAGTGTTCATAAATATTATTGTTACTTTCCTTATCGTCTTCATCGTTTTATGAACGGCCAGCTGCGGCCTGTGTAACCTCGTTAACATAAAGGTGGATGATGTATGGCTGATCGAACGCACGTTCCTCCGCTGGCTTCACGGCTGGTGAAGCGAACATCAATCAGTTCACGCGATAAATGGGCTGAAACGGATCTGTTCGTTGAGCAGGGGGTCAGGTATTTCTTTCGCGTCACCGGTAAGTGGTGCGACATGAGCCATTGTTGTGATGCGAATGGTTACCGCGCCGATTATCTGAACTTCGCCAAAGCCTGGTTGCGCTGTCATCATGATTCGGCCACCTGGTTTACGCTCATTGGCGCAATAGATAAATCGACAGACACAATGTTTGTTATTGGCGATGGCAGCCGATTAAGCAACGGCTGGATTTCGCCTCGAAATGGTGCGCTGGTGGCTTTTGCGAATGATGTCTCCGGCATGTACTGGAATAACTTTGGCTCAGTTGTGCTGGAGGTCTGGCGATAAAATGAGGGGACTGAATGTCCCCTGAATACGCTGTCACACGAAGGTCAGAGTGACTTCTGGCGCATCTCTTTGAGACGGCATGCCAGCGTCCGTTTATGTATCACACATTGTCGCGCGCTGATACCTGCGGCGATAAACAGCGCCAGCGCGCCGCACAGCGTGGCCTCTGTGATCGCCTGTGTGCCGCTGCCTAAAAGGGTGGTTAACAGCGGTCCCAGAATTTGCCCGATACCATAGGTCAGCGTCACAAACCCCAGCAGATTGATATTGCCCGGAACGCTGAGCTGGCGGGCAAGCGTCATCACCAGCGATGTGGTGCCCATAAACGTCGCGCCAAACCCAATGCTGCTCAGTACCAGTAACCAGGGTGAACCACTGGCAAGCGTCAGGATCACGCAGGCGGCCTGAATCACCAGATTCGCCGTCAGACATTGCAACACGCCCCAGCGCTTCGCCGCCCACAGCCAGGCGAAACAACCCGGAACAATCGAGACGCCGACCAACGTCCACAGATGCACCGTCAGCAGCGGAGAGCCTGCGCCTTTCGCCATGAGCGGCAAATAGGTGGCGACAATAATGTAGCCAAAACCGGCCAGGCCATAGAGAAGCGCCAACAGCCACCAGCGCATAGTCTGTTGTTCCTGTTTTGCCAGCGTCGCGGCAGGCAATGTGTGGTCGCGCGACGGGAGCAGCAGCGCCAGCAGAACTACCAGCACGCCTGAAAACGCCGCCGCCCAGCGCCATAACGCATGGGAGGTGAGGGCAAAATGTAGCCCTGCGATCACATACTCGTTACCCAGCGCAATGCCGACGCCAACGCCTGAGAACAGCGACGCAATCACGAACGGGTTACGGGTATGTTGCAATACCAGAGTGGAGCCAAAAATCAGCATCCCCGCGCTGGCTATTCCCGCCAGAAAACGCACCAGCATAATCATCGCAGGCCCGGAGAACAGCGCCATCGCAAGAATCAACGCCCCGGTTGCCACTGCCGCACTCAGAAGCATCGGGCGCAAGCGGCCAGGCAGATGAAATAGACCGAAGGAGAACAGCAGGCTGCCGACCAGATAGCCCGCGTAGTTAACGCTGGCTATCCACGACAGTTGCGTAAAAGTGAAACGTCCCTCCGCGAGCAATACCGGCAACATGGGCGTATAGAGAAAGCGGCCAATTCCCATGCCAAGCGTAAGGACCATCATCCCGAAAAGGGCCGTACTGAATGAATACCGATCTGCGCTGTGCTGCTGCTGGCTCATGCCTTACCCAGGGTTATTCTGCGAGTGATTATTTTGAGAGTAACAAATTTATAACAAATGGGTAGGGCGGGTGAAAAAATTTACCAGTGACTTTCCGCAAGGTCGGTCACTCTATTATTTTCTTCAGATCGATCTCTTCCTGAATGCGTTCGCTCCACGCAAGATGCGTACGGATTGCCTCTTCTATGCCCGCGTTATAGTACGCGGGGCCCAGTTTTTCGCTGATAAAATCGATAAAAAACTCGGCGTCAAACTGCTCAAGCTCCAGTTCGAAATGGTCGCGGCAATAGTCCGTAAGCGCATTGCGCAGACGTTCACGTTCAGCGGGTGATAAGGTGATTTCAGCCATTTTTTCTCCTTAAAAATGGGCCAGAACGGGCAACAGGGAAGGGATTTGCGACAACAGATATAACACCAGCCCGATGCTCCCGCCAACCAGCGTGCCGTTGACGCGGATAAACTGCAAATCTTTGCCGATGTTCAGTTCGATTTGGCGGGACATATCGCGGGCATCCCAACTTTTCACCGTATCGCTGATATGGCGGGTCAGAAAGGTGGCGAAGTCCGGCGCGACCCGATGCGCGGCTTGCTCCAGGTGACCGTTAAGTGAAGCGCGGAGCGCCTCATCGGCGATCAGCGTTTCGCCAAACCACTGCCCGGCGTGGGCAATTCGCTGTTTGACGCGGGAATCGTCAGCATTGATGTCGTTTTTCAGCCACTGACGTAAATCTCCCCACAGTTCGCCCAGATAACGGTTAAAGGCTTCATCCTCTTTCAGGTAATCCTTGATGCTTTCCGCCCGGTTCGCCATTTCCGGATCGTTTTTCAGTTTGTCGATAAGCCTGAATGTCGCGCGATCAAAGGCATGGCGGATCTGATGGGCGCGATCGTGGCTGATATCATCCAGCAGAGAATTGACGGCATCGGAGACCAGTTCGGCGCTGTGCTCCCCCAGCCACTCGGTGGGCAAAACCTTCGCCTTTAGCGGATGCTCGGTTTCCAGCCAGCGCACGATTTGCTGAGCGATAAAGGTTCGCGAACTGTCGCGCTGCAACAGGGCGATCAACTGCGCGATCAGCGTATCGAGCAGCACCTGGTGGCGATCGTTTTTGGTCATGCTTTCCAGCATCAGGGCGCTGGTGCCCGAAAGGTCAACCTTATCAATCGCCTTATGCACGGCGCGCTTGAGCAAACGCTGGATACGCGTATCGTCGGTCAGTTCCAGAAAACCACTCATGATCTGCAACAGATGCTGTCCAACCCGCTGCGCGTTTTCCGGTTGGCTGAACCAGTTACCGATAAGCCGTGCTGGTTCGTGGCGGCGGATCAGCGCGACCAGGGATTGCGTATCGAGGAATTTCTCCTGGACAAACTGCCCGAGATTTTCGCCGATCCGGTCTTTATTACGTGGGATAATCGCCGTATGGCGCGAAATGAAGGGGATCGGGACGCGACGAAACAGCGCCACCACCGCGAACCAGTCCGCCAGCGCACCGACCATCGCTGCTTCGGCAATGGCTTTGATTCCATTCACCCAAAAGCCGGGCGGCAGGAAAAGGGTGACGACGAATGTGGTTGCCGCGATCAGCAGTAACGAAAGCGCCAGCAGTTTGGCGCGTTTGAGTTCAGCAATTTTATCCATAGGCTTAAGGATAGAGCCAGACGGGGGGATCGTGCAAAAACAAGCGCAGATCAGTCCGGGATCCAGTTATCCCATGCGGGGAGTGTCCCCAGTTCGGCTACCAGAAAATCAATAAACGAGCGCACCTTCGGATTGCTGTATTTGCTGGGAAAATAGAGCGCGTACAGGGTGTGCGTTTCGCAGGTGATCGTACCGTCGAGCATCAGCGGGGTGATCTCCTCTTTCTGGATATGATCGCCTATCAGATAGGTGGGGAGATAGGCCACCCCCTGATCTTCAAGCACGGATTTCAGCAACACCAGACTGCTGTTCGCCTGGATCGGCATCGGTACTTTCAACTGGTGCAGGCGCTCCTGCTCATCCGCCACCTTCAGCACTGGCGTCAGGCCGGGATAGACCAGACAGTCATGATTCACCAGGTCGGCGCGGCGCTGAGGCATCCCTTTTTTCGCCAGATATCCCGGCGAGGCGCAATATGCCCAGCGGATGGGGACCAGCTTGCGCATGGCATAGTTTTGTGGTGGCGCGGTGGAAATTCGCAGGGCGATATCAAAATCGGTATCGTTGAGATTGACGAAGCCATCATTGAGATCGATATACAGATTCACATCCGGATACTGAGTGCGATATTTATCCACCAGATTGACCAGTCGGGAATAGCCGAAGGCAATCGAGCAGGTAATGCGTAATTCACCCTGCGGATTGTGATAATACCCGGACGTCGTATTTAACGTTTCATCGAATTCTTTCAGCAGTTTATTGGCGCGGTTAAATAAATATTGCCCGGCGTCGGTCAATGTAATACTGCGGGTCGTCCGTTTTATTAATGTCGTCCCCAGCGTATCTTCCATCGCCGCCAGACTTTTGCTCACCGCCGACGGTGAGACGTTGAGCTGCGCGGCGGCTTCCGATAATCCTCCGCAGTCCACAATCCGGACAAAAAACTCTAAGTGCTTGAGAGAGATGGGGGTGCTCATTGTTTCCTTTTGCTCACAAGTGATTTGCAAAAACGGTACGAATAGGCCGTTACATTCGCTTTTGAAACATGCAACTATTGAATCACAGGAAACAACGAAGTGACAAAATGAAAAAATAACAACTTAAGTGAGTTGCGTCACAAAATAATAAGGAGGAAAACCGGAACGTCATCAAATTGTGAATTTAATCTCATTTAATTTCATTCTTATAAAAAGGTACCGATTATGTGGTCACGACTCGAACCCTACAGATCGTCGATTATTTTATTACTTGCTCTGGTTGCTGGTGGCTTATTAGGCATATATGCGCCGACGTTTGCCAGTAAACTCCAGCCAATAGGTCAGATTTTCCTGAACCTGTTATTTATGATTATTGTTCCGCTGGTGGGGATCAGCGTAATGTCGTCCATCGCCAGTATGACCGACCTGAAACGCCTGGGCCGGATAATGGCGATTATCTTTATCGTCTCGATTGCAATGGCGTTTATTCCCGCTGCCGGTATTGTGGCGCTTGCCCTCTGGTACAACCCGGCGCAGGGCGTCACCATCGATCTTTCCCAGTCCGTACAGGCGGGTAGCGGCAAGATGGACTTCGTCAGTATGATCACCACCAATGATTTTATTGGCCTGTTTTCGAAGTCCAATATTCTGGCGCTGATTGTGATGGCGATTATTGCCGGTGTCGCGATTGGTCAGTCAGAGCAGGCGGGTAAACGTATTGCGTCGCTGCTGGAAGATGCCAACACCGTGATTATGAAGATCGTGTCGATCATCATGAAGGTCGCGCCGGTGGGGCTGGGTTGCTATTTTGCCGCAACGATGGCCAGCCAGGACTCCGGGCTGTTGCTCACGTTCGCCCGTGCCATTGGCCTGTTTATGGTCGCGACGCTGGCTTACTATATTTTCGGCTCCATTCTCTACTCGTACATCGGCGGGGGGATGCCGGCGGTGAAAGCGTTCTGGCGACACGCCATTGAACCGTCCGTGACGGCGCTGGGCACCTGTTCCTCATTGGGAACGCTGCCAGTCACCCTGCGCGCAGGCAAGGCGATGGGGATCAACCCGGAGATTGTGGACGTCTCGATCCCGCTGCTGGTCAACCTGAATAAAGGCGGCGTGGCGATGATCGCAGCACTGAAAATCGTCTTTATCTATTCGGTTCTGGGAATGGAATTCACCACCGAGACGTTTTTCCTGACCATGCTGATCGCCGTTCTCTCCGCGATCATTGTGGGCGGCGTGCCGGGTGGCGCCTTCCTCGGTGAGATCTTTATCGTCACCACGCTGGGGCTGCCGATGGAAGCCATCCCGATGCTGGTGGTACTGGGCACGATAACCGATGCGCCAGCGACGCTGATAAACGTGATCCATGATTTGAATGCAGCACAAATTGTCGAACGCTTTGCCGGGAAAACGTCGGTGAAGACAGAGATGAATGCGACGGCTACGGTAGCCGGGGTTTAACGCACGGACAAAGGATAAGAAAGGTTATGAAAGATTCAGTAAAACTCGAAACCCAGTTGATCATCGCCGGACGCGATAAACGCTATACCCAGGGCGCGGTAAACCCGATAATCCAGCGGGCCTCTTCGCTGGTGTTTGATACCGTCAAGGACAAAAAATTCGCCACGGCGAACCGGGCAAACGGTGAGTTATTTTACGGTCGCCGTGGCACTTACACCCACTTTGCATTCCAGAAAGCGATGAGCGAACTGGAGAATGGCGTGGGCTGCGCGCTCTACCCGTGCGGTGCGGCGGCGGTAACCAATGCGATCCTGGCGTTTGTTAAGAGCGGCGACCATCTGCTAATGACCGGTGCGGCCTACGAACCGACGCAGGATTTCTGCAATAAGATCCTGAGTAAGTTCAACGTCGAAACCACGTATTATGATCCGATGATTGGCGCGGGGATCGCCTCACTGATCCGCCCGGAGACCAAAGTGGTGTTCCTCGAATCACCGAGTTCGATCACCATGGAGGTCCAGGATGTACCGGGCATGGTGAAAGCGATCCGTGCGGTAAATCCGGAGATAGTCATTATGATCGACAACACCTGGGCGGCAGGTGTGTTGTTTAAAGCACTGGACTACGGGGTGGATATCTCCATTCAGGCTGGCACCAAGTACACGATTGGTCATTCGGATGGCATGCTGGGAACGGCGGTGTCCAATGCACGCTGCTGGGATCAATTACGTGAGAATTCCTATCTGATGGGGCAAACGCTGGATGCGGATACCGCGTACAACGGCAGTCGTGGGCTGCGTACGCTGTCGGTTCGTCTGAAGCAGCACCAGGAGAGCAGTATTGAAATTGCGCGCTGGCTGTCGGAAAGGCCGGAAGTGGCGCGCGTAAACCATCCGGCGCTGCCGGAGTGTCCGGGACACGCGTATTTCGCCCGTGATTTTACCGGCAGTTCAGGTCTGTTCTCGTTTGTGCTGAAAAAGCGGCTGACGGATGAGCAGTTAGCGAATTTCCTTGATAACTTCTCGCTGTTCCACATGGCGTATTCATGGGGAGGCTTTGAGTCACTGATTCTGGCGAACCAGCCGGAAGAGTTGAACAGCATCCGCCCGGCCGGGGAGGTCGATTTCAGCGGAACGCTGGTCAGGGTACATATTGGTCTGGAAGATGTTGGCGACCTGATTGCCGATCTTGAAGCGGGTTTTGCCCGCATTGCGTAATCCCTGTCTTGTAGGCTGCCATCCGGCGATATCGCAATGCCCGATGGCGCTGCGCTGATCGGGCCTGTGTTTTCAGGACTCGCCGATGCACCTGGCAGGTAATGATTTGTAGGCCGGATAAGGCGCAAGCCGCCATCCGGCAAGGCCCCGCATGGCGGGGCCTGTGTTCATTTCTCCGTTGCCAGTTCCGTTGCGTCATACTGGCGCACACGCGTTAACAACCCTTTCAGGGTAAATACCACCGCCACGCCGGCAATCACCGCCAGCAGGTGAAACGGGATCCGCCCACCGTTAAACCACAGTCCGCGACCGATTTCGACGGAAACGGCCATCACCGCCAGGATCACCATGTTCAGCGAGGCCGACACGGTGCCTTTCGGCAGGTTGTTGGTGAATAGCGTGAAGCGGAACAGCGTCGGGAAGATAAGCCCAATGCCAAACGCATACAGGCTGGTGCCCAACACCGACCACAGCCACACGTGAGGCCACAGCAGATTCCCGGCAATCAACACAAACAGGCCGCTGAGTTGTATCGGCGCTGCGCGCCAGATAAAGCGCGGCGCGGTGGGATCTTTCACAAAGCGAGCGACGATCATGTTTGCCACGATCACCGCGCCAAAGACCGGAACCTGCGCCCAGGCAAACTGTGAGGTGGTCATACCGCCCGCGTCAATCAGGATCACCGGTGAAACGGCAACCCAGCTCATCATCGGGATGTAACTTAATGACAGCGTCGCCGCACCAAAGAGGAACACGCGGTTGCGAAAGACATCGCGGAAATCGCGCAGCACACTGATTGCGCTAAACGGCACCGCGCCACGCTTCACCGTTTCCGGCATCGCCAGTAACAGGCCGATAAAGGCGATAAATCCCATGACCGCAATAATGCCAAACAGCACCTTCCAGTGGACGAAATGCATGAGTGCTGCGCCGGAAAGGGGGCCAATAATCGGCGCCACCAGCACGATAGAGGTGATAATTGCCATCAGTTTGATGGCTTTCGTCTGCCCGAACGCCTCCTGCACCGTCACGTAACCTACCGTCGCGATAAAACAGATACTGGTGCCCTGCACCACGCGCGCCAGCAGAAACTGCGTCATTGAGGTGGTGAAAAGCGTGGCGGTACAGGCGAGGGCAAAAATGAGCGTTCCTGTAATCAGTACCGGACGACGGCCGATTCGGTCGGAAAGCGGCCCCAGCAGCCATTGCAGCGCCATGCCCCCGGCAAGATAAAGGCTGACTGCCGCCGGTGCCAGGCTGACATCGGCATTAAACTCACGGACGACGTTGATGATGCCGGGCTGTATCAGGTCCGTCGACAGGTAGGCGGCAAAATCGTACAAAATCAGCGCCATCGGAAAGAACAACGTCGTGGCGTGCCGCGAGAAAAAACCAGAAATCCGTTGCATATAAAACGCACTCCATGTGGAGAATCCCGAAACGGGAACCGTGAAATTCAATACCGTCGCATGGACGTCAGGCAGAAGACGGGAATAAAACAAACTGCGGATGTACCGAATTTCATGTCATCAATAGCGCTGTCCGCGAATCAACACAGACAGAGAAACACACTCTGATATTCGTCAGAATGTGTGACGATTACACATGAGAATCAGCACATTACACCTCGGGAACAATAAGTCGAATAGAAAATATACACGTTAAGTATCATTAAATTTTGATATTCATCAAGAAAAATGGCCTGATTCATTCAGTATGGAAATGAGAAAAGCGTAGCAAAAACGTCCGATGATCCCGCAACCAAAAGCGATCAACACGGCACCGGCAATACGCTCGATCCAGACAATCCCTCGGCTTAAACGACGCTGAACCACGGGCAGCCCAATCCCCATCACGATCAACAGATCCCAGAACAGCACTATGCTGGTCATCCAGACGCCGCTGACGGTTTGTTGTACCAGCGTCACTGAAGGGCCTAACAAGGCGGTCATCAACGCCAGGTAAAAGAGCGCATTCTTCGGGTTAAGCAATGACGAACCAAGCCCCAACAGAATCTGTCTACCTGGACCTGGGCGTGTCGGCTGGGCTTCTTTACCCGTTAACGCCTGCGGACGACTGCGTACCAGCAGGCTGCCAATCCACAGCAAATAGAGCGCGCCAGGCAGCTCTATCAGGGTAAACAGCAGCGGAAGCTCGCGCAGGATCCCCCAGCCAACGATAGCCAGCAGGATATAGATGCCGTTTCCGGCAGCGATACCCAGGCACAGTCCGGCGCTGCCGCGCAGTCGGTAGCGTACCGCATAACCCACCAGTAAAAAGAAATCCGGTCCGGGGCTGAGCAGCGCCACAAAATGCGCTAACGCCAGCGCGGGAAATGCAGGGGGAAAGAGTACAGACAACCGTTCCATAGTGACCTCAGTGTGTAAATCTGACGTCACGTTACGCCGGATGAAACGCTATTTATTGTCTGATATTGATCGCCCCAGCGCATACTGCCGCGGCGTGGCGGCGGTATAGCTGACAAAGGTGCGGTGAAAATGGCTCTGATCGGCAAAACCACTCTGATAGCCAACGTCAGCGAGATCGTCCCCGGCGCGCAAACGGGCTCTGGCAAAATCAATCCGTGCGATGTTCAGATAACTGCCCGGCGTCAGGCCGGTATCCTGTTTAAAGGTGCGGATCAGCGTCTCTTTACGTATGCCGCAGGCGCGTGCGAAGTCATCAAGCGACGGTGGAGAAAGCAAGTGGGTTTGCAATTGCTCTTGCAGATACTGACTGGTCGCGCGCGGCGTGTCTGGCCTGGTGAACTGTAAGGGAAGCGAGCGTAGCAAACGCTGGGTTGCCTCGACCAGTTGCGCGTTTTGCCGTTTTTCCATCAGCGCCACAAGAGAGAGAAAATGCTGATAAAGATGTGGATTGCGGATGACCGGCCTGGGCGCGGACAGCAGCGTATTGGGCGTGTCTACGGGGAGATGGCTCAGGCACCACTGCGCATCCAGATAAAGCATATGGTAGCTGCGAAACTGTCCGCCGACGGGATTACAGCTATGCGATACCTGTGGTGGGATCACAATCAGATCGCCCACCTGAAGCCGATATTCCTTGCCAGCGCTGATACAGCGGGTCTCTCCCTCCACAATAGCCCCAATGGAGAGTTGCTGATGATGGTGACGCTTGTATGCCTGATGGCTGCGCCAGGTGCTGCGCAACTCCAGCCACGGAAGCCGTTCATCGCGCCAGAACGATTGTGGAATATCTCGGGTATGGGTCACGCTCACGCCTCCTGCACAGTGAGGATTTGTTATATCACAGGTTAAGAGGCCCTGGTGTCGCGATTTCCTCCATCGCCACCCTGATCGCCTCGCCCAGCTTTTGCATCACGTCCCGATGCTTTTCGTTGGGCGGTAGTGCGCAATTAATGCGCACGCAGTTGCGATACTTGCCGGAGGCAGAGAACAGTGAGCCAGGCGCTACCTGAATTTTCAGGCGGCAAAGCTGTCTGGCAACACAAACCATATCCACCTGTTCCGGCAATTCGACCCACAGCATAAAGCCGCCTTTTGGACGCGTGACGCAGATCCCGCAGGGAAAATATTCCCTCGCCCAGCAGGTATATATCTCTCTGTTACGCTGATAAATCTGGCGCATACGCCGGACGTGACGATGATAATGCCCTTCCCGGACGAACGCCGCTGCCGCCAGTTGCGTGGCGGGCACGTTGGTGCCAATGACGGCATACTTCATGTGCAGCAGTTTGTCATGGTATCGACCCGGAGCGACCCAGCCGACGCGCAGACCCGGGGCGACCGATTTGGTGAACGAACTGCACAGAATGACCCGACCGTCGATATCCCAGGAATGAAGGGTTCTGGGGCGAGGATACTCTGTCGCCAGTTCGCCGTAGACATCATCCTCGAAAATCACAATGTCGTGGCGTTGGGCGAGCGCCAGAACAGCCCGCTTGCGGGCATCCGGCATGATAAACCCGAGTGGATTATTGCAATTGGGTACCAGGATAACCCCTTTGATCAGCCACTGTTCGAGCGCCAGTTCCAGGGCTTCGATACTGATGCCGGTATCCGGATCGGTTGGGATCTCAATCACTTTGATCCCTAGACCGCGCAGCAGTTGCATGGTGCCGTAATACGCCGGGGATTCCACGGCGACAATATCGCCGGGCTGGCAGACGGCAAGCAATGCCAGCGACATCCCGCTTTGGCTGCCGCTGGTGATTACCAGATCGTCGGCATTAACCACCGAGCCGCCATCCAACATCAGCCGGGCGATTTGCTGGCGTAGCGCGAGGCTGCCGGCCAGTTCATCGTAGCCCAGAATCGCACTCAGATTGTGTTGCACGACGCGACTGAGTTCGCGCCAGAGGGGTTTCAGGCTGGGTTGGCTGACATCAGGGACACCGCTACTCAGTGGGATAACCGAGGCGTCGTGATGGCCTTCAAGCATGTTCAACACCTGCTCCCATTGCGTGATCTCAACCGGACGCTGTACCGGTCGCGACATCGGCGGAACGGGGGGCTGCGCTTTTCGCGGCGCCACAAAGTAGCCTGAGCGAGGTTGTGGTGTAATGAGCTGTTGCGTTTCCAGCGTCTGATAGGCCTGCTGTACGGTGCTGATGCTGACCCCATGTTCCTGGCTCAGGCTACGGACTGACGGTAATTTCTCTCCGTGGCGATACAGCCCCTGCTCAATACGCTCGGCCAGCAGGTTAGCCAGATGTTGATAACGCGTCATGCTGTATCCCTCATGGGTGCCATACAGATTTGAAAACCAGTACAGACAGGTGAAAATTATGCTGTGCAGATATCGTTTTAGCGAATCTGTATGTTAAATAAAAGTGTTTTTTGAATCTGTATTGTACGTCGCGATACCCGCCAGAATAGAGCCTTCTGGTTACGAGGAGGCGGGTATGGAATTTCACGAGAACAGAGCGAAGCAACCGTTTACAGGTTTTGTCCTGCTTTGGCGGGCGTTCAAAAAATGGCGTATTCAGGCGGAAACCCGACGTATTCTGCAACAAATGAGTGATGAACGCTTAAAGGATCTGGGGTTACGGCGGGATCAGATCGAATAGTGAGTATTTAAAAGGCAGAGGCTGGATGTCAGATGCACCCGGACAGCGACCTGGTGTTCAGCGATCTGTATCGCATCACTTCGGTGACCGTGGCGCTGGTGGCGACGTGGTTTGTGGTGGAGGGATGAGCACAGTGTGCTATTTAAGCGATGTATTCAGAAATACCTTAAATAAGAAATACCCCACATGATGATGTTGGGGTACGAGGTAAATTTAATCTAATTTTAGGTTTTTAATAATATTTTCAATGTATATCTCTGGCTTTGTTTTAGTTTTTTCTTTTATTTCGTAATATTTATACTTGTCAATTTTTAAGGTGATTTCCTCTTTCCCATTGTTAATGAAAGGAGTTATGAAAAAGGCGACAAGAATTATTACGGCAATTTCTTTAAATTGTGGTTTACTTTTGAGAAAATGAGGTATTTTGATAAATAAGTTGGATAGGGCTATCATTGCTAAAAAAACTATAGCCAGAAAAGAGAAGTTCACTGCGTATTTTTTATATTATTCACCACTTCCAAAAATGTCGCCTATAAATCCTGTTGTTGCGCATAATAATACGGTGCCTGCCATAATAAAAAACGCAGGAGAGCATAATTGCTCAATTCTGGTATGTAAGTCGTTTAGAGCATTGATGAAATATTTACCATACTTTGAATTTATTAAAAAATAAGAAAATATGGCTAAAGCATACTCTATGAATAATATAAAACTGGCAGGTTTATATGTAAGAAAACTAATCTCGGTGGAATAAAATATATCCAACTGTATATAATAGGGTAGTAATGAATTTATCTCCATAAGTGCGGAACAGAAGAAACCTAAGAGAATATAAAATGCGTAACCATCAGTATTTATTGGGATAAGCTTTCTTATTATTTTGTTCATCATTTATTTTCCTTTCAATTATGTTCAAATTTCAAAATGTTCTTGTCGTGCAATTTGTATCAATTAACTCTGAAATTAGAAAGTCCATAGCTAACTATAATTTTATACAGGCAGCAATATTTTCCCCGTGATCATATCAAACATCAGACGGGCGAAACCTTGCGCCCGTGCTGGATCCGATAAGTACTGCATCATAAATTCCTGTTGCGCATCGTTACTGTCCATTACTGCATCGTCCACTGCCTGATAAAAATCGCCAAGAATGGCCTGTTCGGGGGCATTATTTTTTATTTGCATCATCACGGTCTTATTTTCCGAAATTTTATTTTGGATAGTTATCACGCTACTGATCAAATCCTTTTCGGTCAGATGATCGGTAATGAACAGTTCATTCATTCGTGAGAGCACTTGAGAGAGATATTCTTCTTTTTTGTCTTTGGGTTTCGCCGTACCAACAGCACTGTTGGGATCGAGCGTATAATCGGGTGCATTTTCCTGCAATTTCAGATGCTGTTCGTGAATTTTCGATAAACGGTAGTGGCTCATCTCGACACTGGTGAGATCGATCTCATCTTCTTCCAGTGGTTGCTCACGCAGCAAAGGGCGCAAATGGCGCGCGAACAGACTGAGTTTTTCCAGTGAGGGATCGTCATACTCTACAATCTGCGAGATAAACTCATAAAAGCGTACAAAGCTGCCCAGATCTTTTCTGAAGATCTCCAGCCGATCTTTCTCCTGTTTACAGCTTTTAAAACTGTTTTCCGCATTGGTGATCAGTACCGTATCGCCGGTTTTCTTCGTACGTTCAAACATCTCTTTTGCCGTCAGATACGCATCGATCGCGAGGGCATAACGCTTTTGCCAGCGTTCGACGGCAGGACGGCAAAGATTACTGATTGCCGCGTTGGAGCGGTTTTTGGCAAAGAACGCCTCGCAAAGTTGTTCCACTTCATTCCACTGGAAGATTTGACTCGCGCGTAATTTTTCGAAGAGATCGAATACCAGCGCAGGATCGCTGACATCGGTGAGTTCAGCGGTCTGATAATAGGGCTGAAATGCGTCGAGGATATCCTGAGGTTCATTATAAAAATCAAGCACGAACGTGCCGGATTCTGCTTTTCCTGGATAGGTGCGATTCAGTCGTGAAAGGGTTTGTACGCATTCGACACCGCCGAGCGCTTTGTCGACGTACATCGCACACAGTTTAGGCTGATCGAAACCCGTCTGGAACTTGTTCGCAACCAGCATGACCTGATAGTTATCACTATCAAACGCTTTGCGCATCTCCCGGCCATTCAGACCGGGGTTCATGTTGGTTTCGGTAAATTTATGATGGAGGAGCGCCTGATCGTGTTGTTCACTCTCGTCAAATTCAACCTCGCCTGAGAACGCCACCATGGCGCTGATCTTATGATAGTTGTTATCAGCGATGTACCGATCAAAGGCCAGCTTGTAACGAACCGCCGCCTTACGTGAACTGGTGACAACCATCGCTTTTGCCTGTCCGCCAAGCAGATTCATCACATGCTTACGGAAGTGTTCAACAATGACCTTCACCTTTTGCGACACGTTATGATCGTGGAGTGTCACCCACTGATTCAGCTTCACCTTCGCGCGTTTGCTGTCGACTTCCCTGTCACCATTTTCCAGTTTTTGCAGTAGCTGATATGCCACTTTGTAATTAGTGTAGTTTTTAAGAACGTCGAGAATAAAACCCTCCTCAATCGCCTGTCGCATGGTATAGACGTGAAATGCCGCAGGTTTATTTGTTCGGGAAGGCGGCTCATCAGGATGCGGAAGGCGACCAAACAGCTCCAGGGTTTTCGATTTTGGTGTGGCGGTAAAGGCGTAATAATTCAGATTACGGCTACTGCGCCGCGACGCTATCGTAGCATTCAGGCTGTCCTCCGCAGAGGGCACCGTATCGTCATCTTTATCTTCAAGCATCAATACTTCTTTTAACTGGCGCGCAGTGCTGCCACTTTGTGATGAGTGCGCTTCATCAGCAATCACGGCATATCTGCGCTGCCGGAGGCTGACGCTGTTTTCGATGGCTTTAAGCACAAACGGGAAGGTCTGGATAGTGACGATGATAATGGGCTGTGAGTGTTCTAACGCACTGGCCAGTTTCTCTGATTTGGACCCATCACCTTCTTTGTTGTTGATTCGCCCAACCACGCCATCCGCGTGTTCAAACTGATAAATTGTGTCCTGGAGCTGATCGTCGAGAACGGTACGGTCGGTGACGACAATGACCGAGTGGAACCATTTCTCACCGTGCGGATCGTACAGACGGGAAAGCTGATGCGCAGTCCACGCGATGGAGTTGGATTTACCGGAACCAGCGCTGTGCTGAATCAGATACTTATTGCCCGTGCCTTCGACAGCAACCGCTTTTACCAGTGCGTTAACCACATCCCATTGATGATAACGGGGGAAAATCAGGCTCTCTTTTTTATAGCGGATCCCGTTCCAGTCCTCTTTTTCAGTAATGTGCAGGTGGACAAAGTTCGCCAGAATTTTCAATAAATTATCTGGACGCAGGATGTCATTCCACAAGTAATCTGTGGCGTAGCGTCCCGCATCCAGCGGAATATCGTTACCCGCGCCACCTTCATGTGTCCCTTTGTTAAACGGCAGGAAGAGTGTTTGATCGCCTTCGAGTTTCGTCGCCATATACACCTCGAACTGGCTGACGGCAAAGTGCACCAGCGCCCCGCGTTTGAAGGTCAGTAGCGGTTCCGGTTTATGCGTGATCGGATCGTGAGGAAGACGGGTTTTCTTATACTGTGTGATGGCGTTTTGCACCGCTTGCTTAAATTCAGACTTCAGTTCCAGCGTTGCGATGGGTAGGCCGTTGATAAACAGTACCAGGTCAATACGCCAGCGTTTCGCTTTGATACCGTTTTCCTCCACGGCACTGGCGTAAGGGCTGTAAACCAGTTCCGGCACGAGACGACAGCGATTCTGCTGATAGCGCGCCAGGGTATCCGGATTCAGATTGTGCTCCGGCTTAAACTGGCAGAGGAAGAAGCGCGCATTGCGAATTTTCAAACCGTGACGCAGCACGCCGAGCGTACCCCAGCAACGCGACTGCCTGTCGGTGGCATTGCTATCGGCTTTTTTGAGTTGTGAAACCAGAGCGTCGAGAAAATGGCGTTCAGTATCGTTGGGATAGACTCTGGCAAATTTCTCCCATTCCCGCGGCTGCGTGGATTGCACAAACTGTAGCGTATCCTGTGCATACAGCGCACGTTCACGGTCATAGCCATCGCTTTTACCGATAACCCAACCGCTGGCGGACATCTGGGCAATAATGTCGTTTTGCAGGTTGATTTCGCGGGTGATGTCGTGATTCATACCATGGCCTCCGCGATGGCTTCTGCCTGGGGTTGATCCGTTGGCGCGCGCCAGTTGCGGACGTCAATTTTGCCAGTGACAGCGGCGGAGATCAGGGCGGTACGGCGTTCCTGAAGGAGTTCGATTTGCTGGTGTTGTTTTTCGATTAGGGTGTCGATTTTTGTAATCTTCTGATCAAGATATTTTGCAATATGGTTTTGTTCGTCAGACGAAGGGAGCCAGCATGAAATATTTCGAAGAATAGCTTGGGTTATACTATATACTTTAACACCTTTAACAGAATATCGTATTTGTGCTCTTAACTCTTGAGAGTTTAAAAGGTAAGCATAATAACGATAGTTTTCTCTATTGTATAAACGTGCAATTATTGTATGGTAACCAGCAAATACAATATCACTGCTTACTAATTGAGAAAAATTACCGGCCCCTTCGATGTCTTCAGATGTGTCTGCAAAAATTATATCTCCCTTATAGAGTAAGGAGTTCTTGTTATTTTTTATATATGATTCATTAACACATTTCAGTTTGTGAATTTTGGTATCTACTTCAAAGTGGTATTTAGAGTGTATTTCTCCATAGTTTATGCAAGGAATACCTTCATCCTGAAGGTTCTCTTTTGTAATTGTTAACCCTTTATCAAAATTGAACATATAGCGAAATTTGTTTAAAGTCCAATGTAAGGGTTTTTTCTGCTGGTACTCCACCCCAGAATCTTTCATCGGCACATCAGGATTTAGCCCTTTGGTTACTGCATGGCTAATCACTGCCTCGCGCTTCTCTTTCAGCAGTTCAATCAGTTGTTGCTGTTTTTCGATAAGGTTATCGATTTTTGCGGTTTCGTGATCAAGAAAACTGAATATTTTGCTCTGTTCACTCTTCCTTGGTAATAGAATTTCAATATTCCTGAATTCATCAGGGTCTAAGTCCCATTGATTGACACGAATCCCCTTGGAACGGCTTAAATATTGAGTAACGTAAATCGGGTTACGAAGTAAATAATGTATGTACTTTGGATATGCCTGCTTGAAAAGCATTTCATTTGGCTGGTAAATAAAGTATGCAGGGCTGACGATACCTTCATACTCTGAAATTGCGATAGATCCCTGCCACGCTTTCATCTTGTTCATTACTAAATCATCTGGTTTAACCAATTGATAAGATGACAAATCCTCTGAGGGCTTGTTATTATTATCATCTCTACTAGATTTGGGGATAACACCATAATCCCTATAAACGGAAAGTAATTCCTTTCCCGTATATCCGGTTCGTTTATTTCGGGAAAACAATCTAGCTATAGATATTGTTCTCCAATGTGCCGGAATCTCCCCCAACCACTCCACCCCAGAATCCTTATACTCTGGATATGCCTTATATTTAGCCATCAGGAGTGTACCTCCCGCAGCAGTTGCATAATCTCGACGCTTACCGCATCGAGATCGGCATCAATCTCCTCCAGCGATCGTGGTGGCGTATAGACGTAAAAGTGACGGTTAAAGGGGATTTCATAGCCGACAATGCCGATCTCACCGTCGAGGGCGTCACGCTTGTCGGCGTTGATCCACGCATCGGGAACGTGGGGCAACACTTCCGCTTTTACGTAGTTCTCAATGAGTACGCTGGTCGCGACGGCGGGATTAAGCGGCACGTTTTCGTTGTCGCGGAGTTCCCCGTCCTGCTCAAATTCGACGACCTGTCCACGATAATTAAACGCGCCGTAAAGCGGCTGTGGGTCTTCTTTTAAGACCTTTTTCACCACCGGCTCCGCATCCGGGTTACGGGTGGTGATGGCATCAATAAACTGCTTTTGCTCTCTGCTATCCAGCTTTACGCCAGCGGCTTTCAGCGCACTTTTTAAATCGTTCTGGAACTGATTAAAGTCATTGCTGGCAGCGTGGCATCCCCCCTCGGTTGTGCCAAACGCAGCCTGTAAAACGCGCGCTTTCGTCATCAGCTCGTGCTGGGTCAGCCACAGTTTTCTGTCGAGCAGATCTATCATCTGCTTCTCTTTCAGCTCGCTGAATTCCGCCTTCAGGATCGCACGCGCTTGCGTTTCCTGCGTTGAGAAATCACCGTAGTTGTTTTCCTGCCACTGTGCGCCAAAGGCGTCATACAGGCATTCCATAGGGGCATTGAGGGGTTTCGGCGCAAAACGCAGCGTAGCGATAGCGTCATTGCTGATTTGTGTGGTCAGACGCAGCGGGCGCTCGATGGTCAGGCGGCGATAGCCGAAATCGGTGCCGCGAAAGAGCTTACTGGCGAAGGTTTTTGGCGCGTCTTTTTTGCTGGTCGCCTGGCGACCCCGGCCCGATTTTTGCTCCGGCGCCTTCTCCAGGCCAAGCGCCTCCAGCGTGACGGTATCGATGGCCTCAATATCGCCAAAGGTGCGGGTGAGCAGACGGATGTGCGCCTCTTCCATCTGATTACGCTTAGAACCCAGCGATTTGCGCATTTTGCCGTACAGGTTGCTGCCATCAACAAGCTGAACTTTCCCTTTGCGTTCAGGTGCTTTGTTATTGCTGAGCACCCAGACGTAAGTGGCGATACCGGTGTTGTAAAACATGTCCGTCGGCAGCGCGATAATCCCTTCCAGCAGATCGGCTTCCAGAATGTAGCGG
>OKVW01000351.1_pt1 | contig 28848 bp, 24 predicted proteins | sample 1606991 | NCBI WGS metagenome assembly OKVW01 (sample SAMN03281021, study PRJEB24777) | human gut metagenome | isolation source: fecal sample PR177 from 1 month old male Malay infant, vaginal delivered... | reverse complement strand
GATAGGTCCGCAGGGGCATTTCACTCTGCTGCGTCAGGGGATGGCCGATCTGCGCGTGACGCTGAATGCGCCTGGTCGTCATAACGCGCTGAATGCGGCGGCGGCGGTTGCAGTCGCAACGGAAGAGGGCATTGCAGATGATGCGATCCTGCGTGCGCTGGAGAGTTTCCAGGGAACGGGGCGTCGTTTTGATTTCCTCGGTGAATACCCGCTTGAGCCTGTTAACGGTAAAGCAGGTACGGCGATGCTGGTGGATGATTATGGTCATCACCCAACAGAAGTGGACGCGACCATCAAAGCGGCGCGGGCGGGGTGGCCGGATAAGAATCTGGTCATGCTGTTTCAACCACACCGTTTTACGCGAACTCGCGACCTGTATGACGATTTCGCCAACGTGCTGACGCAGGTTGATACGTTGTTGATGCTCGATGTTTACGCCGCGGGCGAAGCGCCGATTCCGGGAGCGGATAGCCGTTCGCTGTGTCGCACCATTCGTGGTCGCGGTAAAATTGACCCGATTCTGGTGTCTGATCCGGCCCAGGTTGCAGAAATGCTGGCACCGGTATTAACCGGCAATGATTTGATTCTGGTACAAGGGGCGGGAAATATTGGCAAAATCGCGCGTTCCTTAGCTGAAATCAAACTGAAACCGCAAATTCAGGAGGACGAGCAACATGGCTGATAAAATCGCGGTCCTGCTGGGCGGTACCTCCGCTGAACGTGATGTATCACTGAATTCCGGTGCGGCTGTGCTGGCCGGGTTACGTGAAGGCGGTGTGGATGCGCATGCCATTGATCCAAAAGAGGTCGATGTTACGTTACTGAAGTCGATGGGCTTTCAGAAAGTATTTATCGCACTTCATGGTCGCGGCGGTGAAGATGGCACATTGCAGGGGCTTCTGGAGCTGATTGGCCTGCCCTATACCGGCAGCGGTGTGATGGCGTCGGCGATCTCCATGGATAAACTGCGCAGCAAGCTGCTGTGGCAGGGGGCGGGTTTACCCGTCGCGCCATGGGTCGCAATGACCCGCGCTCAGTTCGAAAAAGGGCTGAACAAAGAACTGCTTACGCAGATTTCTGCGCTGGGTTTGCCGCTGATTGTGAAGCCAAGCCGTGAAGGTTCCAGCGTCGGCATGTCGAAAGTGTCAGAATATGATGCTTTACAGGATGCTTTAGTTCTCGCTTTTCAGCATGATGAAGAAGTACTGATTGAGAAATGGCTCAGCGGTCCGGAATTTACGGTTGCGATACTCGGTGAAGAAATTTTACCGTCAATTCGTATCCAACCCGCTGGAACCTTCTATGATTATGAAGCGAAGTATCTGTCTGATGAGACACAGTATTTCTGTCCTTCAGGTCTGGAAAACGAGCAAGAGGACATTTTACGGGCATTAGTACTGAAAGCATGGACAACCCTGGGATGTCAAGGATGGGGGCGCATTGATGTCATGCTGGATAGCGATGGACAGTTTTATCTGCTGGAAGCGAATACCTCGCCGGGTATGACCAGCCATAGCCTGGTGCCGATGGCGGCGCGTCAGGCGGGGATGAGTTTCTCGCAGTTGGTGGTTCGAATTCTGGAGTTGGCGGACTGATATGTCGCAGGCTGCGCTGAACACGCGAAACAGTGAAGAAGAGATTTCTTCCTCACGTCGTAATAATGGAACGCGTCTTGCAGGAATTTTATTCCTGCTAACGGTGCTGTGTACCGTGTTGGTCAGCGGCTGGGTGGTGTTAGGCTGGATGGAAGATGCGCAACGTTTACCGTTGTCAAAACTGGTGTTAACCGGTGAGCGTCATTACACAAAGAATGATGATATCCGCCAGTCAATTCTGGCGCTGGGCGCACCTGGCACCTTCATGACCCAGGATGTGAATATCATCCAGAGCCAGATTGAACGCTTGCCGTGGATCAAACAGGCCAGCGTCAGAAAGCAGTGGCCGGATGAATTGAAGATTCATCTGGTTGAATATGTGCCGATTGCACGTTGGAATGATCAGCACATGGTGGATGCCGAAGGTAACACCTTCAGTGTGCCGACCGATCGAATCGGTAAGCAGGTGCTGCCCATGTTGTACGGCCCTGAAGGCAGCGCGAGTGAAGTGTTGCAAGGCTATCACGACATGGGACAGATGCTGGCAAAGGACAGGTTTACCCTGAAGGAAGCGGCGATGACCGCACGTCGATCCTGGCAGTTGACGCTCAATAACGACATTAAGCTCAACCTTGGCAGGGGCGACACGATGAAACGTTTAGCTCGCTTTGTAGAACTTTACCCGGTTTTACAGCAGCAGGCGCAAACCGATGGCAAACGGATTAGCTACGTTGATTTGCGTTATGACTCAGGCGCGGCAGTAGGGTGGGCACCCTTACCTCCTGAGGAATCTAATCAGCAACAGAATCAGGCACAGGCAGAACAACAATGATCAAGGCGACGGACAGAAAACTGGTAGTTGGACTGGAGATTGGCACCGCGAAGGTAGCCGCTTTAGTAGGGGAAGTTCTGCCCGACGGTATGGTCAATATCATTGGCGTGGGCAGTTGCCCGTCCCGGGGTATGGATAAAGGCGGGGTCAACGACCTCGAATCGGTGGTGAAATGCGTACAGCGTGCCATTGACCAGGCTGAACTGATGGCGGATTGCCAAATATCGTCAGTGTATCTGGCGCTTTCGGGCAAACATATTAGCTGTCAGAATGAAATTGGCATGGTGCCGATTTCCGAAGAAGAAGTGACTCAGGAAGACGTAGAAAACGTCGTGCATACCGCGAAATCCGTTCGCGTTCGCGATGAGCACCGGGTGTTGCACGTGATCCCGCAGGAATATGCGATTGACTATCAGGAAGGGATCAAAAACCCGGTCGGTCTTTCCGGTGTTCGTATGCAGGCAAAAGTGCATTTGATCACCTGCCACAACGATATGGCTAAAAACATTGTTAAAGCCGTTGAACGTTGTGGCCTGAAAGTTGACCAACTGATATTTGCCGGACTGGCGGCCAGTTATTCCGTATTGACGGAAGATGAACGTGAGCTGGGGGTCTGCGTAGTGGATATCGGTGGTGGTACAATGGACATCGCCGTATATACTGGCGGGGCTTTGCGCCATACGAAAGTGATCCCTTATGCAGGGAATGTGGTCACCAGCGACATTGCGTATGCATTCGGTACGCCGCCGAGCGATGCGGAAGCGATTAAAGTTCGCCATGGTTGCGCCCTGGGATCCATCGTCGGGAAAGATGAAAGCGTTGAAGTGCCAAGCGTGGGTGGTCGTCCACCGCGCAGTCTGCAACGTCAGACGCTGGCAGAGGTCATTGAGCCGCGTTATACCGAGCTGCTCAACCTGGTCAACGAAGAGATATTGCAATTACAGGAACAGCTTCGCCAGCAGGGTGTGAAACATCATCTGGCGGCGGGGATTGTACTGACCGGTGGCGCGGCGCAAATTGAAGGTCTTGCCGCCTGTGCCCAGCGGGTGTTCCATACGCAAGTGCGTATTGGTGCGCCGCTGAATATTACCGGTCTGACGGATTACGCTCAGGAGCCGTATTACTCAACGGCGGTGGGGCTGCTTCACTACGGGAAAGAGTCCCATTTGAGTGGTGAAGCTGAAGTAGAGAAGCGTGTTACGGCTTCAGTTGGCTCTTGGATTAAACGTCTGAATAGCTGGCTGCGAAAAGAGTTTTAATTTTTTTATGAGACCGGCGAAAATTACGGCCTCAGGCGACAGGCACAACGGAGAGAGAAACTATGTTTGAACCTATGGAACTGACCAACGACGCGGTGATTAAAGTCATCGGCGTCGGTGGCGGCGGCGGTAATGCCGTTGAACACATGGTGCGCGAGCGCATTGAGGGTGTTGAATTCTTCGCGGTAAATACCGACGCTCAGGCATTGCGCAAGACGGCGGTTGGGCAGACTATCCAGATTGGTAGCGGTATTACCAAAGGTCTGGGAGCTGGGGCGAACCCGGAAGTCGGTCGCAATGCCGCGGATGAAGATCGTGAAGCACTGCGTGCAGCGCTTGACGGCGCAGACATGGTGTTTATCGCAGCAGGCATGGGCGGCGGTACCGGAACCGGTGCAGCGCCGGTGGTTGCGGAAGTCGCTAAAGATTTAGGTATCCTGACCGTAGCCGTTGTGACTAAACCTTTCAATTTTGAAGGTAAGAAGCGTATGGCTTTCGCGGAGCAGGGGATCACTGAGTTGTCCAAGCATGTGGACTCGCTGATCACTATCCCGAACGACAAACTGCTGAAAGTGCTGGGTCGTGGTATCTCCCTGCTTGACGCGTTTGGCGCGGCGAACGACGTGCTGAAAGGCGCGGTGCAGGGTATCGCGGAACTGATTACCCGCCCGGGTCTGATGAACGTCGACTTTGCAGACGTACGCACCGTGATGTCCGAAATGGGTTACGCGATGATGGGCTCTGGCGTGGCGAGCGGTGAAGACCGTGCGGAAGAAGCGGCTGAAATGGCGATCTCTTCTCCACTGCTGGAAGATATCGATCTGTCTGGCGCGCGTGGCGTACTGGTCAACATCACGGCGGGCTTCGACCTGCGTCTGGATGAGTTTGAAACTGTGGGTAACACCATCCGTGCTTTTGCATCGGATAATGCGACCGTGGTTATCGGTACTTCTCTCGATCCGGATATGAACGACGAGCTGCGTGTTACTGTGGTAGCTACCGGTATCGGTATGGACAAACGTCCTGAAATCACGCTGGTCACCAACAAGCAGGTGCAGCAGCCTGTGATGGATCGTTACCAGCAGCACGGCATGGCACCGCTGACGCAAGAGCAGAAACCTGCTGCGAAAGTGGTGAATGACAACACGCCGCAAACCGCGAAAGAGCCGGATTATCTGGATATTCCTGCATTCCTGCGTAAGCAAGCTGATTAAGAATTGGCTGGAATTTGGGATTCGAGGCTCTTTGTGCTAAACTGGCCCACCGAATGTATAGTACACTTCGGTTGGATAGGTAATTTGGCGAGATTATACGATGATCAAACAAAGGACACTTAAACGTATCGTTCAGGCGACTGGCGTCGGTTTGCATACCGGCAAGAAAGTCACCCTGACCTTACGCCCTGCGCCGGCCAATACCGGGGTCATCTATCGTCGCACCGACTTGAATCCACCGGTAGATTTCCCGGCCGATGCCAAATCTGTGCGTGATACCATGCTCTGTACGTGTCTGGTCAACGAGCATGATGTACGGATTTCAACCGTCGAGCACCTTAACGCGGCGCTGGCAGGTTTGGGCATTGATAACATTGTTATCGAAGTCGATGCTCCGGAAATCCCGATCATGGACGGCAGTGCCGCTCCTTTCGTCTATCTGCTGCTTGATGCAGGTATTGAAGAGCTGAGCTGTGCGAAGAAATTTGTACGCATCAAAGAGACTGTACGTGTCGAAGATGGCGACAAGTGGGCCGAGTTCAAACCGTACAATGGTTTTACGTTGGATTTCACCATCGACTTTAACCATCCGGCCATTGACTCCAGCACACAACGCTATGCGATGAACTTCTCTGCTGACGCGTTTATGCGCCAGATTAGCCGCGCGCGTACGTTTGGTTTCATGCGTGATATCGAATATCTGCAGTCCCGTGGCCTGTGCCTGGGCGGTAGCTTCGATTGTGCCATCGTTGTTGACGATTATCGCGTACTGAACGAAGACGGCCTGCGTTTTGAAGATGAATTCGTTCGTCACAAAATGCTTGATGCTATCGGTGACTTGTTCATGTGTGGTCACAACATTATTGGTGCATTTACCGCCTACAAATCCGGTCATGCACTGAATAACAAATTGTTGCAGGCTGTCCTGGCAAAACAGGAAGCCTGGGAATATGTGACCTTCCAGGACGACGCAGAACTGCCGCTGGCTTTCAAAGCGCCTTCGACCGTACTGGCATAACGACACTCATCGTCGCATAAAATCGACTGGTTCATCTGGCACTCTCTCCGGCCAGGTAACCAGTCTTTTTTTTGGGCTTTTATTTTTATATCTCTTCGCTAAAACAGACTTATTGTCGCGCAAACTGCCATACTGTTATTACAGGGCGTGCGAACGCTGTTTTCTTGAGCATTTTTATCCGCAACTTCTCATCAATACTGCTGTAGAGCCTGCGCATTAATGATAAGATTTGTGCGCAAAAAACGTTTGAATAATTGTTTTGGGATGGCAATAACGTGAGTGGAATACTGACGCGCTGGCGACAGTTTGGTAGACGCTACTTCTGGCCGCATCTCTTATTAGGGATGGTCGCGGCGAGTTTTGGCCTGCCTGCGCTCAGCAATGCTGCTGAACCCAATACACCCGCAAAAGCGGCATCAAGCAGGCACGATCAAAGCGTCAACGTAGCTTTCAGCCAGTTTGTTTTGCTTGAAGCGACCAACCGTCGCCCGACCTTTACCGTCGACTACTGGCATCAGCATGCTATACGTACGGTCATTCGTCATCTTTCTTTCGCAATGGCACCACAGGCGTTGCCGGTTGCAGATGAGCCGTTGCCACTTGAGGCACATCATTTAGCCTTACTGAACACACTCAGCGCGATGCTGACTCAGCAAGGCTCTCCCTCTGCCATAGCGCCACGGGTAACTTATTCACATTTCACGCCGCAGGCCGTATTCACCGTTTCCGCCTGGATCAGTCAGGCGCAGGGAATCCGTGCTGGCCCTCAACGCCTCAGCTAAGCTAAAACAACCTTCAACTTTTTATTATTTTGACCCCACATCGCGGGGCGTTTGAGATTTTATTATGCTAATCAAATTATTAACAAAAGTATTCGGTAGCCGTAACGATCGTACGTTGCGTCGTATGCGTAAAGCGGTTGCGGTGATCAATGCCATGGAACCGGAGATGGAAAAACTCTCCGATGACGAACTGAAAGCGAAAACGAATGAATTCCGCGCACGTATTGAAAAAGGAGAAAGGGTAGAAAACCTGATCCCAGAAGCTTTCGCCGTGGTCCGTGAAGCCAGTAAACGTGTGTTTGGGATGCGTCACTTTGACGTTCAGTTACTCGGCGGTATGGTCCTCAACGATCGCTGCATCGCGGAAATGCGTACCGGTGAAGGTAAAACCCTGACCGCTACGCTGCCCGCTTACCTGAACGCGCTGAGCGGAAAAGGTGTTCACGTGGTTACGGTGAACGACTACCTGGCGCAACGTGACGCCGAAAACAACCGTCCGCTGTTTGAATTTCTCGGGATGACCGTCGGTATCAACCTGCCCGGTATGCCTGCGCCAGCCAAGCGCGAAGCTTATGCGGCTGACATCACTTACGGTACTAACAACGAGTACGGCTTTGACTACCTGCGCGATAACATGGCGTTCAGTCCTGAAGAGCGTGTTCAGCGTAAACTGCATTATGCGCTGGTGGATGAGGTCGACTCCATTCTGATCGATGAAGCACGTACCCCGCTGATCATTTCCGGCCCGGCTGAAGACAGCTCGGAAATGTACAAAAAAGTGAACAAAATCATTCCGCATCTGATTCGCCAGGAGAAAGAAGACTCTGATACCTTCCAGGGTGAAGGTCACTTCTCTGTGGATGAAAAGGCGCGCCAGGTAAACCTGACCGAACGCGGCCTTGTACTGATTGAAGAGTTGCTGGTGAAAGAAGGCATTATGGATGAAGGCGAGTCTCTGTACTCTCCGGGCAACATTATGCTGATGCACCACGTTACCGCGGCGCTGCGTGCTCACGCGCTGTTTACTCGCGATGTTGATTACATCGTGAAAGACGGTGAAGTTATCATCGTTGATGAACACACCGGCCGAACCATGCAGGGGCGTCGTTGGTCTGACGGTCTGCACCAGGCTGTTGAAGCGAAAGAAGGGGTGGAAATTCAGAACGAGAACCAGACCCTGGCTTCCATTACTTTCCAGAACTACTTCCGCTTATATGAAAAGCTGGCCGGTATGACCGGTACAGCGGATACCGAAGCGTTTGAATTCAGCTCAATCTATAAACTGGACACCGTGGTGGTGCCGACCAACCGTCCGATGATCCGTAAGGACATGCCGGATCTGGTCTATATGACCGAAGCGGAAAAAATTCAGGCCATCATTGAAGATATTAAAGAGCGTACCGCGAATGGCCAGCCAGTGCTGGTGGGGACTATCTCTATCGAAAAATCAGAGGTCGTTTCTAACGAGCTGACCAAAGCGGGAATTAAGCACAACGTGCTGAACGCCAAATTCCACGCCAACGAAGCCGCTATTGTTGCTCAGGCAGGCTATCCGGCGGCTGTTACCATCGCGACTAACATGGCGGGTCGTGGTACGGATATCGTGCTGGGTGGTAGCTGGCAGGCTGAAGTGGCGGAGCTGGAAAACCCAACGCCAGAGCAAATCGCACAGATTAAAGCCGACTGGCAGGTTCGTCATGAAGCGGTGCTGGCATCCGGTGGTCTGCATATCATTGGTACGGAACGTCACGAATCCCGTCGTATTGATAACCAGTTGCGTGGTCGTTCTGGTCGTCAGGGCGATGCGGGTTCTTCCCGTTTCTACCTGTCGATGGAAGATGCGCTGATGCGTATTTTTGCCTCTGACCGTGTCTCCGGCATGATGCGTAAGCTTGGTATGAAACAGGGCGAAGCCATTGAGCACCCCTGGGTCACCAAAGCGATTGCCAACGCACAGCGTAAAGTCGAAAGCCGTAACTTCGATATTCGTAAGCAACTGCTGGAATATGATGATGTGGCTAACGATCAGCGTCGCGCAATTTACACTCAGCGTAACGAACTGCTGGACGTAAGTGACGTTAGTGAAACCATCAACAGCATTCGTGAAGACGTATTTAAAGCGACTATTGATGCCTACATTCCGCCGCAATCTCTGGAAGAAATGTGGGATGTGCCGGGTCTGCAAGAACGCCTGAAAAACGACTTCGATCTGGATATGCCGATTGCAGAATGGCTGGATAAAGAGCCAGAACTGCATGAAGAGACGCTGCGTGAACGTATTCTGGCGCAGGCCATCGAAGTGTATCAGCGTAAAGAAGAGGTGGTTGGCGCAGAGATGATGCGTCACTTCGAGAAAGGCGTCATGCTGCAAACGCTTGATTCCTTGTGGAAAGAGCACCTGGCCGCGATGGATTACCTGCGTCAGGGCATCCACCTGCGTGGTTATGCGCAGAAAGATCCGAAGCAGGAATATAAGCGTGAATCCTTCGCCATGTTTGCCTCTATGCTGGAATCGCTGAAATACGAAGTGATCAGTACGCTGAGCAAAGTGCAGGTGCGTATGCCGGAAGAGGTGGAAGCGATGGAACAGCAACGTCGCGAAGAAGCTGAACGTTTAGCGCAGATGCAGCAGCTTAGCCACCAGGATGACGATACTGCTGCGGCAGCGGATCTGGCCGCACAAACGGGAGAGCGTAAGGTCGGTCGTAACGATCCGTGCCCATGTGGATCCGGTAAAAAATACAAACAGTGCCATGGCCGTCTGAGCTAAGGTCTGACAGAAAGACAATAAGGCGCAGGGGACTGCGCCTTTTTTATGGGGTCAATAATATGAAAACACTGCAAATCGCCGTCGGGATCATCCGGAATCAACACCACGAAATTTTTATTACCCAGCGTGCGGCGGATGCACATATGGCGAATAAACTGGAGTTTCCCGGAGGAAAGATCGAAGCGGGTGAAACGCCGGAGCAGGCTTTAAGCCGGGAGTTACAGGAAGAAGTCGGAATTGTGCCCGTCAATGCCACGCTGTTTGAAAAGCTGGAATACCGGTTTCCCGACAGGCACGTCACGCTGTGGTTCTGGCTGGTTGAAAGCTGGGAAGGTGAGCCGTGGGGGAAAGAAGGTCAACCGGGGACATGGATTGCGGCTGATGCGCTGGATGCGGAAGATTTTCCTCCCGCCAATGAGCCCGTGATTGCGAAGTTAAAACAGACACTGTAGGCCGAATAGCGGTTTCGCCTCATCCGGCCCACACGATTACGTTGAGGCAATCTACTCTTTCTCTTCGCTCCAGTCGTCGCTTTCTGAGAGATCGCCACTGCTGGGAATACGTTTCTCTTCTGCGGCCCATTCACCCAAATCGATCAACTGGCAACGTTTTGAACAGAAGGGGCGGAATGGGCTCACTTCCCCCCATACAACCGTCTTGCCACAGGTCGGGCAGTTTACGGTGATTGTCTCTGACATGTTTGCTCCTTAACAGCAGGCCAGTTCGAAATCAAGGCGTTCAGGCACCACGCCATTGTCGCTATCAAGCGGCATAAAACGGATAGCAAAACGGCTTTTATGTCCTGATATTTGTGGATAAAGCTGGTCATTTAGGGGCAACTGCAGACGCAGTAAATCGGCATCTTCACCGTTATCCTGATAAAAACCGTTCAGACTTGTTTGTTTACGAAATGGGGCAGAATTGCGAATTAAATCCAGGATCAGCGTCAGGGCCTGGTTGAGTGGATTGAGGCTGGCAAGCCAGCTATCGACCTGTGTATCGCGCTGAGCTTGCGGCATATGCAACCAGATATGCAGCGTCGGCAGATCAAAACTGCAGCAGCCTCCTGGAATGCTCAGACGCTGGCGGACCAGGGCAATCAGCCTGTCTTCTCGCAGAAATTGCCCTATACGCGGTGCGGAAATCAAAATACTGCCCGCCGTTTTTAACTGCTGGCGAAGCGCGTCAATGCGGCTCTGGTCGACACCCGGTACTTCCATCCAGGCCTGTAGCTTACGCTGCTGACGCTCAAGCTCTTTGAGTAACTCTGTACGCACTTCGCCTCGTTCGAAAACGTCCAGTAAGTCTCCGGCATTACGGAAAAAATGCAGAGCATCTGCATGACTGGCGATTGGCAGGTTAGCAGAGAGTTGTTGGATCAAAAACTCAATGCGCAGCCATGTACGCATCTTCTCATTGAGAGGGTGTTCAAAAAGGACCTGGGTGTGCATTACGGTTTTCCCTGTGAGACAAACTGCGACGCAAGTTGTAGATAACGCGCGTGCAGGCGTTTGACATCCGGGATGATGGACTCCGGAGTGCCATTATTATCAATAACATCGTCTGCTACCGCAAGGCGTGCTTCACGCGTTGCCTGAGCAGCGAGAATCTGTTCAACATGTGCGCGCGTGACATCGTCGCGCTGCATGGTTCGAAAAAGCTGCGTTTCGGGTGTGACATCCACCACGAGCACGCGGTTAGCTTTGCTATTGAGTCCATTCTCCACCAGTAACGGCACAACCCACAGAACATATGCAGATGTTGCCTGCTCAAACTGGCGTTGGGTTTCCTGCTGAATAAGCGGATGAAGCAGCGCATTTAACCAGGTCTTCTCTTCGGGATGGGCAAAAATCCGTTCGCGAAGTACCCGGCGTTGTAGCGTGCCGTCTTCGGCAATGAGTTCAGGGCCAAAATGTTCCGCAATAGCATGAAGCGCTGGCTTGCCGGGTTCAACAACCTGGCGAGCAATAATATCCGCATCAATAATCTGAATCCCGAGTTCAGCAAAGGCGTTTGCAACGGTGCTTTTACCACTGCCAATGCCGCCCGTTAAGGCTACTGTATACCGCATAATTTCGGATCCCGGAAATTCACTATGATAATCAATTCGTTGAAAGTTGAATGTACGCTGGTAACGGCGTCTTAGGGATAACCTGCCGTTTTCCAGGTAAATTTATGGGATTGTAGCGTAAAAAAAGAGAATTTCGCAGTCTTGCGCGGCATTGATTAGTGCGTATGATAACGTCACTGGAGTTGCGCTCTCATACTAATAGCCCTTAACCCCAGGAATCCGCACATGCGTATTGAAGAAGATCTGAAGTTAGGTTTTAAAGACGTTCTTATCCGCCCCAAACGTTCTACTCTGAAAAGTCGTTCCGATGTTGAGCTGGAACGTCAGTTTACCTTCAAACACTCAGGTCAGACCTGGTCCGGCGTTCCCATCATTGCGGCAAACATGGATACCGTTGGAATCTTCGAAATGGCGACGGCTCTTGCCTCTTTCGACATTCTGACCGCTGTTCATAAGCATTATACCGTAGAAGACTGGGCTGCTTTTATTGGCGGCGCATCGGCAAAAGTGCTGAAGCATGTCATGGTTTCTACCGGTACGTCTGACGCGGATTTTGAGAAGACGCAACAGATTCTGGCGCTGGATCCGGCGCTGAACTTTGTCTGTATCGACGTTGCAAACGGCTACTCAGAGCACTTCGTTCAGTTCGTGTCGAAAGCTCGCCAGGCCTGGCCGACGAAAACCATTTGTGCCGGTAACGTCGTGACCGGTGAAATGTGTGAAGAACTGGTTCTCTCTGGCGCAGATATCGTGAAAGTGGGGATTGGTCCCGGCTCCGTGTGTACCACGCGCGTGAAAACCGGTGTGGGTTACCCGCAACTCTCAGCCGTTATCGAATGTGCTGATGCCGCGCACGGTCTGGGCGGTATGATTGTCAGCGATGGCGGTTGTACCATGCCGGGCGATGTGGCGAAAGCATTCGGTGGTGGCGCAGATTTCGTCATGCTCGGCGGTATGCTCGCTGGTCATGAAGAGAGTGGCGGTAAGATCGTTGAAGAGAACGGTGAAAAATTCATGTTGTTCTACGGCATGAGTTCCGAATCCGCCATGACCCGCCACGTGGGCGGTGTTGCGCAGTACCGCGCAGCAGAAGGTAAAACCGTTAAGTTGCCGCTGCGTGGCCCGGTAGATAACACTGCACGTGATATCCTCGGTGGCCTGCGCTCAGCCTGTACTTACGTTGGCGCTTCACGTCTGAAAGAGCTGACCAAACGCACGACCTTCATTCGCGTTCAGGAACAAGAAAACCGCGTTTTCAACAGCCTGTAATCACCCGGACTGGCGCTGAATATAGCGCCAGTCTCGCTTATGTACTTTGCCTTTTTCGCTGTCGTCATCCTGCACCACTCATTGCATCTCCCAGATGAAATATCGGTAAATACATGGCGACCACCAGTGTACCGATAATGACGCCTGTAATGACCAACAGAGCAGGTTCGAGGAGTGCCGCCAGGTTATCCGCCATCGCCTGCGTATTGTCATCATGATGACGGGCAAGGTTATGTAGCATGACATCCAGCGAACCGGAAGCCTCGCCAGTCCTCACTAATTGCAAACACAGTGGGCTGAATTCTTGCGCATTTTTCAGCGCCTGCCAGATGGGAACGCCGGTACTGATGTCCTGCTGTACCTGAGCCAGACGTAGCGCCCAATAGGGGCACTGGATGGTCTCTTTAACGCTTTCAAGCGCCGGTAAAAAGGCGATCCCCGCCGACTGCGTCAGCGCAAGGATGGTAAAAATTTGCGTGAGTTTCTGGCCTCTGAGCAACCGGCCCATCACCGGGAGATGAAGTAATCCCCGCTGGCACAGAATGCGCCAGGAGGGATTTTGTCTCAGCAGGCCGTTTGTCACTATCAGCGCGATAACCATCAGAGCGATTAACCAACCCCAGCTTTTACTCCAGTCGGATAAGGCGATAATCCCCTGGGTGAGTGCGGGCAGTGGCGTGTTAAACGTGCGGTAAATAGCGGCAAATTCTGGCAAAACGAAATGGAGCATTGCCAGCACCACCATTAGTGCCATCGTTAAAATAATGACAGGGTATCGCAGCGCCTTTTTGACCTTATCGGTTAACTGTTTTTGTGCCTTCTGTTGGCGGGCGAGTTCAAAGCAACACTCATCCAGCTTCCCGGTTAATTCTCCGGTACGTATCATCGCCTGATACAGAGGGGGAAAAACCTCGGGCCACAGAGCCAGTGCGTCGGAGAGCGGGGTGCCATGTGCCAGTTCACGGGCAAGGCTACCTAACAGCGCTTGCCATTGTTTACTGGATTGCTGACCTGCCAGTAGCTCCAGCCCTTCGGAAAGGGTTAAGCCTGCCTTTAGCAGCGTCGCAAGCTGGTGGATCACTTCCGCACATTTATCTCCACGCCAGAGCGATCGTTTTACAGGCAGAGATCTCACGCGCAAAGGTATGACCTGGCGTTGCTCCAGCGTCTTTATCAGCATGAGTCTGTTGGCAGCCCAGACGGTTCCCTCACCGGGCTGTCCATCGTGACACATTCCCTGCCAGTACCACAGTCTGTTAGCTGTCATTCGGCATGCCCAGAATTCGTACGACTTCTTCAAAGGTTGTCAGTCCTTCGTCGACGGCACGGCAGCCACTTTCAAAAAGCGTGCTCATTCCCGCCTGTCTGGCCTGCATTTCCAGCGCTTCAGCAGAGGCATTGCCAGCGATGTGTTGACGTAATTCTGGCGTGATCGAAAGAAGCTCAAACAACGCTGTGCGCCCATAAAATCCGTGGTAACAATGTTCGCAGCCGGGCGCTTGCCAGTGAGGAAGCGGTGTGGGAAACAATGTCGGCGGCAGACGAATCGGGTCTTCGGCAAGATGCCGACAATACGGGCACAGTTTTCTGACCAGACGTTGCGCCACCACAAGCGTTAACGCAGAAGAGAGCATCCAGCGCGCCACGCCCATTTGCTGCAAGCGCACCAGCGCTTCACAGGTGGAGTTAGTATGCAGTGTTGAGAGCACCAGATGCCCGGTCTGCGCCGCCTTAATCGCAATTTCGGCGGTTTCACCGTCACGGATTTCACCCACCATGATGACATCCGGATCCTGGCGCAACAGCGCGCGCAAGACACCCTGAAAGGTTAGTCCGGCCCGTGGATGGATTTGCGTCTGATTTATTCCCTCCAGAGGAATTTCCACGGGATCCTCGACGCTACACAAATTCACTTCAGGTGCGTTTCGTGTCTGCAATGCGCTGTAAAGGGTGACCGTTTTACCGCTTCCCGTTGGACCGGTGACCAGAATCAGTCCCTAGGGTTGCTGCAGGGCGTGAAGGAAGGCTGAACGTTGCGTGTTATGCATCCCCAGCGAAGACACATCCAGCGCCTGGTTCACCTGATGCAGTAACCGAAGCACCACCTTTTCGCCGTGGCGACAGGGAAGCGTGGCGATACGAAATGAGATATCCGCGCCGTTCAGCTCAACGGTGAACTGCCCGTCCTGGGGCAGACGGTGTTCCGCAATATCCAGATGGCTTAACACCTTCAGGCGTGCCGTCAGCGCTATCCCTGTCTCTTTGGGGATATCGGGCAAACTGTGCAGTACACCATCTACCCGCAGGCGCAGTCGAACATGCTGTTCAGCGGGTTCAATATGAATGTCAGAGGCGCGTTTCGTGAGGGCACTCTGTAGTATTTTATCCAGCAACGCTGCGGCGCTAAGACCGGTGTCCTGAACGACTGCCGGGTGTGTTTGCCGGGACTGATGCTGGTGAGCCTCCATTTGCTGTCGCGTCCAGCAGTCAATCTCAATGCGTCGGGTGGTGGCGAAATGCAGGGCGTCCAGCAGTTCGTGAGAAGGGGCATCTTCAACGGCAATATGAATTGCGTCGAGGCTCGCATCGAGCAATATTCCCTGATAACGCTCGCATAGCGCAGTGAGCTGCGTGTTGTTCATCGCATGTCCTTAGTTGGCATCAAAACGAAAAACGTCTTCGCAGGCCTGTTTTAGCGCGCTGTCGTTTTGGATGTCGCAACTACGCGTCCAGCCTGTAATACCGTTCGCACTATCCCATCCAGGGGTCAGGCTGACGCTGAGTCCGTTGAGGCTTTCTTGTCCGGTCAGCGTGACAGCCCCGTTCTGAACACTTATTCCTGAGACGTAGCGTGTCGTCGTTACGGATGGAATACCGTTGACCCCGGCGTCACAGGTATCTGTTCCGCCGTGTTCCAGCGCGCACAGTTCAATGGCGGTGCGGTAGGGGACAAAGGTTTGCAGCATGTCAGTCAGCGCCGCTTTGCGCAGGTAGTTTTGATAGGCGGGAATGCCGATAGCGCTGAGAATAGCGATGATGCCAATCACGACCATCAGTTCAATAAGGGTGAATCCGCGTTGTTTATCCATAATGCGCTCCTTGTGTGAATGGCGTCACTTTGGCAAATGCGGAAAAGAGGGGCGAGAGGCAAAAAATGGTTCGGGAAAGCGGGTTCAGAGAAAGATTGTTGGCTTGCAGTGGTGGACAATGAAGTTGCGAGGCGGGGCGGAGATTTTAGCTGACGGCAGGGGGGAAGCCCGATAAGCAACGCGCTCTCGGGCAATATGTTAAACGTTAGCGAAAGCGCATCGACAGGTCGAGCGCCCGGACGTGTTTGGTAAGCGCGCCGACGGAGATATAGTCAACGCCGGTTTCCGCGAATTCGCGCAGAGTTTCATCGGTTACGTTGCCGGAAACCTCCAGCCGCGCCTGGCCGTTCACGCGTTTTACCGCTTCACGCATCTGATCGGTTTCAAAGTTGTCCAGCATGATGATATCGGCACCGGCTTTCAGCGCGTCGTCCAGTTCATCAAGGTTTTCTACTTCCACTTCCACAGGCACATCCGGATGCAGCCAGAAGGCTTTTTCTACTGCCCGGCGCACGGAGCCAGAAGCAATGATGTGGTTCTCTTTGATCAGGAAGGCATCGGAAAGCCCCAGACGGTGGTTTGCGCCGCCGCCGCAGAGCACCGCATATTTCAGCGCGGTACGTAATCCCGGTAGGGTTTTGCGCGTATCCAGCAGTTGGGTTTTCGTGCCTGCCAGGATCCCGACATACCTACGCACTTCACTGGCGACGCCAGAGAGGGTCTGCACAAAGTTCAGCGCTGTGCGTTCTCCGGTGAGTAAGACGCGAGAGGGGCCGTCCAGTTCAAACAACGGCTGATTGGCTGTAATGCTATCTCCATCATCAACATGCCAGGTGATACTAACATCGTCACCCGCCAGTTGAATAAAGACCTCTTCAACCCAGCGCTTGCCACAAAAAACGCCGTTTTCCCGGGTGATCACGGTGGCATGAGAATGGGTATTCTCCGGTAACAGTTGCGCAGTGATGTCATTACTGGCATCCACGTTACCGCCTAAATCTTCACGCAGCGCCCTGGCGACAACGTCAGGGATATCCAGATTAATGCGTTCCAACAGCGCGTCACGTCGTGAGTCAGGGTTATAGCGGCGAGGCGGCATGAGAAAACTCCAAATTGCTAACGAATCATAAGGTAGAAACATGCTACTCTGAAGCCGCTATAAGCACCACTCAAAAGGAGATTCTGCATGTTGTTAGACAAGGGCTGGCTGGTAGAGGCGCGGCGTGTCCCTTCTCCCCATTACGATTGCCGCCCGGATGATGAGATTCCTTCTTTGCTGGTGGTGCATAACATTAGCCTGCCGCCCGGCGAGTTTGGCGGCCCGTGGATTGATGCGCTATTCACCGGAACAATTGATCCTGACGCCCATCCGTTTTTTGCAGAAATTGCGCATCTTCGCGTTTCCGCCCATTGTCTGATTCGTCGCGATGGCGAAATCGTCCAGTATGTTCCTTTCGATAAGCGTGCGTGGCATGCCGGTGTGTCGAACTATCACGGACGTGAGCGCTGTAATGATTTTTCGATTGGCATTGAGCTGGAAGGCACTGATACGTTGGCCTATACCGATGCGCAATACCAACAACTGGCTGCCGTTACGCGCGCCCTCATTACGCTTTACCCGGCAATTGCCGAAAATATAACCGGACACTGCGATATCGCGCCTGAGCGTAAAACCGATCCCGGTCCGGCTTTTGACTGGGCAAGATTTCGCGCCCTGGTCACCGTCTCGTCAGATAAGGAGATGACATGACGCTGTTTACGACATTACTGGTGCTGCTTGTTGAGCGCCTCTTTAAGCTGGGTGAACACTGGCAGTTAGATCACCGGTTAGAAGCTTTTTTCCGGCGGCTCAAGCGCTTTTCGATGGCGCGCACGCTGGGAATGACGCTTGTCGCGATGGCGATAGCCTTTCTCGTTCTGCGCGCGTTGGATGGCCTGCTCTTTAACGTGCTGACGATCGTGGCGTGGATCCTGATTGGGCTGTTGTGCATTGGCGCGGGTAAAGTACGGATGCATTACCACGCCTACCTTAACGCGGCGACGCGCGATGATGCACATGCCCGGAAGGCAATGGCCAGCGAGCTGACGATGATCCACGGCGTGCCGCCGGATTGCGATGAGCGTGAGTTTTTGCGTGAACTGCAAAATGCATTGCTGTGGATTAACTTTCGATTCTACCTCGCGCCTTTATTCTGGCTGATTGTCGGCGGGCCATATGGACCTGTGCTGCTGGTGGGCTACGCGTTCTTACGCTCGTGGCAGTCCTGGCTGGCGCGCTACCTGACGCCGCATGAGCGTTTGCAGTCCGGTATTGATGTGATTCTTCATGTCCTCGACTGGATCCCGGTACGTCTGGCGGGCGTGGTGTATGCCCTGATCGGACACGGAGAAAAAGCGCTGCCCGCGTGGTTTGCTTCACTGGCGGATCTGCACACGTCGCAGTATCAGGTGCTCACACGTCTGGCGCAGTTCTCTCTGGCGCGCGAGCCGCATACCGACAAGACAGAAACGCCAAAAGCGGCGGTCTCAATGGCGAAGAAAACGTCATTGGTTTTGGTCGTCGTCGTGGCGTTGCTGACCATTTACGGCACGCTGGTCTGAACCCGCGCGCCGTAGCGGTTACAGCGTATCAGCAGGCGGGATGCCAAAATCAGGCATCCCGTTTTCGTGCCAGCGGACGAGCTTCAGGCGGGTATGGCGATTGGGATCATACAGCGGGTCGCCTTCAATTTCGGTGTAATTACGCGCGTGATACACCAGCACATCTTCTCCTTCCGGCGTTTGCGTAAAACTATTATGGCCTGGTCCATACTGGCGGTTTTCGTAGCTGGTTACGAAAACCGGGCGCGAGGCTTTGTGCCAGTTCGCGGGATTTTGCGGATTGGCATTTATCTCTGTCCACAGTAGCCCCATGCAGTAATTCTCGTCGGTCGCGCTGGCGGAATAGCTGATAAACAGAGTGTCGTCGTGGAACAGCACCGCCGGGCCTTCGTTGACCCAAAAACCGCGGCATTCCCAGTCATATTCCGGTTTACTGAGCATCACCGGCTCGCCTTTCAGCGTCCACGGGTTCTCCATTTCACATAAATAGAGGTTGGAGTTTCCGGAGATATCCGGGGCTTTTTGCGCCCACAGATACCAGCGTTTCCCCTGATGTACGAAGGTGGTGGCGTCCAGCGCAAAGGTGTCGAACGGGGTTTTTACCTGCCCTTTTTCAACCCACGTACCGGTCAACGGGTCGCGATCGGCACACTCCAGCACAAACATGCGGTGCTGGAACATCCCCAGACTGTCCAGCGCCTGAGTGTGCGCGGCGGCAAAATAGATGTACCACTTGTCATTGATATGATGCAGTTCCGGTGCCCAGATAAGCTGGCTCATCGGACCGGTCTCTGGTTTGCGCCATACGACGACTTCATCGGCACTGCGCAACCCTTCCAGTGACGCTGCCCGGCGGATCGCCAGCCTGTCGTATTGCGGCACGGAGGCGATAAAATAGTATTGCCCTTCGTGACGCAGAATGTACGGGTCAGCACGTTGTTCTATAAACGGGTTAGGCCAGTTATGCATGCGGCGTTCCTTCTTTCGTTTCGGCTCTTGTTTCCTGCCAGGCGTTCAGTTCTCTGTAGTTTGCGCGGCGGTTCTCCAGGTCGAGCTGGATCTGTTTCATGGTTTCCCGATCCACTTTCAGCAGTCGCACTACGCCCGCAGTGATCAAATACCCTACGCCGGGGATCACGGTAAAGAGCAGGACGATCCCATTGATGGCATCCGCGCTTTGTGCTTTCGCGCCGGCGTCGTAGCCATACCAGGAGAGCAGGAAGCCCACCATCGCGCCAGCAATCGCCAGCCCCAGTTTGAGGAAGAAGATATTGCCCGAGAAGCTGATCCCGGTGATGCGTTTACCGGTTTTCCATTCGCCATAGTCGTCCACATCAGCCATCAGCGACCAGTGCAGTGGAGACGGGATCTGGTGAAGAATGTTGAGCAGGAAGTAGAGCACCACGATGGTGACGGTGGCTTTAGGGTCGAAGAAATAGAACGCGCAGGAGAAAATCGCCAGCACGATGTTGGTCCAGAAAAAAACTTTCAGTTTACACCAGCGGTCGGTCAGCACTTTCGCCAGCATACTGCCAAGCATCATGCCCACCACTCCCAGGCTGATAAACAGGGTGGCGAAGTGGGTGCTCTGGCCCATCACCCAGGTGACGTAATACATGGTGGCAGCCATGCGGATAAAGCCCGGGCAGACGTTGCAGAGGGTCAGCAGCAAAATGCGTACCCACTGGTCGTTCTTCCACACGTCCTTCAGGTCGTTTTTCAGCTGATCATGGGTCTGTACCGCCGGACGCACGCGCTCGCGTACGGTAGAGAAGCAGAACAGGAACATACAGGTTCCAGTCAGCGCCAGCACGGTCATCGCCATCTGATAACCTTTGGCTTTGTTATCGCCACCAAACCAGTCGACCATCGGCAGGAGCGTCAGGGAGAGCAGCAGGGTGGCGATACCCACCAGCACAAAGCGCCAGGACTGGCAGGCGACGCGCTCTTGTGGGTCGTTGGTAATCACGCCGCCCAACGAGCAGTAAGGAATGTTGATGGCCGTATAAGTTAACGAGAGCAGGAAATAGGTCACAAAGGCATAGATAACTTTGCTGCTATAACTCCACTCTGGCGTGGTGAACATCAGGATACTGAACAGCGCATAAGGGAACGCAATCCACAGTAGCCATGGACGAAACCGCCCATACTTACTGCGGGTACGGTCCGCGATGGCACCCATAATCGGGTCTGTAACGGCATCAATGACGCGCACGGACAGCAGTAATACGCCGACCAGCGCAGGCGCCAGACCAAAAATATCGGTATAAAAATAATTAACAAACAACATGATGGCGCCGAAGATGATATTGCATCCTGCATCGCCCATCCCATAGCCGATCTTCTCTTTTACTGACAGTTTGTTGCTATCCATTGACTGCTCTCCGGGTGACGGTATGGAGAGAATTATTTGCTGGCTAATCGATATTTGCGTTGCAGTATCAGGGCGGTGATATGGATAAAGCGGCTGTCGAGGTGAATTTGTGAGGAAGGTAACAAACGCTCAGCACCCGCGAAGCGAGTGCTGAGGTGAAGGGCTGTTAATGCGCTTTTACGGTTTTGCCGTTTTTCTGTTTAACCAGATAACCCACGCCGAGGATCGCAATCCAGACCGGGATCAGGTAAACGGAAATCGCCATTCCAGGAGTGAGCAGCATAATCACCAGCACGCCCGCCATGAACAGCAGGCAAATCCAGTTACCCAGCGGGTAGAGCAGGGCAGGGAAACGGGTGGTCACGCCCTGCTGCTGTTTAGCACGGCGGAACTTGATGTGCGCCAGGCTGATCATCGCCCAGTTAATCACCAGGGCCGAGACCACCAGGGCCATCAGCAAACCAAACGCCGATTCGGGGGCCATATAGTTGATCAGTACGCACAGCGCGGTGACGAACGCTGACACGATAATGGTGTTCACCGGCACGCCGCGCTTATCAACGTTGAGCAGCGCTTTTGGTGCGTTACCCTGCTGCGCCAGGCCGAACAGCATACGGCTGTTACAGTACACGCAGCTGTTATAAACGGAAAGCGCTGCCGTCAGCACGACGATATTGAGCGCATTCGCCACGAAGGTATCGCCCAGTTCGTGGAAGATAAGGACAAACGGACTGGTATCAGCGGTAACGCGCGTCCACGGCAGCAGGGAAAGCAGAACCGCCAGCGAGCCCACATAGAAAATCAGAATACGGTAGATAACCTGGTTAGTGGCTTTCGGGATGCTTTGCTCCGGGTTATCGGCTTCTGCAGCGGTGATCCCCACCAGCTCCAGTCCACCAAACGAGAACATAATGATGGCCATCATCATCACCAGCCCAGTCATCCCGTGAGGCAAGAAGCCGCCTTGCTCCCACAGGTTACGCACGGTCGCCTGTGGACCGCCGTTACCGCTGAACAACAGCCAGCCGCCGAACAGGATCATCGCGACCACCGCAATCACTTTGATGATGGCGAACCAGAACTCCATCTCACCGAATACTTTTACATTCGTCAGGTTGATGGCGTTGATCACCACAAAGAAGACGGCTGCGGAGGCCCATGTCGGAATCTCCGGCCACCAGAACTGGATGTATTTTCCGACGGCGGTCAGCTCTGCCATGGCGACCAGCACATACAGCACCCAATAGTTCCAGCCTGATGCGAAGCCGGCAAAGCTGCCCCAGTATTTATAGGCAAAGTGACTGAATGAACCGGCAACCGGCTCTTCAACCACCATTTCACCCAACTGACGCATAATAAGAAAGGCAATAAAACCCGCGATCGCGTAGCCCAGAATAATACCGGGTCCGGCGGACTGGATAACGGAGGCGCTCCCGAGGAACAGACCTGTTCCTATTGCGCCACCCAGCGCGATAAGCTGGATATGGCGGTTTTTAAGGCCGCGCTTTAGCTGCTCGCCGTGCTGATGACTGTCCATCTTTAAACCTCGTGTGTGGTTTACTCTTCAGATTTCAGCGCGCCTTGCAGCGACCCAAACCATTTTGAGTAATTATTATTAGTACTACGCAATGATGCGTGTGTAAGTTTGCAATTCCGTTTGTTGTATTATTATCTTTACAGTAATGATTTATGAAATGTTGCCGAAACTCTTTTGTCCGGGACAGAATAATGGTATGCGGCAGGGAATGCACCTGCTTTGTGAAAGGTTGATGACGAGTTGCGTAAAAAGAAAGCATTTGTAAATACACTTTCTCTCCGGGTTTAACATTCGTTGATCTCAACTATTGACTGCTTAATGATTTATTTTGAATGGATATGCAGTTGAATCGCTTCAGATAAGATTTTTCCTCGTTTCATAATCGTTAAAACACTCTCCCCGATAGTAAATTTAACATTTGTGCATAGTTACATGTTTGAAACGTTATTTCTGTAATGTTGTTAAAATGTGCGTGGTTTCCTGATTTCAATCAAAACCTGTATGGACAGAAGGTGAATACTTTGTTACTTTAGCGTCACAGACATGAAATTGGTAAGACCAATTGACTCCGGGCAAATGGCTTAAGACGGGACATCATGGCCTACAGCAAAATCCGCCAACCAAAATTATCCGATGTGATAGAGCAACAGCTGGAGTTTTTGATCCTTGAGGGCACGCTACGCCCGGGAGAAAAACTTCCGCCGGAACGCGAACTGGCGAAACAGTTCGACGTCTCCCGCCCCTCCTTGCGTGAGGCGATTCAACGTCTCGAAGCGAAGGGTCTGCTGCTTCGTCGTCAGGGCGGTGGCACTTTTGTTCAGAGCAGCCTGTGGCAGAGTTTTAGCGATCCACTGGTAGAACTGCTCTCCGACCATCCTGAATCCCAGTTTGACCTGCTTGAGACGCGCCATGCGCTGGAAGGCATTGCCGCCTATTACGCGGCGCTGCGCAGCACCGATGAAGACAAAACGCGCATTCGTGAACTGCACCATGCCATTGAACTGGCGCAAGAATCCGGTGACCGTGATGTGGAGTCCGACGCCGTCCTCCAGTATCAAATTGCTGTCACCGAAGCGGCACACAATGTGGTTTTGCTCCATCTGCTGAGATGCATGGAGCCCATGCTGGCCCAGAACGTCCGCCAGAACTTTGAATTGCTCTATTCGCGTCGCGAGATGCTTCCGCTGGTGAGCAGTCACCGCACCCGTATTTTCGAAGCGATTATTGCCGGTAAGCCGGAAGAGGCGCGTGAAGCATCACACCGTCATCTGGCGTTTATCGAAGAGATTCTGTTAGACAGAAGCCGTGAGGAGAGCCGCCGTGAACGCGCCTTACGTCGTCTGGAGCAGCGAAAGAATTAATGATTTTTCTGGCAGTTAGTTAGCCAGAAGATGTTGTAAATCAAGCGCTAATGAAAGGCGCGGCAACTAAACGCAGAACCTGTCTTATTGCGTTCTCTGGCGAGAACGTAATGGGACAGGTTCCAGATAACTCAACGTATTAGATAGATAAGGAATACCCCCATGTCAGAACGTTTCCCAAATGACGTGGATCCGATCGAAACTCGCGACTGGCTACAGGCGATCGAATCGGTCATCCGTGAAGAAGGTGTTGAGCGCGCTCAGTATCTGATCGACCAACTGCTTTCTGAAGCCCGCAAAGGTGGGGTGAAAGTAGCGGCAGGTGCAGGGGCGAGCAATTACATCAACACTATTGCCGTTGAAGATGAACCGGAATACCCGGGCAATCTGGAGCTGGAGCGTCGTATTCGTTCTGCTATCCGTTGGAACGCCATCATGACCGTGCTGCGTGCGTCGAAAAAAGACCTCGAGCTCGGCGGCCACATGGCCTCCTTCCAGTCTTCCGCGACGGTTTACGATGTGTGCTTCAACCACTTCTTCCGCGCCCGCAATGAGCAGGATGGCGGCGACCTGGTTTATTTCCAGGGCCACATCTCCCCGGGCATTTACGCTCGCGCCTTCCTGGAAGGCCGTCTGACTGAAGAGCAGATGGACAACTTCCGTCAGGAAGTGCATGGCAATGGCCTGTCTTCCTATCCGCACCCGAAACTGATGCCGGAATTCTGGCAGTTCCCAACCGTATCTATGGGGCTGGGCCCGATCGGGGCAATCTATCAGGCTAAATTCCTGAAATATCTGGAACACCGTGGTCTGAAAGATACCTCTAAACAGACCGTTTACGCTTTCCTGGGTGACGGCGAGATGGATGAGCCGGAATCCAAAGGCGCAATCACCATCGCGACCCGTGAAAAACTGGACAACCTGGTCTTCATCATCAACTGTAACCTGCAGCGTCTGGACGGCCCGGTCACCGGTAACGGCAAAATCATTAACGAACTGGAAGGCATCTTCGACGGTGCTGGCTGGAACGTGATTAAGGTCATGTGGGGCGGTCGTTGGGATGAACTGCTGCGTAAAGACACCAGCGGTAAACTGATCCAGTTGATGAACGAAACCGTTGACGGCGATTACCAGACCTTCAAATCCAAAGATGGCGCGTATGTTCGTGAGCACTTCTTCGGTAAATACCCGGAAACCGCCGCGCTGGTGGCTGACTGGACTGATGAGCAGATCTGGTCTCTGAACCGTGGTGGTCACGATCCGAAGAAAGTCTACGCTGCACTGAAAAAAGCGCAGGAAACCAAAGGCAAAGCAACCGTAATCCTGGCTCATACCATCAAAGGTTATGGCATGGGTGACACTGCCGAAGGTAAAAACATCGCTCACCAGGTGAAAAAAATGAACATGGACGGCGTGCGCTATATCCGCGACCGTTTCAATGTTCCGGTCACCGACGAGCAGGTTGAAAAACTGTCCTACATTACCTTCCCGGAAGGTTCTGAAGAGCACAAATACCTGCACGAACGCCGTCAGGCGCTGCACGGCTACCTGCCGAGCCGCCAGCCGAACTTCACTGAGAAGCTGGAATTGCCAACCCTCGCAGACTTCGGCGCGCTGCTGGAAGAGCAAAACAAAGAAATCTCTACCACTATTGCTTTCGTTCGTGCTCTGAACGTGATGCTGAAGAACAAATCGATCAAAGATCGTCTGGTTCCGATCATTGCTGACGAAGCGCGTACTTTCGGTATGGAAGGTCTGTTCCGTCAGATCGGTATTTACAGCCCGAACGGCCAGCAATACACCCCGCAGGACCGTGAGCAGGTTGCTTACTATAAAGAAGACGAGAAAGGCCAGATTCTGCAGGAAGGTATCAACGAGCTGGGCGCAGGTTCTTCCTGGCTGGCGGCGGCTACCTCTTACAGCACTAACGATCTGCCGATGATCCCGTTCTACATCTACTACTCCATGTTCGGGTTCCAGCGTATCGGCGACCTGTGCTGGGCAGCAGGTGACCAGCAGGCGCGTGGCTTCCTGATTGGTGGGACGTCCGGACGTACTACGCTTAACGGCGAAGGTCTGCAGCACGAAGATGGTCACAGCCATATTCAGTCGCTGACCATCCCGAACTGTATCTCCTACGATCCGTCTTACGCGTACGAAGTTGCGGTCATCATGCACGATGGTCTGGAGCGTATGTACGGTGAGAAACAAGAGAACGTTTACTACTACATCACCACGCTGAACGAAAACTACCACATGCCGGCGATGCCGGAAGGTGCTGAGGAAGGTATCCGTAAAGGTATCTACAAACTCGAAACCCTGGAAGGTAGCAAAGGTAAAGTGCAGTTGCTGGGTTCCGGTTCTATCCTGCGTCACGTTCGTGAAGCCGCACAGATCCTGGCGAAAGACTACGGTGTAGGTTCTGACGTCTACAGCGTGACCTCCTTCACTGAGCTGGCGCGTGATGGTCAGGATTGTGAACGCTGGAACATGCTGCACCCGCTGGAAACCCCGCGCGTTCCGTACATCGCTCAGGTGATGAACGACGCGCCGGCAGTGGCGTCCACTGACTATATGAAACTGTTTGCCGAACAGGTTCGTACTTATGTACCGGCTGATGATTACCGCGTACTGGGTACTGACGGTTTCGGTCGCTCTGACAGCCGTGAAAACCTGCGTCACCACTTCGAAGTGGATGCGTCCTACGTGGTTGTAGCGGCACTGGGCGAACTGGCTAAACGTGGCGAAATCGATAAGAAAGTGGTTGCGGATGCAATTACCAAATTCAACATCGATGCAGAAAAAGTTAACCCGCGTCTGGCGTAAGAGGTAAAAGAATAATGGCTATCGAAATCAAAGTACCGGACATCGGGGCAGATGAAGTTGAAATCACCGAGATCCTGGTCAAACCAGGCGACAAGGTTGAAGCTGAACAGTCGCTGATCACCGTAGAAGGCGATAAAGCCTCTATGGAAGTCCCGTCTCCACAGGCTGGCGTTGTTAAAGAGATCAAAGTCTCTGTTGGCGACAAAACCGAGACCGGCAAATTGATCATGATTTTCGATTCCGCTGACGGTGCAGCAACTGCTGCACCTGCTCCGGCAGAAGAGAAAAAAGAAGCGGCTCCGGCAGCCGCGCCAGCTGCGGCGGCAGCAAAAGAAGTACACGTACCGGATATCGGCGGCGACGAAGTTGAAGTCACTGAGATCATGGTGAAAGTCGGCGATACCGTGACGGCTGAGCAGTCGCTGATCACTGTGGAAGGCGATAAAGCGTCTATGGAAGTTCCGGCACCGTTCGCGGGCACCGTGAAAGAGATCAAAATCAACACCGGCGACAAAGTGTCCACCGGCTCGCTGATCATGGTCTTCGAAGTGGCTGGCGCAGCGCCTGCTGCTGCACCGGCTCAGGCTGCGGCTCCTGCTGCAGCGGCGGCTCCGGCGGCCTCTGGCGCGAAAGACGTTAACGTACCGGACATCGGCGGTGACGAAGTTGAAGTGACCGAAGTGATGGTGAAAGTGGGCGACAAAGTGGCCGCTGAACAATCACTGATCACCGTAGAAGGCGACAAAGCCTCTATGGAAGTTCCGGCACCGTTCGCAGGTACCGTAAAAGAGATCAAAATCAGCACTGGCGATAAAGTGAAAACCGGTTCGTTGATCATGGTCTTCGAAGTGGAAGGCGCGGCGCCTGCAGCGGCTCCGGCTGCTGCTCCAGCCCCTGTTGCTGCACCGGCTCAGGCTGCTAAACCCGCTGCTGCTCCGGCTGCGAAAGCGGACGGTAAATCTGAGTTTGCTGAGAACGACGCTTACGTTCATGCAACTCCGCTGATTCGCCGTCTGGCGCGCGAGTTCGGCGTTAACCTGGCGAAAGTGAAGGGCACTGGCCGTAAAGGTCGTATCCTGCGTGAAGACGTTCAGGCTTACGTGAAAGACGCTATCAAGCGTGCTGAAGCGGCTCCCGCTGCAGCAGCAGGCGGCGGTATCCCGGGTATGTTGCCGTGGCCGAAAGTGGACTTCAGCAAGTTCGGTGAAATCGAAGAAGTGGAACTGGGTCGCATCCAGAAAATCTCTGGTGCTAACCTGAGCCGTAACTGGGTGATGATCCCGCATGTTACGCACTTCGACAAAACCGATATCACCGATCTGGAAGCGTTCCGTAAACAGCAGAACGCCGAAGCTGAGAAGCGTAAACTGGATGTGAAATACACTCCGGTTGTTTTCATCATGAAAGCCGTTGCTGCGGCGCTTGAGCAGATGCCACGCTTCAACAGCTCGCTGTCCGAAGACGGCCAGCGTCTGACGCTGAAGAAATACATCAACATCGGTGTGGCGGTGGATACGCCGAATGGTCTGGTGGTTCCGGTCTTCAAAGACGTGAACAAGAAGAGCGTTACCGAGCTGTCTCGTGAACTGACGACCATCTCCAAAAAAGCGCGTGATGGTAAGCTGACCGCTGGCGAAATGCAGGGCGGTTGCTTCACTATCTCCAGCATCGGCGGCCTGGGTACCACCCACTTCGCGCCGATTGTGAACGCGCCGGAAGTGGCGATCCTCGGTGTTTCCAAGTCCGCGATGGAGCCAGTATGGAACGGTAAAGAGTTTGTACCGCGTCTGATGATGCCTATCTCTCTCTCCTTCGACCACCGCGTGATTGACGGTGCTGATGGTGCGCGTTTCATTACCATCATCAACAATATGCTGTCCGACATTCGCCGCCTGGTGATGTAAGTACTACTGCAGGCCGGATGGTGGCGCGAGCGCCTTATCCGGCCTACAGAGAAATCGTTGCCGTTTTGTTGTTTCAAAATTGTTAACAATTTTGTAAGATACGGGCGGATAGAACGACCCGGTGGACGATGGGCGACAAGACCAGGGATTCGCCGGAAATAAATTAAGAGGTCATGATGAGTACTGAAATCAAAACTCAGGTCGTGGTACTTGGGGCAGGCCCCGCAGGTTACTCTGCTGCCTTCCGTTGCGCAGATTTAGGTCTGGAGACCGTCATCGTAGAACGTTACAGCACCCTCGGCGGTGTTTGTCTGAACGTCGGCTGTATCCCTTCTAAAGCGCTGCT
>OKVW01000350.1_pt1 | contig 28852 bp, 8 predicted proteins | sample 1606991 | NCBI WGS metagenome assembly OKVW01 (sample SAMN03281021, study PRJEB24777) | human gut metagenome | isolation source: fecal sample PR177 from 1 month old male Malay infant, vaginal delivered... | reverse complement strand
GTAAAGAAGCCCAGGAAAAAGATAACAGGAGTGGCTTAAAACTTTGATGATGATCAGGAATTAAATGAAGAAGCTGAAGAATTTCAGGATGTCCGGATCGAAGGAAAGTTGAAATTATGGGTCGGACTATATTATGAAAAAATTAAAATAATGACAAACGGCATTGATGGGGATATTTTCACAAAAACAATTATGCTGGAGGGGATGAATCAGGATCTTGGAAGTGATATGGGATATGAATCAGAGATGGAAGAAGAAAAGAATATGATGATACTTTATATGAAAGAAATAAAACAATTTCTGACATTTCAGATGAGTGTATTACCAGATCAGCCGGTGGAGAGCATCTATTTATATGGAGAATTTTCTATGCTTTCTAAAATGTGTGAACTGGCAGCAGCGATGGTCGATATTCCCACCTCCCTTCTTCCTGTTCCCAAGGGGGTCAGAGGAATTTATTATACAGATTATCCGAAGTACGCAGGAGCAATTGGATGTCTTTTAAAAAGTTAACTGGTTGGAAGAAAATATGAAATTGGAAGGAAGCCACGCTGTTATTTTTCCAACCCAATTTATTCGTGGCAGCATGGCAGAGCGTCTGCTATATGCAAGGTTATAATTATGAGAATAAACAGAAGAGATAAAGACATTAATTTTTATGTCAGTTTGCATGAGAATGAAAACCCGGATAAATTTAAAGCACGCCGTTCCAGCAATGCAATGTTTCTTGTTTGTGCATTAATGTTGGGAAGTGTTTTGATCGTATATGCTATGGCGTGGAATCAAAATCTGATGGTAGAACGTGATATTGCGGCGTCTAAATCGTATATAGAGGATGAAAATAATGTAAAACAGTACAATGAAAAACTGGAAATAAAAGCAAAGACAAAAAAAATAGAAGATTATAATAATGCTTCTTCACAATATTTAAAGCAGTTAGAAGACAGTGCCCGGTTCTCAAGTAAATGGGTTGATTTTTTTACTAATGAAATGAATAAGTCAATTGGAAATGGCAGTGATATTACAAATTATAATTATAGCGGTAATTCCTTAACGTTAAATTGTTCTACAGATGATGAGAAAAAGCCAAAGCTTTTTGCCCAGCATTTAAGTGAATTGAAGAAAAAGGACGGTACACAGATGTTCTCGGACGTGCAGTACACAGGGTTTAAAAATCAAGTTGATGCCTTTGGGGATATGGTTTATATTTATGATTTAAGAATAACGCTTTGGCATGTGGATACCGAGACAACTGAAGAATCGGAACCTGCAGCAGCGGAAACTCAGGCTCAATCTGAGACGGTACAATAAAGAAAGGGGGTCAAATTTTGAGTTTTTCTATTACAGAGAGTCAAAAAAAGCTTATTATGCTATTGTTTACGATTATGTTCAGTGTCTTGATTATTACATTGGGAGTACAGTCTGTCTATGACAAAATTAAAGTAAACAAAGAAAACCTGGAGACCTTAAAGACCCAGGAAGACGGAATCCGCAGCGTAATTGAAGATGTAACAATTGAACCCAATTATGAAAAGATCAAAAAAGATAGTAAAATGACTTTTGAACAGAATTATAAAAGTTTTAAGGCGAATGAAAAAATCGAAGAGATTGTTACCAGCCTTGGATTGAAATTGAATTCCATTAATATATCACCCTATACAGAAGTAGATGCAGTTACCTATGAAAGCAGTATTGTACAGCCAAAGAATACGAAAGATTATGCAAAGATGCAGGAAGACATGGCAGGAGAATTGATTAATCTATTTCTAGTATCACAAATATCCATATCATTAGAAGTAAATGATTCTCAGTATCTGAAGTTAATTAATGCAATTAATAATATACCACCGGAAGGATTAGGAGAAAAATATAGAGAACGCTATTGTCTTCAGATACCTTTTGTGGATTTTCTACCCCAGGGAGAAACAGTCAGAGAAGTGTCATTACAGGTAAATATGTATGGGATGACACCGCCGCCGATTGAGGAGGAAGAACAGTGATTGGTTTGAATTATATCATTGCTTATGCAGTTATCGCAGGAGTCATCGTAGGCAGTTTTTTAAATGTATGTATATACAGAATTCCCAGAGAAATATCGGTTAATGGAAATCATGGAAGGTCCATGTGCACCTATTGTAAAAAGACACTAAAATGGTATGACCTGGTACCGGTAATCAGTTATTGTATTTTAGGCGGAAAATGCAGATTTTGCAAAAAGCATATCTCCCTTCGTTATCCGGTTATAGAATTGCTAAACGGTGTACTGTGGGGGGCTGCGGCTTATATTTGGGGAAAAAGTCTAAATACAGTGCTATACTGTATTTTCTTTTCTGTATTGATTGTGATCTGTATGATTGACTGGGACACGATGGAGATTCCATACAGGTTTGAATTCATTATAATTGGGTTAGGAATCGCTTCTGTATTTATAAATGGAACAGATGGCATTTGGGATAAGGTAATTGGGATTTTTGCAATTAGTGTACCTATGATTCTGATTACACTGTTATGCGGCGGTTTTGGAGGCGGAGATATCCAGCTTATGGCTGTATCCGGTTTTCTGCTTGGGTGGAAAGCCAATATTGTGGCTATGATGGCAGCTGTGATTATTGCAGGAGTCTATGGAATAGCAGTAATCATTCATAAGAAGAAAAGAAAATTAAAGATGCCTTTTGGTCCCTTCCTTTCTTTTGGCCTGGTGATAGCTTCTGTCTGGGGAAATATGATTTTTGACTGGTATCTGGGATTATATTAAGGAGAGTTATTTATGGAAAAAGAACAAAATCAAAGTTTGGAAATGATTCTGGTTAAAATGGGTCTTCTAAATGAAGAGGGATTGCTAAAAGCTGCTGAGGCAAAAAAAGCTTATCCAAAGAAAACATTTAGTACCATTTTATTGGAAAAAAATATTATATCTGAGTTTGATTATATACGCGCTATGGGTGTTAAATATAATCTCCCGCTGGTTAATCTTGCAGCCCAGAAAATATCTCCTGTTATCCTGCGTTATATTTCGGAAGAAGATGCCAAAAAGAATGTGATTATCCCGGTACATGAAACGGAATATTTGCTGCATGTCGCTACCGACAATCCATTTAAACAGGTTTTATTTGAAAAACTCAGCCAGTTATGTGGCAAACAGGTATCTGTTCTGTTGGCAACAAAGAATGATATTGAAGAAGCCATACGGCAAAATTATATACAACAGAGCGTTAATAATATAATGGCTCAGATTGAGGACGAGTTTGGAAAGGGTGAAGAAGAACAGGAAGAGATCTTTGCTTTTGATGATGAAAGCCTTCAGAATGATTCTATTGTAAAAGCGGTAGGAGTTATTCTGGAACAGGGATATCAGAGAAAAGCAAGCGATATTCATATTGAACCGGTAGAAAATCATGTAACGGTAAGACTCCGGATAGATGGAGAACTAATCGAGACAATGTCTTTTGCCAAAACAGCTTTTGGGCATCTGCTGAGTCGCTTTAAGGTGCTTGGGGGACTGGATATTGCAGAAAAAAGGCTGCCCCAGGATGGAAGAATGAATGTACTTTTGGATGGTGAAAAAGTAAATATGAGAATTTCTACACTTCCTACTATTTTTGGAGAGAAGATTGTTATTCGAATTCTGGGAACCAGTAATCCGGAGGATATTCTTGGAATAGAAGATCTTCATATGGGTCTGAATCAAAAAAGGTTTGAAAAAGGGTTGAGTGCGCCGAATGGAATCGTACTGATTACGGGGCCTACCGGAAGTGGTAAGACAACGACAGTATATGCTGCACTGAAAATGCTTGCAAAACCTTCCATTAATGTAATTACGGTAGAGGATCCTGTAGAAAAGATTTTACCGAATATTAATCAGGTGCAGGTAAATATAAAAAGCGGTCTGACTTTTGCTGCCGGACTGCGGTCCATTCTAAGGCAGGACCCGGATATTGTAATGATCGGTGAAATCAGAGATGCAGAGACTGCTGAGATCGGAGCACGGGCGGCGATAACCGGGCATCTGGTTATTGCAACCATGCATACAAATGATGCGGCATCAGCATTTATGCGTCTGATAGATATGGGGGTGGAGCCATATATAGTTGCATCCTCAATTGTCTGTGTTGTTGCACAGAGACTGGTAAAAAAAATCTGCAAATACTGTAAAGAGGAGTACTCTCCGGAACCAGAGGAATTGGAGGAATGGGAAGGAGAGGAGCCCGAAAAACTGCACCGTGGAAGAGGCTGTCCAATGTGTAATAATACGGGTTATCTTGGCAGAATGGCGGTCTATGAGATTATAGAAATAGATAATAAGGTCAAACGGTTTGTTGTACAAAAAGCAGAGAGTGATGCCATAAAAGAATACCTGAAGGAGGAAAAGGGATTTCTGGATCTGGGATTACATATGCAGGAGCTGGTGAATCAGGGCGTTACGACTACTCAGGAAATGAAAAAAATAAAAACATCATTAGACTAAAAGGGGTTGGAATCATGGGTAACGAAATTGAAAAAAGGCAGATAATAGATATTCTACTGGAGACCTGCAGGGAGTGGAAAGTATCTGACCTGCATTTTACAAAAGGACTTCCGCCTATTATGAGAATTCATGGAAGTTTGGAGAAAATGAAAGAAGTGGGTATTCTGAATGAAAATCAGATACGTGCTTTGGCTGATTCTATGCTGGTCCAGGTAAAAAAAAGATATGTATTTGGGCAGGATGTGGATTTTTGTTATGTTTCAGCAGATGGAAACAGGAACCGTGTCAATATTTACACACAATATGGGAGTCCGGGTATAGCAATACGTTTGTTAAATGATACGATACCCACAATTGATGAACTTCATCTTCCTGAGCTGTTTAAGAAGTTGGCAATGTTCCCGAGAGGTCTGCTATTGGTTACAGGTCCTACGGGGAGCGGTAAATCCACTACACTGGCGTCCATAATTAATTATATTAATATGAATAAGCAATGCCATATTTTGACATTTGAGGATCCTATAGAGTATAAACACGAGCATAAGAGGTCTATGGTAAATCAGAGAGAGGTAGGAAAAGATGTGGAATCTTTTGCCAGTGCACTGAAAAGTGCTCTGCGAGAAGATCCCGATGTCATTCAGGTAGGGGAAATGAGAGATCTTGAAACTACATCGTCTGCCATAACCGCAGCTGAAACGGGTCATTATGTGTTGTCTACCTTGCATACAACCGGAGCTGCCAGTACACTTAGCCGTATCATAGACCAATATCCGGCAAATCAGCAGGAGGAAATACGAATACTTTTAGCGCAGGTTTTATGTGGTGTTATTACGCAGACACTGATCCCGAAAGCGGATGGGACAGGCAGGGTGCCAGCATTTGAAATTCTGCTGTGTAACGATGCAGTTTCTAATATGATCAGGGAAAATAAATGCCATCAGATTGCATCCGTGCTTCAAACAGGACAGAAAGTAGGGATGCAGTCATTGGATTATCATATCGCTAAACTGATACAGACTAATATTATTACTTACGATGCAGGTATTGAAAGGTGTGTTGATAAGCAAATGGTGAATAAATACTTGGTTAATAAGTAGAAAAACGCTTGATTTTGCCATGTAAAATGTTAGGTAGTTTACTTTATGTCGAAAAAACAGCTTTTTAATACATGACTAACAAATATATATCAATTAAAGTGCATTTGAATACAGAAATGAAAAAAAAAGGGTTTTTTTTGTTATTTTATATACGTAGCTGATAGTAATCATTTTACTGAAGCAAAAGATGTATCTGAAGTAATGATAACGGAGGGAGGAAAGGAAAAACAAGTAATTGCAGGTACAAAAAAATAGCAAAAAACGGAGGAAATATTAATATGCAAAAATTAAGAGAAAAATTGAAAAACAAAAAGGGTTTCACGTTGGTTGAAATGATTGTAGTATTAGCAATTATTGGTATTTTAATTGCTTTGATTGCACCAAATATGGCAAGAATTATTAAAGATGCTCAGGAAACATCTGATTCTGCTAAAGCAAAGACTGCATTAACTGCAGCACAGGCATATGCTACCCGTCAGGTATCAGCAGGACGTTCGGCACAGCCGACAGCAGGTGTAGCTATTCCTGCTGCTTCTGGTGGTACTTCAACGGCTTTTATGATTGAATTAACAGATGCGCAGATGAAAGATGCATATATAACAACAACGCCTCCTACTACTCCTGGTGGCACTGCAACAAATACACCTTCCACTGATGTGTTTATGAGTCAGTCAGGTGATGCGTATTTGAATACAAATGTGGTAAGCGGAAATGATAAACTATATGCATATATAAGCAATGAAGGTGCAGTTATGGGAATGGTGTATGTGAATGGCACTAGAATTAAAGCGGTTGCTGGTTTTGCTCCAGGCGGAGTAACTTCAGGCACCTTTGATACAGCAACATTAAAGGATAAAACGCTTAGTACAGCAGATGGCAAAATTTCATAAATAGTAATCTATTAAAATGAAATGAGTCTCTGGATTTGGCAAATATCTTCTGGCAGATAAAATCAGAAGATATTTGCTGGTTTTAAATGAATGTTTCGCAAATCTTCCCCTTTCTCCCTGTACAACGGGGAGGGCGGAGCATTCATTTAAAGCCAGCAACTCAAGTGTAACAAAATGGCATACGACAGAAATTATCAGCATCTAAAAAATGCAGCGCTGACTGCTTTGAAAGGAGGTGACTGTATATGATGCCATTTATGCACAGGTACAAGAAAAGGGTTAAAAATAAAAAAGGCTTTACAATTACTGAATTAGCCGTAGTTTTAGGCGTGCTTAGTATATTGATTGGAATTGTTGCATTTAATGCAGTGAGAATTGCTAATCAGGCATACATGGCGAGGGCAGATGATACTGCTCAGGTAATTTATATGGCGATGCAGTCTTCGCTGACAGATCTGAAAGTTCAGGGCAAGTTTGATGAAGAGTTTTCAAATGCAAACCGGGGAACGGAATTCAAGGATGTTCCCGAGGAGGCGATTAAGGGAGGTACTGTGGGTGGAATTGATTATCCCGGTGTTACATTTCCTGGTGTTGCTGAAGGCAGTGCAGATGAGGCCGCAAAAAAACAAGAACTGATCGATTCAAAAAATTTAGTTTACATGGAATTGAGCAAAGATGACTCGGAAGAATCTGCTTTGCTTTACCGTCTGTTAGAACCTTATATCAGTGATAAGAGTATTCTCGATTACAGCATTCTGGTAGAAGTTAATCTAAATAATAAAACGGTTCGTTGTGCATTTTATTCCGAACGTACAGACAGCTTATCTTATGAAGAAACAAGTTTAAGCGAAAGTGTACTAAAGAGTAAAGAAAATGTACTTCTGAGGGACCGGGGTGCCCTGGAGGATAAGAGACAGGGCTACTATGGCGCTCAGGGGATTGGAGAACCGGAAAATTTAGGGCTTTTGGAGAATGCATATGTAAAAGTTAATAATGATGATATGCTTACTATTGAATGGGGAGAAATCGGTCCGGTAAATGATGCAGGTGGAGTTACCGATGATAAGAGGAAAAAATTCGTCAATATGACTTATGATATATCCATTGTAAATGCTGTGGATACATCGAAGGTCTATTATAAGATAAAAGACATTACCGCATATAACAGCGGAGATACCTATATAACGCCCGGAAGCACTGTAACTACGGAAGCATCCGGTGATGTTCGCGGTCCGATGCCGGTTTACGATCTATATTCTTATGATAAAAATAAAGGCGTGAATAACGCTCTGAAAACGAATTTAATGGTTCCTTTTTATACGGAAGAACTCCAGGGAGACGGATCAATGAAGAGCTATGACGGTTCTGATCCGACAAGTACCTTCAAACACCGGCTGTCATACTATGTACCTGCGGATAAAGCAGGGGATAAACAATATGGAGTATTCCGGCTTGTTCTCGACAGCATATCGGATGACAGTGATGATAAATTATCGGTCAATAAAAAATATCCCTCAATACCATGGAATGAAAACTTTAAAGTCATAGTAGAAGGAAAGTATAAGGGTGAAGGATTTACCGGATCCATGAGTGTTTCATCTGGAGAAGAAAATGCCTATACGGAAGCAAAGACCGTCAATCCGGCAGAAAACATCTATGTAACAGGTGTGCGCGGCGGTACGGTTTTAGAAGAAGCAAAAGCGTATCTGGCTAACAGGGGGAACCGGAACTTATCTAATATGTGGTACGGTTTGGGATATGCAAGACACCTGAGTAATCTTCGGTACATACTGAATGATAAAGCAGATCCCACAGATCCGGCTTATGTGCAAAGCAAAGCCGGCAATTTCCAGAACTTTATGCTGAATGATGACATTGACTGGAGTTTACAGAAGCTTGGAAGAGAAGAGGTATCACAGCCGGGAGGTGGTAAAAAAGTATATCACCGGCTGGTAGTGTCAAATGCGTCGGGAAATGATCTGACTACAACAGATGTCTCAAAACTGCGGATTTTACAGCCCATATCGGCAAATAAACAAAATGCAGCAGAGGCAGACAGAACAGAAGGATTTGAAGGATCATTTACCTCAACAGTTAAAAAAGATACTGCCGGGAAAATTGAATACCTGAAAAAGGCAGATGGTAATGTACTGGAAATAGAATTACCTCAGCTTGACGGGACAAAAAAATTGGAAAAAATCCCGGTTTATCAAAACTATAAATTATCAAACTTAAAAATAAGCAATACGTATACAGATCCGCATAATCCAGCAGATTTAGCAAAGAACAATCGCGTGGGACTGTTTGAAATTATTGGAAAACAGGGAACCGTTAAGAATTTTACCATTGAAGGAATCACGGCTTACGGAAAAGATTATGTAGGCAGTGTTGCCGGTGAGTTTCAGGGTTTTGGTAAGAATATTACACTCCTGAAAAATGAAAAAATTAATTATCACACGAAGATGGTAGAATCAGCAAGCGGTGTGAAAAGTGAAGAGCGTCTGAAGGATAGCGGTGGAAATGAAATTGTTTTAAAGCCTAACAAATATGAAGCAGCAGATCCAAAATTTAGCGGCAATACGATAAAGGCAGATGGCAATTATGCCGGAGGAATCGCAGGCATGTTGACGATTGGAGATCCGGCTGTTACAGGGGATAGAAAATCAGGTGTATTAGTGGATGCCGCAAACGGAAATCGTTTTATCAGTCTGTATGACGGTAAAATTGACGAAGCGAATCAGACCCAGAAACCTGCCCTTGGAAATGCCAGCCGAAAAGATCTAAATGGTATATCCATAAAGGCAGATAATAATGTCGGAGGAATCGTTGGTGTTGCAGATAAAAAGACAGTCATAACGAAAGCGGTCAACACCGGTGAAGTTACAGCTAAGTATAATAATGCCGGAGGAATCGCCGGAAGTATAGAAGAAGGAAGCATTTTTTCTGGACTAGATAAAAATGCAGGTTCAAAAGATGAGCAGTATGTTATCCGGGATTACGAATATGTTACGAGTGCCGGGACGACTGCGATGAAGAATTACAAAAGTGAATATTCCAATTATGGTATTATTCAGGCTAAAATAAATGCCGGAGGAATTGCGGGTTCTGTAGAAGGACCGTTGAATCCAAAGCCGCATTATGATGTAGTAATAGAAAATACAGCGAATGCCGGTCCGGTGCTGGCAACAGGCAGTTATGCCGGAGGAATTGCCGGACAGATACAGGGTTATCAGGTAACCCTGCAGAATGTGGTAAATAAGGCCGATGTGGCTGCTGTTGATTCTACAGTGACCGGTGGAGCCGGAATAATAGGGTATGCCGGAGGTATTACAGCTGCTGCGGGCAAAGAGTTTAAATTAAGCGGAGCTGTGAATCTGAAAACGGAGACAGGAAAAATCATTGAAGATATACAGATCGATGGTGTGCCTGTTATGAAACCCGGTATTTCCGCGGTATCATATGCCGGAGGAATTATCGGATTGGCAGATGATAAGGTGGAGATATCCAACCTTTCATTGCCGTATAATATTGGAAACCTGACGGATAATACCATTATTCAGGTCAGCAACAGTGCGAATGTAACAACCAAGGGCAGTTATGCCGGAGGGGTCGCCGGTGCTTTGACAAAAGATGTAAAGCTTAATATGGGAGGAACTACCCAGACGCAGGAAAAACCGGTCTATAATGAAGGAACGGTTATTGCCGGAGGCAGTTATGCCGGAGGAATCACAGGTGTGGCGGCCGGAAAAGTTAAGATTCAAAATGTGGAAAACCGTTATAATACGGTGACGAAACCTAAGATTGAAGCTGGCGACAGTTATGCCGGAGGAATCGCAGGCAGTGTCACTTCCGAAGCTGATGCAGACTTGTTCCCGGGAGCCACCGAATCAACAGATACCGAGGTAGAGATTCTAGTCTTAAAAAGTCTTCCGAGTATTTCGGTAGATCCTACAACAGAGGAAATAGACCCTGTTCTGGGGTATTACACAAATACAATGCCGGTTAGCACAACCGGTACAGTCGGCAATAATGCCGGAGGTATTGCGGGAAAACTCAATACCACAGGAGTAATCAGTAATGTATTTAATGCCGGAGCGGTAACCGCATCACAGGCAAATGCCGGAGGAATCGCGGGTTACATTAGTTCAGCAGTTACGATTACATATGATGAAAAATTAATAGAAGCAAGAATGAATCATGCCAACTCCATGGCTACCAATGAAGGATCTGTAAATGCATACAGAAATGCCGGAGGAATCGCAGGAAATATTTCAGATGGAAATGCAGTTATTCATAATGCATTTAACCGTGGAAATATTACAGCAACTGGTGAAGATGCCGGAGGAATTGCAGGGCTGATCCAGGAGAGACAGCCAAGGGGTACCAACGCACTGCCGGATAAATTTATTCTGGCATACAGCCAGAATATCTTAGATAATGTTGTGATACCGGCGGAAGCAGGTAAAGGTATTTTTTATACGAACAGCGGCTCGGTACAGGCGGCAAATAATGCCGGAGGAATTATTGGAGATTCCCACGCAGATGTAAAGAATGTGTTTAACCGGGGATCGGTAAGTACGCGTATTGATGGAAATGCTGGAGGTATCGTGGGCAATATGAACAGGGATACAGCAACTGCTGCATTGCCAATGGTTATATTCAATGAAGGGTATCTTGCAAAGCGTTTGATATCCCGGGCAGAAGCAGGAGCAGTGCCGATCTATAATAATGCCGGATATGTATGGGCGAATACCAAAAATGCAGGAGGAGTTGCAGGGCACAGTGAACACACAGATATTTTAAATATGTTCAACCGTGGAAATGTAACTGCTTCTACCTACAGTGCCGGAGGACTTGCCGGAAGTATTACCGAAGGAAACATCCGTCATGATGCGGATGTAGCCGAAAAAGTTTTTGCCGGCAGGATATTTACCAATCAGGGTAACATCACAGCGTCAATAGATAACGCTGGAGGCGTGGTTGGCGCAGGTGTAGATACGAATATTAACAATGTATTTAACAATGGTACTGTCCAGACTTCCAATAGAGATAATGCCGGAGGTATTGCCGGTGATCTAAAGGGTGATATGCAGAATATTGCCATCAGTGTAGACGCTGCAATTGCAAAAAGCATGTTAGAACGTGGCATGTATACCAACCAGGGAAATATTACGGCAAGAAACAGTAATGCCGGAGGTATTGTGGGAAGAGCAGCAAATGCAGTATCGATAACGGATACTTACAATACTGGTACAGTAAAATCGTTATACAATAGCAACGCCGGAGGAATTGCCGGACAGGTGATCGGAGAAATCCAGATCGAGAGCAGGGAAGCTACGGCTTCTAAAACCCTGGAGAAAAAAGTAAGTACCAACCAGGGAAATATTACTGCGAATCAGAGTAATGCAGGAGGTATTGTCGGAAGTGCAGAAGGCCATGTGACAATCAGAGATGTATTCAACCGGGGAACCGTAAATGCAGCTGCCGGGAATAATGCCGGTGGTGTAGCAGGATTTTTAAGCGGAAAAGGAACGATTGAACATCGCAAAAGCATTGTCATTGGAGGCATAGGCAACCCGGACAGCGTCCTGAATGATTACTTCATGACCAATCAGGCAAGCGTCACCGCAGGCGGAGACAACGCCGGAGGAATTGCAGGTAAAGTAGTCGGCGTTGGTTCAGCAGATGCAGACAGAGCAATTATAAAAGACGTCTACAGCGGAATTTCAACAGCAACAGGAGCTACGCCGCTGAGCATAAACGCCAGAAGCAATGCAGGCGGTATGGTAGGCAGGCTGATCGATACTGATATTAACAATGAAGTCAGTGTAGATGCAGCAATCAGCAAAGGAATTTACACAAATAACTCTACGGTAACAGCAAGCCGCAGCAATGCCGGAGGAATTGTCGGCAATGCGGATGGCAGGGACAGAGCAGATGACAGATTTAATAATATGTCATACGCTTCCGTAGATAGTATAAAGACAGGTTCCGGACTGGAACAGAACAGTTTTAACATCTCTGATGTTTATAACGCAGGAAATATTACTGCAGGAAGCCTGAATGCCGGAGGAATCTTTGGTATAGGCGGAGACGGAAAGTACAGCAATAAAGAAAACCGAGTGGTAGACATGATTGCAAAAGGTATGAGTACGAATACGGGAAATGTCAGGGCAAATACTGCAAATGCCGGAGGAATCTTCGGTTATGCAAGTGAAAAGTTTGAGATTTCCGCTTCTGTGAAAGACTATCAGGGAAACAACACAGATGCAGATATTACCGATCTGTTTAACAGAGGAAACATCAGTGCGCAGTACAATGCCGGAGGAGTAGCAGGAAAAGCCGTTAAGCTGGATCTGAAATATTCCAAAAAAGTGTTGACAGATGCTGTGAATGCAAAAGATCCTGATAATTTCCTTTTTACCAATACGAATCGGGTATCCGCAGATTATGATAACGCCGGAGGAATCATCGGCGATGCAAACATCTGTATTTTACAGGATGTATTTAACAGCGGTATGACAGGAACCTATGAACAGGTCCAGAACAGCAATGCCCAGGGCGTAATCAGTGCCGGTCAGGACAATGCAGGAGGTCTGGTGGGAAGAGCAGATGCAATGAGCATTTCTTATTCCAAATTAATATCTGACCAGATCATAAATAATCGTGCATATGTCTATACCAACCTGGCTAATATACGTGCAGGAAGGGATAATGCCGGAGGAATCATTGGTAATGGAAGAGGAAGCGTGCAGCTGCTGGATACCTATAATATGGGGCAGATCACCGCAGGAAGAAATAATGCCGGAGGAATAGCCGGTCAGCTATACGATAAGGGAACCGGAGATATTGTCAGCGATAAAAAAGACACCGCAGACAAGGATGTGGCAGACTTAAGTGGAATTGATGTGAAATTAAATCAAACCGTAAAGGCAGAGGATACAACGATTGGTACAAATACAGTTAAGGATCTGAAGAAAGCCAAAAAAGTCAGCTATATTACCTATCAGACGATTACAACAGGTCCGGATACGCCGGACGCACCTTATCAAAACCGTTATACCAATGCACCGAAAGCCGCAACAGTAAAAGCATCGGCAGCGGATAATATAACGGCAGGTAACAACAATGCCGGAGGTATTGCAGGATATATTACTGGTAACCCGGGAAATATCCGCGTTGAAAACACCTTTAACACAGGTGTCGAAAAGAGCGGCAATGCAATCTGCGGTATTCGTGCGAAAAACAGCAATGCCGGAGGTTTGGTGGGAAATTCAGTTTATGCTGACATTACCTACACATTTGATATAAATCCCGGACCGTCGAATCTGAATACTACAGATAAAGGCGATCACAGTACATTTGCACCGGCGTTCAATGATGAAGCAGTACGTAAAGATCCGTATGCAATCCCCATTGGCGGAAGCATGACCGGACTTCACATGGTTGCCAACAATGCCCAGGTAAGGGCGAGTTCCATAGATAAGGGCGCCGCACAGACTACTGTTCAGGGATTGGTTGACTTTAGTACGGGAGACCAGTATAACCTGACCAGCCAGAATGCAGGCGGTGCAGTCGGATATATGGAAGGCGGCAGAATAGAAAGAGTTTATTCGCTGAAAGGAGAAGTTGTTTCTCCGGAAAATGTAGGTGGTGTAGTAGGATTTGCTAAGGATGCACTTGTGAAACAGGTTACCAGAATGGATGGAGAAGACATATCTCTTGCGACGAAAGTTGCAAAGGGAAGCGGAAACTTTATTCAGAGGGGAAGCCGGAATGTGGGCGGTATCATCGGTTATGCCTATGATGGAACTCAGGTACTGGATACCCGGAATTACAACAGTGTAACCGGAAGAACAAATGTAGGCGGTATTATTGGATATGCAGGAACAAGTGTGGAAGTAACGCTTGCCCAGAATCTGAAAGCTGTCACCGGAAAGGCATACAGCGCAGAAGACTTAAAAACGGATACTTCATCCACAACCTTACCGGTTTATGAATCTGCACAGCTTGATAAGAGTAATGTAGATGGAAGTTATATCGGTGGAATCGTGGGTCGGGGTGACAATAGTGTTATTGTTACAATGAGCAAAAATGATCCGTTAATAACCGAAGAATTTAAAGATTTACAGGAAGATGCGAAGTTCGCCGGGAAGTATACCCTTGGAGGAAACACATCTAACGCAGTCACTGGAAAAAGCTATGTAGGCGGTATCACAGGAGCATACGGTATTATTAATTATACAGTTAATACCGGGCAGATATCTGCAGTGCAGCGTGCAGGCGGTATCAGCGGAAGTGGGTACCGGATTACGAATACATACAACACAGGTGATGTGATAGGTGAAAACAGGGTGCTCTACATCCATGATGTAGGACATGTGCCGGGAACTTCCACATTGACAGAATATACACAGGCAACACATATCGGCGGTATAGCCGGTGAGCTTGGAGAACGTACCGGTACCGGAATTGTTCAAAAGCCGGAGACGGGCGTCTATATCCAGAGTGTATTCAACAGTGCGCAGATTGTCAGAGGAGCCAGTTACATAGGCGGTATTGCAGGTTATGCAGTAGGTCCTGTGGACGTATCCTATAACAGTGCAACAATATCTGCAAAACAGACGGATGCCGGACTGGATGACCTGGGTGTATCCGGAACAAAAGTAGGCGGGCTGGTAGGTGTAATGGCCCAGGACCGCAGCAAGACCATAAAAATAACAAACAGCTATAACACAGGAGAAATAATAGGTACCAACGACCGTGGCACTCTGATTGGATTCCTGGAAGGATATACCGATGAAGTAATCAAGTCAGCACGTATTGAAAACAGTTATTATCTCAGTGACAATGAATTGAAGTATTGGAATAGTTCCACGTCACAGGTTGACTCCACTTTCAACTATGGTTTAAAACCACTTTCACTGCCAAGCAGTACAGACTATGATACATTTGTACAGAAAACACAGCAGTTGAAAAAGGATGGGGATCCGGTAGAGCCGGCAACTCCGATAGATGAAAAGAGAACAGACAGTGAATATGGACTGCGTAATTACAGTAATATGGTGCGCCGGTATGCAAAGGTAAACTCCAGCGTCAGCGTATCCATGGAATATCCCGCCAAAGGAGAGGAAAATCTAAAAGCGCCTCTTAACAATAAGATCACAGGAACCGGCTCGGTAAATGTGGCAGCTTCTTCAGGCAGCCTTGCAGCCCAAAAGGCAAGATCAGCTAAATTTGTATATCCGTGGTCAGAGGATGAATTGACTCTGGGAATGGATTATGAGTTTCCACAGCTGGATTTGGCAGGTGCTTCTTTAGATGACAGCGGAATCAGCGAAGTCAGCCTGGGCAGCTTTACAACAAATGGGGGCCAGGCACTGCCAGGTAATAACCAGTCGTTTACGTCTCTTGACAATACAAAGGTTTCCTATTATTACAACTATTGGCCGACAAAAGCGGTTGATTATATGCAGTCTTCCGTAGAATACGATGACGGAGGAAACGATGATAACTCTGCATACACAGACGGTACCTGGACAGCAGATAACACGAATAATACCGGAGTAGCAATTAAATTCAGAGATAATGACAAATATCCGGTGAAAAGAGTGACCCGGGAAAATGTGGATTTAGTTGCAAAGTTCAAACTGAGCAGCGGCGTATTGCCAAGCTATATGAATTTCTCCGTCTATGACGGGCACAGCAGAGGAACCTATAATTACAATAATACAGTCTTTACAAATACAATATTGCCAAAATCGCCGGTTAAAGTATATACATTGGCTAAGGCATCCAGTTATGAGTATGACATCCCGAACAAAAAACAGGATATTATGGTTAACGGGGAATTGTATTATTTCTATGCAAAAGATACGGCAGGAAACGATCCGGATAAATTCGAGTCTGTAGATGGTATTACGGTATCTATAAATCTTACAGCAGCTACAGATATGACAATTAGGGTAAATCTTCCCTGTGAAGAGATGGATTCCTATCTGCCGGCTTCCAGTGGTTATTTTACCATGGAGGCAACCAAGATTTACGATAAGGAATTAGGGATTAAGCCGGAGAATTTAGCGGCATATGACAGAACCAGCAGAATGTTCAGTATGCATTTTTCTAATACTGAAATAGATGATGTTCATAATGATAGTATATTGGATGAAATTCCGTCTCTTGATTTTGATGAATTGGATAATCTGGAATATTATCCTAAAACTACAGCGGCTTTGGGTAGTACGCTGCTTGCAGAAGATGAGACTGCAGCTGATCCGGATACCTACCGGGTAGAGACAGAGAACAAGCTGCAGATCCGGAATGAACGCCATTTATATAACATGAACCTGGGTGAAAACATGGGTTATGCGGCAATCGGAAGTTCCTATCTGAAATATCTTACAAGAGATATTGAATTAATGAATAATGTCCAGTTATCTACGAGTGATGACGGATACAATGGATTTGTAATTGGTGCATCCAACAAGCGTATGTACCGAATGACGGGGTCTCTGGACGGAAATGGTTATACCATTGGAAGAATCAGGGTAAACCGTATACAAAATCCCGGTAATTTCGAGACCGGGGCATCCATACCGAATACACATTATGCTCTGATTTATGATTTGAGCGGCGGTGTGGTTAAGAATCTAAATATCGGAAGTGACAGTAAAATTGTTGCGGATGAAGCAGCAGGGCTGGCTTACTATGTAAGTAATGGTAGAACTGCCCAGAACCCGGATCCTTATCAGGATTACGACAATGCTTTATTCGAGAACTTAAGTCCGCAGCTGCCGATGGAGACCGGCGCAGATGCAAAAGTTTACGATACAAGAGTGTCTGCAAGGATAAGCGCCGACAGAGCAGGAGGTTTTGCACTGTATACGGCGAGACGTTTCAGCGGAAGCGGGGATGTTCCCACAACAGTCTCCGGAAGAGAGGCAGTGAAAAAAGCGGTTACTTTTACAGATGATAATTTTGCCGGAAAGATTAACGGTATTTATGGAGGAAATGATCCATTTATGAGTGCCGGAGATGCACTGGCAAGAAATTCATCTAAATCAGCAGGTATCTTAGTATTTGTCTCCGGAAACCGGAAGTCAGAAGATATTGACGAGACGAAGCCAGGTTTGAATTTGTATCCAAATTACAGAACCGAGGCGGAAGTAAATGGCTGCCAGGTAGACAGAGACGGCTATGTATTTGCAAACAACGTATCCGCCGGAATGATATGCGAGGCGTTATATCCCCAGAATCGGGTGGGACAGATCGGAATAATCCGTAAATCATCCAATAACGGGGCAGTCGTTGCCCATGAACAGGCAAACGGCATCACACAGGGGATTGTTAGTTTTGGTACAGGTGACACTGTACAACAGGCAGACTGCAGAAATGAAAGCAGGATACAGGTTACTTATTCATATAATAACGGAATCGTACAGACGCCGGACGGCAACGGATTGGCAAGTGGAATCGGAAACTATGTAAGTGAAGCTTCTTATTGTACGAACAATGGAAGTGTATTTGGAAAAATCGCTTCCGGAATCAGTAACTATGGAGATAAGCATACTGTTGTAGACCTCTGTGTCAATAATGGTTATGTACAGGGAACGCTGGCAGCAGCAGGTATCGTGGCAGTTCCTTCCCAGTATGGGGGAACAGCTGTACCGAATCAGGATGTCCAGCTGAAACTGAGCAACTGCTACAACACAGGAAATGTTGCAGTTACTACAAATACCGATAATAAAAAGGCAATTGAAAATTCTTATGCCGGAGGTATCGTAGCTTATGCATCCAGTCCTAAACCGGACAGCTACAGCTGGGATACATTAAAACCGACAGATATTACGGATAACGATGACAGGAAGACCATTATCAGTAATTGTTACAATGTAGGAACCGTAAACTATATCAAAGATTATACTGCGGATTCTTATATTTCAGGTACTTTCTCAGACAATAACCGAAATATCGGCGGAATAGCCGGAGGAGGATTAAACCGGTTTGTAGATATACAAAACAGCTACAGCCTGTCAGATCCGGAACTCAGCGTCAAACGGTTTCACCAGGCTTATAAGCTGGTAATCAATGGAGCGACAACGAATTTTAACTGGAATCAGGTAGTAGTAAACCAGGATCCTGACGCAAAAGGTTATAATTACAAACTGGATGCGGTTGGAAACACAACCTATCGAAATAACGTAACAACAATGACTTATATGGATATGATGTCCGGAGATAATTTCAAAGGCTTTGACCCGGATGTCTGGACTCTGGATAATCAGACCAGGGACGACGACGGAGATCTTCTGTATCCATTCCCACAGTTTGTGAAGAGACAGCAGGTACCGGAATACGTTGGGGATCAATACCTGGCTGATAAACCGGATTTTGCATTCAACACAGACTTTAATAAACGCAAGAACAATATTGATATAGAAACCCCGAAAACAACGATAGAGAACGCACAGGTTACAGTGAAAGATGCTGTATCCAGTACAATCAGCTATCAGGATACACCTTCCAATTATTCCATTCAGATAGATGGATATGATCCGGCAGACTCTTATCAGGTCACAATCTATGATGGTGATGCCTATGAGAAGGCAGATTATGCACCGGGTATCATCCGAAAGTTTGAAATAGCACCGGGAGGAGCGGTAACTTCAGGCGGAAAACTTCCGAATTATGAGTCTACCACCACAGCGGCGGGAATAATGAAGTTCTTTGATCCTGCAAATGTAGTATTTAACGCAGGAACAGGGACGCTTCAGATTCTGGATGAAGAAGAAACCGGCTGGTATATGCCAAATAAGGGATACTATACAGCAATTGTAACAAAATCAACCGGAATTGCCACGACAGCGGATATCGAATCTAAAGTCAGTGATTTCCCGGATAAAAAAGGAACGGTAAATGGTATTGCCAAATCCGCAATAAAAGGAAACACCTCTGAGCGGTTCCAGGTACATTTTGGAGGGGATAATGCTGACGGAAGTAATATCGAATCCCAGACAACCTTCTTTGGTCTGCTTCCAACCGGATATTCATACGGTACACAGGCGAAGCCTTACTATGTAACAGACCAGTATAGCATAATCGGCATGACAACATCCGGTATTGCACAGGATGCCACAACAGGGCGTTATTACAGGCAGACAGAAAATTTTACAATTAATCAACCGTTCTATGAAATGTTTGAGTTTAACGGTGATTATGATGGCGATGGTCATAAGATCACTCAGGACAACAAAGATATTGGATTTATATCCTATTTAAGAAGTAAAGATAAAGCGTCATTTACAGCCAGTGTACATGATTTACAGATGCAGGTTAAAGCAGCGGATACGTCCGGCAAAAAGCTTAAGAACCTTGGAAAATACCAGGAAGCATCCAACTATACGGCAAACCTCGGACTGATTGCAGATTATGCGGACGATGCGCTGCTGGATAAGATAACGGTAAGCGGAGAGGTACGTGCCCAGGGATTTAACAGCCTTGCTAATGTAAAGAAATACTTAAATAACAGTTATACACTTGGCGGTGTGGCTGGATTTATCAGAGATTCAGAGGTAACCGATACAAGAAATAATGCAACCCTTGGAGTTAATTTAAGCAGGCCGGAAGCAGATGTTCCACTTGGAAATGGGGACACCCTGAAAGTGAAATACGATCTGCCTGCAGCCCTCAGTATAGAAACAGCCGGAATTGCGGCGTATGCAAAAGATACGAAATTCGTGAAAGTTTCCAATAATGGTGAAATTATCGCCAGCCAGGGAAATCATCACGCGGCAGGTCTGGTGCATACCATGGAAGGAAGTAAATCACAGATTTCCCAGAGTATGAACGGCGGTTATATCAGAGCTCACAACGGAACAGCGGCAGGACTTGTAAAAGATTTAAGAAGCGGTCAGATTAAACAGGCATACAATACCGGTAAAGTAACGGCACTTGCAGTTGCTTCGGCCGGAGGCAGCGGAACCGCAGTTGGTATTGCCGCAGATGTTGCAGGCAGTGTCACGGAAGTTTATAATGCAGGATTTGTCAGCGGAAAATATCAGGGAAGTTTATCCAGGAACAAAGGGTCCAGAGGGCGGTTTACAAAAGCATATTACCTGAAGGATGAAAATTTCTACTGGGGAGATTCCACACAGCTGCCCGGATTGCCGGGATCCATGGTGGTGACAGATGATAAGGATCTGGAACTATACCTGGGATTTGGCAGGGCACCGAATGAATATTGGGCTTTCGCAGACAACAAACACGAAGATTATGTGACAACACCGGCAGACCCGGACAATGGTATTGACGAAGTATACCAGGATACCTACGCACTGACTTATGCAGAAATTACGGATGCAGCCGCAATGGCAGCAAAGGGATTCGATATGACAACAGGAAGTACGGATAAGACCTGGAAGCTGGATCCGAATCCGGCGAATGATACCATTAACAGCAGCAACCTCTTATTGAGGGATTATGCAAAAGATCCATATCCACTGCCGCAGTTTACGCAGTATGAACATAAGACAAGAAAAGACTTAAACTTCCCGCTTCTGTTCGGAGCGGCACAGGAAACAGGGAAGACGCCGTATGGAAGCAGCGATAAGAAGCTGAAATACGAACCGTATGACCCGGTGGCTGACAAAGGGAAAACAGAAACCTTCAAGGATACCATTAAGGTAGATCTGAATAATGTAAGTACCACAGCCAGATATAAAGTCCTGGTCTATGAAGGCGATGCGATAGCAGAGGATGTTAAGAAACAGGAAAAACAGAAGCTATTCGTTACCATTGAAAAGAAATATGTGGATCTTCGGGATCCGGGTAACCTGTCCAACATCAGTAATCTGAACAATATGCAGTACAGTAAGATTTATGTGGACGGACAGAGCGGATACTATTATGAAGTCCTGGTAAGGGATGGATATGGAAATGAAGTACCGGCGATATTTGCCAATAAAGAATTTGTCAATAACAAAAATGAGATTTTACTGAACAACAATGTATTAGACAGGCTGGAAGAGCCTCAGAAGGACAAGCCATATTATAGTGCAACAGTAGTGGAATATCAGGTTCCGGGCAAGGAGGAGACAGATAAAAACAACTTCTACTCTAAGTTCAGCCCGCATTTTGCGAAAGCCACAGAGACCCAGAGTGCTCCATGGGAATTTGGAACTGCGGCAAAACCTTATGAGATCATGACCCAGAGAAACCTCTATAACATCAGTCTTGGAGGAATCAAACACGGGGACAGCCATTATCTGAAATCTCATTATGCACAGACACAGGATCTGGAATTAAAAGATCAGAAATTATCCGTGCCTGTGCAGGCGAACCAGGAAGGAGCCATGAAGGAATTCTGGAAGCGGGGTATTGGAACTGCGACTTTGGATTTCTCTGGAACCTATAATGGGGCGGCAGCAGGAGGAACGAATTACAAAATCCTGGATAACAGGTCGGCATCAGCAGCGAAACCGGTTGGATACAGCATTTTTAACGGAATGACTAAAACCGCTAAAGTATCAAATCTGGATTACATTATCAATAAAGCGGATTACCGTATCAGTGCAGATGCTATCCTTGTGAAGACAGGAGCGGGTACCATTTCCGGTATCACCCTCACTTCTGCCGCAGCGGATACTAAAGTAAAAGTAACCACCACAAGTCCAGACCGGTTTGGTCTGATTGCGGGTGAAATAAAAGCGGAACCAGGAGCAGCCGAAATACCGGTTGTAGAAAAGATTGACATCAGGAAAGAAATTTCTGTGGAAAATCAGGTTTCGAATAAAGAGGAAGTAGGCAGTACGGTTGGCAAGATCACCGGTTCTGCAAATCTGGCAGATGTAACTTCGGCAGCATCTCTAAACCATACAGGAGCAAGCAGCAGTCCGGCTTCTACAGGCGGAATTGCAGGACGCATTACAGCACCTGCAGGTTCCACAGAGCAGGCAGCATTAAGCTTGAAAAATGTACATTACCTTGGCGGAAAACTGACCGTGAGCAATGCAGCAAACCAGCGAATCGGCGGAATTGCAGGCATCATGGAACAGACTGACGCTGTGATAGATAACGCATCCTCATCAGCGGATATCACCGTAAACCGTACAAACGGTCAGGGCGCTTACGGCGGATTGATTGGAAAATTAATAAAGTCCGATATGAATCTGAAAAACGCAAGTGCAGCGGGAAATATCATAGAGGATAGTTCAACCCAGAGCTATAATCAGGGCGGAACTTTTGGTGGAATCATCGGTGATGTTCAGGAAGTTAAAAATATTGAATTTACAAATGTAACAGCAGGCAGCTTTGATACGGCAGCCGGGAAATCTGCTACGCAGATACAGGTTGTCAACAGCGGAAGCAATGAAGCAGTGCTTGGCGGAATCATTGGAAAAGCAGTAATGGCATCAGCGGGAAGTGCAGCAGCACCCAATAAGCTGGTGATGGAAAATGTAACAAATAACAGCAGCCTGAGTTTAAACTATGCGGTAAATAATAGCCGGGCAGGTGGTATTCTGGGATATGCTAAAAATTACCAGGTTGAAATGAAAACCATAAAAAATCTGGGTGACATTGACATAGAACGTAATCAAACCAATGGACTTGGCACATACGGCGGAGTGATCGGGAAGCTGGAAAAATCAGCAATTGCAGTGACAGATGCAGCAGCAGCCGGAAATATCACAGTAAAAGGTGCGCAAAGCTATAACCAGGGAGGTTCCTTTGGCGGAATCATTGGGGAAACATCTGAAGTTTCTTCTATCACTATGAAAAAGGTGACAGCAGGAAGCTATGATGATGCGGCAGCAGCGCCGGCAACACAGATTGCGATTCCGGACAGCGGGCAAAAAGTAATAAATGCAGGTGGAATCATTGGTAAGGCAGCAGCGGATACATCAACAGTTTCCAATACCATTCAGATGGAGGGCGTTGTAAATAACAGCACCATTCAGCTGACAACATCTGCAAATGACAGTAAGATGGGCGGAATCATCGGATCAGAGCAAGGATTTGCGGTAGAATTAAAAGATGTTCAAAACCGCGGAAACTTAAATGCAACACATATAAGTGATACAAATGTACTCTACAGCGGCGGATTCATTGGAAAGGCCCAGGGAGGCAGCATTCTGATTGAAGATACAGGCACAGACAAGAGCAATGTGGTTAACAGCGGAAATACGTCAATCAACAGCAATTTTGTAAAAACCAGTGCAGATCTGACTACCGTATATGCGGGAGGCGGAATTGGAAGTGCCCTATCAGTACCTATTACAGTAAAAGGCTTTGTAAATCAGGGTAATATAGAAATAACAGGACCGGGAAAAACCGGTAAAATGGCAGGCGGAATCATTGGTTTGTCAGATCAGTCAGAAGTAACCATCGGAGATAGTATCTCCAGCGGTAATATCAGCTTGAAGCAGATCAGCGGCAAGGGCTCCTTTGGAGGACTTGTGGGAAGAATCTCGCGAGCAGATATTTCGGTTACAGACAGTATGGCATCGGGAAGTATTTCCCATGAGGATACGACTTATGCCGTAAGCCAGGAAGGTACCTATGGAGGCATCATCGGCGAAACATCAGAAGTTTCTGAGATTATGCTGAACGGCGTAACAGCCGGAAGCTACAATACGGCGGATATGAAACCAGCCACCCAGATCAATGTCAGCAACAGTAACAGACATGTGGTATCTGTGGGAGGCATTATTGGTAAAGTATCAAATCCGTCAACAGCGGCAGACGCCAAGAATAAGGTAACGATGGATGGCATTGTAAATAATAGTTCGCTTCAACTGGTTAATCCTCAGACAGAAAGCAAGCTGGGAGGAATCCTTGGAGAAATGCACAGCTACTCCGTGATTATGAAAAATACGCAGAACCGTGGGGATCTGACCGTATCAGGACTGGGTGATGAATCCGTTCTTTACAGCGGTGGATTTATCGGAAAAGCGCAGAATGGTGATGTGGAAATTACAGACACCGATGACACGGATGCAAGCAATGTACAAAACGAGGGTACAATTTCCATCGGCAAGACACTAAGATCTGCAACAACAGCAGGATACTTATATGCGGGAGGTGCAGTGGGTTACGCGGATCAGACTCCGCTTTCGGTTCATGGATTTAGAAATGCAGGAGGCATTGCAATTACCGGATCATCTGCAGGCACAAACTTCTACGGAAGTACAGCGGCGGGCGGAGTACTGGGAAGTGTGACGCAGTCTGATGTTGAAATGGATGATAATATTTCTGCAGGAGATATTGCACTTGGCAATACGAACGGACAGGGAAGCTACGGCGGACTTGTGGGCAGAAGTGAACAGGGTAAACTGAGTATCAAAGATTCAGCGGCTTCAGGCAGCATCCAGCAAAATGGAAGCAATCCGGTAAATACACTGGGAACGTCCATTGGAGGAATCATTGGAGAACTGAATGAGGCAGCAGAAGTAAAACTGAAAAAAGTAACAGCCGGAAGCTATGATGATACAGATCCGGACAGCCAGACAAAGCTGTTTGTTCAGAATACAGACAGGCATATGTTAAGTCTGGGCGGTGTGATTGGAAAAGCAGCGGCATCCGATAACAGCGCCAATGTGATTACTTTGCAGGGAGTGACCAATAACAGCAATTTATTCCTGGAGAAACCTGCGACAGAAAGTAAACTTGGCGGAATCATAGGACATCTGAATGGGTATACCGTAAACATGAAAAATACCGTGAATATCGGTAACCTTGAAGTAACGAAGCTGGGTGATGAATCAGTGCTTTACAGCGGCGGATTTATCGGAAAAGCAGAAAATGGAAATGTCCTGATAGAAGACAGTGATGATACTGGCAACAGTAAGGTCAGAAATACCGGTAATACAGTTATTGATCTGGAAGTGCAGAATCCAAAGGCTGATACCTTTGCACCTGGCACCGTTTATAGTGCCGGAGCAGTGGGATATGCGGATGAGACCATGCTTGAACTGTTTGGAGTGAGAAACGAAGGTAATGTAGAAGTAACAGGTGAAAACCAACATGCTAATTTCTACGGAGCAGGAATTGCGGCATATGCTGCAGACAGCGTATATCCAACAGCGCCGCCAACCACACGTTTCATAGTCCAGAATGCACTGAATCAGGGGAATATCCAGGACAAACGGGATAAATCTGATCCGGATGAAGTGCCGGCAAAGGCAGACGGAATCGCAAAAGCCGGTGGAATTGCAGCAGAGATCCTCTATAAGAGCGGCGTGGATATAACCTATAACCACAATGCAGGAGGAATCAAAGCATTCATGGCTGCAGGTATTGTCCATACTCTGGATGAAGACAGCCTTCCATTCAGTACAGTAAGATACAACATCAACGTGGGAACCATTGATGCAGGAACGCATGAAAACGGAGCGGATATTACCGCAATGTGGCAGCTTCCGGTAAAAGTGGATGTAAACGGAGATGAGTATAACGGACGGGGCGAGAAATTGACAACAGCTCCGCCGGATGAAGGAGATGGGGATGCCGAAACCCCGGAAACTACATCTGTAAAATCAAAAAAACAAAAAAATAAGGCAGATAAAAAAGCTGAGACAACAGCTGAAACAACAGAAAGCCCCGCTGAAAAGCAGATCGGGCAGGACACAGAAAGCGAAAAAGAAACAAAGCAGCTGGCTTCAGATGAAAGTGCATCCGAAACAAAGAAAATACCGGAAACAGAAGCTGTAAAAGATACAAAAAAAGTATCCGAAACAGAAAGTATGAAGGAAACGAAGGCAGTACCGGAGCCGGAGAGCCAGACAGCAGCTAAAAAGGTACCGGAAACGGAAAGCCAGACAGCAGCTAAGAAAGCGCCGGAGACGGAAAGCCAGACAGCAGTGAAAAAGGCACCGGAGACGGAGAGCCAGACGAAAGTTATAAAAGAACCGGAAACAGAAAAAGCGAAGAAGTCCAGTGCAGCATTGAGATCTGCAGCGGTAACCGAAATACAGACGGTACCGGAGACGGAAGAAGAAACCAACATGGATTCTACTTTGGAAGTGGAAAGTTCAGAACTTATAAGCGTCGACTCCAGATCCAGGAGCCGCACAGGTTCAGGCAGTGGAAGAGCCACTGAGGGAACTTCAGAATCCGAAAGCAGTATAGAATCTGAAATCCTTACGGAAACAGAGACGGAGCCTGAAACAGTAACAGAATCTGAAAGTATGTCAGAAACAGAAAGTGAATCTGAATCCGCAACTGGTTTTGAGACGGAGAGTAATACAGAGTCCGAGACTTCAACAGAAACGGAAACCAGGATTGACACCAAGGCTGAAACGGAGACTGACCCGCCTGACCCGCCAAAACCGGCAATAGCCCAGTATTATAACATAGGGCTGGAAGATATGGTTCGTCCTGAGCAATCGGAAGGAACCGATACGACTGACACAACAGATACAACAGGTACGACCGAAACGGATGAGTCTGAGGAAGAAGAGGCGGAAGCAGAAAGTGCAATTTTGTTAAGTCTTGCACAGATGCAGGATTTAGATACCTTAAAAGATAAATCCGGCTGGGATGATACCCTGATAGAGGGAATTAACCCGGCAGATCCGGATGCACCGGCTAAATGGATGATGCATACCGCGGATGAGTCAGAGGGACAGTATACATTGCCTGTATTAAGAGGAAATGAATATACACCGGATGATGAAACCCATTATATGGTAGAGGCAGTTCATGATGTATCCATTACAAATGATCCGGTTTCCGGTGATTATGTAGTGAATTGGAGTTATACAGAACAGACGGATCCGTCTGTGGATGAATTTGCAATTATGTTATATGATGCAGATCAGAATCCAAAGAGGATACTTACCTTAAGACCCGGGCTGGCGGACCAGACCGGAACGCCAAAAGCAACTTCTTACAGTTACCACTTCAGTCCGGAGTACTGGGCTGATATCACAAACCTTTTGACGGAGGATACACCATTTGTCTTAAGTGTAGCCGCAGTGAGGGATGGCAACGAGAGAAGGATGCGGGGCAAAGAAATAGATATCACCTTAGGCAAGACAGAGGGCCTGATTGAAGCAGGTAACTCTTTAGTAATGGAAGCGGATCCCTTAATCCTAAATAGCAGGAGAGGAAAAATGAGATTTTCCCGGGGATACAGCGGAACGATCGGAGATACGGTAGTTCAATATGCTTATACCCGTTTAGGGGATCCTTATTCCATGCCATTGGCAGGACAGGGGAATTACCTGGATTGCAGTTATCTTGTTATGACAGCCTATGACCTTGCAGGTGTATCGGTACCCCGTGTTGCTGCCTGGCAGGCACAGTTCTGTGCCGAACAGGGAAGTGTAGTTTCCAGAGAGGAACTTCAGCCCGGTGATTTAATTTTTTACAGTTATGAAGCTAATGGAGATTATATGAATATCAGTCATGTAGCAATCTATGTAGGTGACGGGATGATGATTCATGCGGCTAATTCCGCCAGAGGTACTGTATTAGATCCAATTGTTGAATCTAATATAAACTTTTACGGAAGACCATATACTGCTGATGCAAATATCAATGCGAATGCAGATATGACGCCAATTGGAACCAACGATGCCGAAATCTACCTGGTTGCACAAATCGTAGGTTTGGAAGCCGGCGGGACAGGAGTAGAAGGAATGACTGCTGTTGCAGAAGTAATCCGCAACAGAGTAATGTCACCATTATTCCCCAATACAGCTACAGGAGTTGTAGCAGCGCCGGGACAGTTTACAACCTATGCCATGATTGACAGTTATGTACCAACAGCAGAACAGATCTCGATTGTCACTCAGGTGATGAACGGAGAATTATCTGTTTTAAATAATTCAGATTGTCTGTATTTCTGCAGCAAAGGTTTCTATGAATCACAGGGAATACATGATGGATTCTGGGGAAACATGAATTTGATAGCAGAATATGGAAATTGTTTCTTTGTACCCTGATGGTACGAGTACAAAATTGGAGGCACTATGATTATTATAATTATAGTGCCTTTTATAATAATACGGTTACAAAAGGGAGACAAGTATATACAAAGGAGAAAAGTTTATATGGAAAGCAGAATATTATTAAAAATTACAAGCATTCTTATGATTATTATGGGAGGAATAACTCTGATCTATCACCTTGTGCTGTTTGATGGGATTGGATTATTCACAGAAGGTTTATTATCTAAAATCGTTTTAACAACATTATTTATTTATAGCGGTTATGCAATTTTAATGATTGTATCCGGTATTTTAGGTTTGGTATTTATCAGGCGGGATGACAGAATGAATGTGATCCGAATACTTGGAACCATTATGTTTATTTTACAGTTATTGGGTCTTGTTGGCGTGTTGCTTTCGGGCGATAATATTTTGATCAGTATACTGTGGCTTTTATTGCCAGGTTTATAT
>OKVW01000347.1_pt1 | contig 29084 bp, 24 predicted proteins | sample 1606991 | NCBI WGS metagenome assembly OKVW01 (sample SAMN03281021, study PRJEB24777) | human gut metagenome | isolation source: fecal sample PR177 from 1 month old male Malay infant, vaginal delivered... | reverse complement strand
TTTTTCAAGCAGAAGACGGCATACGAGATCCTCTCTGGTCTCGTGGGCTCGGAGATGTGTATAAGAGACAGGTTTAAAGGTGCCGCCCTCTTTCAGATAGCGTCCCAGATCGGCCAGTGAAGCAAGTTTATTTTTTTCGGCGACATCGCTGCGTACTGCGATAGTCCAGGTATTATTGGCAGGAGCGGGGGTTAACCAGACCAGCTTGTTCTGCTCTGCATCCCGTTTTTTGACTTTCTCAAAGCCCGCTTGTGCATTTTTCCATGCCGGATCGTTTTCATCTTTGAAAAAGAACGCACCGTTGCCGGTATATTCAGGGTAGATATCCAGTTCGCCCGATGTGATCGCTCCGCGCACTACTGGCGTGGTGCCTAACTGGACTTTATTGACTGTTTTAACGCCGTGACTTTCCAGCACCTGCAAAATAATATTGCCAAGCAGTGCGCCTTCGGTATCAATTTTCGACCCGACCTTCACCGGAGACGCCGCCTGCAAGGGTAAGATCACTGCCGCTAACAGCGCCAGCAAACCGGCCTGGACCTTTGAGATTGTCATGATGCTATCCTCATCTTTTTGTCGCCTTTTTCAGCGACTTGAGGAAAAAGCATAGTCGAAAAGTGTACCGTTAACCTGACATTTCGGTTTTTTCGGACTGTCGTAGTATTACCAGCAGCAAATATTTATCTTAAAAGCTGGCATTAGTTATATTTTTATCTCATCACATTTTCCGTTCACGCTATGCCCATAGCTCCTCTGAAACCTCATTACCTGTGAACGTGTTAAGGAGGCTCGTCGCCGCCTCCTTAACAATCCAGGCTCCCGGCGGAAAAATTGTCGCTTCGCGATGCCCTCCGCTTATTCCTTCAGGCTATCGGGTCGGGCGCGACTCAGCATCCCTGCTTCGCGCGCCCTGAACCCGCATCCCTGCGGGTTCTCCCTGCCTTACGGAAACACGTCGGCAATTTTCAGCCGGACCAATCCACACCCGACCATCACTGCGGTTTGCCTTTTTAACAGCGAAAAGAATTTGTTTGTAGAGCAGAGAATCGAAGCGATGTTTTTGGTCCGGCATGAAAATCGATGAGGCGTTGACGGCTGACAGGGGCCGCCCGCAGGGACGCGGGCGGAGGGGACGGCCTGCATGGACGCAGGCTCGGCCCCGCCCCGACAGGCAGGCGGCATAAGGCGAATGGACCACGAAGTGGCGATTTTCCCGGCCGGGAGCCAGGGTTGCAAGGGAGGCGGCGGCGAGCCTCCCTTGCCCGTTCACGGAAATCGGACTGTCAGGGAAGCCATGTTGCCAGGGTGAACGGAAAAACTCACCACCGCGGCATACTCCCCTTAACGCCAATTACAACAATTCAAACGTGCCCTGTTTTACACGGGCTGAGTCCACGCCGATAAAGACGTTGAACTTGCCGGGTTCAGCGTCAAACTTCATCTGCTGATTCCAGAACTTCAGCGCCTCGACGTCAATCGGGAAGCTGACTGTCTGGGTTTCACCCGCTTTCAGATTCACTTTCTTAAAGCCTTTCAGCTCTTTCACCGGACGGCTCATGGAGGCAGTGACGTCCTGCACGTACATCTGGATCACCGTCTCACCGTCACGTTTACCGGTATTGGTCACCTGCACGCTTGCCGTTACGTTGCCGTCACGCGTCATCGTTGGCGCAGAGAGTGTGACATCAGAGACGTTAAACGTGGTGTAGCTCAGGCCATAACCAAATGGATAAAGCGGGCCATTGGCTTCGTCAAAGTAGCGCGACGTGTATTTATTCGGCTTATCGGCGTTATACGGACGACCAGTATTGAGATGGCTGTAATAGGTTGGGATCTGCCCGACGGAGCGCGGGAAGGACATCGGCAGTTTGCCCGACGGGTTATAGTCGCCAAACAGCACATCGGCAATCGCGTTACCACCTTCCGTCCCGGCAAACCAGGTTTCAAGAATCGCATCGGCCTGTTGATCTTCTTTCACCAGCGCCAGCGGACGCCCGTTCATCAGGACCAGCACCAGGGGTTTGCCGGTCGCTTTCAGCGCGGCGATCAGATCGCGCTGGCTCTGTGGCAGCGTGATATCCGTACGGCTGGACGCTTCATGCGCCATCCCCTGGGCTTCCCCCACGACGGCCACCACAACATCTGACTGCTTCGCGGCGCTAACGGCTTCATCGATCATCTCTTTCGCCGAACGCGGATCCATCTTCACCGCCTCTTCGTACTGATTGAGGAAGGTGACAATGTCTTTATCATTGGTGACGTTCGCCCCTTTGGCGTATACCACCTTGCCGTTGCTGCCGAGCGTATTTTTAATCCCGGTCAGAACGGTCACGGACTGGTCAGCCACGCCCGCCGCAGACCAACTGCCCATCACGTCACGCTTGCTGTCAGCCAGCGGGCCAACCACTGCAATCGTACCCGATTTTTTCAGCGGCAGCGTTTCGAGACGGTTTTTCAGCAATACCAGGCTTTCACGCGCCACTTCACGGGCTTCTTTACGATGCAGACGGCTTTCGGCGTTGGTATCCACCGGGTCAGTCTCTTTCGCGCCCAGGTGGCTGTACGGATCGTTAAATAATCCCATGTCGTATTTAACGTTGAGCACGTGGCGCGCGGCGTCATCCAGCTCCGCCATCGTCACCTTGCCGGATTTAACCAGTCCAGGCAGATATTTGCTGTAATACTCATCGCTCATGCTCATGTTGATGCCGGACTTGAGCGCCACGCGAACAGCATCTTCCGGATCGGACGCCGTGCCATGCTTAATCAACTCTTTGATGGCGCCGTGGTCAGAGACGGTAATGCCTTTAAAGCCCCACTTGTCGCGCAAAATGTCCTTCAACAGCCATGAATCAGAAGTTGCTGGCGTACCGTTTAGCGAGTTCAGCGCCACCATCACCGCGCCGCTGCCTGCATCGAGACCCGCTTTGTAGGGCGGCATGTAATCATTAAACAGGCGCTGCGGGCTCATATCGACGGTGTTGTACTCTTTGCCGCCTTCCACCGCGCCATAGGCAGCGAAGTGTTTGACGCTGGTCATCACGGAATAGCGATCCGCCGGGCTTTTACCCTGCATCGCTTCCACCATGGTTTTCCCCATAATGGAGGTCAGATAAGTATCTTCGCCAAAGCCTTCCGAGGCGCGTCCCCAGCGCGGATCGCGTGAGACATCAACCATCGGCGCCCAGGTCATGTTCAGACCATCATCGGCGGCTTCATATGCCGATACGCGTCCGACAGTTTTTACCGCGTCGAGGTTGAAAGAGGACGCCAGCCCGAGGCTAATCGGGAAGACGGTGCGCTGGCCGTGCAGCACATCGTAGGCAAAAAAGAGAGGGATTTTCAGGCGGCTGAGTTCCATCACCTGATCCTGCATTTTACGGATGTCCTGACGCGTGACGGTATTAAAGATGGCGCCGACCTGCCCGTCTTTGATCATCTCGCGGATCGCTTCTTTCGGGTTATCCGGACCGACGCTGATTAAGCGCAACTGACCAATTTTTTCATCGACGGTCATTTTCTTGAGCAACTCAGTAACAAATGCATCCCGCGCTTCCGGCGTTAGCGGATGGTTACCGAACAACTCCTCCGCCAGCGCGGGTTGCAATGCCAGACTGACGGCGATACCTACAGAACATAGCCATTTCATGTGAATTCTCTCTTTCTTATTAGCCCCATGAGGCAGCGAAAATATAGCAAAAACCGCATTTTGTCATAAGCCTAAACGGCAGTGTCAAAGAAAGCTAAGGTTATTCTCTTAAATTTCAACGCCGCTCATTCAAAGACAGTGTGAATGAGAAAGCGTATTGTCATACAAAGCGCTATGCTTGAAGCTGATATTTTGTCCCACCACAAGGAGTGGAAAATGTCTTCCATTACAACGACTGACAATAAAACCTTTCTGAATGAGCTCGCCCGTCTGGTGGGACATTCACACCTGCTGACTGAACCTGCTAAAACCGCCCGCTATCGCAAGGGCTTCCGTTCCGGTCAGGGCGACGCCCTGGCGGTAGTTTTTCCCGGATCGTTGCTGGAACTCTGGCGCGTCCTGAATGCCTGTGTGAGCGCCGATAAAATTATTCTGATGCAGGCCGCGAACACCGGTCTGACAGAAGGCTCAACGCCGAACGGCAATGATTACGACCGCGAAATTGTGATTATCAGCACGCTGCGACTCGATAAATTACACGTGCTGGGTAAAGGTGAGCAGGTACTGGCTTATCCCGGCACCACCCTGTACTCACTGGAAAAAGCGCTCAAACCGCTGGGGCGCGAACCGCACTCGGTGATCGGTTCCTCGTGCATTGGCGCGTCGGTGATTGGCGGCATCTGCAATAACTCCGGAGGATCGCTGGTACAACGCGGCCCGGCGTATACCGAAATGTCCCTGTTCGCCCGCATTGATGAAAACGGAAAATTGCAACTGGTTAACCATCTGGGAATCGACCTGGGGCTCACGCCAGAACAGATCCTGAGTCAGCTTGATGATGAACGCATCAAAGAAGAAAATGTGCGTTACGACGGGCGTCATGCGCACGATCATGATTACGTCACCCGCGTCAGAGACATTGATGCCGATACGCCTGCCCGCTATAACGCCGACCCGGACCGCCTGTTTGAAGCCTCGGGTTGCGCCGGGAAACTGGCCGTTTTTGCAGTGCGTCTTGATACCTTCGAAGCAGAAAAAAACCAGCAGGTTTTCTATATTGGCACCAATCAGCCCGAAATATTGACGGAGATCCGTCGCCATATTCTGGCAAAGTTCGACAATCTGCCGGTGGCAGGTGAATACATGCACCGGGACATTTACGACATTGCGGAACAGTACGGGAAAGACACCTTCCTGATGATCGACAAACTCGGCACCGACAAAATGCCGTTCTTCTTTACCCTGAAAGGCCGTACCGATGCGATGCTGGAAAAAGTGAAACTCTTCCGCCCGCATTTCACCGACCGCGCAATGCAAAAATTTGGACATCTCTTCCCGAGCCATCTGCCGCCGCGCATGAAAAGCTGGCGTGATAAGTATGAACATCACCTGCTACTGAAAATGGCGGGCGATGGCGTGGCCGAAGCGCAAAGCTGGCTGACGGCGTTCTTCAAAAATGCGGAAGGCGATTTTTTCGCTTGTACGCCTGAAGAAGGCAGCAAAGCCTTCCTGCACCGTTTTGCAGCGGCTGGAGCCGCCATTCGCTATCAGGCGGTTCATGCGGATGACGTCGAGGATATTCTGGCGCTGGATATCGCCCTGCGCCGCAATGATACTGAATGGTTCGAGCACCTGCCGCCGGAGATTGACAGCAAGTTAGTGCATAAACTCTATTACGGTCATTTTATGTGCTATGTCTTCCATCAGGATTACATTGTGAAAAAAGGGGTCGATGCCCATGCGTTAAAAGAACAGATGCTGGAACTGTTACAGCAACGTGGCGCACAGTATCCGGCAGAGCACAACGTCGGACACTTGTATCAAGCACCAGAAACGCTGACCCGTTTTTATCGCGAAAATGACCCAACCAACAGTATGAATCCCGGTATTGGCAAAACCAGTAAGCAGAAATTCTGGAAAGCGCCCGCTTCAGAAGAAAGTCAGTAATGCGCGTAACGGGGTTCACTGGATCTGCGTGAAATATCGTGCAAAAGTAATGACATGTGCCGGAGTTATCCCTCCGGCTTTTACACTCAGAGGTGAGAACCATGTCTGCTGCCGATACGCTTGCTGAAAACGATATTGTGGTGCGCGACGCGCTACCCGACGACGTAGACGCCATCTCTTCGCTCTATGCCTGGCACGTGTTGAATGGTCGCGCCTCTTTTGAAGAAACACCGCCAACGGTCGATGAAATGCGCAGACGTATGCGCGCAGTCGCAGAATATGGTCTGCCGTGGCTGGTAGCGCTCTACCGTGGCGTTGTCGTCGGTTATTGTTACGCCACGCAATATCGCCCTCGCCCGGCCTATCGTTTTACTCTGGAAGAGTCCATTTATGTCGATGCCAGCATGACCGGGCGCGGCATTGGCAACCTGTTGATGCACACATTAATCACCCGCTGTGAAGAGGGGCCGTGGCGTCAAATGGTGGCCGTGATTGGCGACGGACATAACAATCCTGGTTCATTGCGGCTGCATAAGAAGCATGGCTTCGAGATTGCCGGACAGTTGCGCAGCGTCGGTTACAAGAAAGGAAACTGGCGGGATACCTTAATCATGCAGCGCCCGCTCAATGAAGGCGACTGGACGCTGCCGGAATAAAGTTTTGTTATCAATGCCCCAGGCCTGATAAGCGCAGCGTCATCAGGCTGTTTTTCTGTGCCGGATGGCGGCATAAATGCCTTATCCGGCCTACGGGTGAGATGTTTTTCTGTGCCGGATGACGGCATAAATGCCTTATCCGGCCTACACGGAATCAATCGTTCTGCGCGGTCTGTTGTGACATCTGCTCGGCTTTTTGCTTTTTATAGCTCAACGCCGCCGCCGGAACCGGCATCACCTTCCCGGTTTCAATCCAGGTACGTAAACGGCTGGCGTCCGCAAAATGGGTATATTTGCCAAACGCGTCCATCACCACCAGCGCCACCGGTTTATTGTTTATTACCGTTCGCATCACCAGGCAGTGCCCCGCGGCGTTGGTGAAGCCGGTTTTAGTGAGCTGAATATTCCAGTTGTCACGATAGACCAGATGGTTGGTATTGCGAAACGGCAGCGTATACGCCGGGTTCGCAAAGGTCGCCATATCTTCCCGCGTGGTGCTCAGTTGCCCAATCAGCGGATACTGCTTACTGGCAATCAGCAATTTGGTGAGATCCCGGGCGGTCGATACGTTATGAATCGACAGCCCTGTGGGTTCGACAAAACGCGTTTGAGTCATTCCCAGCGCTTTTGCCTTTGCATTCATCGCCTTGATAAACGCGTTATAACCGCCAGGATAGTGGTGCGCCAGACTTGCCGCCGCCCGGTTCTCCGAGGACATCAGCGCCAGCAGCAGCATATTCTTCCGGCTGATCTCGCTGTTCAGCCGCACACGAGAGTAGATCCCTTTCATCTCTGGCGTCTGGCTTATATCCACTTTCAGTTTTTCATCCAGCGGCAGCCGTGCATCCAGCACCACCATCGCGGTCATTAATTTGGTTATCGACGCAATCGGACGCACAAGATCCGGATGGTTCGAATAGATCACTTTGTTGGTGTTCAGATCCACGATCATCGCACTACCGGACGCAATCTCAGGTTGAGATGCCGCGACAGTCGCCGCCGTTTTGGTTGCGGCTTGCGGCGCAAACGGCACTGCCAGCATCAGCGCCAGGCTCAGTATGGAAACTCGGAATTTCAGCATGATGAGATTTCAGAAAATGATTCACGCGTGATGTCACGCACCGCCAAAGTCAGCGTGACTCTGGCTAGCCGAAGAATCATAGCGAGCTAATGACATTGCCGCCAGAAGAGAATCGTCAGGAAATGCTGCATTGCTGGCTTTTACACCAACAATGCAGCAGGTATTCAAAACAAACGGTATCCGTATCCCCAGAGGATGACCGTGAGCGCGAGCAACACCTCCAGCACCAGCACACCGATAGCGAGCGTTGAGCTGGAGAAACTTAAGCCCTCTTCCTTATTGATATTCAGGAAGGTCGGAATCCCCAGATAGAGCAGATAACCGGTGTAAAACAGCGCGACCGTACCGACCAATGCGCACAGCCATACCAGTGGATACAACGCCACCAGACCGCTCAAAAACAGCGGCGTCGCCACATAACCGGCGAACACCATACAGTGCGTCAACGAAGGACGCTGCGGATAGTTCCGCGCCATCCACCAGATGACGCGCCCCATTATCGCCACGCCAGCCAGCATGACGGCATAGAACAAAATGGCTAACGCGAAGCCCGTAAACAGCGAGAGCTTCAGTACATTACCGTCGCCAAAATTCCAGCCGATTTGCGTGGTGCCAATGAAGGCGCAAATAACCGGAATGGCCGCCATCAAAAGCACATGGTGGGTATAGTGATGCGAAACCGTTTCGTTTTCGCTCTTAATTACCTGCATTTCACGATCGGGATGGGAAAACAGCCCCCAGACATGGTTCATACCGCCCCCTTGTTGTCATCTCCGGACCTTAACAGTTCAAGTATAATCCAGCTTTTGATTATTTTACGTACAGACAAAGAAATGTGGCGGCGCGCATTCGGCCTTTTTCAGCATCAAAAATAGATAGGGTGTATGCTTATGTTCGTGGAGGTCATTACGACGTATGGATATAAACACTCTTATTGCGCATTACGGTTACGCTGCACTGGTCATCGGTAGTATGGCTGAAGGCGAAACCGTCACCCTGCTGGGAGGCGTTGCGGCTCATCAGGGGTTGCTCAAATTCCTTCTGGTCGTGATTTCCGTAGCCCTGGGCGGCATGATTGGCGATCAATTATTGTATCTGTTAGGTCGTCAGTTTGGCGGAAAGATCCTGCGCCGTTTCTCCCGGCACCAGGATAAAATTCAGCGGGCGCAAAAGATGATCCAACGACGCCCCTACCTGTTCGTGATCGGCACCCGCTTTATGTACGGTTTTCGTGTGATTGGCCCTTTGTTGATTGGCGCCAGCCACCTTTCGCCAAAGATTTTTTTACCGCTGAATATCCTGGGTGCGCTGATCTGGGCGCTGATCTTCACCACCCTGGGCTATGTGGGTGGGGAAGTCATTGCGCCGTGGCTACATAATCTCGATCAGCATCTCAAACACTGGATCTGGCTGATTCTGGCGGTTGTGCTGGTGATCGGCGCTCGCTGGTGGCTAAAGCGCCGCAGTCAGGCGAAGAAACATCACGAATGGTGATAACCCCCGCCCAGCGCGCCGGTAAGCTGGATAGACGCATCCAGCCACTGCCCTTGTAAGATTAAGCCATTAACCTGCTCACGCAGGGCCGGAATTTTTGCCTGACTGACGCGCGATCCCGCAATGATTCCGGCGTTAAAACGCGCCTGCGCCAGCTCAACCACTCGCTCTGCATCATGCTCGATCTGCTGCTGGTGCTGATTTTTCTGCATCAGCGTTTCCACCTGACTGGCGGTGCGCGCCACGTCATTTACCGCATCGACCACCGCTTTGTTATAGGTGGCGATCGACAGGTTGGTCTGCGCCTGAGTCAGCTCCAGATTGGCATTCAGTCTGCCGCTGTCAAAAATCGGTAACGTCAGCCCGGCGGTCACCCCCATCTGCTGCGCTGAATTACGGAACAGATCGCTCAGATGCAACGCATCCTGTTGTAAAAACGCCATCAGGTTAATGTCGGGATAGAATGCCGCTTTTGCCGCGTCAACGCTGCTCATCGACGACTCAATCATCCAATGCGCCGCCTGCAAATCCGCTCTGCGCGCCAGCAGCGAATAGCCTAACTGCGCTGGCAACTGACTTTCCACTTTCGGCAGACTGACCTCATGCAGCTTTAGCGATGTTGACTGGGTGTTGGTCAACGCGCTCAGACGCGCCTCAATGACTTTCATGTTTCCGGCGACATCATTCAGTTGTTGCCGTGTTTTGCTGTCATCAATATCAGTTTCTACACCATTGACCGAATCGATAATACCGTTTTGATACAACTGCCGATTGGTATTGATAATCGCCTGTTGTTCCTGTTCGATTTGGTTCAACAATGTGCTGAGCGCCGATTGCGTTTGCCACTCCCAGTAGAGCCGCGCCACGCTACTGGCTAATAGCTGACGGGTCTGCTCGCGCTCGGCTTCTTGTGCTTTAACAATACCGATTCGGGCCGTCACTTCCGCACGATTTTTGCCCCACAAATCGAGATCCCACCCGGCACTTAAACCGAAGGTGCCGTTGGTGTACCACGGCCCGGTGCTACCCATTGCCGGATCGGTAATGGCAAACGGTCCCATTACCCCTTCGGCAGACATTTTCTGGCGTTCAATATCCGCCGAAAAGTCCATTTGCAGTCCATCCTGCGCTTCAACGGCTTTGGCCTGCGCTTCGGCCAGGCGAATTCGCTGCTCGGCCATTTGCATATCCGGGGCATTCGCCAGCGCGTTCTTCACCAGTTCGTTCAGTTGTGCGTCATGATAATCCTGCCACCACTGACTGTCCGGCCATCCATTCTTTAGTGCCGAGGGTAATGCAGAATCCACATGCGAAACCGGAAGCTGTTGGTCCAACGTCGGCTGCGTATCGTGCATAAACGCACATCCCGACAATAAAAGTGCCAGCGGTAAAAACGCGTTCAGCGCGTTAAAAGGGTAACGATTCATGAAAATGATCTAAGCAGTTAAGGTGCGCGGAGATTATCCGTTGTTGCGATCGTTTTTTTAGTTACGCGTGGCAAAACATTATTTGCAATAAAAAGTAATATTCAGAAAAATATTTAAAATACAAATAGTTTGGATATTTTTATTTCAAATAATTATCTGTATTGCCCTTTCACAATGTTTTCTGATACGGATGCCGGAACGCTTTTGCTTACCCGGCCTGGCGCAGAATTATATTTTAATCGACTGGATCGCCCGGGCAATATCCGCAGAATTATTCAGTGCGCGGATCGTCTGAAAGAGATCGGTCGCTTCGACATATTCTTTACGTAAATAACCGAGCCACTGCTTAATACGCGCGACGTGATACAAACCGGTATCACCCTGTTTTTCCAGACGGGTATATTTCTGCAGCAGCGTCACCACCTGCGGCCAGGGCATTCGCGGCGCGTTGTATTTCACCACCCGACTGAGGTTGGGAATGTTTAATGCGCCGCGACCGATCATAACCGCATCACATCCACTGGTAGCCATGCAATCCTGCGCGCTTTGCCAGTCCCAGATTTCGCCGTTAGCAATCACCGGAATAGCCAGACGCTCGCGGATTTCGCCGATTGCCTGCCAGTTGATATATTCCGCCTTATAGCCCTGCTCTTTGGTACGCCCATGAACGACCAGTTCACTTGCGCCCGCCTGCTGGACAGCATCGGCGATTTCAAACTTTTTGTCGCCGCTGTCCCAGCCCAGACGCACTTTCACCGTCACCGGCAGATGCGATGGCACCGCTTCACGCATCGCTTTCGCGCCCTGATAGATGAGTTCAGGATCTTTCAGGAGCGTCGCGCCACCGCCGCTGCCATTGACCATTTTCGACGGACAGCCGCAGTTGAGATCGACCCCGTAAGAACCGAGTTCAACCGCGCGCGCCGCATTTTCGGCCAGCCATTGCGGGTACTGCCCCAAAAGCTGAACGCGCACCAGGGTGCCGGAAGGGGTTCGACTGCCGTTGTGCAGTTCGGGGCAGAGACGGTGAAACACTTTTACCGGCAGCAGTTGATCCACCACGCGCACAAATTCGGTGATGCAGAGATCGTAGTCATTCACTTCCGTCAGAAGTTCGCGCACCAGTGAATCCAGTACGCCTTCCATCGGCGCCAGTAAAACACGCATATCGTTACCCGCAAAAAAAGAGGCGCTATGGTAGCGCCTCTGTGTCACGGATTAAAGCGTCTCAGCGTGGTAGCAGACAGTTATCTTCTTTCCAGCCATACAGCCATTCCATGCCGCGGTAAAACTCCGCCTGCGATTTGCCTTTCCACAGCAGGTTACGTACCTGACGCTCCACGCCTGCGGCATGGTAAACGCGCCCCATTTCACGGGTTGACCAGACGATTCGCGCCGTGCGCGGAATACGCACCGACTCATACAGCGCGAACGCTTTTGCCGCATCGCCATCGCACTGCGCCACCGCTTTACCCAGCGTCACGGCATCTTCCAGCGCCATGCAGGCACCCTGCGCCATATACTGCGCTACCGGATGCGCCGCGTCGCCCACCAGCGTAATGCGTTCAGTTCCCCACTTTTCTACCGGCTCACGATCCGCTGTTGACCAGCGCCGCCAGGAGGTTGGTTTATCCAGCATCTGACGCGGACGCGGGTGGATCCCGGCGAAATAGGACAGAACCTCTTCCTTGCTGCCATCTTTAACGCCCCATTCCTCCTGCTGGCGGCTGTGGAAGGTGACAACCAGGTTGTACTGTTTGCCGCCGCGCAGCGGGTAGTGAACAAGGTGGCAGTGCGGCCCGGCCCAGAGCACCGGCGCGTTGATGCGCAGGTCTTCCGGCATGTCATCACAGTCAATGACGGCACGGTAAACAACATGCCCGGTAACGCGCGGCGAATCCCCCAGCAGACTCTGTCGTACAACCGACTTCACACCGTCGCAGCCCACCAGAATATCGGCAGTCCAGCTATTGCCTTGTTCATCAAACACCGTCACATCGTCTGCGGTCTGGCGGATATCCACCACGTTTGTTGACGTGCGATACTCCACGTCCGGATGAGTCAGTACCGCTTCCCAAACCGAAGCGTGAATATCGACCCGGTGGATGACCGCATAAGGGCCGCCGAAGTGATCGCGAAATGCCTGCCCGGTCTCTATATGCACCACCTCTTCGGCATTTACGGCATCCATCATGGTGATGTGATCGGTAAACACTGCGCGCTGGCGCGCCACGTCCCCCACACCGAGACTGTCCAGCGCGGAGAACGCGTTAGGCCCGAGCTGTATGCCCGCGCCGATTTCACCAATTTCGTGTGCTTTCTCCAGCAGCATCACTTTGATGCCCTGGCGTGCCAGCGAAAGTGCGGTGGCCGCCCCGCCAATTCCGCCGCCGACGATAATTGCGCTCGTCACTTTAGCCATTGTCATTCTCCTTCTCAGGCCGAGATTTTATCTTGTTGATTTTCCGGGGCCGCGGCGATAAAAGCCGGAAGCTGTGTGCAGGCGTCATAAACCGCTTTACAACGCGGATAACCACTCAAATCACACCCCATACGTAACGCATTCGCCCATTGCGGAACCAGACAGCAGTCAGCCAGTGTCGGTGTATCCCCGACACAATAACGTTGCGACTGGCTCTGACGCAGCAGTTGTTCGACGGCGCTGAACCCTTGCTGGATCCAGTGTGCATACCAGCGTTTTTTATCTTCTTCGCTGACCTTCAGTTCTTCGCTCAGATAGCGCAACACCCGGAGATTGTTGACCGGATGAATATCGCAGGCGATGGCATAGACAATTTCCAGCACCTGCGAACGCGCCGGATCGTTTAGCGGAAGGAGGCGCGATTGTGGAAAATGGCGGTCCAGCCAGTCGATAATCGCCAGCGACTGCCCCAACGCGTCACCGTCATCCGTCACCAGCGTGGGCACAAGGCCCACCGGATTCATCCGCCGGTAAGCCAGTTCATGTTGCTGTCCAATGCGAATGTTGACGCCCACCGTCTGGTAGTCGATGCCTTTTAACGCCAGCGCGATGCGAACACGGTACGACGCCGAGCTATTAAAAAAACTGTACAGCTTCATGCTTCACCTCAGACAATCTTCACAGTGACAGGCGTTAAGCCGTCCACGCCGCCGGTAATCACATCCCCTTTCACTACCGCCCCGACGCCTTCCGGCGTGCCGGTGAAGATCAGGTCGCCAGGTTGCAGCTCGAAGAATCCGGACAGATAGCTGATGGTTTCATTAACCGACCAGATTAAATGACGAATGTCGCTGCGCTGATGATCCTCGCCGTTCACCTGTAACCAGATGGGCGCGCGGGTGATATCTGCGATCTCACTGGCTTTATGCAACGGTGCGATGGGCGCCGACAGGTCAAACGCTTTACCGATCTCCCACGGACGCCCCATTTGACGCATCTCCATCTGGCGGTCGCGACGCGTCATGTCCAGACCGGTCGCGTAACCCCAGACGTATTCATGGGCTTTTTCGAGCGGAATATCGCTGCCTTTTTTGCCGATGGCGACCACCAGTTCGATTTCATAGTGATAGTTATCGGTTTGCGTCGGGTATGGCAGCGCTAAGGTTTCACCCGCGGCGACCGGTACGATCGCATCGGCAGGTTTACAGAAAAAGAACGGCGGCTCGCGATCCGGATCAAATCCCATTTCGCGGGCATGGGCGGCATAGTTGCGCCCCACGCAGTAAACGCGGCGGACCGGGAACTGCGCATCGCTACCGACAACCGGTACAGTGACTGGCGCTTGTGGTTCAAATACATACTGAGTCATTTTTCTCTCCCAAATTAATAGCGAGCTTCGCGGAACAACCCGAGGGCTTCCTGTACCGGCCGGTCTGAAAAACTGAATAAAACGGTTTCATCGGTGGTTTTGAACGACACACCGTGCCATGTCGGCACCACAAAAATATCTTTGGCTGAAAACTGGAACGTCTCGTTGCCGACGGTGACTTCCCCTGCGCCTTCCACCACATGGTAAATCGTGCTGTCAGTGGTACGCGCCACCCGCGAGACAAAGCCTTTTGGCAGCAGTTGCAGGAACGTCCCCATCGACGGCATCGGATAGCCACCGGTTACCGGGTTGACATAGCGCATCTTGTAGCCATCCCACTCATCGGCATCGCCCAGGCGCATCAGGTCATGCAGGGCTTCACGGCTGCGGTCATAGCGATAGTTGAAAATGGGCGATGAATTTCCTTTCTGGTGACGCAACGGCAGCATGTTGGCGGCGTAGCGCGGCAGGTAATCGCCCTCTTTACGCGAAACCGGCTGCTGATCTTCCGGATAATCTTCGGCAAAACCGCATCCGAGCAAGTTAACGAGCGGCAGATCCAGACCGTCCAGCCAGACAACCGGCTCGTCACCGGGGTTGCCGTGGTCGTGCCATTGCCACTGCGGGGTCAGAATAAAGTCACCGGTGTGCATCTGCGTCCGCTCGCCGTCAACGGCGGTGAATGCCCCTTTACCTTCCACAATGAAACGTAAGGCCGACTGGTTATGACGATGGCTGGGGGCCACTTCGCCCGGCATGATCAATTGCAACCCTGCGTAGAGTGTCGAGGTGATGGAAGACTGCCCGCGTAACATCGGGTTTTCCAGTACCAGCACCCGGCGAATGGCTTCTTTCGCACCAATCAGCTTGCCGCTTTCCAGCAGCAGCGGGCGAATTTCCTGGTAATTCCAGTAGGCCGGAGCGCAGGTCGGATTGGGCGTCTTCGGCACCAGATGATGCAGCGATTCCCACAGCGGGGTCAGGTTCTGCCCCGAAATATGCTGGTAAAACTGCTGGCGGTTGTTTTTAACATCCTGATTATGTTCAGACACAGGGATTCTCCTTATTCGTTCACAACACTTGCGCGAGGCAAGCTATCCGGGACAGAGGCTGACTGGCGAACCACAATTGTCAGTGCGGCTAACATCACCGCGCTGATAGCCGCCGGAACAGCGATAATGAAAAACAGGGTGTCGAAAGAGAAATTCATCGCCATCATCACGCCACCAGAGAGTGAGCCGACAATCGCGCCGCAGCGCCCCACGGCGTTGGACCAGCTCACGCCCGTCGCACGGCTCTGGGTGGGATAGAGTGTTGCGGTCAGGGCATTTAGCCCCACCTGTGAGCCACTGATCCCGACACCGGTTCCGAAGATAGCCAGCGCCATCAGCCAGAGTCCGTTTTCACTCAGGCCAATCATGACGATGCATACCGCGCCCAGGGCATAGCTCACCGCCAGCACCCGGAACGGATTGTGTTTATCCATCAGCACCCCCAACGCCAGCGCGCCAAGCGTACCGCCAATCTGAAACGCCGCCGTCACCCAGGAGGCCTGCTGCAAATCAATGCCACGGTGGTTCAACAGCGTCGGCATCCAGCTCGACAGCAGATAGATAATTAACAGACTCATGAAGAAGACCACCCATAGCATCAGGGTTATGGGCAACTGACGCCCGACGAAAAGCTGACGAATGCTCCCTTTTGCGATCGCGGCTGCTTCATTGAGGTAAAAGTGGGTATTGTCGTAACGTTCCCCCGTGATGGCGCTCACCGTTCTGGCGATGGTTGCCTGCGGTAGCTGGCGGCGAACCTGCCAGCGGGGAGATTCCGGCAGGACAGCAAGCAGGACAAAGAACAGCATCAGCGGTAATACGCCGCCGAGCACCAGGATGCCATGCCAGCCAATGACCGGGACCAGTTGCGCGCTGACAATACCGCCCATTGCGGAGCCGAGGGTAAAGCCGCAAAACATCAGCGTAACCAGCGCACCGCGACGGCGGGCAGGCAAATATTCGGAGGTCATGGTGATGGTGTTCGGCATCGCCCCGCCCAGGCCAAGTCCGGTGAGGAAACGCAGAATGACCAGCGTCTGCAGATCCGGCGAGAAGGCAGAGAGCAGACTCAACGCGCCAAACAGCGCCACGCAAAGTTCAATCACCCGTTTGCGACCAAAGCGGTCCGACAACGGGCCGCACAGTAACGCCCCAGCCGTCAGCCCTAACAACCCCGCGCCAAACAGCGGCGCCAAATCGCCGGCCGTTAACTGCCAGTGGGTGCGAATATCGGGTGCAATAAAGCCAATGGCTGCAGTATCAAAACCATCAAGCATGACCACCAGAAAGCAGCAGATGATCACCCGCCACTGAGTTTTGCTGACGGAAGCAGCATCAATCAGGGCTTGTAGTTCACGTCGTTGAGTCATAGTGAATGCCTCGGTGCAGGTAGGGAAGAGATTGTTTTGTTTTTGATATGTTACGAGTTTGTAGATTGGGCGATAAAATGTACAATGGCATTTCATGCAGAGACATAACCTGGAGGTTATCGCTGATGGCAAACTGGGCGCAAAAACTGAAGCTTCACCATCTGCAAATGCTGGTCGCGCTGGGCGAACAAGGGAATCTCACGCACGTTGCGCGAATGATGAATATCACCCAGCCGGCGCTGTCAAAATGGCTGTCACAGCTTGAAGATGAGATGGGGATCACCCTTTTTGAGCGTCACAGTAAAGGGCTGCGTCCCTCGGAAGGCGGCAAATTGCTGTTGCAACACGCTCAGCGTTTAATCAATGACATGGAACGTTCGCAGTATGAAATGGCACGCTTTAAAGAAGGCGGCCTGGTGGGGAGTCTGAAGATTGGCTGCTCGCCGGTGGCGACAGACTGCGTCTCACAGGCGATTTTGAATCTGCTCGTTGAGATGCCGACGCTGCATCTGAACATTGAAGAGAAAGTTATGACGCCGCTACTGCACGATCTGCTTGCCGGTTCGGTTGATGTGGTCGTGGGTCGTGTCGGCGGACGAGCGCTACAACTGCCGCTCAATTATGAGGTGCTGTACACTGAACCGGTCTGCTTTGTCGCGCGCCCGCACCATCCGTTAGCGGAATACGCCACCCTCACCTGGGCCGATCTCGCCCACTGGCGCTGGATTGTCTGGCCAACAGGAACCCCTATCCGCCTGAGCATTGATAATGCACTGGTTGACAATGGGGTTATGCTGCCGGAGAACATCATAGAATCGGCATCCATGAACGTCAGTACTAATCTGCTGCAAAGCAGCGATATGATCTCTATTCTTTCTTTACGCCTTGCGCAGCGCTATGCCAGTCAGGGGCAACTGGTGATCCTGAATCTGCCGAAAATCGAACAAAAAGGCAGTGTGGGCGTGTTCTGGCGCAATAACGAAACACCGTCCACTGCGCTTAGCCGTTTTCTGCAGTTGCTGGCACAAGTTTAGCCCGACGGATTGGGCACATTGCACAGTGTTCCCGTTATCTATCTTTTGTATGCTAAGAATTCATGATGTGATCGATAGCACGTTTTAGAGTTTAATTGTATGATGAATCTGTCGCTTCAAGGAATTAAAACATGAGCAAGACACTGAATATCATCTGGCAATATTTACGCGCTTTCGTGCTGATTTATGCCTGTCTGTATGCAGGTATTTTTATTGCGTCCCTGCTGCCTGTCGCCATTTCTGGCAGCATTATCGGCATGCTCATCCTGTTTGTACTGCTGGCGCTGCAGATCATTCCCGCCAAATGGGTCAACCCCGGTTGCTACGTGTTGATTCGCTATATGGCGCTGTTGTTTGTACCGATTGGCGTCGGCGTGATGCAGTATTTCGATTTACTGCGCGCGCAGTTTGGTCCGGTGGTTGTGTCATGTGCAATCAGTACGCTGGTGGTTTTTCTGGTAGTGAGCTGGAGTTCGCACCTGGTCCACGGTGAACGCAAAGTGGTTGGTCAGAAAGGGTCTGAAGAATGATGTCGTCTATCTGGTGGTCTTTACCGCTGACGCTGGCGGTTTTTTTCGGCGCACGCAAACTGGCTGCACGTTTTAAGTTTCCTTTGCTCAATCCACTGCTGGTCGCCATGGTGGTAATTATCCCTTTCCTGCTGCTGACCGGTATCTCCTACGACAGTTATTTTAAAGGCAGCGAGATACTGAACGACCTGTTACAACCGGCTGTGGTAGCGCTGGCTTACCCACTATATGAACAGTTGCACCAGATTCGCGCACGCTGGAAGTCAATCATTACCATCTGTTTTGTCGGTAGCCTCGTGGCGATGGTCACAGGCACCTCGGTAGCGCTTTTAATGGGGGCGACACCCGAAATCGCAGCATCAGTACTGCCAAAATCGGTCACCACGCCGATTGCGATGGCCGTTGGCGGCAGCATTGGCGGCATTCCGGCAGTGAGTGCCGTATGCGTGATTTTCGTCGGTATTCTCGGCGCGGTCTTCGGTCATACGTTGCTGAACGCCATGCATATTCACACCAAAGCGGCACGAGGCCTGGCAATGGGTACGGCGTCTCACGCCCTGGGCACCGCCCGCTGTGCGGAGCTGGACTATCAGGAAGGCGCGTTCAGTTCCCTGGCGCTGGTGATTTGCGGGATTATTACGTCGCTTATCGCCCCGTTCCTGTTTCCGGTTATCCTCGCCGTGGTGGGCTAAAATTTGCGATGCGTCGCGCATTTTTCATTTAAGTTACATTAGTTGCATACATAATGAGATTAAGATCACACATGTAGCCGTAACAGGCTCGTACACTACGATCCCAATACATTGTTATGAGGCAACGCCATGCATCCACGTTTTCACACTGCGTTTAGCCAGCTTGCGGAAAATTTGCAATCAGCCCTGGCACCGCTTATGGCGGACACGCATTTCCCTGCCTCGCTGACGGCTGAGCAGGTCTCAACGCTTAAAAACGTTACGGGACTGGACGAAGACGCGCTGGCATTCGCACTGCTCCCCCTGGCGGCGGCCTGCGCCTGTACTCCGTTGTCTCACTTTAACGTCGGCGCAATTGCCCGCGGCGTGAGCGGAACATGGTATTTCGGCGCAAATATGGAGTTTATTGGCGCGACCATGCAGCAAACCGTTCACGCTGAACAAAGCGCCATCAGCCATGCCTGGCTACGCGGGGAAAAAAGCCTTGCGGCGATCACCGTCAACTACACGCCCTGTGGTCACTGCCGCCAGTTCATGAACGAACTGAACAGTGGGCTGGATTTGCGTATCCATCTGCCGGGTCGCGAACCGCACACGCTGCGCGACTATTTGCCTGATGCGTTTGGGCCGAAAGATCTCGACATTAAAACGCTTCTGATGGATGAAGAGCATCACGGTTTTGCTCCTCAGGGCGATGCGCTGGCGCAAGCCGCAATTGCTGCCGCGAACCGCAGCCATATGCCGTACAGCCAGGCGCCAAGCGGTGTGGCGCTGGAATGCAAAGACGGTCGCATTTTTAGCGGAAGCTATGGCGAAAATGCCGCATTTAACCCGACGCTGCCGCCATTACAGGGCGCGCTTATTCTGTTGAATCTGAACGGCTACGGTTATGACGATATTCAGCGAGCGGTCCTGGCGGAAAAAGCCGATGCGCCGCTGATCCAGTGGGATGCAACTGCCGCCACGCTGAAAGCGCTGGGCTGTAATAACATCGATCGTGTGCTTTTGAGTTAATCACCTGTTGGCGTCAGTTCATAGGCCGGGTATGGTGTTTTCGCTATCATCCGGCCCAATTGCCTGATGGCGCTATGTTTATCAGGCTAACGTTCACGTCACTGGTTGTTACCGCGTATTGCTGAAAATCCCCCCAATCAGTCTGCTGTTTCTTGCGCTTCAACAGCGGGTACAGTAGCCTGATTGAAATATCATCCAGTTACCGAGTTTTCTTCATGCTAAAGCGCGTCTTATACAGCCTGTTAGTCCTGATCGGCTTGCTGCTGTTGATCGTGCTGGGCCTTGATCGCTGGATGAGCTGGAAAACCGCCCCCTATATTTACGATGAACTTCAGGACCTGCCCTATCGCCAGGTCGGCGTGGTGCTCGGTACGGCCAAATATTATCGTACTGGGGTGATTAATCAGTATTATCGCTACCGTATTCAGGGCGCGCTTAACGCGTATAACAGCGGGAAGGTCAATTACCTGCTGCTCAGTGGCGATAACGCCATGCAAAGCTATAACGAACCGATGACGATGCGTAAGGATCTGATTGCGGCGGGCGTCGACCCGGCCGACATCGTTCTGGATTACGCCGGATTCCGCACCCTGGATTCGATTGTCCGCACCCGTAAAGTCTTTGATACCAATGACTTCATCATCATTACCCAGCGTTTCCATTGCGAGCGCGCACTGTTTATTGCCCTGCATATGGGTATTCAGGCGCAGTGCTACGCCGTACCTTCGCCAAAGGATATGCTGACCGTGCGGGTACGTGAGTTTGGCGCTCGCTTTGGCGCACTGGCCGATCTCTATCTGTTTAAACGTGAACCGCGATTCCTTGGTCCGCTCGTTCCCATCCCGGCCCAACATCAGGTGCCTGATGATGCGCAGGGCTATCCGGCCGTGACCCCGGAACAGTTACTTGAACTGCAAAAGAAACAAGGAAAATAACCATGGAAGACAAAACGCTTTTTATTGTGATTGGCGTGCTGATGATCGTCGCCTGGACCTTACGGGAAGGGATTAGAGGACTGCGTTCCGGCGCGGTAGAGAAAACGGTTAAAGGCTCGCAAACCCCACGCGTAATTCAGCGCTCCGCTGAACCCACAACTTACTGGAGCTATATCGGCGTTTACTTTGGTCTTTCTGTTGGGGCGCTGCTGGTGGGGATCTGGTTGGTCTTTATCAAATAAAAAAACCGGCGCAGCCTGTCTGCACCGGTTTTTTCTGCACTGACGGATTACTTCTTACGCGCGTATTTCAGGGAATCCAGCGCCACCGCGAAGATAATAATGCCGCCCTTGATGATGTACTGCCAGTATGGGTTTACGCCGATATAGGTCAGACCGTAGTTGATGACGGTAAAGATAATCACACCGGTCACCACGCCAAACACCGTCCCTACCCCGCCGCTGAACGACACGCCGCCAACCACACAGGCCGCAATCGCATCCAGTTCATACATAAAGCCAAGGTTGTTGGTCGCAGAACCGATACGTCCCGCTTCCAGCAAACCACCAAACGCGTAGAACACACCGGACAGCGCATAGATCATCAGCAGGTTCAGCGCGACGTTAACACCCGACACCTTCGCCGCTTCCGGGTTGCCGCCGATGGCGAAAATGTTTTTACCAAAGCGGGTTTTATTCCACAGCACCCAGACAAAGGCCACCGCAATCAGCGCATAGAAGGTGATATATGATAGCCGGAAACTGCCCAGCGCAATAAAGCCTTGCGCGAAGGTGGAGAAGCCGCTGTCAAAGCCTGAAATCGGCGATGCCCCCACGAAGTCGTAATACAGAGAGTTGATCCCGTAGACGATAATCATCGTGCCGAGCGTTGTGATAAACGGCGTCACATTCAGATAAGCGATGATAATACCGTTGAGCAGCCCGATAATCGCGCCAATCACACAGACAATCAGGATCACCAGCGCAATCGGCATGGTTGCCATCTCCGGGAACACTTTATTAGCATTCTCCATCGATTGCAGGAGTGTTGCGGCAATAACCGCCGCCAGCCCGACCTGACGTCCTGCTGACAGGTCAGTACCTTGTGTCACAATCAATCCCGCCACGCCCAGCGCGATAATAATACGGACGGAGGACTGGGTAAGAATATTACTTAAGTTAAGCAGACTTAAGAACGTGGGATCCTGGAAAATAATAATGGCCAGCAAGACTAAAAGAACGACGTAAATACCGCCCTCTTTCAGATAAGTAAGAAAACTTTTCTTATTTAACGCACTCATGAGGAGCCCCTGATCTTAAAGGTGCAAAGACGCAAGACGCAAAATTTCGTTTTGCGTTGTCGTTTTCGTATCAACAATTCCAGCAACGAGTCCGTTACTCATGACCAGAATACGATCTGTTATCCCTAACAATTCTGGCATTTCGGAGGAGATGATAATGATCCCTTTTCCTTTTTTCGCCAGTTCCGCTATTAACTGATAAATTTCAAACTTCGCACCGACATCGATCCCACGTGTGGGTTCGTCGAGCATTAAAATTTCCGGTTGCGTCAGCAGCCAGCGGCCAATAACCACCTTCTGCTGATTCCCCCCCGAAAGCGAACCAATTTGCGTCTTATGACCTGGCGTTTTTACCCGCATAGAATCAATGACCCATTGGGTATCGCTTTTCATTCGGGAGTTATCTAACAGACCGACTTTATTTTTATAATTCTGAATATTAGAAATTAATGAGTTAAAACCAATATCCAGATAAGCATAAATCCCCGTGGAACGACGTTCTTCAGTGACTAATGCAAAACCGTGGTTAATGGCTTCATTCGCATTATGGTTATTAATTTTTTTGCCGTGTAGCGTAATGGTGCCCGATGATTTCTCGCGGATACCAAACAGCGTTTCAACGATGTCAGTGCGTTTAGCGCCCACCAGCCCAGCGATGCCGAGAATTTCACCTTTATGTAAATCAAAGGAGACATCGCGAATAGACGGCTGGCGCAACGAAGTCAGGTTACGCACTTCCAGAATCACTTCACCCGGCTTATTAACCTTATCCGGGAAGCGCTGATTCAGCGAACGACCGACCATCATGGCGATGATCTTGTCCATGTCCAGCCCTTCCAGCGGCTGCGTTGCAATCCACTGGCCGTCACGCAGCACGGTAATCTCATCACACAACTGGAAAATTTCTTCCATTTTATGCGAAATATAAACAATACCGCAGCCGCGCTCTTTTAATTTACGAATAATAGTAAACAGATGGTTCACCTCTTTCTCTGTTAAAGAAGAGGTAGGTTCATCCATAATGACAATTTTCGCGTTATAGGAAAACGCTTTGGCAATTTCGATCATCTGCATTTGAGACACAGATAATGTCCCGACGCGCGCTCGCGGATCGATATCAATATCCAGTTCATCAAATATCGCTTTGGTATCGCGGTACATTTTCTCCTGATCGACAAACATGCCTTTAGTGGGATAACGCCCCAGCCACATGTTGTCCATAACAGAACGTTGTAATACCAGGTTTAACTCCTGGTGTACCATGGAAATACCATTCTCCAGCGCTTCTTTGGCTGAATGAAAATCGATTTCTTTACCCTGAAATAATATGCTGCCAGAATCTTTTTGGTAGATCCCAAAAAGACACTTTAATAGTGTCGACTTCCCTGCGCCATTCTCTCCCATTAAGGCATGAATAGAATGCGGACGGACGTTTAAATTAACATTATCAAGTGCCTTCACACCGGGAAAAGACTTGTTAATGCCGCGCATTTCCAACAGGAATTCGCCTGACGGCTGAGTAGTTGTGCTGACCATAATTATACCTTGTTGGCCTCGCAGAGTGCGTGATGAAGGGGCGCGATAATTATCGCGCCCGACAAACTTACTTCTTGGTGAACTCGGCCAGGTTATCTTTATCAACGCCTACGTAAGGAACACGGACGATTTTGTTGTCGATTTTCCAGTTTGTGCCGTCAGCCGCACCTTTACCATCGGCAAGGTTTTTCGCCAGATCGAACGTCGCTTTAGCCTGGTTGTTCGCATCGTTCAGCACCGTACCCGCCAGCGCGCCAGATTTCACCAGCGCCAGCGCTTCTGGCAGCGCATCGACACCAAATACCGGTACGCTGGTTTTGTTGTGTGCTTTCAGCGCTTCAACTGCGCCCATCGCCATCGCGTCATTGTTGGCGATAACCACTTCAATTTTGTTTGCATTTGGACCAGAGAGCCAGGCGTCCATTTTGTCTTTCGCCATGGCGGTATCCCACATTGCGGTATCCAGTTGCAGCTGTTCGGTTTTAATGCCTTTGTCGTTCAGCTCTTTGATAACGTAAGTGGTACGCGCTTCAGCATCCGGATGACCCGGCTCGCCTTTCAGCAGCACGAACTGAATTTTACCGTCTTTGTTCAGATCCCAACCCTGATTGGCCGCCCAGTGTTTGGCAATCAAATCGCCCTGGATAATGCCGGATTCTTTGGAGTCGGTTCCAACGTAATAAGCCTTGTCATAGCTGTCGAGGGCTTTACGGGAAGGTTCTTTATTGAAGAAGACCACTGGCACATTCTGACCGCGCGCTTTCTCGATAACGGTTCCCGCAGCCGCCGGATCAACCAGGTTGATTGCCAGCGCTTTCACGCCTTTTGCCAGCAGTACGTCAATCTGATCGTTTTGTTTGGACTGGTCGTTCTGGGAGTCGTTCATCAGCAACTGAACATCGGGTGCCGCTTTCGCGTCTGCTTCGATAGCTTTACGCACTACGGACATAAAGTTATCGTCATATTTGTAGATTGTCACACCGATGCGAGTATCAGCAGCGTGCGCAGCCGCGCCGAATAACATGCTTGCCATTACGGCAGAAAGGGTCAACACCTTCTTATTCATGGTAACTCCGGTTTTATTATGCAGGGTAGTGCGTAAGATAAATGCCCGGCGAACAGAACGTTAACGAAGTGTTATGTGAACGCCGAGGCTCATTTTCAAAAAATCTCTCTTCCTTGCCCGGTAACGCTCCAAAAACAGGTATAAATTTCGCTTAAGACGCCTTTTGGTCGATAAAAGTGATTACTCACAGTTACATCGTAGTTACAGTGCGACAAGCGGTGCCATCATAGCCATCACAATGTTAAGATACTGTGAATTTACTCACAGATTGAAAGCGGTTACATCTCGTGACATTACGAGTTAGTGATCGCCGCCGCATTCTGTCGAATCGCCACGGAATGTCGTCTGACAAGCGTCGGCATAAAACAGTGCGTTGCCGTTAAATCCAGCGTTCCGGCTGCTCCCTGCAAGGCAAGCTCCGTCGCCAGTTTTGCCATTGAAGCAATGGGATAGCGCACCGTAGTTAACTGAGGGTCGGTGTAACGGGCAATGGGAATGTCATCAAAACCGATGATGGAAAGATGTAATGGAATGGAAATACCGTTGTCCTTTAACGCAGTGAGCGCTCCGGCAGCCATGTTGTCGTTATAGGCGAAGACAGCGGTGAGTTGCAGATTGCGCCCCAGCAGTTCGACCATCGCCGCCTCCCCGCCTTGCATGTCAGGCGACCCGGTTCCCACCCAGCTATCAGATGAGATAATCCCCTGCTCTTTAAGCGCGCTGCTCCACCCTTCCCGGCGCATCTCGTCATCTTCAATTCGGTGACTGGACGCCAGATAGCCGATACGCTGATGCCCATTGTTCAACAGCATCCGCGTGGCCATTTTCGCGCCGCTGATATTATCCAGGCAGACGCAGCGATGGGCATAACCAGGCACAATACGGTTGATCAGCACCATGCCCGGGACCTGATCCATAAAATCCGAGAGTTCCCGATCGCTCAACGCTTTTGAGTGAACAATTAACGCGTTACACCGCTGGCGGATCAGAACCTCGATGGCATGCCGTTCCTTTTCTGCTTCATGATAACTGTTGCCAATCAGAACGTACTTTTGATGCTGCTGGGCGACCAGATCCACCGCTTTCACCAGCGCGCCAAAAAATGCATCAGACACGTCCATCACCACCACGCCGATGGTCTCACTAATCTGCGTCGCCAGCGCCTGGGCATTGGCATTCGGTCGATACCCCAGCAGCGTCACCGCTTTCATTACCGCTTCACGCGTATCGGGACTGACCAGCGCACTGTTGTTTAATACGCGGGAAACCGTCGCCACAGATACGCCTGCCTGACGCGCCACATCACGAATGGTGATCATATTGACTACCCTGTTTGAAATTGCAGTCGCTTACTGCATAGCTGGCGGCTATTTTGTCAGCGGAGGGAAAAGGACTACGTGAGTACGGTCACAGGGATGAAAGCGCTTACATCCATTTTGTTAATGATTGTGATCCAGATCGTTATCTGGATGTATGGGATAATGATATCCCTGATGCCCGCAGGGTTAACTGTCGCCAGAGCCACTCCACCGGGCCCTGGGGGAGAAATCGCAGCCATATCACTGAGAAAAGAAGGTTTGCCAGCCAGACCGGAACAACAAACAGCAGCAGTTCCAGACGGTCAAATTGCATAAATAAGCCGAATCGATAAAACAACGTGGTGCAAATCAGGGTTTGCAGCAGGTAATTGCTCAGCGCCATTCGCCCGACACAGGCAATCGCTATCATGATTTTTGAACGGCTAAGTTGCGGCCAGTAACCAAACATCAGCGCGGTATAGCCAAGCGTCTGGAAAGGCGCGCTCAGCTCGCGCGGCGCCTGTAACAGGAACGCGCACCAGCGATAGTTCCAGTCAAGTTGCCACTGCGCGACCACCGCAGGAAAATTGATCAGCAGGCCAACGGCAACCAGTAAAAAACCGCTGCGCCGGTAATGCGCAAGGCTGAACTGCCCCTTTAGCCAGCCGCTGCGCATGAGTGCGGCACCGAGCAACATCATGCCCGCCAGTTGCCAGCCATACTGCGCCCCCAGCGCCAGTAGGCTATTCGATAAGGCGTCCACGCGATTACCAATCGCTTCAATACCGCCGTTTATCTTCCAGTATTTTTCATAGAGTAACGCCGACGCATCTGGCGTCCAGGCACGGTTGGTTTCGCCACTGGAGATTGCTCCGAGCAGTAGCAGCACGCCGAGTCCGACCAGATAGAGCAGCACACCGGTATTAAACAGGCTTTTTACCGACGGCGCATCGCGCACCAGCCGCCAACAGATAAGCCCCACCAGCCCATAGGCCAGCAAAATATCGCCATCCCAGAACAGCAACGCATGAATAAAACCGAGTAACACCAGCAATGTCAGCCGGGACTGGATCCAGCGCTTGCCTCGCGGCAACAGCATTTGCAGCCCGGCGCCGAACAGGAGGGCAAAAAGGGTGAGAAATTTGACCTGCGCAAAGAGATCAAGAACCGCCCATGTCCAGGCGTCCTGAAGTGTAATGTTGCCGTACCAGGCAGGGTTGAGATAAGCCGCCTTTGGCAGACCAAAGGCGCTGATATTCAGAAGCAGGATGCCGAGGATGGCGACGCCACGAACAAAATCCAGCGTGACATTACGCTCCATAAGCCCTGCCTTAATCAGTTATGATGACGTACCGCGCGCAAGAATTCCTGACGCGTATTCTGGCTCGATTTAAACAATCCGCCGAGAGAGGTCGTGGTGGTGGCACTGGTAGCATCGCGGATGCCGCGCGCTTTCACACAGTAGTGTACCGCATCAATCGACACCGCAACGTTGTTCGTTCCCAGCAGCGTTTGCAGCGCTGTCAGAATTTGCTGGGTTAAGCGCTCCTGCACCTGCGGGCGTTGAGCAAAAAACTGCACGATGCGGTTAATTTTTGATAAGCCAATCACCGAGTCTTTCGGGATATACGCGACGGTCGCCTTACCGTCTATCGTGACAAAATGGTGTTCACAGGTGCTGGTCAGCGTGATGTCACGTACCGTCACCATCTCATCGACCTTCATTTTGTTTTCAATGACGGTGATTTTAGGGAAATTGGCGTAATCCAGCCCCGAGAAAATCTCATCCACATACATCTTAGCGATACGATGCGGCGTTTCCATCAGGCTGTCATCGCTCAGATCGAGATTCAGCAATTGCATAATCTCGGTCATATGGCCTGAGATAAGACGTTTGCGCGTTTCGTTATCCATCTCATGCATGGGCGGGCGCAGCGGCGTTTCCAGGCCTCGCGCAACCAGCGCTTCATGAACCAGGGCAGCTTCTTTACTGAGTGATGACATCTATTCTTCTCCTGCAGGTGTGCCGCCTCTGCCCTGCGTGGGGCAAAGTTTGTAGGCTGTAGACAGCCCGATTATTGTGCGTGAGGCCGCGCACATAATCCAGTATTCACAACGATAATTGTTGAAATTGCTGTTGCCTTTCAAACCGCGTACTGGACAAAGCAGCGGGAAATGTTAAATCGGGGTTGTGCAGATGATGAAGCAAGTTTGCTGAATTCGGAAGTGAAAGTTACTCACAGTGCCATGAATTATCTGTATTATGGGGAGTTTGCGAACACATTCAGGTTCAACACAACAAGGAGCCACGCATGGAAATGCTCGAAGAGCACCGCTGTTTTGAAGGCTGGCAACAACGCTGGCGGCACGACTCCACCACGCTGAACTGCGCAATGACGTTCAGCATTTTTCTCCCCCCGCCTCGTGATAATACCCCACCGCCTGTGCTGTACTGGCTGTCCGGATTAACCTGTAATGACGAAAATTTCACCACCAAAGCAGGCGCACAACGTATCGCCGCCAGGTTGGGAATGGTATTAGTCATGCCGGATACCAGTCCGCGCGGTGAACAAATCGCCAACGATGAGGGTTATGACCTGGGTCAGGGGGCCGGTTTTTATCTCAACGCAACGCAACAACCATGGGCAGCCCACTACCGGATGTATGACTATGTGCGCGATGAATTGCCGGCCCTGATTCAGACGCAATTCAACGTCAGCGACCGTTGTGCGATCAGTGGGCACTCAATGGGCGGTCACGGCGCGTTGATCATGGCGCTAAAAAACCCAGGTAAATACACCAGCGTTTCTGCCTTCGCGCCTATTGTTAATCCGTGTCGTGTACCGTGGGGCGAAAAAGCGTTTAGCGCCTACCTGGGCGACGATAAATCCACCTGGGCCGAATGGGACAGTTGCACATTGATGTATGCCAGTAAGCCGGAAGACGCCATTCCAACGCTGATCGACCAGGGCGACAGCGATCAGTTTCTGGCCGATCAGTTACAGCCCGCCGTTCTGGCTGAAGCCGCACGCCATACCGCATGGCCGATGACGCTGCGTATTCAGCCTGGTTACGATCACAGCTATTTCTTCATTGCCTCTTTTATTGAGGATCATCTGCGTTTTCATGCAGAACATCTTATGAAATAGCATCCGGAGGGCACCACGCCCTCCTTTTTTGTTCCTGATTTTCCATCATCTCTTCCTCTTCCC
>OKVW01000346.1_pt1 | contig 29098 bp, 25 predicted proteins | sample 1606991 | NCBI WGS metagenome assembly OKVW01 (sample SAMN03281021, study PRJEB24777) | human gut metagenome | isolation source: fecal sample PR177 from 1 month old male Malay infant, vaginal delivered... | reverse complement strand
GTGATCCCAAGCCGCGGTCTGATCGGCTTCCGTTCAGAGTTCATGACCATGACCTCCGGTACCGGTCTGCTGTACTCCACCTTCAGCCACTACGACGACGTTCGTCCGGGCGAAGTGGGCCAGCGTAACAACGGCGTACTGATCTCCAACGGTCAGGGTAAAGCGGTAGCGTTCGCGCTGTTCGGTCTGCAGGATCGCGGTAAGCTGTTCCTCGGCCACGGCGCTGAAGTTTACGAAGGCCAGATCATCGGTATTCACAGCCGTTCCAACGACCTGACGGTAAACTGCCTGACCGGTAAGAAACTGACCAACATGCGTGCGTCTGGTACTGACGAAGCAACGGTTCTGGTTCCGCCGGTTAAGATGACGCTGGAGCAAGCGCTTGAGTTCATCGATGACGACGAACTGGTTGAAGTGACGCCGCAGTCTATCCGTATCCGTAAACGTCACCTGACGGAAAACGATCGTCGCCGCGCGAACCGTGGACCGAAAGAAGAGTAATTCACGCTCTTATGACGAGAAAAGCCGCTGATATCAGCGGCTTAAATTTTCTGGCAAACGATGAAATGCCCGATGGCGCAAGCTTATCGGGCCTACAAAGATTGTATAACGCATTGATATTTCGGTCTTACGTAGGCCGGATAAGGTGTCAGCCGCCATCCGGCAAGACCAATACCGGATTTGTCAACAATCTGAAGCCGCTGATTCCAGCGGCTTTTCTTTTTTCGGGCTGTCAGAAGAAATATTTTACCCCAACGCGAATCTGGTTCTGTTCACGATGATAGGGTTCTACATACCGGTCCAGCCAGCGTAGTTCCAGATAAGGCAGCCAGTTCTGGTTTATCCGATAGCGGAAGGTGTTGGTTATTTCCCAGTGGTGATCCTTGCCATTGCTGCTATTAAAGTCATTTACCCGCATAAAATAGTGTGGTTCGAAGGTATATGAAAACTTATCGGTAATCGTGAAATTCCAGTAGTTACCGATTTCATAGGTGTCGTTATTATCCAGCTTTCCATTTAAATCAATGGAGCTGTAATTATTATGGTTATAGCGGTTACGTACGGTCAGGTTAAACCACGGGGTAAATTTGTAGTTCACATCCAGATAGACCGCGCCGCTGGAACCAATACTTTTGTCGGTGATTAATCCGCCGGGTTGGATCGTCAGTTTGTCTGTCGGTTTGAATAACGGATACCAGCCTTCAATCTCGTTGTAGCCATGTTTTAACTCATCTTTACGCTGTAACGTGTAGGTGTTTGTGAGCATAATGCCCGCGCCCATATCGAAGTTATAGCCAACACGCAGCATAATTTCTTGTTGGTCTGAGGCCAGATTATACGCTTCCCGGTTTTCAACATATGCACCGGCAAAAGCAGAGGTGGAAATCACGGAAGATAATAAAATACTAGAGGTTAATGTTTTCATCATAAATCCATTATTTTTAGACGTAGGGAGGCCGCCATCCATCAGGATGGAAAGAGCGGCAAGACATATTTATAGATTTACAGTAGCGACGGTTTTATTGTTATTTTTCACATCAGAGAGCGTGTTTTTCTTTTTCCGTTGGTTAATTTCCTCGATAATTAAAGCGAAACGCGCTTCATTAAGTTTATAAAAGAACCCCATGGTTAAAGCGGCTATCATCGCCAGACCACAAGGCCAGAGAAAAATGAGCTGGCGCAGTCCCAGTAATGTGGCATCGCTTTGCGCGATGTTTGGAATATAACCAATCTGGGTCAGCATTATGCCGGGTAAAAAACCCGCCAGCGCTGCCGAAATTTTCCGTGAAAAGGTATACCCCGTGTAGACGGACCCTTCTGCGCGAATACCTGTTTTCCATTCCCCGTAATCCACGGTATCCGGCACCAGCGCCCAGTTCAGGCTGTTCACGAAAGCGGTGCCAAAGAAGGCCATACAGGAGAAGGTCACAAACAAAAAAGACGTTCCGCCCCAGAAAAAATTCAGGACATCGCCAACAACCCACAGAATCAGCCCTCCGAGATACACCTGCTTTTTCCCAAAACGTTGGACAGTTGCAGGCACCAGCAGCACGCCTAGCAGAATGCATCCCATACTGAAGAACCCCATCCACGACAGCAGATGGATGTCGTTGAGCACATACTGGGTGTAATAGACCTGAATCGCCAGCTTGATGTTAAAGGCAGCCAGCGTACACAGATTCGCAATGCACAGCACCAGCAGAGGCGGATTGCGGAAAATCGCGCAAAACGATTTGAGGATGCTGGGTTTATGGTTATCTGGCGCAATGTCAATATAGCGCTCTTTCACGCCGCGGAAGCAGCACCACATACTGCACAGACCGCCCACGGAAAAAATCAGTGCAGCGATCAAATAACCCAGCGACGGCGAACGGGTAAACAACGCCTGAATGGGCATGAAACCGACGGTACACAGCAGCAGACCAATGGTTGCGCCCCCCTGACGCCAGGCGGCAAGCTGGGCGCGTTCATGCGGGTTTTTCGTTATGGCGGGCACCATCGCACCGTATGAGCAATTCATCAGGCTGTAAAACAGTCCGAACAGCATAAACAGCACGGTCGCCAGGGCCGTTTTTACCGTCAGGGTAAAGTCCGTGGCGATAAACTGCGCGCTGGCAACCAGCGCGACAGGGAAAGAGGCATACAGAATAAAGGGGCGGAATTTACCCCTAACGCCAATATTGCGGCGTGAATCCAGTAAGACGCCGGTCAGCATATCGGTAAAGGCGGTAAAGAATTTCGCCACCAGGAAGATAATCCCGCCGTAATACGCAGGCATCCCCAGTTCGTCGGTATAAAACTTGAGCAGATACAGTGTGCCGATACACAGCATCAGATTCGAGCCAAAATCCCCAATACCATAGGAGAACTTCTCACGTAGGCTCAATTTCAGCGTTAGCGGATCATGGTCAGACATAATCGCCTCTCAAAACGCCCCGCAGGGCGTGAATTTTATGGCTATTAAGCCGGTTTTTTCCGGGCTTCAATTTCTTCCACAATGCGGACGTACATTTTTTCGTTGAGATTGTAGAAGCAACCCATCGCAATAATGGTGATGACCGCCAGTGCACACGGATAAATAAAGATGAGCTGTCTCAGTCCCTCTACCGTTCCTGCCGACTGCACGACGTTAGGCACATAACCTATCTGCGTCAGCATCCATCCCGGGAAGAAACCCGCCAGCGCTTGTGAAACTTTACGAAAGAAGGTGAAGCCGGTGTAGACCGTCCCTTCAGAACGCACGCCGGTGCGCCATTCGCCGTATTCCACCGTGTCGGACACCAGCGCCCAGTTCAGGCTGTTTACAAACGCAGAGCCGAAGAAGGCCAGACAGGAGAACGCGACAAAGCTGACCGAGCCGCCACCAAAGAAGTAGTTAAGCAGATCGCCTGCAACCCAAATCAGTAGCCCGCCGATGTAGACTTTTTTCTTACCAAAGCGACGCACCATTCCCGGCATTAAAAAGACGCCGATAAAGATACAGCCCATGCTGAAAAAGCCCATCCACGATAACAAAATAGGGTCGTGTAAGACGTACTGGGTGTAATAGACCTGGATTGCCAGCTTGACGTTAAATGCGCCGAGCGTGCAGAGGTTGGCAATACATAAAATAAACAGCGGGCGGTTACCGGCGATGGCGCGAAATGACTGCAATAACCCCGGTTTCTGCGCGGCGTCAACGGGTTTGACCTCAACATAGCGCTCTTTCACCCCGGCATAGCACCACCACATGAAAAACAGTCCGAACAGCGAGAACAGCGTTGCGGCGAAGATATAGCCCAGTTGTGAGTTGCCTTCGATCAGGTTCATGACCGGCACAAAACCAACGGTACACAGCAACAGGCCAAGCGTGGCGCCACCCTGACGCCAGGCGGCGAGCGAGGCGCGTTCATCCGGGTTTTTGGTGATAGCGGGCACCATTGCGCCATATGAGCAATTCATCATGCTGAAGAACAATCCGTAGAGCATAAACAGCACGGTCGCCATGACGGTTTTCCCGGTGACTTCAAACGGGGTGCCGACAAAGTTAGCGATCGCCAGCAGCGTCACTGGAAACGCCGCGTACAGTACGAAAGGCCGGAATTTACCTTTTGGGCCGATTTTTCGCCGTGAATCGAGCATAATACCGGTTCCCATATCGGTGAACGCGGTAAAAAACTTGGCGATAAGAAAAATTATGCCGCCATATGTTCCCGGTAAACCGAGCACATCGGTGTAAAACTTCAGTAAATAGAGCGTACCGATATCCAGAAGAATATTGGAACCTAAATCACCCATTCCGTAGGCGAGTTTTTCCTTAAATGGCAAGCGTAGGGTTGCCGGATTGGTTATGTTTTGACTCATGATTATCCCTCATTTGCCCGTGAGTTTCCCCACGGGCGAGCCTTATCAGATGTGGCGTAAAGACATAAACAGCGACGCCCATTCACTTTTTGCGCGATAAAAGACCGGAGGCTTGCCTAACGGCGCGTCCACGGTCACTTCGCCACCGTCATGCGTTTCTCCTGTCCAGATATTCACCCAGCTATCCTCCGGCAGGTACAGCGTCCAGTGATGGCGACCCTGTTCATAAACCGGCGCGACCAGCAGATCCCTTCCCAGCAGATATTGGTATTTCAGGGTGTAGGTGTGCGCGTCGTCTTCGTAGTGCAGAAAGAGTGGGCGCATGACCGGCAGGCCGGTGGCAGCGTTTTGTGCGACCGCTTGCTTGAGGTACGGTTTCAGGGTGGTGAACACGGTCGTCATTCTGGCGAAATGGGCGATAGTTTCGTTATCGCTGTCGAACTGCCAGTTATCACCAGGACGGTTACCTTCGTGGGTACGCATCATCGGCGTGAAGGCGTTGAAATCACACCAGCGCAACAGCAGTTCTTTGCTGCGTTTCATCTCAAACAACGTGGTGTAACCGCCGATGTCGCTGTGATGCAGACCGTGACCGCTCATGCCTAACGACAGCGCGGCAGGCACGACGGAAGCAAGACCATCGTCCAGACTCCAGTCCACGTTTTGATCGCCTGCCCACATCATGGTGGAGTACTTCTGGCTACCGGTATAACCGGCACGCATAAAGAACAGGATTTCGCCCAGCTTGCCGGTTTCCTGTAGCGCTTCGTAGTTGCATTTAGCCCATAGCGCGGGCCAGGCGTTATGCATGATCTCCGCACTGACGCCATTGTGCAGAACCGTATCGGTCGGCAGATACTCGCCAAAGTCTGCCATCCAGCCGCCGCAGCCGAGTTCAATCATGTTTTTCTTGATAACATCTTTGAACCAGTCGTAGGCCGCCGGGTTGGTCAGATCGACAACACCGCCATAGAACTCACCGAATTCAACAAGGTAATCATTACCTATGATGTCTTTTGCCAGATAGCCCTGCTTTGCCGCTTCAGCGCACAGGTCTTTATCGCTGGCGACATACGGATTTATGTAGGAAAGGAACTGCACGCCTTCGGCTTTCCATTGCTTAATGCGGCTATCGAGTTGTGGATAGTTGTCGCGATTCCACTTCCAGTTCCACATCACGCGTTTACCGAATGAGGTCATGCGGATCCCGGACCAGTCCTGCGCCCAGATACCATTCACTTTCACCCCCGCACGGCGCATCGTATCCAGTTTCTTCTGGCAAATCTCAGTACCGCCCTGAATGCCGAGCGTGACGCCGTCATAAACCCAGTCAGGCAGTTCTGGCTGACGGCCTAACAGCGCGGTCAGTTTTTCCAGCAGCGCGATATAACTGTCGGCGCATTCAAAGCGCAGGGTGGTTTTTTCCTCCCACAGCGCCAGTTCGTGGTAATCCGGCGCGCTGAAGTCAAAATTCATGTAGCAACTGTTATCCACGTGGCAGTAATACTTCTGGGTACTGACAAATGTTGGCTGTGGGAAGAACGTCCAGTAATAGTCGCCGCCCGCATTTTCTTTGCAGTCGGCCTGCCAGGTAACGTAGCTGTGCTTATTACGGCCCACCCCTTGTTCGCTGGTCCACAGCGGGAAAGGTTTCCCGCGCAGATCGAAGTAAGAAAATTGCTCGCCGCAGCCGTAGATGTGGTCTTCAGCGTTAGCCGCCAGCCGTAACCAGATGCGGTTGTGGTTACAGTCGTCATTGTGCAGATCGAACTGCAAACGGCCCGCTTCATCGGCAGATATGTGCAGCGTTGCGTGAATGGCATCGCCACGACTAAACCGAATCTGCCAGCCATCGGGAACGTCGCTGATCGTGGCGTCAGTCAGGGCAATTTTCTCGTTCAGCTTATCCTTGATGCTAAAGTTGCCGCGAAACATATCGATATCGGCGACCCCCGCGCCTACCCACAGACATGGCTTTTCTGCCGTATGCTGCAGGAGCACGCGTTGCTGATAACGTAACGTAAAACCCGCAGTCATTTTTTCTAACTGAACAGAGGGTAACAATCGGTTTTGCATACTCATTTAAACGTCTCCATAACATTGAGGCGCGCGAGCATTGTGGTGGAACAGAGACGGTTATTATTGATTGGCGTTTAACCGTTATTGTCGACCTTGTATGCAGCGCAGAAAATAGAACCGGATTATTTATTGGCTGGCATCCGCCTTACGTAGCTCCGCTATTTTTTTACCCACCAGTAACTGCAATACAGCTAAAAGAGCAAAAATGTGATAGCGGAAATACCCATTGCACCTTTTATTAGCATCGCACCGGAGGCAATGAATAAAAAAACTAAAGCGCGGAATGCTTTTACTGAAATTGCGTAACTTGTCGTACATTACGACCGATGGCCCATTGGTGGAGAACGCCGCGCCCAGCACACCAGCAACAGATCCCAGAAGGGCACTGATTACCACGCCATCAGATGTAAATAATGTGAAGAAATCCATTATCTTTCCTTTATTATCATATGCATTCTAAAAGGGTGACTCCGGATATTTTCAGGTCCAGAGTGATGAATTTTTCAGGCAGAATAATTTTCTGCCGGCAATTTATTCCCTCGAATGTTAAACGTTAACGTGTGCTGTTGTTCTGGTTCGAGGATGATGACATCTGTCCCGGAATTAAATGCATTGGGTGGGCAACTCATCGGTTCAATAGCGAGGCCACGACGATTTAACTTTTCGCCACTGTAAACCTGTATCCACGGCTGATCTGAAAACAAACTCACCGATAATTTCTGTTGCTGATGAATAAGCTGTATTTCCCATGGGAGAGCGTGAGTCCGGAAAGTATGATCAATGCTCCTGTCACCGATATGTCGCAAAGTGGTGTAGTCCAGGTCCATTTCCTCGACGGTATGCAATTCTGTCGGGTTCGCGTTGGCATCGACCGCGAAGACCTGTTTTGCCGGAAGCTGCAACAGATAGTCATCCACAGGCGCTAAATTGCAGGTTAAATAGGGATGAGCGCCCGCTCCGTAAGGGGCAGGTTGAAGACCGCTATTTTGACTGATGATGTCAACCGTCAGCCCCGTGTCTGCATCCAGCGAATAGATAACCTGCGACATCAACGAAAAGGGATAGCCATAGCTGGGGGGTAAAAACAGCGTAAGAGAAACCCTTGAAGCCGTTTGCTCCTGAATCTGCCAGTCGCGCCAGGCGAGTAAACCGTGAATGGCGGTCTGAGAACGGTGCTCATTGATTGGTAACTGGTACTCCTGTCCCTCATACTGATAGCAGCCGTTGGCAATACGATTCGGCCAGGGGATCAAGACTTTCCCCAGATGAGCCAACGGCATCTCTTCCGGATTGTGCGGTATCACCAGATGGTTACCCTGCCATGTGAGTTCGGCAAGACCGGCACCGACTGAAACAATCTGTGCCTGGTAATCACCCGCCGCGAGTAAAATAGTCTTCCCACCACTATGCATACACGTCACCTGTCTGAAAGAGACTTTGATTGAACCACGGCACAAGCAACTTCATGAGCTGCCCTGCCGTGTTTTATTGACGGTCCTATTTCGCGTTAATATCCAGCAAGCCCGCTGCCACGGCAGGTGCCAGACCTGGCGCTAAGGGAATGCGCGGAATGACCAGGCAGTGCAGCAAATGATAAATATCCTGCTTGCCATCCCAGACTTTGGTTGTGACTTTGTTGTCTGCATCCAGCTCCTGCCACCATGAACCATTTTCATAATCCATCAGATATTTAATGCAGTATTCCCACCAGGTCTGATACCAGGTTTCGTATTGACGGTCGCCTGTGACGGTATACAGCGCATACGCCGTCCCCATCGCTTCTACGATCGGCCAGCGTACGCGTTCGCGAACAATAGGTTTGCCGTCCCAGTCGACGGTGTACACGATGCCGTCTGCGCCATCGGGCGCCCAGGCATCGCGAATAGTGGCATGGAAAAGACCTTTGGCATCTTCCAGCAACCAGGCCGGAGGCTGCTCGCAGCGGGCTTCTAAAGCGGCGTGGATGTGTAACATCAAGCGGCCCCACTCGATCCAGTGGCCAGGCGTACCGCCATAGGCGCGGAAGCGGTGAGCGGGATTGTCTTTGTTGTAATCGCGAAGAGGATTCCACTGAGCATCGAAATGTTCATTCACGCGATAGTCCCCTTTGCGGGCGACATCATGAATGATGACTGAAGCGATGCGGATTGCGCGATCCAGCCATTTTTTGTCGTGGGTGACGTCATAGACAATCAGGAAGGCTTCAACGGCATGCATATTGGCATTACCGCCGCGATAATCCTCGGTTTTGCTGAATGCCTCATCCCAGGATTCCAGGCACATCTGCTCGTCTTCACTCCAGAAGTATTTTTCAATCACCTCAATGGCGTAATCCAGCAGTTTTCTGGCTTCGGGATGTCCGGTGGTGACCGCGCTGGCGGCACCTAACAGTGCAAAGAAATGTTGATAACCCTGCTTGGAGGCATCCACGACGCCTTTGTCATTCACACAGGCATACCAGCCGCCGTATTTTTTATCACGCAGGGCGCCGTTCATGGCTTTAATACCATGATCGACCAGAGTGTAAGCGCCCGGTCTGCCCATCGCCGCAGCGACGGAATAGACGTGCAGCATGCGCGCAGTGATCCAGAGATGTGTTCCCATCTCCTCTTTTATCTGCCCTTTATTACCCAGCCAGCCGAATCCGGTAGGAACCGCTGCGTTTTTGCCAAAGTTAAAGATGCGGTCGGTTTCCTGCTCCAGCCAGCGGTTGTGGCTCAATGTGTTAAACCATTTCATTCTCTCATCCTCGTATTAGCGGCGGCGGGCCATCATTTCATCGACAATTTCACCCAGACGTTGCAACTTAGGCGCAGAAACATCACGCAGCATCAGCTCGCTGTCCGGGAGACCAACCACCGACGACCAGACCGCACGACCGGCGAGGAAGCCAGAAGCACCCGCGCGCATTGCTACGCTGACCGCACGAGGGAACAGTTTTTCATCCACACCGGAAGAAAGAATGACCCACGGCATATTGATGTGTTCGTTCAGATGCTGAGAGGCGCTGAGCAGAGCCTCCTGAGTGCCTTTGCCATACAGCGGCATTTCAACTTTATAGAGATCGGCTCCGCTGTCGCCCAGCTCTTTGGCCGCTTCAATAATGGCCTGTTCACGATCGAATTTGTCCCCGCGGCGAGGTGGACGTACAACCGGCTCGATAATGCTCAACAGGCCGTTGTCATGACACAGCGTATTGAACGTTTTCACCATCTCCAGACGTTGCTGCGGGTCTTCATCGCTACGCCAGAGCACCAGCAGTTTCAGGGCTTTCGCACCATCCTTTTTTACCGTCTGCGGATTGATATTTTTATCAATCACGACACTATCGACCGGAATGCCGTTGCCGGGAATAAAAGCATCGGCGGCGACAATCATGGCGCAGTTTTTCGCGACCGCGTTCTGCTCCACCACCTGGCGGTAGCAGAACTGCTGATCCAGCAGAATCGCCGAGGCATACGGAGAGAGGATTTTAGCGGCGTTGACCTTAAAATCCGTCAGATGCTGGTCAGTGACTGGCGTTGGGGCGCCTGCGGCAGCAAACATCAGGCGCATCGCTTCACGCTGATCCACCGCCAGCATGGCAAAACCGCCGGAAGGTCGGGTGATATCTTTCAGGGTGTACGTAGTCATACTTCAGTCCTTTTATGTATCAAAGAGGGGTGTTCAGTCCGGCAGCGTGGCGAACCTGTTCAAGGATGGCGGTCCAGTCCTGCTTGCCCCGGCCTGCGGCCCGCGCCTGGTTATAGACTTCACGGGATGCGGCACCGAGCGGCATGGGAACATGCAGTTGGTTGGCAACGTCCAGCGCGATACCCAGATCTTTGTGGGCCAGATCGATCATAAAGGCCGGGGAAAGATCGCCTTTCAGCACTTTATTCGGCCACGACGTGGTGAAGTGGCCTTTCCCGGCGGGCGTTCCGCTCATCACTTTCACAGCCACGTCAAAGGAGAGCCCCAATGCTTCACACAACACTGCGGCTTCAGAGGACAGCGCATTGAGCGCGATGCTCATGTAGTTGTTGATTAACTTCACGCGGATCCCCATCCCAGGGCCGCCTGCGTTGATCAATTCATTGCCCATTGCCATCAGCACCGGCGTGGCGCGCTCGACCTGGTCCGGCGTTCCCCCTGCCAGCAGCAACAATGTGCCTGCGACGGCGTGATCGGACGTGCGACCGACCGGACAATCCATCATGGCGAAGCCTTTGAGACGCATGTCAGCAATCAGTTTGTCGGTTTGCAACGGGTGAATGGTCGACATATCAATCACCAGTGCCTGCGGGGAGAGGCTTTCACAGACGCCTTCTTCACCGAATAACACATGGCGTACCAGATCGCCGTTGGGCAGCATCGTGATAACAAACTCAGCGCCTTTTGCGGCCAGCGACGGGGAGCTGGCGGGTTGCGCCCCTTTCTCTGCCAGGCGTTGTACGGCATCGGCGTTAATATCAAAAACGCTGAGTTGGTGACCCTGCTTAAGTAAATTGCTCGCCATCGGGGCACCCATTTGCCCTAATCCGATAAATGCGATAACTGCCATATCGTTCTCCTGAAGCGTTGATGTCAATTTTTGTCATTTTCATACGGCTGTTTTTGTCTGTTTTTGATCGTATTTGTAATTTATGGTCAAAAAATTGACAGCCGTCACTTTTTAAACATTTTGTGAAATTAAAATGATCTCATCCCGAAATGCTTAAGGAATGACCATGATTCGTATTGCTTGTGTAGGTATAACCGTGATGGATCGCCTTTATTACGTTGAAGCGTTACCCACGGAAGGCGGAAAATATGTGGCAAATCACTATGCGGAAGTGGGGGGCGGGCCTGCTGCGACTGCCGCAGTAGCGGCGGCGAGGCTGGGTGCGCAAGTGGACTTTATAGGTCGGGTGGGCGATGACGACACCGGGAATAGCCTTCTGGCGGAACTGGAATCACTGGGGGTAAATACCCGTTACACACGACGCTATGCGGGGGCAAAGTCGTCGCAATCGTCAATTATGGTGGATGCAAAAGGGGAGCGGATTATCGTTAATTTTCCCAGTCCTGACCTGCCGCTGACTGCGGAATGGCTTGGTGATATCGACTTTGCTCAGTGGGATATTGTGCTGGCGGATGTTCGCTGGCATGAAGGGGCAAAACAGGCGTTCACGCTGGCGCGTCAGGCGGGCGTGAAAACGCTGCTGGATGGCGATGTGACGCCGCAGGACATTAGTGAGCTGGTGGCCTTAAGCGATCATGCCGCATTTTCGGCACCTGGACTGGCGCGTCTGACAGGGATCAAGGAGACGGTGGCTGCGTTAAAACAATCACAAACGCTCACAAATGGTCATGTCTATGTTACGCAAGGTCGTGAAGGATGTGACTGGATAGAAAATGGCGCGCTTCGACACCAGCCCGGATTTACGGTAGATGTTGTGGATACCACCGGGGCAGGCGATGTTTTTCACGGTGCGCTGGCGTTTAGCCTTGCGTCAGGCGACTCTCTGCAACAGTCTGTCAGATTCGCCAGCGGAGTGGCGGCACTGAAATGTACACGCCCCGGCGGGCGGGCTGGGATCCCTGACTGTGATCAAACCCGCTCTTTCCTGTCACTTTTTGTATAAAATGCAGGGTAATGGTTTTTCGAGGAATTTTCATGAGTCTTACGGAACTTACCGGTAACCCACGGCATGATCAGTTGCTGTCGCTCATTGGCGAGCGCGGTTATATGAATATTGACGAACTGGCGGACCTGCTGGACGTTTCCACGCAAACCGTGCGTCGGGATATTCGTAAACTGAGTGAACAGGGACTGATCACCCGCCATCATGGTGGTGCAGGTCGGGCATCCAGCGTCGTTAATACGGCATTTGAACAACGTGAAGTGTCGTGGACAGAAGAAAAGAAAGCCATCGCGGAAGCGGTGGCGGACTATATCCCTGATGGATCGACGATCTTTATTACCATTGGCACTACCGTGGAGCAGGTGGCGCGTGCGCTGTTAAATCACAATCATCTGCGCATTATCACCAACAGCCTGCGGGTGGCGCATATTCTCTATAACAACCCGCGATTCGAAGTGATGGTGCCGGGTGGCACGTTGCGCCCGCATAACAGCGGTATTATTGGTCCTTCCGCTACTGCGTTTGTCGCCAATTTTCGTGCAGACTATCTGGTTACCAGCGTAGGGGCGATTGAAAGCGATGGCGCGTTGCTGGAGTTTGATGTCAATGAAGCCAGCGTGGTGAAAACGATGATGGCCCACTCCAGACATATTCTTCTTGCCGCCGATCACACCAAATACCACGCTTCCGCGGCGGTAGAGATTGGCAATGTCTCAGCGGTTACCGCGTTGTTTACCGATGAACTCCCCGGGCCGGCCCTCCATACCCTTCTTCAGTCTCATCAGATTGAGATAGTGCAGGTGAATCCGGATCAGGATGACGCAGTTTCTGCTACCGCGTAATCTCTCTTTCAAATAAACCGTCGTACACTTCCGTTCAGGCGGTTTTTTATCACAAAATATAAAAATAGTTAAACGTCCTGGTGTTTTATCTAAAATTCTTAATTTCGCCAGTTTTCTAAATAACCGCGTTGTGTGCCTATTGATTTATAAACCTTTTTAATCGCTATTTAATTCCGTAAAAGAATACCCAGGAATTTTATAAATAAATGAATGGAAGTTTGAGTAATCTATTCTCACCTCATTCTATGACCCGTTGACAGAATATCTAAATAATTGTATTAATCGCGAAAAGGAAAAGGCTCATAAATTTCAAGGTAAGTAAATCTTTAATCTATTAAAGAATAATGAACCCGCTTTGCTTTTAATAAATTTATTTTAACTTCGTTGTTTACGCTCTTATCCGAAGAAAGAGTAGTACGGAAAAGGTATTCCTATGTCAAAACAAAAAATGAATTGTAAACCACCCTCGCCGGGGAAATTAGCACTCTGTATCGCCAGTGCGCTGGCTCTCGGAGGCGTTAGCGGGCAGGTTGCTGCGGCTTGTAGCTATAGCACCACAGCACAACTCTTTTGCGACAACACTACAATCTATCACTACGGCAATCCACTTGGCGGAGCGGGAAGAGACTACAGTGGATTTGATGAAGTACGTATTGACACGACTTCAGACGGTTCCACCAACGGGTTAACCGGATGGGGCGTTTATATTGATAATACTGGCTATAAATTTAAAAACCTTGTTATCAACACAACAGGCTCTGCGGCAGACGGTATCCATTCAAAAAACGCAGGTGGTAAGCTGGTTGCCGATAATATTTATATCACCGCAAAAGGTGGGAGCGCTGATGGGATAAATATCGGTCGCGAACTCCAGGCGGATTATTCTATTGTTGAAGTTAATGGTGATGTGACCGTAGATGCTGAAAATGGAATGGGGTTACGTGCTAACGCATCTGCGAATAAAGATAACGCCCAGTCATCCATTATCATACATGGTGATACCGATATTGTTACACGTGGGCCTGGGGGCATGAATACAGGTTACGGTATTTATGCTGGCAGAGATCCGGCACAACTGACAGGAACCGCAAGAGGAAATGCAGATATTACGCTCAATGGCACTGCTACCGTCTCGACGTCAGGTCGAAGCGCACATGCAGTGTATGCGGGCCGTAAAGGAACCATCAACCTGAATAACGTTGATTTAGCAACCTCCGGAACCACTGCTCATGGCGTTTACGCCTATTCTTCCACTGAATCAGCAACCGTGAACCTTGGTGGTAATACGAAAATTCAGGTGGCCGATAGTAGCGCTTATGCTATTTACGCGTATGGTTCCCAGGCTGTTGTGCGTTCATGGGATTACGCTTCCGATAGCGCTGACTCCGGGGTGTACGACATTAAGGGCGATTTACGTGCTTATTATGGCGGCACCATGGATTTGCGTATGGAAGAGGGTAGCCACTTCGTAGGAAAAGCCGACTCTTCACAACAGAATGCTAACGCGTCCTATCATGGTTCTTTGGATCTGAACATGAAAGGCGCAAGCAGCCAATGGACGATGACAGGGAACTCTATCGTCTCCAACCTGACGCTGGATCAATCGACCCTGAGCTACAGTTCTGACGGTGTGTCACGCGACGATGGGGGAACCTTCAAAACGCTGACGGTGATAGGTAACTACATCGGTACCAATGCGCTGTTAGTGCTGAACACCGTACTGGAAGGGGACACCTCTTTCACCGATAAACTCATCGTGCAGGGCGATACCTCAGGCAACACCAATGTCGGTATTAACAACATTGGCGGGGTTGGTGAGCAAACCGTTGACGGGATTAAGATCGTTGAAGTTGCAGGCAACTCTGACGGTACGTTCACGAAAGCAGGCCGTATCGTAGCAGGTGCGTATGATTATAACGTGGTGAAGAAAGACAGCGACTGGTATCTGACCAGCCAACTGTCACCGGTTGATCCACCACCGGTTGAGCCGCCGCCCGTTGAGCCGCCGCCGGTCGATCCGGAGCCAGAACCCGATCCGGATCCGGTCGACCCGACGCCGCCTACGCCGCCGGTACCCACCCCAGACCCTATTGAACATCAGTATCGTCCTGAGTTTGGTAGCTATCTGGCGAACAACTATGCGGCGAACACGATGTTCATCACTCGTCTTCATGACCGTCTGGGCGAAACCCAGTATACCGATATGCTGACCGGTGAAGAAAAAGTCACCACCATGTGGATGCGTAATGTCGGTGGCCATAACCGCTTCACCGACGGCAGCGGACAGTTGAAAACCACCGCTAACCGTTATGTTCTGCAGTTAGGCGGCGACCTGGCGCAGTGGAGCAGCGACGGCCTCGATCGCTGGCATCTGGGCGCAATGGCCGGTTATGCCAACCAGAAAAGTAAAACCCGCAGTAACGCCACGGGCTACGCTTCTCGTGGTCAGGTCGATGGTTACAGCGTAGGTTTATACGCGACCTGGTACGCCAACGAAGCGGATAAGACCGGTACCTATCTGGATAGCTGGGTGCTGTACAACTGGTTTGATAACACCGTTCGCGGCGATCATCTGGCCAGCGAAAGCTACAAATCGGATGGTATAACGGCGTCTGTTGAAGGGGGTTACAGCTTCCTGGTCGGCGAAAGTGAGAACAAAACTTACTGGATCCAACCGAAAGCACAGGTCATCTGGATGGATGTGCAGGCCGATACACACCGTGAACACAACGGGACGGTCGTGAAAGACAAAACGGACGGCAACCTGATGACTCGTCTTGGCGTGCGTGCTTACCTGAAAGGCCACGCGGCGAAAGATGTGGATAAAGGCCGTGAGTTCCAGCCGTTTATTGAAGCGAACTGGATCCACAATACCAATAACCAAACCGTACAGATGGGCTCCATCAAGGACGAAATTAGCGGTACGCGCAATATCGGCGAGCTGAAAGTGGGTATCGAAGGGCAAATCAACCCACGTCTGCAGGTATGGGGTAACGTTGCACAGCAGATGGGCGACAACAGTTACAGCGATACCTCTGCTATGCTCGGGGTGAAATACAGCTTCTGATAACCCAATAGCGGTTATCTCAGGACAAGGCGATGCTTAACGGCATCGCCTTTTTTCATTCATCTTTTCCCCAACGGGTCCATAGTCAAATTGCGCCTTTCCCGCTACAGTTATTCATCCACGGCAAGTAAGGAGAGGGACATGCTCTATATCTTTGATTTAGGTAATGTGATTGTCGATATCGACTTTAACCGCGTGTTAGGGACCTGGAGCGATCTAAGCCGTGTACCGCTGGCGTCGCTAAAGCAAAATTTCAGGATGGGAGAGGCTTTCCAGCAGCATGAACGTGGCGAAATCACCGACGAAGCGTTTGCCGAAGCCCTGTGTCATGAGATGGATTTGTCGCTGAGCTATGAACAGTTCTCTCACGGCTGGCAGGCTGTTTTTGTCGCGCTGCGCCCGGAAGTTATTGACATCATGCGTAAATTGCGTGAGCAGGGGCACCGTGTGGTGGTGTTGTCGAACACCAACCGGCTGCATACGACGTTCTGGCCGGAGGAATATCCGGAAATTCGTGGCGCCGCGGATCACATCTATTTGTCGCAGGAGCTGGGTATGCGCAAACCAGAAGCGCGTATTTATCAGCACGTTTTACACCAGGAAGGTTTTTCGCCGGATGAGACCGTCTTTTTTGACGATAATGCCGATAATATAGAAGGGGCCAACCAGTTGGGGATTACCAGCATTCTGGTGACCGACAAAACCACCATCCCGGACTATTTCGCGACGTTGTTATGCTAAAAACGGTGCATCAAAAAGCCAGGCACCATACCCGACCAATTTGGGCCTGGCTAAAACTACTCTGGAAGCGTATTGATGAAGATAACATGACGACGCTGGCAGGGAATCTTGCCTATGTCTCATTGTTATCATTAGTGCCGCTGGTCGCCGTCATCTTCGCTCTTTTCGCGGCGTTTCCCATGTTTTCTGATGTCAGCATCCAGCTAAGGCACTTCATTTTTGCCAACTTCATACCAGCAACAGGCGATGTGATTCAACGCTACATCGAACAGTTTGTCGCCAACTCCAATAAAATGACGGCGGTAGGGGCGTGTGGGCTGATAGTCACCGCGCTGTTGTTAATGTATGCCATTGATAGCGCACTGAATACCATCTGGCGCAGCACGCGTACGCGACCGAAAGTGTATTCCTTTGCCGTGTACTGGATGATTCTGACGCTTGGGCCGCTGCTGGCCGGGGCGAGCCTTGCCATCAGCTCTTATCTTCTCTCGTTACGCTGGGCCAGCGAACTCAATACGGTGATCGATAATGTTCTGCGGCTCTTTCCACTGATTCTCTCCTGGCTGTCATTCTGGCTGCTCTACAGCGTAGTTCCCACCACGCGGGTGCCAAACCGCGATGCGATTGTCGGTGCCTTTGTTGCCGCCCTGCTTTTCGAAGCAGGAAAGAAGGGATTCGCGCTTTATATCACCATGTTCCCGTCTTATCAGCTCATTTACGGCGTTCTGGCCGTGGTCCCAATTTTGTTTGTCTGGGTGTACTGGACCTGGTGTATCGTCTTGCTTGGCGCGGAAATAACTGTCACTCTCGGGGAATACCGCAAACTCAAACTAGCCGCAGAAGAAGCAGACCAACCATGATTGCATTAATTCAGCGCGTAACCCGTGCCAGCGTCACCGTGGAGGACGAAGTGACGGGTGAAATTGGCTCAGGACTTTTAGTGTTGTTAGGTGTCGAAAAGGATGATGACGAGCAGAAAGCGAATCGCCTGTGCGAACGCGTACTCGGCTACCGAATTTTTAGCGATGCCGAAGGCAAAATGAACCTCAACGTGCAACAAGCTAGCGGGAGCGTGCTGGTGGTTTCGCAATTTACGCTGGCGGCGGATACCGAACGCGGCATGCGCCCGAGTTTTTCTAAAGGAGCAACGCCGGAGCGCGCTGAAGCCCTGTACGACTATTTTGTCGAACGCTGCCGCCAGCAGGAGATGAATACGCAAACAGGGCGTTTCGCTGCGGATATGCAGGTTTCGCTCGTGAATGATGGCCCCGTAACGTTCTGGTTACAGGTATGAATCAGCTTCCGGCGTGGCCGCGAGTAACAAGAGAGAGTACCGCTATGTATCACCTTCGAGTACCGCAAACAGAAGAAGAATTAGAGCGTTACTATCAGTTTCGCTGGGAGATGTTGCGCAAGCCGCTACATCAACCCAAAGGTTCCGAGCGCGATGCCTGGGACGCGATGGCGCATCACCAGATGGTGGTGGATGAAGAGGGCAACCTGGTGGCTGTCGGTCGTTTATACATCAATGCCGATAACGAGGCCTCAATCCGTTTTATGGCCGTTGACCCAACGGTACAGGAGAAGGGGCTCGGAACGCTGATGGCGATGACGCTGGAATCAGTCGCCCGTCAGGAAGGCGTTAAACGCGTGACCTGTAGCGCTCGCGAAGACGCAGTCGAATTTTTCGCCAAACTGGGGTTCGTCAATCAGGGTGAAATCACCACGCCACAAACCACACCGGTTCGCCATTTTTTAATGATCAAACCCGTTGCCTCGCTCGACGACATTTTGCATCGCGGCGACTGGTGCGGGCAGCTTCAGCAGGCCTGGTATGAACACATTCCGCTCAGCGAAAAAATGGGTGTACGCATCCAGCAATATACCGGACAAAAGTTCATTACCACGATGCCGGAGACCGGCAATCAAAACCCGCATCACACGCTGTTTGCCGGAAGTTTGTTTTCGCTGGCGACGTTAACCGGCTGGGGGCTTATCTGGCTGATGCTGCGCGAGCGCCATCTGGGTGGGACCATTATTCTTGCCGACGCGCATATTCGCTACAGCAAGCCTATTAGTGGCAGGCCGTCTGCCGTTGCCGATCTGGGGTCGTTGAGCGGCGATCTCGACCGCCTGGCGCGCGGGAAAAAGGCCCGCGTCCAGTTACAGGTCGAACTGCTGGGCGATGAGACAACCGGCGCCATCTTTGAAGGAATCTATATCGTTCTGCCCGCCAAACCGTTTGGCCCCTATGAAGAAGGCGGAAACGAGGAGGAGTAGGCGTACGCTTTATCGGCCACCGTTTTTTCGCGAAGCATTCCCGCCCGCCAGGCGAGGTCCTGCATCGCGTTGCGTGCCGCATGGCTGATGCCGCCGAGCTGGAAAAATCCGTGAATCACGCCGAGATAGCGCTGACAGGTGCAATCAACGCCCTGCATCGTCAGCCGCTGGTAGAGTGTTTCGCCTTCGTCGCACAGCGGATCATATTCAGCAGTGATGATATGGGTCGGCGGTAAACCGTTGAAGTCATCCCGCCAGAGCGGACTGGCTTCGGGGTGCTGGCGATCGGTGTGGGGGAGATACCATTCATATCCGGTTAACAGCGTATCGCGGGTAATAATGTAATCCAGACCATTACGGTTATAGCTTTCACAACTGGCGGTCGCGTCAAGCATCGGATAGATCAACATAAGTTGTGCGGGCAACCACTGTTTTGCTGCTTTCAGGCGCAATGCGGTGACCAGCGCCAGGTGTCCGCCCGCGCTGTCTCCGGCCAGCGTGATGCGCTGACGATCGATGCCCAGTTTCTCGGCGTATTGCCAGATTAGGTGAGCGCCTTTTTCGGCATCGTCATGCGCCGCAGGAAACGTGTGTTCTGGCGCGAGGCGGTATTGTATGGCAATTACCCGGCAACCGCTGGCATACGCCAGTTGCCGTAACTGATTATCATGGGTCGCGAAGCCACCGCTTACAAAACAGCCGCCGTGATAGTAGATAACGCAGGGCAAAGCGCCCGAAGCGTGGCGCGGCGATACGACGCGCAGCGTCATTCCCTCCAGCTCAACATCCCTGACCTCTACGCGCGTTTCCGTCTCTCCCGCGAGGACGGTACTGGCGACATAGCCCGCCCTCCGATCATCAATACGTTGCCGACGCGCAGAAGGGCGACCCGCCGCGATAAATTCCTCGACCTGTTGTGCGATACCGTTTTCAAGCGCCATTTTCTTAATCCCTTAAATCTGTATGAATATACAGTGTTATAACCTGGTTTTTCGTGAAAGAGAATGGTGGTTTTTGGTCAGGGTGAAATTCTGGAAAGCGCCTCGCAAAAGAGAGAGTCATGGCGGAGATCGCTTTTTCCCCGCTTGCCGACGGTGTATGTTGTTTGAAAATTATTCGCCATTGATATACTGGAGGTATATGTGAGCATGATGGCTGGAATGGACATGGGCAGAATATTACTCGACTTATCCGATGAGATGATCAAACGCCTTGATGATCTCAAGCAGCAGCGCAACCTTCCACGCGCCGAATTGCTGCGCGAAGCGGTTGAACAGTACCTTGAAAGGCAAGGCCAGGCTGAAATCACAATTTCCAATGCGCTGGGGCTCTGGCAGGGCTGTGAGGAAGACGGCGTAGAGTATCAGAGGACGCTGCGCGAGGAATGGTAATGCACAAGGAACCTGCGCTGTTCGATACCAATATCCTGATTGATTTATTCAGCGGGCACCAGGAAGCGCAGCGGGTACTGGAAGCGTATCCGCCGCAAAATGCCATCAGCCTGATCACCTGGATGGAAGTGATGGTGGGGGCAAAAAAATACCATCAGGAATATCGTACGCGCGTGGCGTTGAGTGCGTTCAACATCATCGGTGTATCACCGGAAATTGCTGAGCGAAGCGTGAATCTCAGGCAGGAATACAGGATGAAACTTCCGGACGCGATCATTCTGGCTACTGCGCAGATTCATCGGTTTGCGCTTGTGACGCGCAACATCCGGGATTTTGCGGGGATCCCGGGCGTCATTACGCCTTATCAGTTGCAGACCGGACGGTAAGCACCGCCCGGTATCATACGTTGAAGGCGTTTACTCCCCTTCACCCGGGAACAGGAACGGGTTGATGGAGCTACGGGCGAAGCCTTCTTGTTCCATGCGCGCGTCCAGCACCAGTGATGCGAGGTCGTCGGCCACGGCTTCCACTTTCGGGTCTTTTTCCTGATAGAGGATCTTCAGATACGTCCCGCAGTCCCCGCAGCTTTCGGCTTTGATCGCCGCCTGCTCATTATCCAGCGACCAGTAATGCAGATCGCGGCTTTGTTCGCAGTTGCTGCATTTTACGCGAACCACATGCCACTCCGTTTCACACAGGTTGCAGTGCAGATAGCGCAGTCCCTGGGTGGTGCCAATTTGCACCATGCTGGAAACCGGCATCGAACCACACACCGGGCAGTATTGACGCTGTTCGCCATATTCTGCGCGGGCTTTTCCTGGGATCAGGCTGGCCATTTGCGCCCAGTACAGCGACAGCGCGGCCCAGATGAACGGCGCTTTATCGCTGCTGACAGATGCAAAATCAGAGGCAAACAGCGCGCTGGCCATCTGCTCAAGCTCCTGTTCGGACGCTTTTTCCAGATTTTCGATCACTGCCAGCGCTGGGCCGCTCATCTCGGGTTTCAGTTCGGCAATCAGTGAGTGCAGCAGCTTATGCCAGTGTTTATCGCGCGGCAGAACGTGGATATCCAGCGGCGGTTTACCCTGTTCGTTAGCTTCTTTAATGCGGGCGGTCAGGTCCATCTGTAACGGATGGTCATACAGCACGACTTCCTGCGCATGCGCGATCAGCGCGGCAAAGCGCAGATAGTCGCCCAGCGGGTTGTTTTCCGCCAGTTCGCGCAGACGCTCGGCGCGACGGTTATATAGGTTTTTGAGCCGGGGGAATAATAACGGTGGAATCATATCCGTCGCGCGTTTCTCGCTCTTTTCCAGCTCATCTTGCGGGATGATACGAATGCTCATTCAGTCACTTCCTGGTTTGGCGGATTTAACGCTGTGTAATCCGCTCTGTGATTTGACGGGCTTCTCGCGCCCGCGCGGGTGAATGTCTTAATGATAACCGCAATTGGCCTGCGGGATATACCGGTGACATCGCAATGTGCGCGTTACGATACCTGATATCGATACCCCAGACCATGCACCGTTCGGATTAGCTGGGGGTGGTTGGCGTCCCGTTCGATGACTTTACGTAGCCGCGAAATATGTTGATCCAGGGTGCGGCTGTTGGGCAGGTAGTCGTATCCCCACGCGGCATCAAACAGCATATCGCGTGTAACCACCTGATTTTGATGGCGCTCCAGACAGCTTAAAATACGGACCTCCCGTAGCGTCAGCTCCAGTTTTTGCTCACCGCGCCAGGCGCACAGCTCGTTCGGATACACTGTGAGATCGCCAAATGCAAAACTGAGATTAGGCTGCGTGGCAGTGTGGTTTAAGCAACGTCGGGCAATGGTTTTTATTCGTGCCCGCAGTTCATGTATACCAAATGGCTTGCTGATATAGTCATCTGCACCCAGTTCCAGCCCAACAACCCGGTCGATCTCTTCATCTTTGGCGGAGAGAAACACAATGGGAATGTGTTCATTATGACGGCGAATTTCCCGGCACACCGTGTAGCCATCCATCTCTGGCATCATGATGTCTAACAGCACGAAGTCCGGTTTATCACGGTGATAGCTGTCCAGCGCGGCACGGCCGTCCGCGGCGGCGATTAACGTATAACCTTCACGCGACAGGGCATCTACCAGGCCCTGGCGGATATGAGCGTCATCTTCGGCAATCAGTATTTTCATGTTTTCATCCTTGCGGCAGGATTAACGTAAAACGGACGCCGGGATGGGCTGCCGTCACGTGAGTGCTACCTTGCAAACGCTGTGCAAGCTGGCAGGCGATGGTCAGACCGATACCGGTGCCTGACACACCTTCCGTCAGGGTTGACTTGACCCGATAGAACGGGCGGAAAATCATCTTCATCTCTTTCTCCGCGATACCAGGACCATAATCGCGAACGGCTATCTCTGTCTTTCCCGCCGTGTTTTCAACCGTCAGGTCAACGCGTTTGCCCTGGGCGGCATATTTTTCAGCATTACTCAGAAAATTGCTGACAATTTGCGTGATGACGTCGCGATCGCTATGCAATGTCAGATTTTCAGGGCAGCTTATCTGAATTGTCATTCCCTTTGCCTCCAGCGCGGGCGTAAAGACCTGCGCAATTTCCGTCATCAGGAAGGGAATATCGACCGGCTGAAGATGCAGCTTCGGTGCTCGCGTAAACGTCAGGATGTTCTGGATAAGCCGTGATAGCCGCTGCCCCTCCTGAGTAATGACATCGACATAGCGCATTTCGCGCGTTTGTTCGTCATCCAGTCCTTCGCGCAGTAGTTCGGCATACAGCGTAATATTGGTCAGAGGCGTTTTAAGCTCATGCGATACCTGACTGACAAAATCGACCTGCTGACGCGCCTGTCGTGCCGCGCGGGTATATTCCCGCCATAGTGAAAAAAGCAGCAGGGCAACGGCGGCCAACAGCAAAATAATCAGCGCGCTACCCCATAACCAGACATTCCAGGGCGGTGTGCTTACGCCATAGACGCTGATTTGCCACGTAGTGAGCGGGTACTCCAGCGTGCGGGAATCGAGTAACGTGAGTTGACGCAGATCCGCCTGCGCGTTTTGATAAAGCTGACGACCGTTTTCTGTCAGACGAACGATATCTCGTGGCCCAGCCTGACTCACCTGAACGCCATTCGCGATGTCCATCATCAGTTGTACATAAGAGAGACGAAAACCGATGATGGCATCGTCTTTTTGTCGCCAGTAAATCAGCAACGGCTCCTGAGTTTCAAAGCTGATAAACCAACCGGATTGCGGTTTTTCTTCCTCGCTGTGCATCATGTGGCTGGCTAACTGACTGGGATCGTTCACCAGCGGGGTCAGTTGGCGTACCCACTCTTTTTCATCGTTGCTTAACGCCTGGCGTTCATCAGGGTAGAGCAACTGGTTTTTGCGCAGGATAAAGAGATCGGCCATATCGCTGTCGTTCCCTTTGAGTGCACTGAGGGATGAATCATCTGCGGGATTGATAAAATCGGCGATCGCATGCAGACGCGAGGCTTTTCGTTGCAGGATGGCGTTGATGTCAGCGATGACGCTGGCGGTTTGCGCTTTTGCCAGTGTCTGTGTCTGGTACTGGCGCAGTAAGATCTCATGCTCCAGCGTGCGAACACCCAGATACGCAAGCAGAATAAAAAACATCAGTGTAATGACGAGATAAATCAGCTTGCGTCTGAGCATCCAGCACTCCTTGTGGATCAGTTCGATTTCGAACTCTGGTTTTTCGTTTTATAGCTCTGTTCTTTCAGTGACTTGCGCGAGGCCTCTTTGCTGTCGCTTTGCATCTTTTCAAGCAACTGAAGGTTTTCCGCAGCGCTTTCCTGTGCTTTCATCCTGGCGGCGGGCGCACTGACGGGCAGGGAATTTAACGCATCGGCGCTGTCCCGCAGTACCGCTTTTGCTTCCTCCATTTTCCCCTGGTCAATAAGCTGTAACGCCTGTTCATTCTGAAGCGCCGATTTTTGAATTGCGGAATCGACCACGACGTCTTCAACTTGCGCCTTCTGCACGTCGCTGGCGGAGGCGGTGTAACTGACGGTCATTTTGTCATCCCAGCGGTCTTTCTGACCGGTGGCAAGGTTGTTATAGCTGACGTTAACCTCGGCGAGCGTCTGGCTTTGTGTGGCGTGGCCTTTCGCTGGCAGGACTTCAAGCAGGACATATTTCTCCTGGTTGGCATAAAGCTGATTCAGTTTCACCGTGACCGTATTGTCGCGGATATCGCCTTCACGTCCCAGCAGGCGCAGCGGCTTAACGTTGTCGGCAACGTTAATTTGCACCACCACATCCTGCGCGACGACGGACATTACATCGCCAAACTCATGAGCGAAGGCTTTTTCCAGCGCGTCGGTGTTCTGCACAAACACATGATTGCCATCGCTATACTGGGCAATAGCCGCCATCAGATCTTCATTGTAGCCTTCGCCAATACCCATCGTCGTAATGGCAATCCCCTTGCGGGCGGCGATTTTGCCCAGCTCTGCCAGCTCGCTGGTGGAAGAGGGGCCGACGTTCGCCTGTCCATCAGACAGCAGAATGATGCGGTTAACATGGGCTTTATCGAGGAATTTACTGGTTTCTTTGATACCGCGGCTGACCCCGGCAAACAGCGCGGTACCGCCGCGCGCGGTCAGTTGTTCCCGGATGTGGCTAATTAATATCTCTTTGTTGCCAACTTTAGCCGCAGGCACGATGACATCCACCACGTCATCGTAAATCACTACGGAGAGCGTGTCCTGTGCGCTTAAGGTATTTACCGCCATTACGGCGGCTTCGGTTGCCTGTGCGATGCGCTCGCCACCCATGGAGCCAGAGCGGTCAATGACCAGCGCAAGATTGATCGGGCTGCGTTTTGTCGCATGCAACGGAAAACCCGTCAGCGACACTTTGAGGTAGTTTTTGTCCTGGCTGTTTTCCAGAATGAGCGGGGACGCCAGTTCGGATTTAATGGCGACTTTTGGCGCAGGCTGCTGCTGTGCCCATGTTGCGGTAGCAAGCAGTCCTAACGTCAGCACGGCGAAGAAGTGTTTAAGATTCACGGTACGTCTCCTTGTCTTAAGAATCGACTCCATTCTTATGCGACCGCAACGCCGGTTGGTCTGTTATCTGTATAAAGTTGTCAAAAAGTTGTCAAAACTAAAAAAACATCCTTAAAAAAACGCCGGAAACATAGTCTCCGGCGCTTTATTATCGCTTCACGATCGTCCTCTGCTTATGGCAGGGTCTTATCCTGTTTTTCGCGAACTTCACGGTACCAGCGCGGGTGATGTTTCTTCGCCCAGGAGCGTGTCACCCAGCCTTCCACCATGGCGGTAATAGTACCTTTCACCCACAGAGCGGCGTAAATATGCACCATGATAACCACAATCAGCGCGACGGCGGCAAATGAATGCAGCATTAACGCGAAGCGGATCACCGGAATGGAGAATGCTGGCGCAAAGTACGGACGCCAGATAATCACACCGCTTACCAGTAGCAGAACCAGGAAGATAATCGCCGCCCAGAATACGCATTTCTGACCGAAGTTATACCGCCCGGTGTCACCCACCTCTTCGTTGACGACTATCTTACGAATGTTCTTCGCCCAGAAAATGTCATCCCGGTTAATCAGGTTGTGGTGCCAGTAACGGAAGAACATGATGATGAACGAAGCAAACATGATGACGCCCACGAACGGGTGCAGAATTCGCGCCAGTTGCGGGGTTCCCATGATTTGCATCAGCCAGTTGAAGGACGGGAAGAAAAAGCCCAGCCCGCTCACCGCCGCCAGCACGAAGCAGAAAGCGGTGACCCAGTGGTTGATGCGTTCCGGCGCGGTGTAGCGCACGATGGTGTCACGTTTTTTCATTTGCGCACCTCGTCGTCTTTCTCTTCATGCAGATTGTCCTCTTCGTCCTCCGCACGGTTCGGACCGACACCGACGTAGTGGAAGATGCTGGCAGCAAAGGTCGCGGCAAAGCCGACTGCGGCGAGAGGCTTCCAGATACCTTTCCAGAATTTCACGGTGGCGCTGATCTCCGGGTTTTCCGGCAAACCGTGGTACAGATTCGGCTTGTCAGCGTGATGCAGCACATACATCACGTGTGTGCCACCCACGCCTGCCGGATCGTACAGACCTGCGTTGTCGTAACCCCGGGTCTTAAGCTCGGCCACGCGCTCGCCCGCCAGCGTTTTCATATCCTCTTTGGTACCAAAGTGGATGGCCCCCGTTGGACAGGTTTTCACGCAGGCCGGTTCTTGTCCGACGCTCACGCGGTCAACGCACAGCGTACATTTGTAGACGCGGTTGTCTTCCGGGTTCAGTCGCGGCACGTTGAACGGGCAACCGGCGATGCAGTAGCCGCAGCCGATGCACTGCTCAGACTGGAAGTCGACAATGCCGTTGGCGTACTGAATGATAGCCCCTTCTGCCGGACACGCCTTCAGGCAGCCCGGATCGGCGCAGTGCATACAGCCATCCTTGCGGATCAGCCACTCCAGTTTGTCGTTCTGTTCCACTTCCGAGAAGCGCATCACCGTCCAGGATTTGGCGGTTAAATCCGCCGGATTGTCATACACCCCGACGTTGCTGCCAATTTCATCACGGATATCGTTCCACTCTGAACACGCCACCTGACAGGCTTTACAGCCAATACAGGTGGTGACATCAATGAGCTTCGCCACCTCTTCCTGGAAGTCCCGCGCCTGGGGCGCGGGGGTGAGACCGTTAGTCGCGGAACGACGGATAATGTCTTGTGTTTGATAAGCCATAAGTCGTCTCCGTTACACCTTTTCCACGTTCACCAGGAAGGACTTAAATTCCGGCGTTTGTGAGTTAGCATCACCCACGGACGGCGTCAGGGTGTTAGCAATAAACCCTTTCTTCGCCACGCCTTCGTAGCCCCAGTGAATAGGAATACCGATGGTATCGATATCCTTGCCGTCTGCTTTCAGCGTGCGGATACGCTTGGTCACCACTGCTTTGGCTTTGATATAGCCACGGTTAGAGGAGACTTTCACGGTATCGCCATGGGCGATGCCGAGCTTATTCGCCAGCTTCTCACCAATCTCCACAAACTGTTCCGGCTGTGCGATAGCGTTAAGCAGCGCATGCTTGGTCCAGTAGTGGAAGTGCTCGGTCAGACGGTAAGTGGTCCCGACATACGGGAACTTATCGGCTTTACCCAGCGCTTCTGCGTCGTCCTTAAAGATACGGGCGGCGGGGTTAGAGATAACGTTCGGGTGCAGCGGGTTAGTTCCCAGCGGCGTCTCAAACGGCTCGTAGTGTTCCGGGAACGGTCCTTCCGCCATCTTGTCGAGGGCAAACAAGCGTCCCATTCCTTCCGGCTGCATGATGAACGGCCCGACGTCGGTGCCCGGCGCGGCGGCGCTGTAGTCAGGAATATCCATCCCGCTCCACTTCGCACCGTCCCATTTCAGGATCTGGCGTTTCGGATCCCACGGGTTGCCCTGCGGGTCAGCGGACGCACGGTTGTAGAGGATGCGGCGGTTCAACGGCCATGCCCATGCCCAGCCCAGCGTATTGCCAAGTCCCGACGGGTCGGCGTTATCGCGACGAGCCATCTGGTTGCCTTCCGGTGTCCAGCTACCGGCAAAAATCCAGCAACCGCTGGAGGTGGTGCCGTCGTCGCGTAGTTGAGCAAACGAGCTGAGCTGTTGGCCTTTCTTCACGATCACCGCACCGGTTGCCGGATCGATAAGATCGGCCAGCGCTTTCCCGTTGCTCTCCATCGCCACTTCTTCCGATGCCGGTTCGTGTGGGGTGGAGTAGTTCCAGGTCATGTTCAGCACTTGTTCCGGGTTGGCGCCGCTCTGTTCGGCATACATCTTGCGCAGACGCAGGAAGATACCGGCGAGGATTTCACCGTCAGTAATCGCTATCCCCGGGGCATCCGCGCCTTTCCAGTGCCACTGCAACCAGCGACCCGAGTTGACGATTGAACCGTTCTCTTCGGCGAAGCAGGTGGAGGGCAGGCGGAACACTTCAGTCTGGATTTTCGACGGATCCACATCGTTCGACTCACCGTGGTTTTGCCAGAAGGTGGAGGTTTCCGTGTTGAGCGGGTCGATGGTCACCAGGTACTTCAGTTTAGACAGAGAAGCAATCGTCTTGTTTTTGTTCGGGAATGAGGCGACCGGGTTGAAGCCCTGGCAGATGTAGCCATTGACCTTACCCTCTTTCATCATCTCGAAGTATTGCAGGACGTCGTACCCTTTATCCCACTTCGGCAACCAGTCAAAGCCCCAGTTGTTCTCGGCTGTAGCTTTGTCGCCATAGAAAGCCTTCATCAATGAGACGAAGAATTTCGGGTAGTTGCCCCAGTAGTTGACCTGGTCTTTCAACAGCGGTTTCGGTGTGTTGGCGGTCAGATACGTTTGCAGGTCCGGCTGTTTTTCATTCGGCAGCGTCAGGTAACCCGGCAGGCTTTGCGACAGCAGCCCCAGGTCAGTCAGCCCCTGAATGTTGGAGTGACCGCGCAGGGCGTTCACGCCGCCGCCTGCCATCCCCATGTTGCCCAGCAGCAACTGGATCATCGCCATGGTACGGATGTTCTGCGAACCGATGGAGTGCTGCGTCCAGCCGAGGGCATACAGGAACGACGCGGTTTTGTCTTTCGCGCTGGTTTCTGCGATGTACTCACAGACCTTCAGGAAGTCCGCTTTTGGTGTACCACAGATGTTTTCCACCACCTCCGGCGTATAGCGGGAGACGTGCTGTTTCAGCAGGTTCCAGACGCAGCGCGGATGTTGC
>OKVW01000344.1_pt1 | contig 29238 bp, 22 predicted proteins | sample 1606991 | NCBI WGS metagenome assembly OKVW01 (sample SAMN03281021, study PRJEB24777) | human gut metagenome | isolation source: fecal sample PR177 from 1 month old male Malay infant, vaginal delivered... | reverse complement strand
AACATACAACTTATAAATATTTATAACTTCGAAAATAAAAATAACGGATAAATTAATACACGCTTAATAAAATAACTTCACAGTAGAAAACAATAGATATTTTAAATGCATATAAAGATTTAATCTTTGATATCAATATGAATATTTGGCTATTTATAACAAAATATTGCTCAAACATTCTTTTATTTAATTAATAAAACAAAAAGATAAGGCCCATTTTCGTAAAACAATCACACGCAGCTTCAGGTATACTAGGCGCTTCAATTCCACAAACATCAGGCATCCCATGACAGACTTAATCCAACGCCCTCGCCGCCTGCGCAAATCAGCTGCGCTGCGCGCCATGTTTGAAGAGACAACACTCAGCTTAAACGACCTGGTGTTGCCGATCTTTGTTGAAGAAGAACTCGATGACTATAAGCCCATTGAGGCTATGCCCGGCGTCATGCGTATCCCGGAAAAACACCTGGCCCGCGAGATTGAACGTATTGCAAATGCCGGTATCCGTTCCATCATGACGTTTGGTATCTCTCACCACACCGACGACACCGGCAGCGATGCCTGGAAAGAAGACGGTCTGGTGGCGCGAATGTCTCGCATCAGCAAGCAAACCGTGCCTGAAATGATCGTGATGTCAGACACCTGTTTCTGCGAGTATACCTCCCACGGGCACTGTGGCGTGCTGTGCGAACACGGCGTGGATAACGACGCAACGCTGGCAAACCTCGGTAAGCAAGCCGTTGTCGCTGCGGCAGCAGGCGCGGATTTTATCGCGCCGTCCGCCGCGATGGATGGCCAGGTGCAGGCGATTCGCCAGGCGCTGGATGCCGCTGGCTTTACCGATACAGCCATCATGTCTTACTCCACGAAGTTTGCTTCTTCTTTCTACGGTCCGTTCCGCGAAGCGGCAGGTACAGCGTTGAAAGGCGATCGTAAAACCTATCAGATGAACCCGATGAACCGACGTGAAGCCATTCGCGAATCGCTGCTCGACGAGGCGCAGGGCGCAGATTGCCTGATGGTAAAACCAGCCGGCGCCTACCTGGATGTGTTGCGTGATATCCGCGAACGTACAGAGCTACCGCTCGGTGCGTACCAGGTCAGCGGCGAATACGCGATGATCAAATTTGCCGCAATGGCGGGGGCGATTGATGAAGAAAAAGTGGTGCTGGAAAGTTTAGGCGCGATCAAACGCGCGGGCGCGGATCTGATCTTCAGCTATTTCGCACTGGATCTGGCAGAGAAAAAGATCCTGCGTTAAGTATCCGCCACATCGCCGGATGACGGCGTAAACGCCTTTATCCGGCCTACAAAGTACATCCCGTAGGCCTGATAAGCGCAGCGTCATCAGGCAACATTCATCGCCGGATGACGGCAATCACCGCCTCATCCGGCTTATAAAACAACGAAACCTACGCGGCGTCCGCCAGTACAAACATGCCATATGGGTGGATTTCGAGGTAATACTGCTCGCCGATATCCGGTTGCAGGCGGGTGGCGTTCACCTGTAAGAGAATTTCCTGCCCGTGCCATTCCACCGTAACCTCATACTGCGGCCCCATGTAAGCCACATGACGGATCACGCACCGCTGACTCTCTTCACCGCGATCGCTTAAGGTGATCGCTTCCGGACGCACGCCTACCGTGCCCGAGCCCTGCGCCACAAAATGCGCCGGACGCGGCAGACGGTAGCCGAAGATATCAACAAACGCCTCGCTGAACGTCGCCGGGAACAGGTTGGCATCGCCCATAAAACTCGCCATAAAGCGTGACGCGGGCTGGCGATAAAGATCCTGCGGCGACCCCATCTGCATGATGTGCCCCTTATTCATCACCAGCACGGTGTCAGATACGGCGAAGGCTTCGCTCTGATCGTGAGTCACATACAGAGAAGTAATATTAAACTGCTTTTGCAATTCGCGGATCTTGTCCCGCATGCTGCGGCGCAGGTTGGCGTCGAGGTTGCTCAGCGGTTCATCAAACAACAGCACCTTCGGTTTAAGGATCAAGGCGCGCGCCAGCGCCACGCGCTGCTGCTGGCCGCCGGAGATCTGATCGACATAGCGGTCCTCAAACCCTTCCAGATCGACCATCGCCAGCGCCTCTTTGACGCGGGCTTTTACATCAGCGCGCGACACGCCCAGCATCTTCAGGCCATAACCGACGTTTTCTCCCAGCGACATATGCGGGAACAAAGCATAGGACTGGAACACCATGCAAATATCACGCTGCTGAATAGAACGTTCCGTGACGTCTTCACCGTCAATGAAAATCTGTCCTTCGCTGGGCTTTTCCAGACCCGCTACCAGGCGCAGAATGGTGGTTTTACCGCAGCCGGAGGGACCCAGCAGCGTTACCATCTGCCCTTGCGGGATAGTGAGATTGATATTATCGATGACCGTGTTGCTGCCGAATCGTTTGGTGACGTTGCGCAGTTCAACAAAATTTTTCTGACTCATAGTGCGCTCCATTACGCCTGGTTTTTGGCTTTAGAACGGGAGATACGCGCTTCCCCGATCAGCCAGTCAAAGATGAAAATAATCGCCAGCATCACCACGATCAGAATCGAGCCGTAGGCAATTGCCACGCCGTACTCGCCATCTTCTACGCGATTCAGAATGTACGCCGTTGCTACACGTGTATCCGGTGTGACGAGGAAGACAATGGCGCTGACGGTAGTGATGGCGCGCACGAAGCTGTAGATCAGCGCCGAGAGGATCGCCGGGCGCAACAACGGCAGCAGAATGTTCGTGATGGTGCGTAAGCTTCCGGCACGCAGACTCAGCGAGGCTTCATCCAACGATTTATCGATCTGACCGAGTCCGGCGATCCCGGCACGGATCCCGACCGGGACATTACGCATCACCATTGAGATAATGACAATCGCCGCCGTACCGGTGAGGTATACCGGCGCGCTGTTAAAGGCGAGAATATACGAGACGCCCGCCACGGTGCCCGGAACGGCAAAGCACAACATGGTGGTGAACTCGATGGTCTTTTTGCCTTTGAACTGCTGGCGTACCACTATCCAGGCAATCAGCAGGCCAAACGCGGCGGTGATCGGCGCGGCAATCCCGGCATAGAGCAGCGTGTCGAGCAGCGAAGGCCATGCCCCGTCGCTCATTCCCTGGCCAAATAACTTAATAAAGTTATCCAGCGTCAGGGTGTAATCCACTCCCCAGTTCACGGTGAAACTGCCGTAGAAAATGCTGCCATAGAGCAGCGCGTTAAAGGCAATCCATATCGCCAGAATCGCCACCACGCTCCAGACCAGCGTCACCGGCAGCGGCTGAACGTCGCCCCGGTACGATTTCCCGGAAACGGTGACGTAAGAGCGTTTACCAATCCACATGTACTGCACGCAGAACACCAGTAACGAGAACAAGAGCAGGAACGCGCCGAGCGTACTGGCGGCCTGGTAATCAAGCTGTGACCCGGTGATATAGAAGTAGATTTGTGTCGCCAGGACGTCGAAGTTGCCGCCGAGCACCAGCGGGTTACTGAAGTCGGCGAGCGACTGCACGATGACGATTAAAAACGCATTCGCCAGCGCCGGTTTCAGCAGCGGGACAAACACGCCGTTGAACGTCTGCCAGCGGCTGGCGCGCAGGGTATAGGACGCCTCTTCCAGCGACGGATGAATGGTTTTGATTGCCCCATCGAGGATCATAAAAGCCATCGGCGTAAACGCCAGCACCTGCGCCAGCCAGATGCCGGTAAACCCGTACAGCCAGTTGGTGTTGGTCAGCCCAAACCACTCCACCATAAATTCGGTGATATAACCGGAGCGCCCCATCATCAGCGTCACGCCTAACCCCACGACGAACGGCGGCGTGACGATAGGCAGAATCGAGAAGATGCGCCCGATAATGGCGCTGCGTTTAGCGATACGGGTGGTGTAAATCGCCAGTACCAGACCGAAAAAGGTACAGCCGACGCCCACCGCAATCGACAGCGCGATGGAGTTGAGGATCACCTGAATGATATGGGCCTGCGACAGCACCGCCATAAACGCCAACGGCGCGAATTCCCCCGCGTCGTTGGTGAACATCGGAATGAAAATGGCGATGCTTGGCCAGACGATAAAGATGCCGATTAACGCGACAATGGCGACCAGCGAACCGATTACAAAACGGTCGCCGCCCAGCCATTCGAGGCGCGTCAGCGCCAGCGTCATGATAGCGCCCAGCGCCACAAATAATACGATCGTGGCGTAACCTAAGCCGCGCCCTTCTACGGTCGCGCTGATAACGATAAAGGCCATGCACAACAGCGCCCAGCCCGCATCAACGTAGTGACGGGCCCGCTGTTCGCGTCTGGCTTCATGGAACGGGCGTATCAGCAGCAGACCCGGCAGTAGATACCACAGCCAGCTAATATTGAACCCTGACCAGCCGTAGGCCTCAAGGATCTCATCGCTTGTAGACTCCAGCAGGCCGTAATCCAGGCTCCAGCCTGGCAGCAGGGCAAACGCCAGCCAGCCCAGCAAAACCCAAAGGAATATCGCATCCCGCTTTTTCACAGGATGGAGTGCAAGTGTGTGTGACATAAGCGTCCCGGTGTTCAATCCCGACGTAGGCCGGATAAGCGTAAGCGCCATCCGGCATTCAGGGTGACAATCATGACCGGATGCGGCGCTGCTTTATCCGGCCTGGGTCACCTTAACTGGAGAAGGTCATCGTGGTTTATTTACCCATCTTCACTTCACTGACCCATTTGTTGATCAACGCTTTACGCACGTCCGTTGAGCCGTACTTGTCCATGTCGTAGTTGATAAGCTTCAGGTCGTCGAGCTTGAGCGAGTTCGGCGAGGTTTCGGCGGTGGTGTTGGTCAGGATTTGATAGGATTTGCCTTTCTTCCAGGCCAGTTCCTGCGCCTCTTTCGATAGCACCCAGTCGACGAACAGTTTGGCGTTATCAAGGTTACGCGCCCCTTTCAGGATACTGACGCCGCCGATTTCATAGCCAGTCCCTTCGCACGGTGAAATCAGCTCCAGCGGTGCGCCCTGTTCTTTTTCCAGCGAATAGTCGTGCAGGAAGCCGATGCCAATGGCCGTTTCGCCGCGGGCGGCGTTACGTGCCGGGGCAATACCGGATTTGGTGTACTGCGAAACGTTGGCGTTCAGTTGTTTCAGGTAATCAAAGGCCTGATCTTCGCCCCAGAGCTGGGCGAAGGTCGCCAGCGCGGTGTATGCCGTGCCGGAACTTTGCGGGTCGGCAATCTGAATTTCGCCTTTGTATTCCGGTTTGGTCAGATCTTTCCAGCACTTCGGTACCGGCAGATTTTTTTCTTTCAGGCGCTGCGTGTTGACGCCAAAACCGAGGATCCCCACGTAGACCGCGGAAGAGAGGTTGCCTTTGACTTTGGCCGGGTCGCGGAATTTCGCCATCACCTGTTCAAGGTTCGGGGATTTGTACGGCTGTAACAGCCCCATTTCACCGGCCTGGGATTGCGGATCCAGCGTACCGCCGTACCAGACGTCAGCCTGCGGGTTTTTCTTCTCGGCATCCACCTTCGCCAGCGTACTGCCGGAGCCGTTGCGAATAAACGACGTTTTCACATCATATTTGTCGCCAAAGGCTTTGGTTTCCACTTCACACATTTCGTTGGTGGCGCTGCAATAGACCACCAGACGGCCTTTCGCGTGCGCCGCGCCTGACAGGGTCGCCAGTGCCACGGCGGAGGCGATCAGAGTAGAGGTAAGGGTCATTTTCATTGTTTTATCCTTTGACTGAGAGTGGTGGTGATGCCCGCCATCAGCAGTGGCATCAGCAGTAAACCCATAAGTACCGCGGCGACCGAGAGCAAACTGAACATCCCCGACCAGCCGTAGCGTTCAATGACCAGCGACAGAGGCCAGCCCGCCAGCGCTGCCCCCAGATAGGCGAACAGGCCGAGAAAACCAGTAATTGAACCCGCCGCCGCTTTGTGTCCGCACTCCACCGCCGCCAGGCCAATCAACATTTGCGGGCCAAAGACAAAAAAGCCCACCGTAAAGAAACAGACTTCCAGCAGGGCGTAATGGTGAACCGGCGCCAGCCATAACGCGGCGACGGAGACCATCAGCCCCAGCGTAAACAGCAAAATCATCGGCGCCCGCTGGCCGCTAAACAGCAGATCCGAGCCCCAACCGGCAAACAGCGCGCCGAGGAGTCCGCCGACTTCAAACAACATCACCGTGGCATTAGCGCTTAACAGGTTCACGCCGTGGCTTTCCGTCAACCAGATGTTGCCCCAGTCGTTGAGCGCGATGCGGATCAAATAGACCAGTACATACGAAACGCCCAGCAGCCAGATCATCGGGTTTTTCAGCATCGTGGCGCGCAACATTTGCCACAACCCCATCGGCGGGCTTTGCTGTTCCTGGCGCAATTCCAGCGGATCGCTGCGCCAAGTGCCGACGGAGGGCAACCCCTCTTCCTGAGGCGTGCCTTTTAGCTTCAGGATCAATCCTACCCCCAGCGCCATGCTGATAATCCCCGGCATCAGCATCGCCGCCTGCCAGCCCCACCAATGGGCGGCAAAGGCGCTAATCAGCGGGATAATCGCCCCGCCAATGTTGATAGACATATTCCAGCACCCCCACCAGAAACCGCGCTCGTTGCGCGAATACCAGTGGGTCAGCAGCCGGGCGCAGGGGGGCCATCCCCAGCCCTGAAAAAATCCATTCAACGTCCAGACTGCTAACAACAATGGCAGCGACTCGCCAAAGGCAAACGCCACATTCAGCAACCCGGTGGCGAACAGACCAGCCCCCATAAACCCACGCTGTCCGTGGCTGTCATGCCACAACCCGGCAGTAAATTTCGACAGGCCGTAGGTCAGATAAAACAGAGAGCCCAGCAGACCAATGTCGCTCTTATCCAGCCCGAGATCGGTTTGCAGCGCGGGCAACACGTAATTCACGCTTTTGCGCGTCAGATAAAACGCGGCGTAACCGATAACCATGTACATCAGCAATCGAGGACGCAGCGTCCGGTAACGTTGATTGATTTCTGGTGCTGCGCCTGCGTGCATAGCCGTCTCCGTTTTGCTGACTATATGAAAGTGAAACCGAAAGGGGATGAGAGAAAGTCCGGAGTGACTAAGACTTTTTCCTGGTCAGAAGGTGATTTGTTGCAAATTTGTGGGCAAGTTAACAATTACCCGCATACCGTGCCGGGATTCCAGCGACAATTCACCGCCCAGCGCGCTCACTCGTTCGCGCATCCCCTGAATACCGAAACCGGCCATTTTGCCTGCGCTCATTCCCACGCCGTTATCGGCGACCTCCAGATGCAGCATCTCTCCTTGCTGATGCAGGACAATCGCGACCTCGCTGGCGCTGGCGTGTTTACAGACGTTATTAAGTAGCTCCTGTAGCAACCGGTAGAGGGTGAAGCGTACCGTTTCGCTCTCCGGCGTGAGGGGCAACCGATAATCAAACTGGCAGTGAATGCCGCGCTCGGCAAAGGCGAACTCATTGAGCAGATGGCGCAATGCGTCCTCAAACGACAGCTCATCCAGGGCAGGAGGGCGAAGCTGGCGCAGCAACTGGCGGGTGGAGTGATGGATACGCCGGGCAAGCTCGTTGATCTGGCTGGCAGCGGCCTGGGTTTGCGCCGGATCGCGCGCCCGTTTCACCAGCTGTGACTGGATCTGAATGGCGGTGATGTTCTGCCCAATCTCGTCATGCAGCTCACGCGCCAGGCTTTTACGCGTGTCCTCTTCGGTATGCACCAGCTTTTCCGCCAGCACGCGTCGTGCTGCCAGTTCCGCTTCCAGGCGCTGGCGATAATGGTGCAGGTTTTGCGCCAGATGCTGCTGACGACTGATGGCAATCCCCAGACCAATGCCCAGCAGCGCCTGCGTGGCGAGGAAAATTTCCAGTTCAATAAGATTGCTGAAACCCACCCCCACCTGGCGGGCGATGGTGATCATCATGCTGCCCAGCAACCCTGAAAGCACGCCGCCCTGCCAGCCGAATTTCCATGCCATCACCACATTAGGCAGGAAAACGACTATCAGCAGCAGGCGTTCAATTTCCGGGGAGAGAACCATCTGGGTGCCAATTCCGATGATAAAAAACAGGCTACACCAGATGATTAACGACGTGCGCAGCGGCGGATTATTGGTGTCCAGCCCCAGCAGATGATAGCGGTGCTGTTGGCGCAGAAACTCGAAGATCAGGTAAACAAACGGCGTCAACAACACGCCGCCGGTAAACGATGCCAGACCGAGTAACATCGCCGGGCTTTTGACAAACGGGGAAAGCAGAGCGGTGTTGAGCAGTGACGCGGCAGTGACGGTGGCTAACAGCAGCGTCAGGCGCTGCCAGTAAAGGGGAAAGCGGTGCCAGAAAGCCTGCGCAAAACTAGCGGGGATCAGGCTTATCAGTGGGGTAACCAGCAAAACAACCCCGTTAAGTAACTGTTCGCTGTACAGCCAGAGCAACATCAATATCGGCGGCACGATCAGCGCGGGCCAGTAGCGGCGCGAAAGCAGGATCAGCAGCGCCAGGTAAACGCCATGCGGCAGGAATAACGCTGCCTGCTGACCGTTGTGCGTAAGGTAAAAACCAAGCGTCCACAGCATAAGCCAGCCGCTTCCCCAGGCCAGCACAATAAACAGTGAAATGACGGCGTGACGCAGGCTGCGCGACATCAATGACCCGCCAGCAACTGGTGGTCGAGAGCGAAATGGACCAGCTCGATGGTACTGTGACAGTTCAGTTTGCCTAAAATATTGGCGCGATGGACATGCACCGTTTTATGGCTGAGATCGAGTTTGAAAGCGATCTCTTTCACGCTGTCACCGTTGATCAGCAAGTCAAACACCTCCCGCTCACGAGGGGTAAGGCTCTCCAGTACCTGAGGCGATTGTTCACCGCCGCGCAGCGCCCGCAGCGCATCGGCGCAAAGATAATGTCCGCCCATACCGACCGAACGGACAGCCTGCACTAACTCTTCCGGGCCGCAGCGTTTGGTCAGATAACCGCTGGCGCCAGCATCCAGCGCACTTTGTACAAACGCCGGCGTGTCATAAATGCTCAGAATAATGGCGCGAAACTGCGGTTTCTGCGCCCGCAGGCGTTTCAACAGGCTCAGCCCGTTTTCATCCGGCATGGCAATATCCATCACCGCGACGTTGACGTCGTCACGCAGTAACGCAGGCCAGGCTTCCGCTGCGCTGGCAATCAATCAGACACAGTTATGGAATGAATGTAACAAAAGGTAATATTGACAGAGAATATATCTTCATTGCATCCAGTCCCCTTCTGCGAAATGAGATGAATCTTGCCAGCGCCAGGTGCCAGATAGCGACGTATACCTTTGGCCGAATCATTATGGGTGAAGAGGATGTGTTGAAAACCCATTTTACGCTGCCCGATGCACAAATCGTGGCAACCCCTATGGAGGCCATCAACCACTGTTTACTGACACGTGCGGCACTGCGGGACTATGTCCGCGATAACCAGATTGCAGATTGTGTGCATGTCGCGGAAGATGGGGAAACTCTGACGTTTTAATTTCTACAAAGGAATCCTATGCGCCCCATCACCGTCGCGATCGTTGCCGTTGAGGATTTCAGCCCGTTTCATTTCTCTGTGCCGTGCATTATTTTCAGTGAAAAAGCATCAATGAACGCCTTCATCCCAGTCAGGCATTGCTGAAATCCAGTCACTTACCCATTGAGCGCATCGCAGAACAGGTCAGTTTTTTGTCGCCTGTGACCTGGCGTCAGCATTTTAAATCCCGCTTTGGCGTCAGCCCGGCTGAATGGCGAAAAACCTTTCAGGATATGGCATCATAATGCACAGATAGTGATGAATTCAGGGGTAAGGATTGTGAAACCGGTAACGCTTTACGATGTTGCAGACCATGCTGGCGTCTCGTATCAGACGGTCTCCCGTGTGGTGAATCAGGCGAGCCACGTTTCCGCGAAAACCCGACAGAAAGTTGAAGCCGCCATGGCGGAGCTGAATTACATCCCGAACCGCGTCGCCCAACAACTGGCTGGAAAACAAACGCCCCTTATCGGTGTGGCGACGTCTAATCTGGCGCTACATGCCCCTTCACAGATTGTTGCATCGATTAAATCCCGTGCCGACCAGTCTGGCGCCAGTGTCGTGATTGCGATGGTTGAGCGCCACGGCGCAGACGCCTGTAAAGCGGCGATACATAACCTGCTGGCGCAGCGGGTGACGGGGCTGATTATCAATTATCCCCTTGATGAAGACGACGCCATCGCCATCGCCGCTAGCTGCGGTACAGTTCCCGTTTTGTTCCTCGACGTTTCCGATCTTTCCCCAGTCAACAGTATTATTTTCTCCCATGATGATGGCGCACGCCTGGGCGTTGAACATCTGGTTCAGAACGGTCATCAGCGCATTGCCCTGTTAGCCGGTCCTCGTTCTTCCGTTTCGGCTCGCCTGCGCCTGGCGGGCTGGCATAAATACCTCGCCCGCCATCAGTTGCAACCAGTCGCTGAACAGGAAGGTGACTGGAGTGCGATGTCCGGTTTTTTGCAGACACAGCACATGCTCAGCGAAGGCATCCTCCCCGGCGCAATGCTGGTGGCAAACGATCAAATGGCGCTGGGGGCAATGCGGGCCATTAGCGAATTTGGTCTTCGTCCGGGACGGGATATTTCGGTCATAGGCTATGACGATACCGAGGACAGCGCCTGCTACATCCCGCCACTCACCACCATCAGGCAGGATTTTGCCCTACTCGGCCAGGCCAGCGTTGATCGCCTGCTGCAACTTTCCCGCGGCGAATCCGCCGCCGGGAATCAACTGCTGCCGGTCACGCTGGTAAAGCGAAAAACCGTCCTGCCTGCCGAAAAACAGCACGCCTCGCCCCAGGCGCTGGCGGACTCGCTGATTCAACTGGCGCGTCAGGTGGCATTGCTGGATCGTTCGGAATAATGTGAGTCAGCTCACTCATTAGCCTCCACAGGCTTTACAGCTTTCTGGCTTTCCTCTTATGTTGATTAAAATTGTGAGCGAATAACAATTATCAACAGGACAGAGCCATGACATGCACTACGGATTCACTCGCGGCCGTACTGGCCCGACGCGACTGGGAAAATCCCGGCGTCACGCAGCTTAACCGTCTGGAGGCGCATCCTCCTTTTTCCAGTTGGCGCAACGCGGCTGATGCACGTTCCAATACCCCCTCATCCTCTGTTCGCAGTCTGAACGGCACGTGGAAATTCAACTGGTTTTCCTCGCCAGAAGCGGTGCCGGAGAGCTGGCGACTGCGCGATCTGGACGATGCGGACACCGTCACGGTGCCGTCGAACTGGCAGATGGACGGTTATGACGCGCCCATTTATACCAACGTGACCTATCCGATCCCGGTGAATCCACCGTATGTGCCGAAGGATAACCCGACAGGTTGTTACTCGCTCACATTTACTATCAGCGACGCGGAACGGCACGAAGGACAGACCCGGATCATTTTCGACGGCGTGAACTCCGCTTTTCATCTGTGGTGTAACGGTCGCTGGGTGGGCTACGGTCAGGACAGCCGCCTGCCTTCTGAATTCGATCTCAGCGCGTTTCTGGTCAGTGGCGAAAACCATCTGGCGGTGATGGTGCTGCGCTGGAGCGACGGCAGCTATCTGGAAGATCAGGATATGTGGCGAATGAGCGGCATCTTCCGCGATGTCTCCCTGCTAACCAAACCCACCACACACATCGGCGATCTGCGCATCGCCACGCGCTTCAACGACGACTTCAGCCGCGCCGAATTTGCTGCCGATGTGCGAGTGAGCGGCGAAATACGTGACAATCTGCGCGTCAGTGTACAACTGTGGGACGGCGAAACCTTAATTGGCGAGCGCACCGCCCCTTTAGGCAGCGAAATTATTGATGAGCGCGGTGCGTATAAAGATCGCACAACCGTGTGTCTGAATGTCGACAATCCCGTGCTGTGGAGTGCCGAAACCCCGCATCTTTATCGTGCGGTGGTACTGTTGCATACGGCTGACGGAGCACTGGTTGAAGCCGAGGCCTGCGATGTCGGCTTCCGTAAGGTCTGCATCGAAAACGGCCTGCTGCTGTTGAACGGTAAGCCGCTGCTGATTCGGGGTACCAACCGCCATGAACATCATCCTGAAAAGGGTCAGGTGATGGATGAAGAGACGATGGTGCAGGACATCATCCTGATGAAGCAGAACAACTTCAACGCCGTGCGCTGCTCTCACTATCCGAACCATCCACGGTGGTATACGCTCTGCGATCGCTATGGTCTGTACGTGGTGGATGAGGCCAATATCGAAACCCACGGTATGGTGCCCATGAACCGTCTGACAGACGATCCCGACTGGCTGCCCGCCATGAGTCAACGCGTAACCCGCATGGTGCAACGCGATCGCAACCATCCGAGCATTATCATCTGGTCGCTGGGGAATGAATCGGGTCACGGCACCAACCATGACGCGCTCTATCGCTGGCTGAAATCAGACGATCCGTCACGTCCGGTGCAGTATGAAGGCGGCGGCGCGGACACGGCGGCAACCGATATCATCTGCCCGATGTATGCGCGCGTCGATCAGGATCAGCCCTTCCCGGCGGTGCCAAAATGGTCGATTAAAAAATGGCTGTCGCTGCCCGGAGAACAGCGTCCGCTGATCCTTTGTGAATATGCCCACGCGATGGGTAACAGCTTCGGCGGTTTCGCAAAATACTGGCAGGCATTCCGCCAGTATCCACGGCTCCAGGGCGGTTTTGTCTGGGACTGGGTCGACCAGTCGCTGATTAAATACGATGACGAAGGCAAACCGTGGTCTGCCTACGGCGGCGATTTTGGCGACACCCCTAACGACCGCCAGTTTTGTATGAACGGACTGCTGTTTGCCGATCGCACACCGCATCCGTCGCTTTATGAAGCGAAGCACGCACAGCAGTTTTTCCAGTTCACACTGCTGCCTGGTGCGGAACGTCAGATTGACGTCACCAGCGAATATCTGTTCCGCCATAGCGACAACGAGATTTTGCACTGGTCGATTGCACTGGATGGCAAGCCGATTGCCGCAGGTGACGTCGCGCTTGATATCGCGCCGCAGGGTCGACAGGTCATCACGCTTCCTGATGTGGTACAGCCCGACGCGTCCGGTCAGCTCTGGCTGACGGTACGGGTCGAACAACCGCAGCCAACCGCGTGGTCGCCAGCCGGTCACATCAGCGCCTGGCAACAGTGGCCGCTGGAGGAAAAACTGAACGCAACACGTCCCGTCCCCGTAAACTCAGCGCCGCAACTTAGCGTCAGCGACACCGCCTTTAATGTGCTACTTGGCAATAAACGCTGGGAATTCTGCCGTCAGCAGGGAACGTTAACGCAATACTGGATTGGTGATGAAGCCCAGTTACTGTCCCCCCTGCACGACCAGTTCACCCGTGCGCCGCTGGATAACGATATTGGCGTCAGCGAGGCGACCCGCATCGATCCCAATGCCTGGGTTGAGCGCTGGAAAGCCGCCGGACATTATCAAATGCAGCCGCGACTGCTGCAATGCAATGCCACCCCTCTGGCTGATGCCGTACAGATCGACACCGCTCACGGCTGGCAGTATCAGGAAGAAACCTTATTTATCAGCCGTAAAACCTGGCGTATCGACGGCCACGGCGACATGGTGATTACCGTGGATGTCGATGTCGCCCGTGGAACACCGCATCCGGCGCGTATCGGCCTGACCTGTCAGCTTGCAGGTGTGGCGGAACGCGTGGACTGGCTGGGGCTCGGTCCGCATGAAAACTATCCGGACCGCCTGTCTTCTGCCTGTTTTGACCGCTGGGAATTGTCACTCGATGAGATGTATACGCCGTATGTGTTCCCAAGTGAGAACGGCCTGCGCTGTGGTACGCGTGAACTGAGATACGGTGCGCACGTCTGGCGTGGCGACTTCCTGTTCAACATCAGCCGTTTCAGCCAGAAGCAACTGATGGAGACCAGCCATCGCCATCTGTTACAGCCGGAGGCCGGGACCTGGCTGAACATTGATGGTTTCCATATGGGCGTTGGCGGTGACGATTCATGGAGTCCTTCGGTGTCACCGGAATTTCAGTTGAGCGCCGGACGTTATCACTACCAGGTGAGATGGAAATAACCCGGAATTACACCATAATCAATCGCTTGAACAGAAGTTGTTGCACGTCCTGCCGATGCGCCAGAATCGCATGGGCAGTGACGACCTTTCCTTCAACGGAATAGAGAATGCGATAACCGTCAGCGTGGTTAAATTCACGGTATTTCGCGCAGCCAATTTTCATCAGTTCAGGACAGATCTGGCTTCCCTGGGGAAACTGCCCCACGATTTTTTCAAACTGTGCGAGGATTTCAGCAATCATGGGGCGTGGCTCTAATCCTGCCCGGCGGAGGTGAGTCGCAATATCGTTGATGCAGTGCCTGACCGTCAGCGTATACGTAAAAGTTATCTTAGGTTCCATTTAAGATCCTTCATCCCTTCGGCGTTTTGTCATTCAGCAAGTTCATCCAGCAACTGTTCTTTGCTGAACACGCGCCCTTCAGCCTTGTCTTTTTCCGACAGGGTAAGCAGTTTTAACAACGCAATGGCATTCTCACGTTCCTGCTGCTGTTCGTAAGATTCGATAACATAAGCCGGCACGCCATTCTGTGTCACTAAGATGGGTTCAGAGAGATCGAGCGTCGCCGCATTTTTTTTAATGTAGCTAATGGTTTCGACTTTCATCGTCAGTTTATCCTCGTCAGTTATCGGTTCAAATATAGACCATATTCAGACCGACAACAAGAGAGCGGATGGCGCCGATAACGCAGCGCCTCCGGGCAACTCCTGGACGGTTAAACCATTACTCCCCTATCGCCTGGCGGATTTGTTCTAACGACGCCGGATCGTCAATGGTTGTCAGATCGCCAGGATCACGGCCTTCGCAAATCGCCTGGATCGTGCGGCGAAGCATTTTACCGGAGCGGGTTTTTGGCAGTTGCGAGACAAACCAGACGTGGGCGGGACGGCCGAAGTTGCCAATCTGGTTGTCCACCAGCGCCATGATCGCCTTCTCTTCCGAGTGCGCCACGTCGCTGTCCTCCAGGCTGTCGCTCTGTTTGGGAATGACAAACGCCACCGCCACCTGCCCTTTGAGCGCATCTTTCACCCCGACGACCGCCACTTCGGCCACGTTCGGGTAACTGGAAATACTCTCCTCAATTTCCCGCGTGCCCAGCCGGTGCCCGGCAACGTTAATCACGTCATCCGTTCGACCGAGGATAAAGTAGTAGCCGTCGGCGTCACGGATGCCCCAGTCGAACGTGGCATACACCTGACGGTTGAACAGCGACCAGTAGGTCTTCACAAACCGTTCATCGTCGCCCCAGATGGTCTGAATGCACCCCGGCGGCAGCGGCCCTTCGATAACCACCATCCCCTTCTCATTGGTGCCGCAAGGTTCGCCGGTCACTTCATTGAGCAACTGCACGTTATAGCCGTACATGGGCACGCCGGGGCTACCGAGGCGCGTAGGGCGATCGTCCAGCACCCGGGCAATCGCCATGATCGGCCAGCCGGATTCCGTCTGCCAGTAGTTATCGATTACCGGTACGTTCAGCGTTTGCGTCACCCAGCTCGCGGTCGGTTCATCCAGCGGTTCACCGGCCAGATAGAGCACCTCCAGCGAGGAGAGATCGTGATTGCGGATCTGCGCGGTCGGAAATTTCTTCAGCACGCGAATGGCGGTCGGTGCTGAGAACATCCGGCTCACCTGATATTTCTCGACAATCTTCCACCACACGCCACAGTCAGGATAGGTCGGCAATCCTTCATACACAATCGTTGCCATCCCCGCCAGCAGCGGCGCATAGACGATATAGGAGTGTCCGACGACCCAGCCGATATCCGAGGCGCAGAAAAACACGCCGCCCGCTTTACCGCCAAAAATGGTGTCCATCGAGGTCGCCAGCGCCACCGCATAACCGCCGACATCACGCTGTACCCCTTTCGGTTTGCCAGTCGTGCCGGAAGTATAGAGAATGCACGAGGTTTCACTGGATTCCAGCCAGGTGACCGGCACGCGTGCGCCGAGATGCTGCTGGCGCAGCGTGGCGAAATCGAGATCGCGCCCGGCGACACGCGTCATTTTCGCCAGTCCGCGATCCACCAGCAGCACCTGTTTTGGCGGATGCTGCGCCTGCGCGATGGCGTCATCGAGTAGCTTTTTATAGGGCAACACTTTGCCACCGCGCGCGCCCGCATCCGCTGAGACAATTAACACCGGCTTCGCATCATCAATTCGCGCCGCCACGCTGTGCGAAGCAAAACCGCCGAATACCACGGAATGAATCGCGCCAATGCGCGCGCAGGCCAGCAGCGTAATGTGGGCTTCCGCAATCATTGGCATATAAACCAACACCCGATCGCCGCGCTGCACGCCAAGCGATTGCAGCATCGCCGCCACTACGTTGACTTCGTCATACAACTGGCTGAAGGTGAACGTTCGCTCCTCGTCGGTCTCTGATGAGACGGCGATCAGCGCCAGCGCCTCCGGCTGTTTCTCCAGCCAGCGATCAATCGCGTTATGGCACAGATTGGTGGTTCCGCCACAGAACCACCGGGCAAAAGGCGGATGGCTGTGATCCAGCGTCCGGGTAAACGGCGTTTGCCAGTCGATTCGCTTCGCCTGTTCAGCCCAGAATGCCTCCGGCTGGTTAATAGAACGCTGATAAAATTCGTTAAAAGACATAATGCTCTCCTGTTGAACTTACGCCTTACTGCTTGCTGGCTCAGATGACGTATAAGTCGAGGTACTCATTGACCGGCATCTGCTCCAGGCGCGTTCTGTCCAGGGAGACATCCAGGATGCGCTGCTGCTGGCGGGCCGGGAACTGGCGCGCCAGGTTGATTTTGAATTTTTCGATAAGTTTCGGGATCCCGTCAGTACGGCGACGTGCGTGACCAATCGGGTATTCCACCACCACCTCGTCAAACTGCGTGCCGTCGGTAAATTCCAGGGTAATGGCATTGGCAATCGCGCGTTTTTCCGGGTCATGGTAGTCCGCGGTAAAAGCGGGATCCTCAACGCAGCGGATCTTCTCGCGCAGGGAATCAATCCGCTTGTCCTGCGCCACACCGTCCTCATAATCCGCCGCCGTTAAGCGTCCAAACAGCAGCGGGATCGCCACCATATACTGAATACAGTGATCGCGATCGGCCGGGTTATTCAGCGGTCCCTGCTTATCGATGATGCGAATGCAGGCTTCGTGGGTGCGAATGGTCACTTTTTCGATATCGGCTGCGCTTTTACCCGCCGCCAGTATCTGCGCATACAAGGTCATTGCCGCTTCAACCGCCGTCTGGGAGTGGAACTCCGCCGGGAAAGAGATTTTGAACAACACATTTTCCATCACGTAAGAACCGTACGGACGCTGGAAGTGGAACGACTCGCCGTTGAACGAGACGTCATAAAAGCCCCAGGTTTTCGCCGTCAGCGCCGACGGATAGCCCATTTCACCGGTTTTCGCCATCAGCGCCAGACGCACCGCGCGCGAGGTCGCATCGCCTGCCGCCCAGGATTTACGCGTACCGGTATTCGGCGCATGGCGATAGGTGCGCAGCGACTGCCCGTCGACCCACGCCAGCGAGACCGCGTTGAGGATCTCATCACGCGTCAGTCCCAGCAGTTCAGCAACCACGGCGGTGGAAGCGACTTTCACCAGCAGAACGTGATCGAGTCCCACGCGGTTAAACGCGTTTTCCAGCGCGATACAGCCCTGAATTTCGTGGGCCTTGATCATCCCGGTCAGCACCTGCTTCATCGTCAGCGGCGCTTTCCCCGCCGCGACCGCATTGCGCGACAGCCAGTCCGCCGTCGCCAGGATCCCGCCGAGGTTATCGGAAGGATGCCCCCACTCTGCCGCCAGCCAGGTGTCGTTAAAGTCCAGCCAGCGGATCATCGCGCCAATGTTAAACGCGGCCTGTACCGGGTCGAGCTGAAACTGCGTCCCCGGTACGCGCACGCCGTTGGGCACCACGGTTCCCGGCACAATCGGTCCCAGCAGTTTTTTACAGGCCGGGTATTCCAGCGCTTCCAGCCCACAGCCCAGCGTATCGAGCAGACAGTAGTGCGCGGTGTCATAGGCCACCTTTGAGGTAATGTCGTAATTGATGACGTAATCCACGATATCAACGATTTCACGGTCGAATTCCGGGCGGGCATTATTCATTTGAGCAGACATTCAGTGTTTTCCTTTTTGTTATATGCAGAGGTTTACTGGCGCTGATCGAGCGCGACAAAGGGGCGGTCTTCCGGGCCGGTGTAATTGGCGGAAGGACGGATGATTTTGTTGTCCTGACGTTGTTCAATGATGTGTGTCGCCCAACCGGTGACACGGGCGATGACAAACAGCGGCGTAAACATTTCGGTGGGAACGCCCATCATGTTGTAAGAAACCGCCGAGAACCAGTCGAGATTGGGGAACATCTTCTTCGTTTCCCACATCACCCCTTCCAGACGATCGGCAATGTTGTACATCTTCAGCGAGCCGCCCTCTTCGGAGAGCTGTTTCGCCACGCGCTTGATCACCTGATGACGTGGGTCGGCAAGGGTGTAAACCGGATGCCCAAAGCCAATCACCACCTCTTTGTTTTCCACGCGCTTACGAATGTCCGCCTCGGCTTCATCCGGCGTTTCGTAACGCTGTTGGATCTCAAGCGATACTTCATTCGCCCCGCCGTGTTTCGGACCGCGCAGGGCGCCAATAGCCCCAATAATCGCCGAGTAAACATCCGAACCGGTGCCGGCGATCACGCGGCTGGTAAAGGTGGAGGCATTGAATTCGTGTTCGGCATACAGCACCAGCGAGATGTGCATGGCTTTTTCCCAGCTTTGTGACGGTTTTTCGCCATGCAGCAGGTGCAGGAAATGGCCGCCAACAGAGTCATCATCGGTTTCTGGTTGAATGCGTTCGCCGTTGTGGCTGTAGTGATACCAGTAGAGAAGAATCGAGCCGAGTGATGCCAGCAGTTTGTCGGCAATATCGCGCGCGCCGGAAACCGTGTGCCCCTCTTTTTCCGGTAAGGTGCATCCCAGCGCCGATACGCCGGTGCGCATGACGTCCATCGGATGCGACGCCGCCGGCAGCGCTTCCAGCACGGTCCGGACGTTGGCCGGTAATCCGCGCAACGCTTTGAGTTTATTTTTGTACGCGGTGAGTTCATCGCGGGTGGGCAGCTTGCCGTGGATCAATAAATGCGCCACCTCTTCAAATTCACAATGCTGCGCGAGGTCGAGAATATCGTAACCGCGATAATGGAGATCGTTACCGCTTTTACCGACGGTACACAGCGCGGTATTTCCCGCCGGTACGCCGGACAGCGCAACCGATTTTTTAGGCTTAATGACATGGGTGTTATTTTGCAGGATCGTTGTGTCGCTCATGTTGTCCTCGTCATTATTATCATCTGTAGGGTGCTGAGGGTCTTCGTCCAGACCGGATAAACGCAGTTGTGTAGGCCTGATAAGGCGCAGCCGCCATCAGGCACTGCCGGATGGCACTGCGTTTATCCGGCCTGCGGTTTCAGGTTCAGGGCATCAAGCTTCTCTTCGTATTGGTAATAATTAATGCTTTCGTACAGCTCGTTGCGGGTCTGCATGATGTCAATCACGCTCTTTTGCGTTCCTTCCTGACGCAGCACGTGGTAGACCTTTTCTGCGGCCCGGTTCATGGCGCGAAACGCCGACAGCGGATAGAGCGCCATGCCAACCCCGGCACTGCGCAGTTCGTCCGTGGTGAACAGCGGCGTGGCGCCAAACTCGGTAATATTGGCAAGAATGGGAACCTGGACCGCGTCGGCAAACTGGCGATACATCGCCAGCTCCGTGATCGCTTCCGGAAACAGCATGTCGGCCCCCGCTTCCACATAGGCCTGCGCACGATCGACAGCCGCGTCTAATCCTTCCACCGCCAGAGCATCAGTCCGCGCCATGATCACAAAGTGAGGATCGGTACGGGCATCTACCGCAGCGCGAATACGATCGACCATCTCTTCTTTTGAGACGATCGCTTTATTCGGGCGATGTCCGCAGCGTTTGGCGCCAATCTGATCTTCAATGTGTAACGCGGCGGCTCCCGCTTTGATCATCGATTTCACGGTACGCGCGACGTTAAACGCCGACGCACCAAAACCAATATCGGCGTCCACCAGCAGCGGCAGCGGGCAGACATCGGTGATGCGACGAATGTCGGTCAGCACATCGTCCAGCGTAGAGATCCCCAAATCGGGCAGTCCCAGAGAACCGGCCGCCACACCGCCGCCGGAGAGATAAATCGCCTGATACCCGGCACGCTGCGCCAACAGAGCATGGTTTGCATTAATGGTGCCAACGATTTGTAAGGGGTTTTCTTTGGTGAGTGCAGCGCGAAATGCCTGACCCGGAGAATCCTGAGACATAATCCGTCCTCATGTTATCAACTTGTTTCTTTTTGTTGATTCACATAAAGCAAGGGCTATGCCAAAGACGGTTTACGACAGGATAATTTCTATAACTACAGAGATAACAATAAGATAAAGTGAACGAGTAAATGAAGTGCGGAAAAAAGCGTGTCAGCTAACGTTTCATGAAACGCCTCTGCCTGTTTCATTGCAACAATGTTGAAACAAGACTACACCCACTATTCTGTCCTTTTTTTATGGCTGGGTTGGCTATGGCAACGACACCTCTTCCCCCACGGGTGAATGACGATAAGCCGGTTATCTGGACGGTCTCGGTAACGCGGCTGTTCGATCTGTTTCGCGATATCAGTCTGGAGTTCGATAACCAGGCGACCATCACCCCGATCCAGCTCGGCTTTGAAAAAGCGGTCACCTATATCCGAAAAAAACTGGCGACTGAACGCTGTGACGCGATCATTGCCGCCGGCTCCAACGGCGCATATCTCAAAAGCCGTCTGTCGATTCCGGTGATCCTGATAAAACCAAGCGGTTTTGACGTCCTGCAGGCGCTGGCAAAAGCAGGGAAACTGACCGCCTCCATTGGCGTGGTGACCTACCAGGAAACGCTGCCCGCGCTGATAGCCTTCCAGAAAACCTTTAACCTGCGCCTGGAACAGCGCAGCTACGTCACCGAAGAAGACGCGCGGGGACAAATCAACGAACTGAAAGCCAGCGGCATTGAGGCAGTGGTCGGCGCGGGATTGATTACCGACCTTGCAGAAGAGGCCGGTATGACCGGTATTTTTATCTATTCCGCCGCCACGGTGCGGCAGGCCTTCAGCGACGCGCTGGACATGACCCGCCTCACCCAGCGTCATCGCGGCCCCTATACCTCCGGGCAGGCGCTGCGCACGCGTTATGAACTGGCGGATATCCGCGGGCAGTCAGCGCAAATGGAACAGGTGCGCCACACCATCATGTTGTATGCCCGTTCGCGTGCAGCCGTATTGATTCAGGGTGAAACCGGAACGGGAAAAGAGCTGGCGGCGCAGGCCATTCACCGGGAATTTTGTACCCACCAGGGTAAGCGAAGCGATAAATCTTCGCCTCCCTTCGTGGCGGTAAACTGTGGGGCTATCGCCGAATCATTGCTTGAAGCAGAGTTATTTGGTTATGAAGAAGGCGCTTTCACCGGATCGCGACGGGGTGGTCGGGCCGGACTGTTTGAAATCGCCCACGGCGGGACGCTGTTTCTTGATGAAATCGGTGAAATGCCGCTGCCGCTACAAACTCGCCTGCTGCGCGTGCTGGAAGAGAAAGTGGTCACGCGTGTGGGAGGGCATCACCCCATTGCGGTGGAAGTGCGGGTGATTAGCGCCACCCACTGTAATCTGGAAGACGAGATGAAACAGGGTCAGTTTCGCCGGGATCTGTTTTATCGCCTGAGTATTTTGCGCCTGTCGCTGCCTGCGTTACGGGACCGGCCCGGCGATATTGTTGCCCTGGCGGAAGGATTTTTAAAACAATCACTGGCTACGCTTGCTGTTCCCTTTAGCGAGTCCCTTCGGGCCGGACTGGCACAGAGTGCTGGTAGCTTGCTGCACTACGCCTGGCCGGGGAATATTCGCGAGTTACGCAATATGATGGAACGACTGGCGCTTTTTTTAAGCGTGGAACCGATGCCGCCCCTTGACGAGCCGTTGTTACAGCAGATCTTGCCGGAGATCACGGAGAGCGCCGCCCCCGCATCCCTTACGCCTTTCGCGACGCCACAGCAGGTTCTGGCGCATTTTAACGGTGATAAAGCGGCTGCGGCACGCTTTCTTGGGATCAGCAGAACCACGTTCTGGCGCAGAATGAAAACCTGAATTGCCGGATGACACTACGCTTATCCGGCCTACACAGGTTTATCACTCCGTAGACCGGTTTACGTCGCCATCCGGCAACATCACGCATTATTTTTTCTTGTAGATATCTGCCGTACCGTGGATTTTGTTATCGGTTTGACCTGAGGTCAGCACCACCACATCAGCCCCTTTTTCCTCGGCTTTTTTCAGCAGATCTTCTCTGGCATCCTGCGTCGAGGTTTCGTTGCTGGTATTAATGTTACCGATCTTCGTGTATTGCGACTCTACCTTCTCAAACTCGGCTTTAGTCATCATCTCCGCTGCAAACGCATTACTCACAACAAAAGCCAACGCACCAATCAAAACTTTATATCCAGTTTTCATCGTTAAACTCCAGGTTATGTTATGACGCTATCATCGCCCCTGAATGCTTACCGCTATTCAAGGATGATTAATAACTAGTTCAGCTTCCGGGAAAGATCCAGAGTCATTTCAGGGTTATGTTACTTTTGCGGTGTCAGTCTGCTGCAGGGGATATTCCTTATTACTTACTATATTAAATCCTGCAAACATACCTTTTTACATGAGCATAACCGTGAATGGACTTATATTCAGGAATGGTCTTTCTTGCTCATGGCTCGACATAATATTTATTGCTTAAGGAAGAGTCCATTTATGAAAATAAATAACCCCTGTTTTTCAGCTTCTCTTTTATCCATTGCCATTTCAATAGCATTAACCTCCACCGCCGTAGCCAATAATATCAATGCGTTCTCTATTTCACCGCCCACAGGCGTGGATGACATTGTGACCATTAATAATGGGGAAAACATCACCTTGTCCGCGACGGAAAATACCGGGGACGGGTGGAATAACTTTAAAAGTCTCAGAGTGGGCGAGAGTTCAGACGGCACGCGTAATATCGGTGAGCTAAAAATGGGTGTTGAAGGACAACTGAGTTCACGTCTGCAACTGTGGGGCAATGTCGCTCAGCAGATTGGCAACAACGGCTACAGCGATACCCAGGGAATGTTAGGAATGAAATACAGCTTCTGATCCCGCAACCACCCGTGATAACACGGGTGGTTTTCCTCTCCGGTCACGCCCTTTGTGATCCCATTCGCATCAACCCTGTTTTGCGACAAATATGATGAGGCTAATTTATTCATTCCAGGGATATGTGGTTTATGGAACCTCTGCATGCGGTTTTCCTTACTGTCAGCCTGTTCGTTCTGACCTTTTTTAATCCCGGCGCGAATCTGTTTGTGGTTGTGCAAACCAGCCTGGCGTCCGGGCGACGAGCAGGCGTGTTGACCGGTCTTGGCGTGGCGTCAGGTGATGCGATTTACTCCGGACTGGGCCTGTTTGGTATGGCGACACTGATTACCCAATGCGAAGCCCTGTTTTCGGTGATTAAAATTGGCGGAGGCGCCTATTTACTGTGGTTCGCCTGGAATAGCGTTCGTCACCAGGCGACACCGCAAATGCCTGCGCTGCAACAGCCCGTTTCCGCACCGTGGATGACGTTTTTTCGCCGGGGATTGTTAACCGATCTGTCAAATCCGCAAACCGTACTGTTTTTTATCAGTATCTTTTCCGTCACGCTGAGTGCCGACACGCCAACGTGGGCCAGAATGTTGGCCTGGGCCGGGATCGTATTTTCTTCGATTATCTGGCGCGTCTTTCTGAGCCAGGCATTTTCGTTGCCCGCCGTTCGCCGGGCATACGGCAGAATACAACGCATCGCCAGCCGGATTATTGGGGCGATTATTGGCCTGTTCGCCTTACGGTTAATTTATGAAGGGATGACGCACCGCTAAGGTTTATCCTGTTCAGGCAAAGAAGAAGCGGATGGGACGGAATGTCCGGCTTCTTCTTCGTCTGAACGGGCCACGGGATGTGAAACGACAGGTCAAAAGGTGAATAAAACAACCTGCGGTGCTCAACTAACAAACATCAGCGCATTAAACGCCCGTTTTAGCCATGTGTCAGTGCTACCAATCAGGCATTCGTTGCCGATTTCTGCTCTGATGTAACCTGCGCGTTTTCCAGCATCCGACGCACCGGAATAATCAGCACGATCAGCACCGCAGCACAAATCAACAGGGCAACAGAACAGCGGGCGAAGAGATCCGGCAGCATGTCGAGTTGGTCGGCTTTGACGTGTCCACCAATCAGACCCGCCGCCAGGTTACCCAGCGCGCTGGCGCAGAACCATAAGCCCATCATCTGGCCTCGCATTCTCTCTGGCGCTAACAGCGTCATGGTCGCCAGACCAATTGGACTCAGGCAAAGCTCACCCAGCGTCAGCATCAGAATACTGCCCACCAGCCAGAACGGAGATACACCTGCGCCACCATTGTTCAGTACGTTTTGCGCCGCCATCATCATCAGGCCAAAACCCGCAGCCGCACACAGAATACCGATAACAAACTTGGTAATACTGCCTGGACGCACGTTTCTGCGTGCCAGCGCTGGCCAGGCCCAACTGAAGACCGGAGCCAGTAAAATAATGAACAGCGCGTTAATCGACTGGAACCAGACGGCGGGAATTTCGAAATCGCCTATCATGCGGTTGGTATAGTCGTTAGCAAAAAGGTTGAACGACGTCGGTTTCTGTTCAAAGGCTGACCAGAAAAAGGCCGCAGACACCAGCAAAATAAAGCAAACCAACAGCCTGGCGCGCTCTTTGCGCGTCAGTCCGGCAAACACAAACAGGTAGATAAAGTAGAGCGCGACAGACGCAGCAATGACATAAACCAGCATACTGGCAACCGCAACCGGATTAATGACAATCACACCCTGCGCAATCAGCGTCACGATAATGGCGACCCCCACTGCCAGCGCCAACAGCCAGCCACCAACGCCGTTTTTCTTCACAACCGGACTGTTCCAGGTAGAATCCAGACCGACTTCGCTGTCATAGCGCTTCATGGCAGGCACGGCGAACACGCGGAAAATCACCAGCGCCACCAGCATCCCAATACCACCGATACCAAAACCCCAGTGCCAGCCGTGAGACTTGATCAACCAGCCTGAGATCAACGGGGCAATGAACGACCCTATGTTAATCCCCATGTAAAACAATGAGAATCCGCCATCGCGACGTGCATCACCTTTCTTATAGAGTGTGCCCACCATGACCGAAATACAGGTTTTAAACAGGCCGGAACCCAGCACGATAAACATCAGGCCGATGAAGAACAGATTGTCCCCCATCCATGCGGACAAGGCGATTGACAGATGACCGAGCGCTATCAGGATAGAACCGTACCACACAGCGCGTTGCTGCCCGAGCCAGTTATCCGCCAGCCAGCCGCCTGGCAGCGCCGCCAGATACATACTGCCCGCAAAAATACCGACAATCGCAGAGGCGTTTTCTCGCGCCAGCCCCATACCGCCATCATAGACCGTCGCCGCCATGAACAGGATCAGTAACGGACGAATACCGTAAAACGAAAAACGTTCCCACATCTCGGTGAAGAACAGTGAACCCAGCGGATAAGGATGGCCGAAGAACGTTCGGCTTTCATTTTTTTGAACAGAGGAATGCATAATTTCTCCCGAAATGGTGTGTCGTGGTGCTTATCGCCACTGAATTCCCCGTCAGCCATTTATATATCTGGCCGATCATTTACATTCAGCGAAATATTATTTAACCATATGATAACCGCAAGACAGTTTTGTCTGATGCTATCCCTGGGACTTTAAGATGAAAATTCGATAGATGTCTAGTTTTGTAGATTTTATGTTTGGTCGGGAAGGATAATGATTGACTTTGACGGCTGGCGGCAGGTTTCAAATTGTTGTTGCCGGATGGCGGCGATGCCTTATCCGGCCTACTAAATACGCTCACAAACAGGCCCGGTACGCGTATACAGTACCGGGCAAGCCACATCAGAACGACGCTTTAATTCCAATCATCGCCGCGGTATCGCTGTAACCAGCGTCACCCATCTGCTGAGCGACGTTCCCCCACAGGGCAACATTCTTCGTTAACTGACCTTCAACACCGGCTTTCACTTCACCGATATTACGCGTACCGTCCAGCGTCACGTTTTCACCGTTTAGCGAAGCGCCAAAGTCTTTGGTGTTGTGGATCCAGTTGGCTTCGATAAATGGCTGGAAAGTGCGGTCTTTGCCGTCATCCCGTTTGTTGTGCCCCTTGCCAAACAGACGCCCCCCCACCCGCGTCTGGACGTTGCCGTCGCCATTGCCTTCCACACGGGTACCGTTGACCTCTTTATGGTCATCTGCCTTCACACCCATCCAGGTGATCTGGACTTTCGGCTGGAGGTACAGCGCGTTACGGGTACTCAGATCCGCCAGTTTCCAGGTGTAACCGGATTCCACTGACGCGGTGACACCTTTGGAATCGTAATCTTCTGACTCCACGCCACGGCCGGAAACCGTGTTATCGAACCAGCTATATTGCGCCCAGGTGTCAACATATGCTCCTTCATGGGTGTCATTATCCTGCAACCAGGTACCATACAGACCGACACTGTAACCGCTGATACGGCTGTCCGCCCGGTTACCGTTACGCTGGTTTTCCGCGCGGGCTTTCTTGTTGGCGTAACCCGCCATCAGACCGAGATGATAACGATCGGTGCTATCAGAGGACCATTGCGCGATATCACCGCCCAGTTGCATCACATAGCGGTTGGCTTGCATTTGCAGTTGTCCGCTGTTGTCTTTCTGACGGGTATGGCCGCCGACGTTACGCAGCCAGAGGCTGGTCACCGCTTTTTCTCCGGTCAGCGCGTCCACATAGTGAGTTTCCCCCAGACGATCGTGCAGACGAGTGTTAAACATCGTGTTCGCCGCCTGGAGGTTCATGCCATACAGACCCGCTTCTGGACGCACAGCGTGCTCACGCGGCGTCGGCGCAGGTATCTGTGGGTCTGGCGGCGTGATGGGATCAATCGGGTTCGGGTCTGGCTGTGACGGCAGTGGATCCGGCGATAATGCGCTGCTCAAATACCAGTTCTTGTCATTTGTCCCTTCGCCGCGCTGCAGAGTGTAATCATATGCTCCAGCCACGATACGTCCGGCCTGTCTGAACTCACCATCAGAGTCGCCACCCACGGTAATCAGCTCAATACCCTCCGTGGTCAGGCCGCCAGCACCACCTGCGTTCAGCACTTTCACATTGGTGGTGCCGTAGGTATTCCCGGCAACGATAAGGCGATCGGTCGGCGAGGCGTCGTCACCCAGTTGAGTGTTCATCACAATGTTACCGCCAGTGCCACGGTAATCTCCGTCCACCGTCAGCGTTTTGAAGGTGGTGGCGTCACGCGTCATGCTACGGCTACCGGCACCCGGCGCGACATAATTCAGCGTGGAGCCGTTCAGGGTCAGATGGGTGAGATTTGAATCGGCTACCATATCCCAGCGGCTGTTGCTGCCGTTGAGCGCTAGATTGAGGGTACCGCTTGCGTTAGTCTGCGTATCGCCATAAATGTAAGAGTTGTCGCCGGTGGCGATATTAATGTTATGTATGCCGCCTGCGTACATTTTCCCCCATGCGACTAACCTATTGTTATTCGAGATATTTGTTGAGCCAGCCGTGCTGGTGCTGTAACCATAAATGGCGTAAACCGTCCCCGCAGCAGAATCATAAGACGCCTGGCTGCCTAATGTTACATTGCCGGTAAAGCGATCGTTCGAACCCCGCTGTTCCAGTAAATAGACGTTATTCCCGCCCTGAGACTGAATGTTGATGTTATTGATTATCGTATCCGTCGTCGCACCAGCAACGTTATCGCTGTAGTAACCGGTTAAGATCGCAGCATCGCCACCCGACACGCTCACCCTGGCGTCATTGATGCGGTACTTCGTCGACCCCAACGCGTCAAGATCGCGCAAACGAATACCATCAACGGTATTATTACCGGTCAAATCCACAGTGATTTTATCGATAGCGATGTCCGTCGTTCCACTCTGGCTAATGCTGTTAAAACCCACAACGGTTCCACCTGCCGCGGCATCGCCGCGACTTATGCCTTTGATTGCCAGGTCACTAAAGGTGACGTTATTGGTCATATATACCGGTATTTTGTTACCGCCATTCAACCGGTAAATCGTATCTGAGACTTCAACCCCTGATACATTACCGCTGATAATATCGAGATCAACCGCGGTTCTCCCGGCAAATGTTGCATCGTTGCCCATAATATCAATCCCTTCGAGAGAACCCGCCGATCCTTCGAACATATTGATATTTACGTTACCCGTGAAATTTGATTCTTTGCCGGCTAAATCCAGGGCGGCATGGTGACCACGTCTTGAATCAGGATCCGGATCGTTATAGGTAATATTCAGGTTTTCAACATTTAAGATGCTGTCCTGACTGGTTTCTATATTTCCGGTAATAAGAGTGGTGGTGCCTTTTAAATCTACCTGAGAATTCCCACTAATCAGAAACGCATTAACCAGATCCGCCGTATCGACATTACTATTTTGCGAGTTAATCGTCAGATTCTCGGCTTTTAGTACACTTGAGCCGTACAGATAAACTGCCGTGCCACGGTAATTGTCATTCACGGTATAGTCAAAATCGTAATTCAGGGTGAAGTTATTACCCAGATCAACTTTTCCCGCCGTTGCTTTAACAAAATAGCCAGGGTTAAACGCAAGGGAATCGTCAGGATAATCACCGCCACTGGTTATTGTGGTACTGTCCCCCATCGTGACCAGACCATCGTCAACACTGACGCTGATATACGAGACATCGCTGCCAGTCGGCAGACTGACAGTACGGTCGGATGATGACGTCGAGCTATTCACGATAACGCTCGCAGGCGCAGCGGAAGCGGCAAATGCGGCAGAGGAAATAATTGCGCTGATAAACAGTGCTATTTTTTTAGGTTTGAAAGCCATACTCATATACTACAATCCTTGTTGTGTCACATGTTCTTAATCAATAAACATAATTACATCCTGTCTCTTATACACATCTGACGCTGCCGACGAGCGATCTAGTGTAGATCTTGGTGG
>OKVW01000336.1_pt1 | contig 29457 bp, 22 predicted proteins | sample 1606991 | NCBI WGS metagenome assembly OKVW01 (sample SAMN03281021, study PRJEB24777) | human gut metagenome | isolation source: fecal sample PR177 from 1 month old male Malay infant, vaginal delivered... | reverse complement strand
ACCGGCATCAAAGTTATCGACCTGATGTGTCCGTTCGCGAAGGGCGGTAAAGTCGGTCTGTTCGGTGGTGCGGGTGTCGGTAAAACCGTAAACATGATGGAGCTGATCCGTAACATCGCGATCGAGCACTCCGGTTACTCCGTGTTTGCGGGCGTAGGTGAGCGTACTCGTGAGGGTAACGACTTCTACCACGAAATGACCGACTCCAACGTTATCGATAAAGTATCCCTGGTGTACGGCCAGATGAACGAGCCGCCGGGAAACCGTCTGCGCGTTGCGCTGACCGGCCTGACCATGGCTGAGAAATTCCGTGATGAAGGTCGTGACGTACTGCTGTTCGTCGATAACATCTATCGTTACACCCTGGCCGGTACGGAAGTATCCGCACTGCTGGGTCGTATGCCTTCAGCGGTAGGTTATCAGCCGACCCTGGCGGAAGAGATGGGCGTTCTGCAGGAACGTATCACCTCCACCAAAACCGGTTCTATCACCTCCGTACAGGCGGTATACGTACCGGCGGATGACTTAACTGACCCATCCCCAGCCACTACCTTTGCTCACTTAGATGCAACCGTAGTACTGAGCCGTCAGATCGCTTCCCTGGGTATCTACCCGGCTGTTGACCCGCTGGACTCCACCAGCCGTCAGCTGGATCCGCTGGTTGTTGGTCAGGAACACTACGACACCGCGCGTGGCGTGCAGTCCATCCTGCAGCGTTATCAGGAACTGAAAGACATCATCGCCATCCTCGGTATGGACGAACTGTCTGAAGAAGACAAACTGGTGGTAGCTCGCGCACGTAAGATCCAGCGCTTCCTGTCCCAGCCGTTCTTCGTGGCTGAAGTCTTTACCGGTTCTCCGGGCAAATACGTGGCGCTGAAAGACACCATCCGTGGCTTTAAAGGCATCATGGAAGGCGAATACGATCACCTGCCAGAGCAGGCGTTCTACATGGTCGGTTCCATCGACGAAGCCGTGGAAAAAGCCAAAAAACTTTAACGCCTTAATCGGAGGGTGATATGGCAATGACTTACCACCTGGACGTCGTCAGCGCAGAGCAACAAATGTTCTCTGGTCTGGTCGAAAAAATCCAGGTAACGGGTAGCGAAGGTGAACTGGGTATTTACCCGGGACACGCACCGCTGCTCACCGCCATTAAGCCTGGTATGATTCGCATCGTTAAACAGCACGGTCATGAAGAGTTTATCTATCTGTCCGGCGGCATTCTTGAAGTGCAGCCTGGCAGCGTGACCGTCCTGGCGGATACCGCAATTCGTGGTCAGGACCTCGACGAAGCGCGAGCGCTGGAAGCGAAACGCAAAGCGGAAGAGCACATTAAGAGCTCTCACGGCGATGTGGATTACGCTCAGGCGTCTGCGGAACTGGCCAAAGCGATCGCTAAACTGCGCGTTATCGAGTTGACCAAAAAAGCGATGTAACACCGGCTTGAAAACATAAAAACCAGTCTGACTTCAGGCTGGTTTTTTTTTGCCTGCTATTTTTGTACTGTTGCGTCATCTTTCTTTATGAATCAAAAAAATAGCAAAAACATTAACCTGCCGCGTTAATCACTCTCTGGAGTGACTTTTCAGAAGACAAAAGCCGCGCGAATGGACGAAAATGTCTCTATATTCCGTTGAGGAAAATCTGTGATTGCACGTTTTATCCTCTGCCCATTTCACGCTGAAAAAAATGTAGTATTTTCAATGTGAAACAGTATAAATTCGTTCTCAAATTACAGTCAGGACGCGTATGTTGAATAAAGCTATGAGCGTTGTGATCCTTGCCGCTGGCAAAGGCACGCGTATGTATTCGGATCTTCCTAAGGTATTGCACACCCTTGCCGGGAAAGCGATGGTTCAGCATGTGATTGATGCAGCTAATGAATTAGGCGCATCTCAGGTGCATCTGGTCTATGGTCACGGTGGCGATCTGCTTAAAAATACCCTGAAAGAGGACAACCTTAACTGGGTTTTACAGGCTGAGCAGTTGGGAACCGGTCATGCTATGCAGCAGGCAGCGCCTTTCTTTGGCGATGACGAAGACATTTTAATGCTCTACGGCGATGTACCGCTGATCTCCACTGAAACACTACGGCGCCTGCGTGATGCAAAGCCGCAGGGTGGGATTGGCTTGCTTACCGTCAAGCTGGACGACCCCAGCGGATATGGTCGTATTACGCGTCAAAACGGCAAAGTCACCGGTATCGTTGAGCACAAAGATGCCAGCGAAGAACAGCGTCAGATTCAGGAAATTAACACCGGGATCCTGATTGCCAACGGTGCGGACATGAAACGCTGGCTGTCAAAACTGACCAACAACAACGCGCAGGGTGAATACTACATCACCGACATTATTGCGATGGCGTACCAGGAAGGGCGTGAAATCGCGGCGGTTCACCCGGATCGTCTGAGTGAAGTGGAAGGCGTGAATAACCGCCTGCAACTTTCCCGTCTGGAGCGCGAATATCAGTCAGAACAGGCTGAAAAATTGCTGCTGGCGGGTGTAATGCTGCGCGATCCGGCACGGTTTGATCTGCGCGGTACGCTCGTTCACGGGCGCGATGTTGAAATTGATACTAACGTTATCATCGAAGGTCATGTCGCCCTGGGCGATCGCGTGAAGATTGGTGCCGGCTGCGTCATCAAAAACAGTGTGATCGGCGATGACTGTGAAATCAGTCCGTACAGCGTGGTGGAAGATGCGCACCTGGAAGCGGCTTGTACCATTGGACCGTTTGCCCGTTTGCGTCCGGGGGCTGAGTTAATGGAAGGCGCTCACGTTGGCAACTTCGTTGAAATGAAAAAAGCGCGCCTGGGGAAAGGCTCGAAAGCCGGTCATCTCAGCTACCTGGGCGATGCGGAAATTGGCAATAACGTGAATATTGGTGCAGGAACTATCACCTGTAACTATGACGGCGCGAATAAGTTTAAAACCATCATCGGTGATGATGTGTTTGTTGGATCCGATACGCAGCTGGTGGCACCTGTTACCGTGGGTAACGGGGTGACCATCGCCGCCGGAACAACCGTAACGCGCGATGTGGCCGAGAACGAGCTGGTGTTGAGCCGCGTTCCGCAGGTCAGCAAGCAGGGCTGGAAACGCCCGGTGAAGAAAAAGTAACAACAAGGCGGGTGGCGCTACGCTTACCCGCCCTACGATTGAGTAGGCCTGATAAGGCGTAGCCGTCATCAGGCAAACCCGGGTGAGGAGATAAATATATATCTCCCCCCACAAGCAGTACCCATAAAAATAACCCCACTCTCTACAAGGCTCGGGGCGCCCGAAAATACGGGCATTACCCAAAGTATTTCGCGCTGTAGCCAACGCCGCTACGGAGTGAAAGACGAAGGGGAAACAGGTCGAAAGACAACGACAGGCATAATGCCTTGATTCGGAAATAAAAAACTATGTGTGGAATTGTTGGCGCAATCGCGCAACGTGATGTAGCTGAAATCCTTCTCGAAGGTTTACGTCGTCTGGAATACCGTGGTTATGACTCTGCGGGACTGGCGGTGGTGGATGCGGAAGGTCATATGACCCGTCTGCGTCGTCTGGGCAAAGTACAAATGCTGTCTCAGGCGGCGGAAGAACATCCGCTGCACGGTGGCACAGGGATTGCTCATACCCGCTGGGCGACTCACGGCGAGCCTTCAGAAGCAAACGCGCATCCGCATGTTTCTGAACATATTGTGGTGGTACATAACGGTATCATCGAAAACCACGAACCGCTGCGCGAAGAGCTGAAAGCGCGCGGCTACACCTTCGTTTCTGAAACCGACACCGAAGTGATTGCTCACTTAGTGCACTGGGAACTGAAACAGGGGGGGACATTACGTGATGCAGTTCTGCGCGCTATCCCGCAATTACGCGGTGCGTACGGTACTGTCATTATGGACACCCGCCATCCGGATACGCTGCTGGCAGCGCGTTCAGGTAGCCCATTGGTTATCGGGCTTGGCATGGGTGAAAACTTTATCGCCTCCGATCAGTTGGCACTGCTGCCAGTGACTCGTCGCTTTATCTTCCTTGAAGAAGGGGATATTGCGGAAGTGACCCGTCGTTCCGTCGCGATTTTTGATAAAAATGGCGAAGACGTGAAGCGTCAGGATATCGAATCCAATCTGCAATATGACGCCGGTGATAAAGGTATTTATCGCCACTATATGCAAAAAGAGATCTACGAACAGCCAAACGCGATTAAAAACACCCTGACCGGGCGCATTAGTCACGGTGAAGTGGATTTAAGCGAGCTGGGACCGAAAGCCAACGAACTGCTGTCTCAGGTTGAGCATATCCAGATCATCGCTTGCGGGACGTCCTACAACTCCGGGATGGTTTCTCGCTACTGGTTTGAATCTCTGGCAGGCATTCCGTGCGATGTCGAAATCGCTTCTGAATTCCGCTACCGTAAATCTGCTGTGCGCCGCAACAGCCTGATGATTACCCTTTCTCAGTCCGGTGAAACGGCCGATACGCTGGCGGGCCTGCGTCTGTCAAAAGAGCTGGGCTATCTGGGTTCACTCGCCATTTGTAACGTTCCGGGTTCTTCCCTGGTGCGTGAATCGGATCTGGCGATGATGACCAATGCCGGGACGGAAATCGGTGTGGCTTCAACAAAAGCCTTCACCACTCAGTTGACCGTTCTGCTGATGCTGGTGGCGAAACTGGCGCGTCTGAAAGGTCTTGATGCGTCAATTGAGCATGACATTGTTCACGGTCTGCAGGCGCTGCCTAGCCGTATTGAGCAAATGCTTTCTCAGGACAAACGTATTGAAGCCCTGGCGGAAGATTTCTCTGACAAACATCACGCGCTGTTCCTGGGACGTGGCGACCAGTATCCGATCGCCCTGGAAGGCGCACTGAAGCTGAAAGAGATTTCCTACATTCATGCCGAAGCCTATGCGGCAGGTGAGCTGAAACACGGCCCGCTGGCGCTTATTGATGCTGATATGCCGGTGATTGTTGTGGCACCGAACAACGAACTGCTGGAAAAACTGAAGTCCAATATCGAAGAAGTGCGCGCCCGTGGCGGCCAGTTGTATGTCTTCGCCGATCAGGACGCTGGTTTTGTCAGCAGCGATAACATGCACATCATTGAGATGCCGCATGTGGAAGAGGTGATTGCGCCTATTTTCTACACCGTTCCGCTGCAACTGCTGGCCTATCACGTGGCGCTGATTAAAGGCACCGACGTGGATCAGCCGCGTAACCTGGCAAAATCGGTTACCGTCGAGTAACACATTTATGCCCTGCGAAAGCGGGGCATTTTTTTGCTCCCGCTCTGTTTTTAATCAATTATCCTGCCGTTTTATTGTGACAAATCGTCATCTTCAGCTACTTTTTTCAGTGTCATATAAAGAAAATTTTTCTGAAATACCGTTGTCATATGGCTATTTAACACACTGATTAAAAACAAAAATTTGTTTTGTTTTTCAGTGAGATTTGCATTGTCATAAAACTGTCATATTTCGTACATTTAACTGTCACCTGTTTGTCCTATTTTGCTCATCGTAGCCACTTAACAATGATTTACGAAAATCGTGCAGGAGACATTATGAAAGTTATGCGTACCACTGTCGCAACTGTTGTCGCCGCGACCTTATCGATGAGTGCTTTCTCTGCATTCGCAGCAGCAAGTCTGACAGGTGCAGGTGCAACTTTTCCTGCGCCAGTGTATGCCAAATGGGCGGATACTTATCAGAAAGAGACCGGTAGTAAAGTGAACTACCAGGGTATCGGCTCCTCCGGTGGCGTAAAACAAATTACCGCAAATACCGTTGATTTCGGTGCCTCTGATGCGCCGCTGTCTGACGAAAAACTGAATCAGGAAGGTCTGTTCCAGTTCCCGACCGTGATCGGCGGCGTGGTGCTGGCGGTGAACATTCCGGGTCTGAAGTCTGGCGAACTGGTGCTGGATGGGAAAACCCTGGGTGATATCTATCTGGGTAAAATCAAAAAGTGGGATGATGAAGCCATCACCAAACTGAATCCGGGTGTAAAACTGCCTTCTCAGAATATCGCCGTTGTGCGTCGTGCTGATGGTTCCGGTACTTCGTTCGTTTTCACCAGCTATCTGGCAAAAGTGAACGAAGAGTGGAAAACCAAAGTGGGCGCAGGCTCAACGGTTAACTGGCCGACCGGTCTGGGCGGTAAAGGTAACGACGGTATCGCCGCGTTCGTACAGCGTCTGCCGGGCTCAATCGGCTACGTTGAATACGCCTATGCTAAGCAGAATAACCTGGCTTACACCAAACTGGTCTCTGCGGATGGCAAGCCGGTAAGTCCGACGGAAGAGAACTTCGCTAACGCGGCAAAAGGCGCTGACTGGAGTAAATCTTTCGCCCAGGATCTGACGAACCAGAAAGGAGATGATGCGTGGCCGATTACGTCCACGACCTTCATCCTGGTTCACAAAGAGCAGAAGAAACCTGAGCAGGGTGCTGAAGTGCTGAAATTCTTCGACTGGGCTTACAAAAATGGCGGCAAACAGGCTAACGACCTGGATTACGCCAGCCTGCCGGACAGTGTGGTTGAGCAGATTCGTGCCGCATGGAAGACCAATGTGAAGGATAGCAGCGGTAAAGCCCTTTACTAATAGAATATCTTTGACGAATTGGCGGATGGCGCTACGCTTATCCGCCCTACAGTTCCGAATGTAGGCCCGCTTTATAGGCCGGATAAGCGTAGCGCCATCCGGTTGGGGCAATTTCGTAAACGCGTTTAATGGAAAGAGTGATTTATGGCTGCAACCAAGCCTGCTTTTAACCCACCGGGTAAAAAGGGTGACATGATATTCAGCGCGCTGGTCAAACTGGCTGCGCTGATTGTGCTATTGATGTTAGGTGGCATTATTGTCTCTCTGATCATCTCCTCCTGGCCCAGCATTGAGAAATTCGGTTTCTCCTTCCTGTGGACCAAGGAGTGGGACGCGCCAAACGATATTTACGGCGCGCTGGTGCCTATTTATGGCACGCTGGTCACCTCCTTTATCGCCCTGCTGATTGCCGTTCCGGTGAGCTTTGGTATTGCCCTGTTTCTGACTGAACTTGCACCTGGCTGGCTACGTCGCCCGTTGGGTATCGCTATTGAACTACTGGCAGCCATTCCGAGTATCGTGTACGGCATGTGGGGGTTGTTCATCTTTGCTCCGCTGTTCGCCACCTGGTTCCAGGAACCGGTCGGGAATATTCTTTCCAACATTCCGTTTGTTGGCGCCCTGTTCTCTGGTCCGGCGTTTGGTATCGGTATTCTGGCGGCAGGCGTGATCCTCGCCATCATGATCATTCCGTACATTGCGGCGGTGATGCGTGATGTGTTCGAACAAACGCCAGTGATGATGAAAGAGTCCGCCTACGGTATCGGCTGTACTACCTGGGAGGTTATCTGGCGCATCGTGCTGCCGTTCACCAAAAATGGCGTGATTGGCGGCATCATGCTGGGCTTAGGTCGCGCGCTGGGTGAAACGATGGCGGTTACGTTCATTATCGGTAACACCTACCAGCTCGACAGCGTCTCGCTGTATATGCCAGGCAACAGCATTACTTCTGCGCTGGCGAATGAATTCGCGGAAGCCGAATCCGGTCTGCACGTTGCCGCGTTGATGGAGCTGGGCCTGATTCTGTTTGTGATTACCTTCATTGTGCTGGCTGCATCTAAGTTGATGATTATGCGCCTTGCGAAGAACGAGGGGGCGCGCTAATGGCAACGCTTGACATGCAAACTACCGCAGAACTGGCTGAATCCCGCCGTAAAATGCAGGCTAAGCGCCGGATGAAAAACCGCATCGCGTTGACGCTCTCTATGGCGACAATGGCGTTTGGTTTGTTCTGGCTTATCTGGATCCTGATGTCGACGATAACCCGCGGTATTGATGGGATGTCGTTGGCGCTGTTCACTGAAATGACGCCTCCGCCCAACACGGCGGGCGGCGGGCTGGCGAATGCCCTGGCGGGCAGCGGCCTGTTAATCCTCTGGGCGACCGTGTTTGGTACGCCGCTGGGAATTATGGCGGGGATCTATCTGGCAGAATATGGCCGTAAATCCTGGCTCGCGGAAGTGATTCGTTTCATCAACGACATTCTGCTCTCCGCACCGTCTATCGTGGTCGGTCTGTTCGTCTACACCATCGTGGTCGCGCAGATGGAGCACTTCTCCGGTTGGGCGGGCGTGATTGCGCTGGCGCTGTTGCAGGTGCCTATCGTGATTCGAACCACTGAAAACATGTTGAAGCTGGTGCCGGACAGTCTGCGTGAAGCAGCCTATGCGCTGGGAACGCCGAAGTGGAAGATGATCTCCGCGATTACGCTGAAAGCGTCTGTCTCCGGGATCATGACCGGTATCCTGCTGGCGATTGCGCGTATCGCAGGTGAAACCGCCCCGCTGCTGTTTACCGCGCTCTCCAACCAGTTCTGGAGTACCGACATGATGCAGCCGATTGCTAACCTGCCGGTCACCATCTTTAAATTTGCGATGAGTCCGTTTGCGGAATGGCAGCAACTGGCCTGGGCCGGGGTACTGATTATCACGCTGTGTGTTCTGCTGCTGAACATTCTGGCGCGCGTTATTTTCGCTAAGCGTAAACACGGTTAAGACGACTTGCCGGATGGCGGCGTAATCGCCTTATCCGGCCTACGGTTGTACCTTTTGTAGGCCTGAAAGCTGCGCGCCATCAGGCAAAATTTACGGCGTGGCGGATGCGACGCCGAATGAGGAAAAGAGTGAAATGAGTATGGTTGATACTGCCCCGGGTAAAATTCAGGTTCGTGATTTGAACTTCTACTACGGCAAATTCCATGCCCTGAAGAATATCAATCTGGATATCGCAAAGAACCAGGTGACAGCGTTTATCGGGCCTTCTGGCTGCGGTAAATCGACGTTGCTGCGTACGTTCAACAAGATGTTTGAACTGTATCCGGAACAGCGTGCGGAAGGGGAAATCCTGCTGGATGGCGACAACATCCTCACCAACACCCAGGATATCGCACTGCTGCGCGCCAAAGTGGGCATGGTATTCCAGAAGCCTACGCCGTTCCCAATGTCCATTTACGACAACATCGCTTTTGGTGTGCGTCTGTTTGAGAAGCTATCCCGTACGGATATGGACGAGCGCGTGCAATGGGCGTTGACCAAGGCCGCATTATGGAATGAAACCAAGGATAAACTGCACCAGAGTGGGTATTCTCTCTCCGGTGGCCAGCAGCAGCGTCTGTGTATTGCGCGGGGGATCGCCATTCGCCCGGAAGTGTTGCTGTTGGATGAGCCATGTTCAGCGCTGGATCCCATCTCAACGGGGCGTATTGAAGAGCTGATCACTGAGCTTAAACAGGATTACACCGTGGTGATCGTGACCCACAACATGCAACAGGCTGCGCGTTGTTCTGACCATACGGCGTTTATGTATCTGGGCGAGTTGATTGAGTTCAGTAACACGGACGATCTGTTCACCAAGCCCGCGAAAAAACAAACTGAAGATTATATTACTGGTCGCTACGGTTGATATGCCCGGGCATCTGGAGAAAAGATGGACAACTTAAACCTTAATAAACACATTTCCGGTCAGTTCAATGCCGAACTGGAAAGCATCCGCACCCAGGTTATGACGATGGGCGGTATGGTTGAGCAGCAGCTTTCTGACGCCATCACCGCGATGCACAATCAGGACAGCGAACTGGCGAAGCGCGTTATTGATGGCGATAAGCACGTCAACATGATGGAAGTGGCGATCGATGAAGCCTGTGTTCGCATCATCGCGAAGCGCCAGCCGACGGCGAGTGACCTGCGCCTGGTGATGGCGATTATCAAAACCATCGCCGAACTGGAACGTATTGGTGACGTGGCGGATAAAATCTGTCGTACTGCGCTGGAGAAATTTTCCCAGCAGCACCAGCCGCTGTTAGTAAGCCTGGAATCGCTCGGACGTCATACCGTACAGATGCTGCATGACGTGCTGGATGCGTTTGCGCGGATGGATCTGGACGAAGCGGTGCGTATCTACCGTGAAGACAAGAAAGTTGACCAGGAATACGAAGGTATTGTGCGTCAACTGATGACTTACATGATGGAAGATTCTCGCACCATTCCGAGCGTATTGACCGCGCTGTTCTGTGCTCGCTCAATCGAGCGTATCGGTGACCGCTGCCAGAATATTTGCGAATACATCTTCTACTTTGTGAAGGGCCAGGATTTCCGTCACGTGGGCGGCGATGAGCTGGATAAGCTACTGGCGGGTAAAGATCCGAAAGAGTGATTTTTTGACGGGTGGCGCCTCGCTTACCCGCCCTACAAAACCATGGAGCTTATAGGCCGGATAAGCGCGAGCGCCATCCGGCTTTTTTATCAACGCGTAATATTCCACCCACGCGCTTTCCACAGTTCCGGTAATTGCGCCAGATCGGTAAAGGTGGTCACCCTGGGGTGATCGATAGGTTTGTTATGCGGATCGGCGCAGAAATAGAACACCTCCATGCCTGCATCAATACCAGACTGCGCGCCCGCAGAAGAGTCATCTACCAGAATGCAATTCTCTACGTTAACGTTCATCGCTTTTGCCGCATGGAACATTAGCGCCGGATCGGGCTTCCAGCGCTGGATGTCATAGCCGCTGTACAGTTTTTCCGGAAAATGGTGCAGCATGCCGAGTTTACCCAGTGAGTGCTGCATTTTGCTGACCGGACCGTTAGAGACTACGCACATCGGCACTGTCATGCTGTCCAGTAGCGCATTTGCCCCAGGAATCACCTCCAGTTCTGAATCGAACAGGCGTGCGACCTCGGCGCGGTAGACGGGTTCTAAATCAGCTTTCGCCAGGGTAGCCCCATGCTCCTTATTAATGATATCAATGATTTCGTACAGTTTTACGCCCTTGAAGCGTTTAAAAATATCGTCGAGATCGAGCGTGATACCGAATTCCTGGAACATTGCGACGTAGGCGCGGGAACAGATCACTTCACTGTCTACCAGCGTACCGTCACAGTCAAAAAATACCGCTTCAATTCCGGACATGCCTTTCCCTTTTCACTAGTTTAACGTTTACGTAGTGCCTGATCGTGAAACGCAATCGTTGCCGTATAAGCAAATTCAATGAAAAAAACATCTCACAATCGCCCCCTATTGTCGCATTTTGGTATAGGATAGCGACGAATTTTCCCTCCTTGTTCGGAAATTGATAATGAGTCAACAACACACAACCCAGACGTCAGGTCAGGGGATGCTGGAACGCGTGTTTAAACTGCGCGAACATGGCACAACGGTACGGACCGAAGTGATCGCCGGTTTAACCACCTTCCTGACGATGGTGTACATCGTTTTTGTTAACCCGCAAATTTTGGGCGTTGCCGGCATGGACACCAGCGCTGTCTTCGTTACCACTTGTCTGATTGCCGCATTCGGCAGCATTCTGATGGGGCTGTTCGCTAACCTGCCGGTAGCGCTGGCTCCTGCTATGGGGCTGAATGCGTTCTTTGCGTTTGTTGTGGTCGGCGCAATGGGCTTACCGTGGCAGGTTGGTATGGGCGCGATTTTCTGGGGAGCCGTTGGATTACTGCTGCTGACCATCTTCCGCGTGCGTTACTGGATGATTGCCAATATCCCTGTCAGTCTGCGCGTTGGTATCACCAGTGGTATCGGCCTGTTCATCGGCATGATGGGATTGAAAAACGCGGGTGTGATCGTCGCGAACCCGGAAACACTGGTCAGCATCGGTAACCTGACCTCCCATAGCGTGCTGCTGGGTGTACTCGGTTTCTTTATTATCGCGATTCTGGCGTCACGTAACATTCACGCCGCCGTACTGGTATCGATTATTGCCACCACGCTTTTAGGCTGGATGATGGGGGATGTTCACTATAACGGCATCGTCTCTGCGCCGCCGAGCGTCTCTTCGGTTATTGGTCATGTCGATCTGGCGGGGTCGTTCAACCTCGGTCTGGCAGGCGTGATTTTTTCCTTCATGCTGGTTAACCTGTTTGACTCTTCTGGCACCTTGATTGGTGTGACGGATAAAGCGGGTCTGGCAGACGAAAAAGGCAAATTCCCGCGCATGAAGCAGGCGCTGTTTGTCGATAGCGTCTCCTCGGTCAGCGGCGCGTTTATCGGCACCTCTTCCGTGACCGCCTATATCGAGTCCTCTTCCGGTGTTTCTGTCGGTGGACGTACCGGCCTGACCGCTGTGGTTGTGGGTCTGCTGTTCCTGCTGGTAATCTTCCTGTCTCCGCTGGCGGGAATGGTGCCTGGCTATGCGGCCGCAGGCGCGCTGATTTATGTCGGCGTGTTAATGACGTCCAGTCTGGCGCGCGTGAAATGGGAAGACCTGACCGAATCCGTACCGGCGTTTATCACCGCCGTGATGATGCCGTTCAGTTTCTCCATTACGGAAGGGATCGCGCTGGGCTTTATCTCTTACTGCGTGATGAAAATCGGCACGGGTCGTCTGCGTGATCTTAGCCCCTGCGTTGTTGTTGTGGCGCTGCTGTTCGTGCTGAAGATTGTGTTTATCGACGCACACTAATATAGGGCATGCTTCAGTTTTATATTATAAGACTGAAGCATATCTCTTCTGATGGTCTTGTTATTCTCCTTTATTCATCCTCAAACCTGCAAACTGTCACTCTTAAAAAACAGAGTAATGTATTAGCGCTTCTTTATTCTGCTGTGCCTGACGCGAGTGATGGTTTAATCAGGTGAATCACCTGTTAATATATTGAAATGTTTTTATTTTGATTTTTTTGAAATATCAAAAATAGACTGATTAAATGCAGGGTCTATTTCACCTTTCGCACAGACTTTTTTCGCTACTGTTTCTTTTCTCTATAAAAAGGAGTTTAGAAATGAAGAAGACTGTCATTGCGACACTCTGTGTCTCGTTGTTTTTCCCTCTGTTCGCTTACTCAGCCACCAGCGTAACGCTGGATGGTCACTCGTTGACACTGGATGATGCCTGGGCCATTGCTCATGAAGAAAAACAAGTCGACATCGCTTCAATAGCAATGGATCGCGTCGATAAAGCTAACAAACTGTTAATGATTGCAGCCGGAAAAGGGGTGCCGGTGTACGGACTTACGGTAGGAGTCGGTCTTAACAAAGATAAATCATTGTTCGATGCGCATGGAAAATTGACTCCGGAAGTTATTCAGGCCTCACGCGAGTTTAATATCAATGCGCTGCATGCACATGCTGCGGGTATGGGTCCTTACATGCCGGATGAACTCGTACGTCTGGCGATGGTTATTCGCCTCAATACAATGTTGACGGGAAACACCGGCGCTCAACCGCAAGTAGCCAAAATGTATCAGCAATTCCTGAATAAGCATATTACCCCCCTCGTGCCTTCTCGTGGCTCTGTGGGTGAAGCGGATATAACGCTTGCCTCCCATATTGGCGACGCGATGATCGGCGAATGGCGTGTCCGCGTGAAAGGTGTTGAGATGGATTCGGCAAAGGCACTGAACCAGGCGGGCATTGAGAAGCTGGAACCACTTGGCAAAGATGCACTTTCGATTCTTTCTTCTAATGCGATATCAACCGCATATTCTGCTCAGGCCTTACTGGAAACACGACAGATTATTAACGTTACCCCTGTATTGTTCGGTTTGTCGCTGGAAGCTCTGGACGGCAATGTTGCTCCATTCCTGTATCAAAGTTTAAGTGTGCGCCCTTTCCCTGGAATTCAGGATACCGCAGGAAGTATTCGTACAGCGCTGGCAGGTTCTTATCTCTGGCAACATCATGATGGACGTCCTTTACAGGATCCGCTCTCTTTCCGTACGACGGTATTTGTTCTCAATGAGGCGCGTCGTGAATGGAATGAAGCACATCAAATGCTGAACATTCAGATGAACAGCTCTGACGATAACCCAGCGGTGATAGTGAATGCTGATCGTTCGTTGGCGGAAAATAGCCAGGTTGAGCAATATTTTGTTAGCGCAAAAGAGGCGAATGGTGAAACCATCAGCGGCGCAATTTTCCCAACGTCTAACTTTGAACCCTTACCTTTAGCACTGGCGATTCAGAACCTGTCTTTAGCAATGGGGCATTTGGCGCATAACAGCGTTCAACGTACTTTGCATTTATCTGATGACCATTTCACCGGACTGAGCCGATTCCTGGCCTCTGACACTAATCAAAAAGGGCATGCTTTCGGCGCGATCCAGAAACCGCAGGTTGCTTTACTGGCTGATATTCGCGATCTGGTTAACCCGGTATCCCTTGATGGCCAGCCGATGGCGGGAACGATTGAAGATACCTATACCAATAATCTGCGCGCATCCAAACGCTTGAGTCAGATTGCTGATGATATGCGTAGCATTTATGGTCTGGAACTGTTCCACGCCAGTCAGGCTATCGATCTGCGTAAGCAAAAGAATCCTGACCTGAAGCTGGGGGAAATGACCAGCCAACTCTTTACCGCTTATCGTAAAAAAGTGCCGTTTGTTTCACAGGATCGGATTTTCACCGACAACATTGCAGACTCATCAGCGTTAATTGCATCGTTTTCCGCCGGGAGTTTGGTCACTACGCAAGCAGGGAGCAAATGACGACAATGAAAAAAACCGTTAATGCGTCGCGGCGATCCTTTTTAACGAAAAGCACTATCCTGGCGACAGGCGGCGTGCTTACGGCGTTGGCGGGGAAAGCGCAGGCACAGGATAGCTGCTCTTCAGCTTCGGCGGTGCGTTACCATAAAGTCTATGATGTGATTGTCGTCGGGAGCGGCTTTGCCGGACTAGCCGCCGCACTGGAAGCCGCTCAGATGGGCCGTAGTGTACTGGTGATTGATAAAATGCCTGTTTTTGGCGGCAATTCTGCGATCAATGGTGGCGCTGTTGCCGTTGCGGGGTCCCCATTACAGGAAAAAGAGGGGATTGTTGATTCCCCTGAACTGATGTTTAAGGACATGCTTAAAGCCGGGCGTGGGCTTAATGATAAAGAACAGTTGAAGATATTGGTCAGTAATACCATGGCGGCCTATGAGTTTACGCTCAGGCACGGAGTTAAATATAAACCCTTCGTGCAGCATTTTGGCGGTCACTCTGTTCCTCGTACTCTACAAACGGTTGAGAGTTCAGGGGCGGGGATTACCAGACCGTTGAAAGAGTCTGCGGTTAAAATGGGGGTTGTTTTCCGCTCTCGTTGCAAACTGGAATCTTTCCAACAAAACGCTCAGGGACGAGTGATTGGTCTGACGGTTCGCGATGGTTATCGTTTCCCTGACGAACAGAGCGGTCAGATAAGGAATTACGGTGCACGATACGGCGTGGTGATGTGTTCAGGCGGTTTTTCCAATGATTTACGTTTTCGTAAATTGCAAAACCCTATGCTTGATGAACGTGTCGATTCCACAAATCACCCCGGCGCCACATCGGAATGCCTGGTCCAAATGCTGCGTATTGGCGCAACACCAGTGCAGCTTGACCTTATTCAGTTAGGCCCATGGTCTTCGCCTGATGAGCGCGGATTTGGCTACGTATCACAATTCAATACCATCTCCGGATTTCCTAATGGAATCATGGTTAATCCGCGTTCAGGCCGTCGTTTTACCAACGAACTTGCCGACCGTAAAGAGCGTGAAGAGGGGATTCTGGCGCAGGTTGATGAAAAGGGGAATCCTCTATATCCCATCTGTTTCACCACACTTGAAGGTGCAAAATTAGCCCAAAGTCTTGGGCATGCTCTGCACTATGGCGTGGCCTGGCAATTTGACTCACTGAATCAGTTGGCGGCGCATTTTGGTATACCTTACAACCCGCTGCAAGAAGAAGTGGATGCTTATAATGCAGCCGTTGCCCGCAAAGGGGGCGATCGCATGAAGAAAGATGTGAGTCGCGCGGTGCTGCTTGATAAAGGGCCATTTGTCGCTGTACGCGTGTGGCCAAAAGTGCATTACGTGATGGGCGGTGTGCAGATAAACATGCGGACAGAAGTCCTTAGCGCTGCTGATAGTAAACCTATTCCGGGTTTGTATGCTGCCGGAGAGGCTACGGCAGGTTCGCACGGCGGAAGTCGTCTTGGCAGTTGCGCCGTTGCGGATTGTTTGGTTTTTGGCCGGATAGCGGGTGCCAGCGTTGCCTCCGCAAGTTCAGTGGGTGACATATTTGATGTTGAGGGAGTGTAACATGGCAAAATTTTGGATGGCCCTGTTGCTGCTTTTGGGGAGCGGTTTTTTCCAGGTGATGGCTGCTGCGGATGATGAAGCCTCGTTTCACCAGCAACTGAATACAATGACCGTTAAACCTTATCATCATTCGCTGGAAGCAACGGGACGCGATACTTCATGTCAGTTATGTCATGGCGCCAGCACACCGGTTAAGGCTCCCAATGATAAATCTTGCCTGAGTTGTCACGGTTCACGCGATCAGATTGCCGAATTAACGCGACCTGATCCACATGACAAGAATGCAGAGCCTAATCCGCATGATTCAATGCATTACGGCAAAGATGTCCCTTGTACCGCTTGCCACAATGAACACAAACCCTCGGTAATTTATTGTAATAATTGTCATCTTTTTAAATATCCGGATATGAAGCCATGAGGAATATCATGAGCGGATTTTTAATCAGAGTGTTCTTTTTTCTGTTGCTGGGATTAATACCTCCGTCGGTTTATTCTGCACCGATTCCGACAACGCAACTCAATAAACCTTGTCTGGCATGTCATGCTGACAAAGATATTGAGAGCATCTCAATGGACAAAGTACAAACGAATTTATTCGTTTCTCCGGATAAGTATCACGATAGCGTACATGGTGAGGTACCGTGTATTGCTTGCCACAAGAGTAAGCCCGGGAGTGAGGGATTCTCTGTTACTCCGCATATTCTGGCGGCTGATGGCGATAAAAGCTGTGAAAGTTGTCATGGCGTGGTAATGAGCGATATGGTGCACGCCTTAGAGCAGAGTGTACATGGTCAAAAGATAGAAAAAGGACGCTTCTCTTGTGCCTCATGCCACAACGCGCACATCATGACCGCTGGAGCACTGAATCATCCCGATAAGCAGCGTATTCACGATGACAATTTGATGTGTACGAATTGCCATTCGCGGGCAGGTGTCTTTACGCAGTTGTCAGGGGGAAAAACGTCTACATCTCAGGACATGGCGCATTCCGCGCTGCCTTATGCTCCTGAGCATCTTAAAAGTTTGCGCTGTATTGATTGTCATGTTGATGCTACGGATGCTTCTTTGCATCGCATTTTGCCAGCCTCGCAAGCCATCAGTTGTGAACAGTGTCATGGGGATAAATCGCTGCTGGCGACCCGGCAAAAAACGTTCGCACCAGATGAAAACGCTTTAGCCGGAAGTTTGTTGGGTAAAGGACTCTTTGATGAGCGTGTACTCAGGGAAAAACTGGCAACGGTAACGAATGCTCCGCCCGTTATTCGCCAGGTTGATGGCATTTTATTTACCAATACCTACATGATTGGTAATAACGGAAGCGGACAAGCCGATCGTTATATCGTCTGGGCGTTAGGTGGCTTTGTTGCCTTGCTTTTCTGCCATGGACTGGGGCGGATTATCCTGTCTCGCCGGATCACGGACATGCCATTGGAGAAAAGCTATCTCTATACGCTCCCTGTGCGCTGTTGGCATTGGTTGAATGCGCTCTGTTTCGCCGTGCTGCTTGTTAGTGGTTTTGCACTACACCGGGTAAGTGCGAGATTCTCTCTTTGGGTCGATTTGCATAATCTTGCAGGTATATCGTTATGTGTTATTTGGCTGGGTTTTATCCTGGTTGCATTATGCGGCAACGGGCATCATTATCGGGTGCGCTGGCAGGGTATTGTCGGGCGACTTATTCGTCAAACTCGCTACTATCTGTATGGAATTTTCCGGAATGAACCTCACCCGGAGCATGCATCACCCATGGCTAAATTCAATATTCTCCAGCAACTGGGCTATATCTGTGTGATGTTCTTATTATTGCCGTTAGTGATAGTGACTGGATTATTGATGATGTATCCTGGCTTTACGCCTGAAACACTCTTTACGTTGCCGGGCAAGCAGGTTGTGGCGTGGCTCCACTATGGTCTGGCTGTGATCATGGCGGCATTCATTATTGTGCATCTTTATTTATGCAGTACAGGCGACACACCGGGTGCTCTGATTAAAGGAATGCTTGACGGTTTCCACCGTTCCAGAAATCAGAAATAAAAAATATCTCCCCTTTTTCTGAACAGAGAAAGGGGAGATTATTTTTTCCTCACAACAATACCTAACTTTTTTATTTTGCTATATAGCGTATTACTATTAATGCCAAGCAACTCTGCTGCTCCACCTTTTCCAGAAATTTTACCCTGAGTTTGTTTTAACGCCATTTGTATATGTTGACGCATCGCATGATCAAGAGGCGCTATTGATAAAGAGCTCATCTCTCCAGGTAAAATAATATTTAATTCGTTGTTAGTACAGCGAAAGTAAGCATTTTCCAGCAAACCAAATAATTCCGCAATATTACCGGGCCAATGATACTTCAATAGTAAGCGAAGAGAGTCATCACCCAGTACAGGTATAGATGTATGCTTATGCTGACTTGATAATTTTCTCAGGTAATATGTTAACAGTAGCGGAATATCATCACGACGATATCTCAGCGGAGGTAATGTAATGACCTGACAAAGGTTGTTAGCATATCTTTGGTTTGTCAGATATTGATTAAATTCATCGTGGTTGATGGCATTTTGCTGCAACGAAAAAGACTGTGTTTGTATAGCAATAACCTGTAGCTGACAATATTCACGATAGTTTGCATGAAGTCCCAACAAAAAGCTTTGCCAGCGCTCAGGTAAACTATTAATTTCCGTTATCAGTAAAGACCCATGATGTAATATCAAAAACAAAGCGATGTTTGGTAATTTATTGAAATCAAGGGTTATTGTGCGATCGGGTATTCCATTTCTCATAATAACCAACTCACCTTCAGCGGTAATTAGCCCCGTATAACCACTGCGATTTAAACACCGTTGTTGTAGTTCTGAAGCAAACGTATGTTTACCGACACCCGCTTCACCCAGTAACAGGGTTGGCAATTCACTATTTGCCAGTTTATTCAAGGACTGATACAGCTGTAAAAGACAAGGGTTGGTCTGACTGATGGCAAATTTCTCGTTCTCTTCTATTACGGGGAGTTCTGGAATATCAGAGGTGGAATGATTCAATAAAAGATTGTGCCTGGAAAGAGCAATAAAAGCCAGTAAGGAGAGTTCCCCTCGTACAGACTCGAATAATTCAGCATGTTGAGGCGTAAAAGCATTAGCATGATGACTAAATATACCCATTGCTCCCAGCCGGATACCATCCAGATGCATCCTCATCAGGATAAGGGATTTAATGTTACGGAAGCAGGTATTGACGACATATTCAGTCAGAGGGCACTGACTCAATGTCTCGATAAGTTGAGTGGAAAAATTATTCGTGTGGTTAAATTGTCTGGCTATATTTTCAGGGATGGGTATCACATCCCGTTTCAATCGTGCTGTTTTATGTGTCGCCAGGGCTAAAAACTGGATACAGCGAATATCACTACGATAGTAGTTGAAGAAAATACCGTCACAAACGATTGACTCAGGTATTGCCTGTAGACAGGCGTACATGGCTTTCTCCAGCTGTGTGCTACTACATAATGCACTCCTCAAATGTGAAAATGTCCTGTCCATGGCATATCCATTGTTCCCGGTTGGCAATATGTTGAAAAGTCGAAAAAACGAAGTAAATATAATTGTTAATAATAATTAGGCAACAGCAATACTTTGTATAACTATGCCACAGCGGGCTGAGAGAAAAAACAGAAAAAATCGATTTTTTAGACAGGTTTACATTAATGGGAATTTAAAATAATCCAGAAAATCAGGTGCTTTCTGGATTATTTTAGAATACGGCACATTCTATTATCAGGCTTTTACGCGCTGAATGTAATCACCAAACGCTGTGAGCTGGCCGGTCAGATGGTCGAGCGTGCTCTGATCAATCACTTCCCCGGTTTGTGGGTCCACTTTATTCTGGATCACCCCACCCATAAATTCCGGTTTGTTCATCACCATCGCATCAAGGAAGACCAGGATCTGGCGCAGATGATACTGGCAGCGTGCGCCGCCAATGGCGCCCATTGAACTGGTCTGGATCAGTACCGGTTTTCCGGCCAGCGGTTGGTCAGGCAGACGGGAAAGCCAGTCGATGGCATTTTTCAGGCCGCCCGGTACCGAGTAGTTGTATTCCGGGGTGACGATCACCACGCCATCGGCTTTACGGATTTGTTCAGCCAGCGCTTCTACACTTGCCGGAAACCCCTCTTCCTGCTGCATGTCAGCATCATAAAGCGGAATATTACCGATAGACGGTAACGCATTCACTTCCATACCTGCAGGCGCAATTTTCGGCAGCGTACGGGCAACCATACCGTTAAACGAGCCTTTGCGCAGGCTTCCCAGTAACGTAACAACCTTCAACGTTTCAGACATGGTGACTCCATCAGTTATGGGCGTAAGACGTCGCCGCAGATAATTGCGCGAATCGCATCAGACGACCCGTTGGCGCATTAGCGCGGGTCTGGATATCAGGCAGGCTTTTCCAGCCCTGCTTACTATCAAACTCCCAAACCTGAAGTTTATCAATGTCTGGCGTAACCGCAATCGACCACACCAGCAGTTCCTCTGCGTCACAAATGGCCTCAATCTGGGCTACATGCGCACATTTCAGCCGCCCTGCGCCGGGTAATAACTGAAGTTCGCGCGGATCGTCATTGCGAACATCACCGATCAGTTTCAGCACACTCTGACGTAAGGTAATCATCTGTGCGCGCGCTTCATCCGGATCGTTTTGATTACTAATCCACAGGTTTTCATTACTGGAAAAGGTAGAGACGTCCGTGGAATGGGGGCTGATAAATCCACGGGTGGCGCGCTGGAGTTCCATATCCAGTCCGCATTCCCCTTCCGTTGTCAGCGCGACACCCACCATATTACCTGCGTAGGCGATGGAAAAGCTGGGCAGATTTTTATCGTGGAAAGCTGGTTTTCCCTTCGCCTGGTAAATGATTTCTGGTAATTCAAGAGTGCCATAGAGCATAAACATCAGCTCGGCGAGAAGCCCTCTGGAGGCCAGAAAACGTGTCTGGCGATGCGCTGGCAGTTTCCGGGCTTCGAGGTGGCATAATGATGACAGACGCACTGAGACCAGGCGCCCCTCCGTAAGAATCCCTCTGGCAAAATGAGTCGCCATTTTTCGCTCCCTGATTAATGGTCGGTGAGAGTGACGAGAGTATCATTTACGGAAATTATGGACAGAGTAAATCGCCAAAAAGTACGACTGAATCAACCTCACTTGCACGTATTTACATTTCCTGGAACGTATTGGATGTTTTTGCTTCATACCCGGTCATTTGGGAGGAGAGTGATTTGTTGAAGAGACATGCCGCTTCATTCTGCGACATGTCCTTCTTATAACTTCGATAATTAACCAAATTTTGGTAACAGATTGAATACATTACCAAACCAGCAAATAATGACCGCAATCCCGAACAAAATCACCACGGAGGGGATCAGCATACCGCCCCAGACGGTAAACATCTTATCAGGGAATTTCTTCCGCGCTTTTATAGCCAGGACGGCGGGAATAATGACGGCCCATATGGTTGCGCATAACCCTGCGCCGCCGATGCCATAGATGAAACCATTAGGGAAGATTAAGTATAAAATTGCAGGCGGCAGGAAAGTTAATAAAACAGTTTTAAAGCGACCTGTGGAGGAGTTATCGAATTTAAACAGATCGGCCAGATAATCAAACAGTCCCAGGGTCACACCAAAAAAGGAACTGGCCACGGCGAGATTCGAAAAAACCAGTAAGCAAAATTCAATAATTCCGTGTTGTTTGGTACCGAGGAATGATTTCACTAATGAATCGACGTTTCCGCCTGAGGCTATGATATCACTGAAGCTTTCGCGCGGGATGTTACCCATTGTGCAATACAACCAGAACAGATAAATCACCAGCGCCAGCAGAGAACCGAAGACAATACTTTTAATTAATTTATCTTTTCTTTTTCCGTAGCAAATGATCAGGCTGGGGATATTTCCGTGAAAACCAAATGAGGCCAGACAGACCGGAAGCGCCATAAAAATGTAAGGGAAGTAAGAAGTCTCGTTATTGATTTTGCCTGCGGTGTCACGCAATATCGAAAAATCGACCTGGAAGAAAAATGATCCGAAAACGATAATAAAGGAAATGATTTTAATGCCAAGGAACAGCGATGTAATCCTGCTTGCGGCTAATGAGCTGATCCACAATACACTGGCGACAAAGATTGCAGTGCAGATTCCAACAATTCGGGGGTTAACACTGTGTCCCAGATTCATTGAAAGTGTTTCACTGATGATCGCACCATTTGCTGAAATATAGGCATAAGTGAGTATGTAAAGAACAAAAGCGACAGTAAAGCCACTCACTATATTCCAGGTGTTGCCAATAAGATCTTTTGTAATGGTATTAAAACTGGACCCTACAGGATAATTTAAGTTTGCCTCCAGCAAGAGTAGACCTGAGTGTAACATCGAAAACCAGGCGATTATTAAAATAAACGCGCCCCAAAAAAACCAGGCGCCGGACAAATCTACGGGTAAAGCAAACATTCCTCCACCGATCACCGTTCCGGCGATAACCATAATCCCCCAGAAAGAGGAATGTTTAGCATTCGAATTTTCTTCCATGATGCCTCATTAATTATAGTGATTCTATAACTGTTAACGTGTGCAACAATTAAAGGAAGTGATTAATTGCAGGGGTGGTTTGATTATCGCCACCCCTGATGCGTAGAATTAAACTTCTTTCAGTTTCGCCGTGAAGTGACGTAATACCTTCGGCTCATAAGTGAATGTCAGGCCTTTGATATTTACCGCGTTCTCTTTAACATGCTCGAAGGCTTCAATAATAAAGTCCATATGAGACTGGGTGTAAGTTGCTCTTGGAATGGTTAAGCGCAACAGCTCAGCCGGGCAAGGCAATTGTTTACCTGTTTTAGGATCGCGCCCTAACAGGAACGAACCAATCTCAACGGCACGGATGCCAGCTACCTTATAGAGCTCACAGGCAAGAGCCTGAGCCGGAAACTGTTCCGCTGGAATATGTGGCAGTAATTTACCGGCGTCCACGAATGCCGCGTGTCCACCCGCCTGTTGGCAGGTCACGCCAATCGCTTCAAGACCGTCCACTAAGTATTCAACCTGTGTAATACGATAAGCCAGCCAGTCCTGGTTCATGCCGTCATACAGGCCAACTGCGAGACGCTCCATTGCGCCGCCTTCCAGCCCGCCGTAAGTTGGGAAGCCTTCCTGAACGACACACAGCGTTCTGCATTCGGTATAGACATCAAAATAGGTGTCATCTTTCACGCACAGTAAGCCACCCATCGGGACCATCGCGTCTTTTTTCGCAGACATTGCCAGCATATCGGCATATTTGTAGGTCTCGCGGGTAATCTCTTCAATACTCCAGTCTCTGTATTCCGCTTCACGTTTCTGGATAAAGTACGCATTCTCGGCAAAGCGCGCAGAATCCATCACGACAGGGATGTCGTATTTTTTGGCAATCGCGTAAACCGCTTTCAGGTTAGCCAGTGAAATTGGCTGTCCGCCTGCGGAGTTACTGGTAATTGTCGCCACAATATACGGTACGTTGTTTGCACCGACTTCCTGAATACCGCGCTCTAATCCTTCGAGGTCAAAATTCCCTTTAAAGTCGTAGCGCACGGACGTATCAAAGGCTTCTTTAATATAAACGTTACGCACGGTACAGCCGTTTATCTGGCTGTGGCCCTGGGTGGTATCGAAGAAATAGTTTGAGAAAGCCACCATTTTACTTCTGTCCAGCCCTTTTTCCTGCTCACGCTTTTTAATTAATACCGGAATATAAAGTTGTTCCGCACCTCGTCCCTGGTGAGTGGGTATTGTATACTGGTAACCAAAAATATCTTTAACAGCATCAGACAGTGCATAATAACTGCGGCTACCGCTATAGGCTTCATCCCCGCGCAGCATAGCGGCTTGCATATTTTGCGTCACCGCGCCGGTGCCGCTGTCGGTCAGTAAATCAATAAATACATCTTCACTATCGAGAAGGAATGGGTTCATCCCGGATTTCAGAATCGCATTTTCCCGGTGTTCTCTTGTTGTGCGTTTTACGGGTTCAATAACACGAATGCGAAACGGTTCTGGTAAGTGTTTAAAGTTGTCCATGACTTAATCCTTTTATTACATTTTATTTGATAAAAACGGTCTCCGCAGGCATATAAATATGCCCAGCAATAAGTACATGCTCATTTATTCAAACGCTGTCTGCATTCACAATATTTAAAACAAACAGGTCACTACAGCATTGCTTTATGCAACGATAATGAAAATGAGAATGTTTGAGATATGCCAAAAGAACAGAGTACAAACGCTCTATGTTATGGCAATAGAATGGCAGGGGGATTAAGGGTGATGATTGACAATTTTATTGTCAACGTTAAACCATTTAGAAATGATGTATGCATTTAAGATAATCATGATTGAGTTATCCTCTTTAGACACAATGCTACATTATGGGAATGAAATTATTTGTCCACGAGAGATGATTTTAACTGTGATAAAACTCACAGTTAAAATCTGGGATAATTAATTAAGGATCATTCAATTAATTATCAGGCTCAAATATTGCCTTAGCGATTTACTGAACGTGCAATACGCGTATAAGTATGTCTGACACCGCGAATCGCCACGCTATACGCCATAATATTTTCTGGTAACGCCATCCCCATATATCCCGTATCGCCAATATGATGGAGATCTGCGCCTGCCATTTTACTCATCAGGGCAATCTGGCGAAGGGTACTGACGTCAGCTCCTTCCTGAGAGGTACCGATTGCCGTCATTGCCAGCGCGCCGTGAGCATGTGTACATGCGATCAGCGACTCTACCTTTTGCTGGCTCATACCCGGTACTGTTCCCGGTGCTGGAATGAGCACGATATCTGCGCCCTGCGCGGCGAACCCGGCGATGTCATTTTCGGTAATAATGTCACTTCCACTCTCCCGGACGATCCCCGCGCCGTGCATTTTGCCGGTGATGATGACGGCGTTGTCGCCGACGGCTTCCCGGAGAGTCTTCACTGCCATTGTCAGCGACTGATTACTGACGCCATTATTAGGATTCCCGGTCAGGACCAGGATCTTCGCCCCCATCGCCACCAGTTTACGGGCATTCTCCGCCGTTGCGGCGCGGCCTGGCTTCATTTTCCAGATGTCATCATGCGCCGATGCAAATTGCGGATCGACGGCTTCCAGATTGACACCAATAAGTCTGCCAGTCAGACGTTGCAGTTCATGTAAGGTCTGTTCCGGTGCAACATTGGCGGGCATACCCTGAATCTGAGGTGCTTCGCTGTCGAACATATTGATCAGCAAAATATCCGCCCCCTGCGATGCGGCAAGCTCGGCATTAGTGACGTTGTTCAGCAGCGGTTGGGTAATGGCAATGGTTTCACTGACCAGCACACGGCCCTCGCTGGCCCGGATCGCATACAGCAGCGCGGCTTTGTCCATACCGGCGAAATCTGAAGCACAGCAATCAAGTAAACGTTTATGTTCCATAAAAAGAGGTCCTCTTATAAAACGATACAGCCGCGAATGAACAGGCGGTTATCGCGGCTTCTGGATTACTTACCAATACAGAAACTGGAGAAAATCCGCCCGAGTAAATCGTCGGAGGTAAACTCGCCGGTGATCTCGCTGAGTGCCTGTTGCGCCAGACGAAGTTCTTCAGCTAAAAGTTCACCCGCCCACGCGCCCAACAGTTGCGCTTTGCCCTGCTGGAGATGCTCAGCCGCTTCGGCCAGCGCCTGCAGGTGACGACGGCGGGCAAGAAAACCGCCTTCCATATTAGTTTCAAAACCCATGCTCTGTTTGAGATGGTTGCGCAGTACGTCCACACCTTCACCGGTACGCGCCGAAAGACGAACCAGTGAGTGACCATTCACTTCGCTGATACCCAGCGTCTCGCCAGTGATATCCGCTTTGTTGCGTACAACGGTAATCGGCAATGTAGAAGGTAAGCGGGCGATAAAATCGGGCCAGATGTCAGCCGGGTCAATGGCATCCGTGGTGGTCCCATCGACCATAAACAGCACGCGGTCCGCCTGTTCGATTTCCTGCCAGGCCCGTTCGATACCAATACGCTCTACTTCGTCGCTGGCTTCGCGCAGACCGGCGGTGTCGATAATGTGCAGCGGCATCCCGTCGATATGGATGTGCTCGCGCAGTACGTCGCGCGTGGTACCGGCAATATCAGTGACAATCGCCGCTTCCCGGCCTGCCAGTGCGTTCAGGAGGCTCGATTTTCCGGCGTTAGGACGACCGGCAATGACCACCTTCATCCCTTCACGAAGCAGGCTGCCCTGACGCGCTTCTGCACGAACCAAATCAAGGTCGGCAATCACACCATTGAGTTGTGCCTCAATTTTGCCATCGGACAGGAAGTCTATCTCTTCATCCGGAAAGTCGATAGCTGCTTCCACATAGATGCGCAAGTGAGTGAGCGCTTCCACCAGATGATTAACCCGTGCGGAAAATGCGCCCTGCAGCGAGTTCAGCGCGGAGCGCGCTGCTTGCTCTGAACTGGCGTCAATGAGATCAGCAATCGCTTCGGCCTGGGCTAAGTCGAGCTTATCGTTGAGAAACGCGCGCTCGGAGAACTCGCCGGGGCGGGCAATGCGCAAACCGGGAAGCGTCAGAATACGTTTTAACAGCAGATCGAGAATGACCGGGCCACCGTGTCCCTGCAATTCCAGCACATCTTCACCCGTAAAGGAGTTTGGGCCGGGAAACCACAGGGCGATCCCCTGGTCCAGCGCTGTCCCGTCGGCATCTTTAAACGGCAGATAGTCGGCGTAACGGGGTTTGGGTAGTTTGCCCAGAACGGCGTCGGCCACCTCGCGAGCTTTCAGGCCGGAGATGCGCAGAATGCCCACCCCACCACGTCCCGGTGGGGTTGCCTGGGCGACGATAGTGTCGTTATGGCTCATGATCGTTCTCTTTCAATACCCATAAAAAAGGCGGTCAAAAGACCGCCCTTTGTTTTATGTTCCGTTTGCCGGATGGCGGTTTCGCCTTATCCGGCCTACAACCGAATCAGGACTTTTTCTTCTCGCGGCTATGCAGACCACGCTTCTCCAGACCACGGTAAATCAGCTGTTGCTGAATAATCGTCACCAGGTTGCTGACGATGTAGTACAGCACCAGACCTGACGGGAACCACAGGAAGAACACGGTAAAGATAACCGGCATAAAGGTCATGATCTTCTGCTGCATCGGGTCGGTCACAGTGGTCGGCGACATCTTCTGGATGAAGAACATCGTTACGCCCATCAGGATCGGCAGGATGTAGTACGGGTCCTGTGCAGACAAGTCATGGATCCACAGAGCAAACGGCGCATGACGCAGTTCCACGGAGCCCATCAGCATGTAGTACAACGCCAGGAAGATTGGCATCTGGATGATCAGCGGGAAGCAGCCACCCAGCGGGTTAACCTTCTCTGCTTTGTACAGGGCCATCATTTCCTGGCTCTGACGCTGTTTGTCATCGCCCAGACGCTCACGCATTGCCTGAATCTTCGGCTGCAGCATACGCATCTTCGCCATGGAGGTGTACTGCGCTTTGGTCAGCGGGTACATGATGCCACGAACGATAAAGGTGATGATGATAATGGAGAAGCCCCAGTTACCCACGAAGCTGTGGATCCATTTCAACAGTTTAAACAGCGGCTGAGAGATGAACCACAACCAACCGTAATCTACGGTCAGATCCAGGTGCGGTGCAACGGCCGCCATTTTATCCTGAATTTCCGGGCCAACCCACAGGGTGCTGGTCATCGCGCCAGACTGACCCGGCTGAACCAGAACCGGCTGAGATTTATAGCCGATTGCGGCAATACCATTGCCCAGGTTAGCGGTATAGAAGTTGTTGGTACCGTCGTTACGTGGCACCCACGCCGTTGCAAAATACTGTTGCAGCATCGCAACCCAACCGTCTTTCGCATTGACGTTCAGGTTTTCGTTATCCGCGATGGTGTCGAACTTGTATTTTTCATACTTCTCATCTGGCGTGGAGTACGCTGCGCCGCGGAAAGTATGCAGCGCGAAGTTGCTGCTTCCGGTGTCGCGATGAGACGGCAGATTGATGGATTGCTTCAACTGGCCAAAAGTGGAGATCTCCAGCGGTTTCTCGCTGGCGTTCTGCACGCTGTAGTTGACGTTAACCGCGTAATCACCACGTTTGAGGACAAACGTTTTGGTAAAGGTGTTACCTGCGGCATCCGTATAAGTCATGGGGATTTGCAGCTCGTTCTGGTCATCAGCCAGTACAAAAGCGTCTTTCTCGACGATGTACAGCGGACGTGGGCCGTTAGCCGGGTTATCCGGGCCATCACGACCTGTCAGACCGCTCTGTGCCTGATAGATAAACTGCGGGGTTGTTTCCAGCAACTGGAACGGTTCACTGGAACCAAGTTCTTTCGGGTAAGCTGGCAGCAGGGCCTGTTCCACATCACCACCACGGGTGTTGATGGTCAGATCAAGCACGTCAGTCTTAACCGTAATCAGTTTCCCCTGGCCACTGGCCGGTACGCCCTGGTCGGCGGCGCTACCCGCTGCGGTGGTCGTTGTCTGCGTGGTCTGTTGGGCCTGAGGTTGCGGGTTTTTATCCTGCTCCCAGGCTTGCCAGATCATGAAAGACACGAACAGCAAAGCGATGACTAAAAGATTGCGTTGCGAATCCATCGTTAGTGTTCTCTGGTATCAAATGGTCCGGGCGGGACGGGATCGTCACCACCAGGGTGTAAAGGGTGGCATTTTAATACGCGTTTCACCGTCAACCAACTGCCTTTTATCACTCCAAACCTGCGCAATGCCTCAATTCCGTAGCTTGAGCATGTTGGTGTGAAACGGCAGTGCGGCCCGAGTAGCGGACTAATCAGGCGTTGATAGACCCGAATGAGGGCTATCAGGACCCGGGAGCCAGGCGACAGTGGCGGCGCCATAATTTTTCCAACGCTTCCGAGAGAGCACGGTTATCGAGGTCGGCAACCCCTTTCTTCGCCACCACCACGAAATCCATTGAAGGCAGTTCGTGCTGACGTAAACGGAAGCTTTCACGCGTCAGACGTTTAATCCGATTGCGTTCATGCGCACGCTTAACATTTTTCTTGGCGACTGTGAGACCGATGCGGGGATGCCCCAGCGAATTTTGGCGGCCGAGGATGGTGATTTGCGGCGTGCCAGCCCGTTGTGGCTGCTGGAAGACGAAAGTGAAATGAGCGGGAGTTAACAAACGTAACTCCCTGGGAAATGCTAGCTTAACCACTCAGGGGTTAGCTTTATTACTTGGAAACGGTCAGACGAGCGCGGCCTTTAGCACGACGACGTGCCAGAACCTGACGACCAT
>OKVW01000335.1_pt1 | contig 29610 bp, 29 predicted proteins | sample 1606991 | NCBI WGS metagenome assembly OKVW01 (sample SAMN03281021, study PRJEB24777) | human gut metagenome | isolation source: fecal sample PR177 from 1 month old male Malay infant, vaginal delivered... | reverse complement strand
GTTCTAATACGTAGTGGGTGAGAGCCATGGGAGGCGGGCGGAACGGATGAATCTAAGCACTCCGCCCGCGTACCCTTCCGCGCCCTTCTCTAATTCTTCATCAAATTATCAACCAACTCATTACAAATATCAAGGGTAGTCTTACCGTCTGTCTCAATAATGATATCAGCTGCCGTCTCATATTTTTCTCTTCTTTTCGCCATCAGCTCTGCAATAAATTCCACATTCTTATTGTTCTCAATAATCGGGCGGACGTGTTCGTCCTTCACACGCTCCAGAACTGTCTCAGGTTTTGCAGTGAGTAACACCACTTTTCCGTTCTTTTTCATCTCCGCCACATTCCGCTCTCTGAGGGGTACGCCGCCGCCGCAGGAGATAACCACATTCTTCTTTGACTGCATCTCAATCAGCAGGTCAGTCTCCGCGTTGCGGAAGTATTCTTCTCCCCGGATTTCGAAGATATCGGAAATACTCATATTCTCTCTTGCAACGATGATCTCGTCCATCTCCACTATCTCCATAGCGAATATAGTGCTCAAAAAGTTGGAAACCGTTGACTTTCCTGCGCCCATGAATCCAATCAGCACAATATTGTAATCGAACACCTTTCTGGCCTGAATCTTTTTACTGCACCTTAATATAGTGTCGTATACTTCTTTAATCTCTTTCTGGTGCCGCTTTCCTTCAATGCTCTGCTCCAGCCATTTCTCCAGCATCTCCTCCCGCTGTGGCTGCAGGATCGGAAGATTATTTACCTCCTTGTAGGCCATAATCTGCTCTACAACGCGGTTGCGCATCAAGAGCGTGTTCAATAAAATCTCGTCACACTGCGACAAATCCTCTCTCAGCATCTCTAATTGGTCCATGGTTTTTCTCCTATCACATAATTTTTTTCATTTGATGTCTCTCATATGCCTTCAGCACCGGCTTTTCCAGATACCGCTTCAGAACGATCTGGATCTCCTCTTTGGGGTTGATGGGCTTCACCAGGACGCTGTAGATAGCTGCCCGGTTGGCACCGTACACGTCTGTAAACAGCTGGTCGCCCACGAACAGAGTGTTGGTCCGGTCCGTCCCCATGATCTCCATGGCCTTCTCATATCCCCGGACCCCCGGCTTGCCGCCCTTGTACAGATAGAGGCTGTCCACCTGGCCCGCAAAGGACTTGACCCTGGGTTCCTTGTTATTGGACAGCAGGCAGGTATTCATCCCCAGCGCTCTGAGACGTTCAAACAGCTCAATGGCCTGCCGGTCGGCAGGGGCATCATGGGGTACCAGCGTATTGTCCACGTCAAAGATCACGCCCTGATATCCCTTCTCCCGAAACTGCTCATAGGGAACCGCGTAGGCGCTGTCCAGATAAAGGCTGGGATAAAATCGTTCCAACATGTATTTCGTCTCCTATTATTTCGTTAAGAGCTTTCCAAGCTCCTCCATAAATGTGTTCACATCTTTAAATTCCCGGTACACGGAAGCAAAACGGACGTAAGCCACCTCATCCAGCTCCTTTAACTTCTCCATCACCAGCTCACCGATGGCGGAGGTGGGCACTTCCTTCTCCTCCCTGTTAAATATCCGGTTCTCAATCTCGTCAATGACCGCATTGATCTGCTGGGTGGAAACCGGGCGTTTGTGGCAGGACTGGATGATCCCGGCCTCCATCTTGGCCCGCTCGTAAGTCTCCCTGGAATTGTCTTTTTTTATCACCATAAGCGGCATGGTCTCCAGCTTCTCATAGGTTGTAAAACGCTTGCCGCACTTCTCGCACTGACGGCGTCTGCGGATGGAGCTGTTGTCGTCCGCCGGTCTGGAATCGATTACTTTTGTGTCTGCTTCATTACAATATGGACACTTCACTTTTTCATACCTCCTGCTTTCTCATATTCCTCCACTAGTGCCTCCCGGCGTATTTACGCCGGGAGGCACTAGCTGCGGGGCGTCCCGATTGAATTTATTTTAACCCAGGAGGCGTGGAATCGCAAGAACATTTTACAATTCTTCCCTGCCCGCTGGACAGAACGGGAAATTTTGTATATAGTATTACAAGGTAATTGTCTGCTCATAACTTTGAGAAATTTGACCGCTGTAATTCAGAAAGGAAGAATCATGAATACTGTACAAGTGAGAAATTTAACCTTCGGACAGGGCTGCCCAAAAATCTGCGTTCCTATTGTTGCCCGCACCCAGCAGGAGATCCTGGCTGAAGCTTCCCTCATAAAATCCCTCCCCGCAGACCTGGTGGAATGGAGGGCCGACTGGTTTGAGGGGGTGCTGGACATGGAACAGGTACCTCCGGTACTGGCCGGTCTCAGGGAGATACTGGGGGATATGCCCCTTTTATTTACCTTCCGCACACAGAAAGAGGGCGGCGCGGCGGCCGTCCCCGACTCCTGTTATGAAGGGCTGATCCGCCATGTGGTGACCACCGGCATGGCGGACCTGGTGGACATTGAGCTGTTCTCCGGCCGGGAGCTGGTCTCCTCCCTCATCAGTCTGGCCCACGGAAATGATGTGAAGGTGATTGTATCCAATCACGATTTCGAGAAGACCCCCTCCCGCCAAGAGATCACGGCCCGTCTGCTGGAAATGCAGGCGCTGGGCGCAGACCTTCCAAAGATTGCGGTGATGCCCAATAGCCCTGCTGATGTACTGACCCTTCTGTCCGCCACCGAAGAGGTCTCCGGACAGGCCTCACAGCCCATTATCACCATGTCCATGGCCGGTACCGGGCTGATCAGCCGCCTCAGCGGAGAAATCTTCGGTTCCGCCCTGACCTTCGGCGCCGCCGGACAGGCCTCCGCCCCAGGCCAGATCGGCGTAGTGGAGCTAAAAAAAACGCTGGAACTGCTGCACCGCAGCTTGTAAAGCCGCTCCGCCGGACTCCCCCCTCACTTCACAAAATGTTCACATATCACCCACAAAATCATCACATTTTCTATCTATAATAAACCTTGTAAAAAGCTAATGCTTTTCATACAACTTTTTCTCACAAACTGGCCGCCGGGGGACACCTTGGCGGCCACTCCTCCCTTATCAGGATTTCTTCCGCTTCCCCATCAGAAGGACCACCACAACCGTCACCGCGGCCTCAGACAGAGGCATGGACAGCCACACTCCGTCAATGCCCAGCCGGGACGCCAGGAACACCGCCATGGGCAGAATCACCAGGAAGCCCCTGAGCACGGAGACTGCGAAGGATTTCCCAGGCTTGGAAACCGCGCTGAAGAATGTAGCTGTCACAATATTGACCCCGGCGAACACAAATGCGGAGAAGTAGATCCGCATCCCACGCACCGCAATGGCCTCCAGACCGGCCTCTCCCTGGCGGTTGAAGGCGGACACCACCGGCTCGGCAAACACCGCGCAGATCCCGTAGATTCCCAGGGCAAACAGCACTGCCAGCACTGTGGCGTACAGATAGATCTTCCTCACCGCCGTCTCTTCACCCTCTCCGAAGAACCGGCTTAGCAGCGGCTGTACCCCCTGGCCGATGCCGGTAAATATGGAGGTGATCACAAGAGCAATATTGGCAAGGATGCCGTAAGCCGCGATGCCCACATTTCCCGCAGCCCCAAACACCAGCTTGTTGAATACAATCATCACCACGCCGGCAGACACCTCCACAATCAGGGAGGACACGCCCAGAGCCGCGCATTCTCCCATCAGCACAGGAGAAGGCCTGCTCTTTTTCAGGCCAAAGCCGCTCTTCCCTTTCCGAAAATGCAGGGACAGGATCAGCAGGCTCACCACCGGCGCTATCCCGGTGGCCACGGCCGCACCCAGCATCCCCATCTGAAGGGGGATGATAAATACATAGTCCAGCACAATATTGGAAAAGCTTCCCAGAACCATGGCTGCCATGGAAAGATTGGGATTCCCGTCATTCCGCACAAAGCAGATCACCAGATTGTTGGTCATGAACATGGGCGCAAACAGCAGGATCACCCGCAGATAGCTTTCAGTCATGGCGTGAACCTGTTCATCCGCCCCCAAAAGGGTGGCCAGACGGTCCGGCACCAGCAGGCCGGCGCAAAAGAACACCAGGGATATGGCCAGTTCCAGCCCTGCCGCCTGGGTAAACACCTTCTGTCTCTTCTCCTCATCCCCGCTTCCCCCGGCGATGGCGTAGGCGGTGGCTCCTCCCATTCCCACCATAAGCCCCAGCCCATTGATGAAGCTGTACACGGGAATAGCCAGGTTCAGGGCGGCCAGCCCCTCCGCTCCGATTCCCATAGCCACAAAATATGTATCCGCCAGAATATAGCAGGACAGCCCCAGCATCCCCAGGATATTTAAGGATACATACTTAGTAAATGTCTTTCTGATGCTCTGTCTGTTCATGTGTTCCTCCCTCATGCGCTTTCGTTCCTTGTGGGCCGCCCGGGAGCAGCCGCACAAAAAAGGCACCTGGCGTCCGCAGGTACAAAGGCCTAAACCCGCGGATTCCAAGTGCCCAAACCACCTCTGCCCGGCGGCAGCGGCGAAGCGTTGTCTTTAAATTCCTATGCAGAATACCACAAAATTCCCATCCCGTCAACCATTCCTGTGAATTTACAGCGAAATCCCGCCACGTGCCCTCGCTCGTCTGTCACGGACAGACTGGATCACCGGCACCATGAAGATGGCCACAATACCGCCTGCAAATCCATTGTTGTAGAGATTCATCCCCCCATATACAATCCCCACATTCAGAGCCACTGAGGAGTGGAGGTATCCGGCCACAAGCCCGGCCACAACACCGAACTCCCCGGCAATGGGCGCCAGCGTGGTGGAGAACAGCAGCGCCAGCATGGGGGACGGCTGGCTGATATCCCAGTATTTTGTCATACTGGCCAGCAGGACGCCCAGCATGATGGGCGCAATATTGCGCAGATGCTTTCCGGTGGCGCTGAAGCCCACAATGGTGAAAATTCCTCCGATGGTGGGGCCGTTTAACTCCCCTCCCACCGCCACCACAAACACTGTGGCAAACAGGCCGTTGACACCCATGTTAAAAATGGTGGAGGCGCCGCCCTCGTCCGCAAGATAGTCTGTTCCGGAGATGCCCGATGTTTTCAGAATACGCCGGTAGGACTCCCACAGCGCCTTTCCGCGCACCACCATTCCCGCCACTGCCATTCCGCCGAACAGGACGGTCAGCAGGATCAGAAACATGCGGTTGTTCCCGGCCGACCAGATCAGCCGGGACTTTGTCTCAATGCCAAAGGATTTTAGCAGCGACACAATCACAGTGGCGATGATTCCGGATGCAAATCCCACATTGTAGAGGGAATATCCCTTATGGGCATAGTGGACATGGGTGGCCAGCGGCGGCAGCATAAAGCCGATGATCACTCCCACCACCAGAGGCATAATCACCTTCAGCACAAAGGGGAACTGGTCTATCTGCATGACCTGGGTGATAATTGGCGATAAACTTGTTCCATACAAGCCCACATAGATATAGCGGGACAATGACGTCTTATGGTACCTGGCGTAAAGGTAAACGCCGAACAAAATGGTCCAGATATTCAGCAGATTCTTGCCAAACAGGGAGAAGCCGAACATCAGGCAGCTGGATGTGATGGTATGCCCGTCCATCTCCCTGCCGAGAAAATAGATAATTCCGATGCTCATCAGTGTCAGCACCCCGGCGTTGATCAGCGCCGCGCCGATGCCTCCCACCAGAAAATAGTCCGTGATCAGGAAGTCGGGTTCCTTGAAAATAGTCATGATACCAGATCCGATCTCATTCAAAGGCTGCAGCACCAGCCCCACCACGATGAAGTAAATCGGAACCAGCGACAGGAGGCCAAATCTGGCTTTCCTGGAAAGAGGCTCATGTTCCCTTATCTGTGTAAGTATATTCATTGTTGTCTCCTTCAGCTAAAATGTCTCACTTAATAATATCGTATATTCGAAAATTAATAAAGAAATTTTTTTTTAATTTATATTAAGTTCTCCATTTTTTTCCTCTTGCTTTTTCGAACATATGTTCTGTATAATAGATTTACCATCATACAGCCAGCTAAAGGCAGAAAGGAAGGGTTGTCCCATGGACACATACACACCAATTCTCAACACGCCGGTAGACGTGATCTCCTCCTTCGGGGCGGATGGGAGCCTGCGCCCCCACCGGATCCGAATGGAGGAGAACCAGTCCCTGCAGGTATTTCCCATCCAGCAAATTCTCATGGACAAAGAGATCCGCCCTGCGGGACAGCCCATGATCTCCTACATTTGCCGGATCGGCTCACCGGAACACAGCCGGCTGGCAGAGCTGCGCTATCATATTGTTCCCCACAGGTGGTACCTGTATCAATTATTATGAACAGCGTTTATTTTCATATTGACGTGAACAACGCATATCTCAGCTGGACAGCGGCCTATGAGACCCAGGTCCGCGGCTCCTCCTTTGACGCCAGGACTGTCCCGGCTGTCATCGGAGGCGATGAGGAGGCGCGGCACGGCATTGTGCTGGCCAAAAGCCAGCCCGCCAAGGCCCTTGGAATCCACACCGGCCAGCCGCTGGTTCTTGCCAGACAGCGCGCTCCCGGCCTGCTGGTGCTGCCCCCTGACTATGAGCTTTACGCCAGCTGCAGCCGCGCCCTTATGGATCTGCTGGCCCAGTATTCGCCGGATGTGTTCCAGTACAGCATCGATGAGGCATTTGTGGATATGAGCCGCACTGTACGGCTCTTCGGATCTCCCCTGGCAGCGGCGGAGGTAATCCGCAGCCGGGTCCGCCGGGAGCTGGGCTTCACGGTCAACATCGGCATCTCCTCCAACAAGCTTCTGGCCAAGATGGCCTCGGATTTCCGTAAACCCGACCGCTGCCACACCCTGTTCCCGGAAGAAATTCCCAGGAAAATGTGGCCTCTGCCCATCTCCGACCTGTTTTTCTCAGGCCCGGCCGCCCAGAAGAAGCTGAGGAACTTAGGGTTTCACACCATCGGCGACCTGGCCAGGGCGGACAAGGACCTTCTGGCCCTTCATTTAAAGAGCCAGGGACGGGTACTCTGGGAATATGCCAATGGCCTGGATACCTCCCCCTATCTGGTGCCTCTGCCCAGTAACAAGGGCTTCGGCAACAGTATGACCGCCCCCAGGGATATCGAGGACCGGGAACAGGCTGCCCGTCTGCTGCTCTTTTTGAGTGAGACAGTCAGCGCCAGAATCCGGGCGGACGGAGCCAGGATCTCCTGCGTCAGCGTCTCGCTGGTGGATACCCAGTTCAGCCATGCTTCCTGCCAGGAGTCCCTGACCCATTCCACAGATCTGACCATGCCGGTCTACGAGGCGGCCTGCCGCCTGCTGGACCGGATCTGGAAGGGCCAGCCCCTGCGCAAGCTGGGCGTCCACACCAGCAAGGTCACCAGGGAGGACGGCACCCAGCTCACCCTGTTTTCCCAGGGACGCCTGGATAAATTAACGCGGCTGGAGCAGGCCCTGGACCAGATACGGACTGTCTATGGGCCCCAGGCCGTAACCCGGGGCTGTTTCCTCAAAGACAGGCCCCAGAATCCGCCCGGTCTTACCATCGGCAGATCCCCGGCCGATGCGCCGGCCGTCAGCATTTGATAGTCTCAGACACCTCTTTTGTCTTTACCTCCACCAGGATGATATCGTCCCCTATCTGGCAAATATCGCAGAAGGGGATGATATACTCCTTCTCCCGGCCCAGGAATCCGCAGATGCAGCCAGGGCCCGGCACGATCAGCGCCAGCATACAGCCTGTACATATGTCGAAATCCACATCGCCCACATATCCCAAACGCCGGCAGTCGCATACATTTATGACCTCTTTCTGTTTTAATTCGCATATACGCATAGCACCACGCCTTTCAAACATTCTTATTGTCACTATATGAAATGCGGACAATAAAAAATGCACATGGCCTCACAAACCATGTGCATTTACGGAATTTTTAGTTGTAGACAGTCTGTGCTGCCTGAATCTGCTGCTCTTTCTCCAGTTTCAGATCCTCATAGAAGTGGAACAGGGTGCAGTGGATATATGGGGTAATCCACAACATGCCAATGCCAAAGGACATCATGCCCAGAATTCCCCATCCGGTGAAGCTGAGATAGAGGCAGAACAGGTTCCACCGACGCCCCTTGGTCAGACGGACGCTGGCTTTCATGCACTGGACCGCTCCCATCTCCGGCTGGTCCACAAGCACGTACATGGACAGGCCAAAAAACAGGCTGACGATTGCAGAGCCGGCAAGGGCCAGAAAATAGGTCAGGATCATAAGCACCACAATCACAGGCGATGTATAGCCCTGGAAGGCGTTGATAAATGTGCAGATCTGGTATGGAATCATGAATACAAACTCCAAAATTCCTACCAGGAAGCTGATGCCAATGATCCGCCAGGGCGCTTTGCCCTTAAAACCGTAGAACATATCTCCCAGGGTGGCCGGTTCCTGTTTCCATGCTTTACAGGCCAGCTTCAGCATTCCGCAGCTCAGCAGAACCTGGGCAATCAGCACAATGAAAAACATCGCCGCCATAGCAATAGAGAGAAGTACAATGGAAAATGGCGTCCCGCCGGAGTATCTGCCATTACCAAAGGTTGACACCATAAATCCCATTGTGGCAAAAACAATCCCAAATATCAAAATACAAAGCGCTACAGAGATAATCATTCCGTTAATGAGCTGGGCTGCGATCATGGTGCCATATCTGCCGCTTAAAGAGCAGCGGGCACGGGTACGGTATTCTGCTGCACGTTTCATCAATTCATCACCCCCACCAGCATACTTGTTGCCTCTGCAATAATAAAGAAAATCACCACAACCACAGTCATAACCAGACCAATGATTGAAAGGATCAAACCGGTCTTTGCCTGGCTGCACATAGGTTCTTCCTTCTTGGACAGCAGTGCAAAGATAATGCCCAGCGCGCCGAACCCGATTCCCGCATATCCGCAGCAGCAGCAAAGCAATGACAGGATACCCATCACCAGCGATGCAATGGCCATGCCGTTTTTCTCCGGTTCCGGCTGGGGCTGGTACTGATAGCCGCCGCCCGGCCCATAATTGTACTGTTGCTGAGATGCAACAGGATAATTCTGAGGGGCTGCGCTGTTCTGCGGCGCTGTGATATAGGTCCTCGTCCCAGGGTTCTGGGAGCCGGGGGCTGCGTTGGGATTGTAGCCTTGCGCTCCGGGAGCTGGATTCGGATTGTAGCCCTGTGCTCCGGGCGCTGGATTCTGGTTGTAGCCCTGTGCTCCGGGCGTTGGATTTTGGTTATAGCCCTGTGCTCCGGGCGTTGGGTTCGGATTGTAGCCCTGTGCTCCAGGCGCTGGATTCGGATTATATCCCTGTGCTCCGGCTGTGGGGGCTGCGTTGGGATTGTAGCCCTGCGCTCCGGGAGCTGGATTCGGATTGCCGCCCTGCACTCCGGTTGTGGGAGCTGCGTTGGGATTATACCCCTGCGCCCCAGGGGCTGGGGTTGGATTCGGATTGCCGTCCTGCGCTCCAGAAGTGGGAGTTGCGTTGGGATTATACCCCTGCGCCCCAGGGGATGAGGTTGGATTCGAATTGTAGCCCTGCGCTCCGGCTGTGGGAGCTGCGTTGGGATTATACCCCTGCCCTCCAGAAGCTGGGGCCGACTCCGGATTATAACTCTGCGCTGCCGGAGTCCGGGCTGGGGCCGGATCGCCCTGCGCTTCCACTGCCGAATCACCTGCCCCTTCCCTCTGTGCAGCATTTCCCTGTATATCTTCACCCTGGCCTTCGCCTGCTTCCAGGCTGTCAGAATTTATATGATCCTCCATACTATATGTCTCCAATGCAGGTAGAACCTCTGTTTCCGGAACAGGAATTACATCTGTGCCTGTGGCGCTCACCTGTTCTTCCGTACCGCCGCTGTTCAGCTCATCCTTGTCGTAATCCATCTGAACTTCTCCTTTCGCTGCCGGGAGACACTAGAGTGTGTTTGAAAATTGCTCTGGGGCCTCCCATTTTCCTCATGTAGCAAAAACTACTCCATAGTATACCATAGCTTACAAAAAAATACAATCCGCCGGGAATCCCTCCGGCGGACTGTATGATTTCCTTATGATATTCGTAAGATTTTAGAACATCGGTACCACTGCGCCCTCATATGTATCTTCCATGAACTGCTTCACTTCCGGGCTGGTCAGGGCCTCCATCAGCGCTTTAATGCCGTCGTTGTTCTCCTCGCCCTCTTTCACTGCAACAACATTTCCATAGGTGGTTGCTGCCAGGGAATCGCTGCTCTCTGCAGCCAGGGCATCAGACACTTTCAGTCCTGCTGCAATAGCATAGTTTCCGTTGATTACGGCAATGTCGCAGTCAGGCAGCGCCCTCGGAATCTGTGCTGCCTCCAGCTCCTCGATCTTCAGGTTCTTTGGATTCTCCACAATATCGTTGCGGGTAGCTTCCAGGCCTGCATCCTCTTTTAACTTTAACAGTCCCTGAGCTTCCAGCAGAAGCAGGGCTCTGGCCTCATTGGTCACATCATTGGGAACCAGGACAGTTGCCTTGTCTGCCAGGGCGGACAGGTCTGTGGTCTTGCCTGCATAGATGCCGAAAGGCTCATAGTGAACCACACCGGCGCTGGCCAGCTTCGTTCCGTTCTGCTCATTGAAGGAATCCAGGTAGGGCTTGTGCTGGAAATAATTGGCATCCAGATCTCCTGCCTCCAGAGCCTGGTTGGGAATCACGTAGTCTGTGTACTCCTGGATCACCAGATCATATCCTTTTTCAGCCATCACTGCCTTGGCAGCGTTCAGGATCTCTGCGTGGGGTGCAGGGCTGGCTCCAACCACGATCTTGGTCAGCTCTGCTGCCTCGGTTGTCTCCTCTGCGCTCTCTGCTGCCGCAGCGCTTGTCTCAGCCGAAGTCTCAGCTGCGGTAGTCTCAGCCTCTGTGGCCGCCGCAGTTGTCTCCTTAGCGCTGCTTCCGCAGCCTGTCAGTGCACCGGCCGCAAGAACTGCAGCCAGCAAAGCGGTTCCAAATACTTTCTTCTTCATAATTGTTCCTCCTCATTTTGGGTTTACCCTTTTTATATCATCAACTGAGATCTATGTATCTCAGCGGACTCTCTTATCGCTCTTTCTGGACATTCTCATAAACACTTCCTGGATCAGCTGTACAATGATCACCAGCAGGATCACAGTTACCATCATCATATCTGTCTGATACCGGTGGTAGCCGTAACGGATGGCAATATCACCCAGCCCGCCTGCACCCACGGCTCCGGCCATGGCGGAATACCCCAAAATGGTAGTGATGGAGATTGCCGCTCCCACCAGAAGGGATGGCTTTGCTTCAGGCAGAAGTACCTTCCAGATGATCTGCCAGTTGGAAGCCCCCATGGATTTGGCAGCCTCGATGACCCCGGCATCCACCTCCTTTAAGGAGGATTCCACCATGCGGCCGATATAGGGCGCCGCCGCGATAATCAGGGGAACCACAGCCGCGTTGGGCCCGATCACCTTGCCCACCACCAGTCTGGTAAATGGGATGACCATGATCATCAGGATCAGGAAGGGAACGGAGCGCAGCAGGTTGATCACCAGCCCCAGTACCTTATTAAAGAAGGGAATCGGACAGATCCCGTCCTTGTCGGTTACCATCAGCGCAATACCCACAGGCACGCCTATCAAATAGGAAACAACAGATGACATGAACACCATGTACAGGGTCTGCCACACGCCTTCCTTCAGCATTTCAATCGTCACAGCATCAAACTGCATCACCGCACCTCCTCAAAAGTAACATTGGCCGTCTTTAAATAGTTTCTGATCCGATTGGCATCCGTCTCATCCTCAGGAAGCTGGATCAGCATCTGGCCCATGGCCTTGCCCTCGATATCCCTGGTGTCCGCGTGCATGATATTCACCGGCACCTTGCAGGCCAGCACCATGCTGGATATAACCGGCTCCGACGACTCCCTGCCGTCGAAGATAATCCGGATCTGGCCGGACTGGCCGAAGCTGGCGCTCTGGCTGGCCGCATCCCCAAGGATCAGCTGACGCCCAATCTCCGAACGGGGTCCTGAGAAAATATCAGAGACCTTGCCGCTCTCCGCAATATGGCTCTGGTCAATGATGGCCACCTTGTCGCAGATGGCTTCAATGACAGCCATCTCGTGGGTGATCACGATCACAGTGATACCCATTTCCCGGTTGATCTTCTTAAGCAGCTGAAGGATGGACTTGGTGGTGTTGGGGTCCAGGGCGCTGGTAGCCTCGTCACACAGCAGCACCTTGGGGTTGGTGGCCATGGCTCTGGCGATTGCCACCCGCTGCTTCTGTCCGCCGGACAGCTGGGCCGGATAAGCCTTTGCCCGCTCCTCCAGTCCCACCAGCTTTAACAGCTCCTCTGCCCTGGCCTTTGCCTCCGCCTTGCCCACACCGGCGATTTCCAGTGGGAAGCATATGTTCTGCAGCACATTTCTCTGGGCCAGCAGATTGAACTGCTGGAAGATCATGCCCATGGACTGTCTGGCCAGGCGTTTCTGCTTATCCTTCATGGCCGACAGGTTCTTACCCTCGAAGATAACCTTTCCCGAGGTCGGCACCTCCAGATAATTGATGCACCGCACCAGCGTACTCTTTCCTGCCCCTGACAGGCCAATGATTCCGTAGATCTCCCCTTCCAGAATCTCCAGGTTGATGTCATCCAGGGCGGTTACCATGCCGTTTGCAGTGGCAAACTGCTTGCCCAGACCCTCCAGCCGTATAATCGGCTCCCGATTTGTTCCTTCCATTTCGCTTCCATCCCTTCTTAACAGCCGCTTCGTTACCGCATACAAACCCAAAAAGGGCCGCATGTCTTGTTCAGACTTGCGGCCCTGATATAAATCTTCCTCAAAGCGACACTTATCAATTCTCACAATCCATACAAATGATACCTGAATTCAGTTTTTCAGCGCACAGGGATACACAGCACATCATGCACATGCCGTTCATCATACCCATATTCATCTGCATGGCTCTGAACTGATTCATAGTAGTTCCTCCTAATGGTTTGTGACTATCATAGCATTTAGCTAGGATTTATCTTAGTTATGAAGATACACCACATAGCATCATTTGTCAAGCATTTTTAATTGGAAATTCTCAGCTGCACAGATCCACAATTACCTGGGCAAAGATCTTAGCGCTGATCAAAAGCTCATCAATCACCGCAAATTCATCCGCTCCGTGCATGTGGTTATCCGTGCCGGGGAGGCTTGCGCCAAAGGCTACGCCGTTCTCCAGATGGTGCACATACGTACCGCCTCCGGTGGACTGGCAGCTGCCCTTAAGGCCTGTGTACTCCTCGTAAGCGGACAGCAGCGTCTTTACAAAGTGGGAGTCCCCATCCACATGGTGAGGCGCAATCATATCTTCATTGACGAGGGTGATGCCCTTTGCCGCCATATTTTCTCTGGCGGGTTTCAGCACATTGTCCTCATTGGAGCAGATTGGGCAGCGGCTGTCAAATACGCCTTCCAGGCTCTCTGCGCTGACATTCAGCATGCTGAAGGCCAGAGTCAGATCTCCGGACAGCTCATCGCCCATGGCGATTCCCATGGCTTTGCCGCAGGTATCCCCGTGGGGCATCAGCTCAGCCAGGGCTTTAATCGCTTCCATCTGGGGGCAGTCTGCAAAGGACAGGGTCGTCAGCAGGTATAACAGCCCGGTCAGGGCATTTTTCCCCTCCTGAGGTGTGGAAGCGTGGGCTCCGTCTCCGATCGCCGTAATATTTACCACATCATGCTGTACCTGGAACTCAAACTGGATACCGGTTGCAGCCTCAGCCTTTCCGGCAGCGGCCGTCAGGTCATTGATTTCAAACCCTTCCACCGTGGCGTGGGCCTTGCCGGGCACCACGTTGGCCTTGATTCCCGCGCTGATGCTCACCAGCTTTGGAAGCGCTTCGGATTTCTCCCAGCTTGCGGTAAAATGTCCTTCCAGGCGGCCCTTTTCAATATTGATTACAGGGAACTCAGCATCCGGTGAAAATGTCATGGGTGCTTCCTTCTCCTCACTGTAATAGTGGTCGATATCAGAACTTCCGCACTCCTCGTCGGTTCCCAGAATCAGGCGCACATTCTTGGACAGGGGAATCCCCAGCTCTTTGACGGCGCGCATGGCGTACATAGCGGCAACAGCAGGTCCCTTATCATCAGCGGTTCCTCTTCCGTAGAGGCGGCCGTCCTTTTCCAGCGGCTCAAAAGGCTCTGTCTCCACCCATCCCTCACCAGCCGGCACAACGTCCAGATGGGCCAGGATGTCCAGCCAGGACTCCTTGTCGTTTAAGTCTGCGGTTCCCACGTAATTATCATAATTCTTCACAGAGAAGCCGTGCTTTTCAGCCATGTTAAGAGCAGCCATCAGTGCGTCAAATGCCCCTTCTCCATATGGCTTTCCCTCAGTGTAGGGCATCTTCTCACTGTTGATACGGCACAGGGTGCAGATGTCATCCAGCATCTCCTGTCTGTGGCTGTCAATATACTGTTCAATTTCCTTTTTGTACATGTTAGCTCCTTTCCGTTATTTCATCATGGAAGCCAGGGTTTCGTTCACCAGCTTTCCGTCAGCTTTCCCCTTGACTCTGGGCATCAGAACCTTCATAACCGCCCCCTTATCCTTGGGTGCCGGGGCCTCGATTCCCAGCTCGGACAGAACCTGGCTGATCACCTCTGCAATCTGGTCCCTGGTCATATCCTCAGGCGCGAACTCCTTGTATACAGCCAGACGGGCGGCAGCATCGTCCCGGATATCCTGGCGGTCCGCGGGAGCGGTGTCATAGGTCTCCTGGGTCTGCCTGATCTCCTTCTTTACAATGGCATCCTCCTCAGCCTCGGTCAATGGCTCACGCTTGTCAATCTCCGCATTTTTCAACACGGACAGCAGCATGGACAGAGAATCCTTCCTGGCTTTATCCTTGGCCTTCATAGCTGCTACCATGGCGGTGCGCACTACTTCAATTCTGCTCATAATTTGGTTCCTCCTTGCTCAAACAGCAGGTCTATCCCCTGCCGAACTCAGACAGTTTCAGTCCCGGATTCCGTTCCAGAACCATTCCCACACTCCAGCTGTTGATAAACAGCAGCAGCGGGTTGTCCTTTAAGTCTTTGATCCGTTTCATATCCGACGTTCCCTGGATTCTGGCCACATCGATCTCCTGCGGGTTCTCCACCCAGCGGATGTACTCAAATGGCAGCTTCTCCAGAGCCACTTCTACATTATACTCATTTTTCAGACGGTAAGTCAGCACTTCAAACTGCAGCACGCCCACCACGCCCACGATAATCTCCTCCATACCGGAGTTGAATTCCTGGAAGATCTGGATGGCGCCCTCCTGGGCGATCTGGTTCACACCCTTGATGAACTGCTTGCGCTTCATGGTGTCCACCTGGCGCACTCTGGCGAAATGCTCCGGCGCAAAGGTGGGGATTCCCTCAAATTCCAGCTTCTCACCGGAGGCGCACAAGGTGTCCCCTATGGAGAAAATGCCCGGATCAAAGACGCCGATAATGTCCCCTGCATAGGCCTCCTCCACAATCTTGCGGTCCTGGGCCATCAGCTGCTGGGGCTGGGTCAGGCGGATCTTGCGGCCGCCCTGGACATGGTTCACTTCCATGCCTGCCTCAAACTTGCCGGAGCAGATGCGCATAAATGCAATCCTGTCCCTGTGGGCTTTGTTCATGTTGGCCTGGATTTTAAACACAAAGGCTGAAAAATCAGGGCTGAAGGGGTCCACAACACCGTCCAGCGTGTTCCTGGGCAGTGGTGATGTGGTCATCTGCAGGAAATGTTCCAGGAAAGTCTCCACACCAAAGTTGGTCAGAGCAGAACCGAAGAACACGGGAGACAGATCCCCCCTCTGCACCCGCTCCATGTCCAGCTCATCGCTGGCTCCGTCCAGAAGCTCGATGTCGTCCTGAAGCTGCTGATGATAGATCGGTCCGATCAGAGCCTCCACATCGGTGGCATCCGCGTCAAATTCCTGGCTGGCCACCTCCCTGGCGCCGCCCATGGCCGCTGTAAATGTTGTGATCTTCTTGGTAAACCGGTCGTACACGCCCTTGAAATTCTTACCGCAGCCAATGGGCCAGTTCACTGGACAGGTGCGGATACCCAGCACATTCTCGATCTCGTCCAGCAGCTCATAGGGATCTCTCGCCTCCCGGTCATACTTGTTGATAAATGTGAAAATGGGGATATGGCGCATCACACAGACCTTAAACAGCTTGATGGTCTGCGCCTCCACGCCCTTTGAACCGTCGATCACCATAACCGCAGAGTCAGCAGCCATCAGGGTGCGGTAGGTATCCTCAGAGAAGTCCTGGTGTCCCGGTGTATCCAAAATGTTGATGCAGTAGCCCTCGTAATTGAACTGCATGGCTGAGGAGGTTACGGAGATACCTCTCTCCTTCTCAATCTCCATCCAGTCAGACACCGCGTGCTTCGCAGCCTTTCTGCCCTTTACGGTTCCGGCCAGGTTGATGGCGCCTCCGTAAAGCAGGAATTTCTCGGTCAGTGTGGTCTTACCTGCATCCGGGTGGGATATGATGGCAAATGTTCTGCGCTTCTTTATTTCCTCTGTAATCTGATCTAAGGTCTGTGACAAATCTTTCGTCCTCCATCTTGTTTCTGCTCACACAGTGAGGCGCGCCTGCGCGCACATTTCACTGCCCGCAAATATGGACGCCCGGTACGGTACGTCCATAATGTGGTAAATATCCATTCTATTTTATTATGATTATCAGTCAAAGTCAAGGTGTTATCCCTGCTGCATATCCAGAATCTCAGTCAGCAGCCGGTGGGCTACCTCATCCTTGGTCAGTATAGGCAGTTCTCTGGCTCCATCCGCCGTAATCAGCGTCACCACGTTAGTGTCCGTGCCGAACCCGGCCCCGGCTACCTTCAGATTGTTGGCCACGATCATGTCCAGATGCTTCCGCTCCAGCTTAGCCGTGGAGTTCTCCAGCATATTCTGGGTCTCCATGGAAAATCCGCAGAGAAACTGGCCCTCTCTCCTGTGGTTCCCCAGCCATCCCAAGATATCGTCCGTCCGCTCCAGCGCAATGCCCATATCGCCGTCAGACTTCTTGATCTTCTCCGCGCCCACGGTCTGAGGCCTGTAGTCCGCCACAGCCGCAGCCTTGACAATTATATCCTGGTCATCGCTTCTGGAGGTCACCGCCTCAAACATTTCCCGGGCGCTCTCCACCTGCACCGTGTCCGCAAACATGGGCGGCTTAATATTCACCGGCCCTGTAACCAGCGTCACCTCAGCTCCGCGGTAAGCCGCCGCCCTGGCAATGGCATACCCCATCTTCCCGGCGGAACGGTTGGTGCTAAAGCGAACGGGGTCAATGGACTCTCTGGTAGGCCCCGCCGTCACCAGCACCTTCCTGCCCGCCAGATCCTGCTTAAAGGCCGCCTCCCTGACAATATACTCATACAGTACCTCCGGCTCCGGCATCTTGCCGGCCCCTGTGTCCCCGCAGGCAAGATAGCCGTTTGCCGGGGCAATCACCTCCATGCCGTACTTTCTGAGAATCTCCAGATTGTCCTGGACGATTGGGTTTTCATACATATTGGTATTCATGGCAGGGGCCAGAATCTTTTTGCAGCGGCAGGCCATCACAGTGGTAGTCAGCATGTCGTCAGCGATCCCATGGGCGATCTTGCCGATTACATTGGCCGAGGCAGGCGCAATCATCACCACGTCGGCCGCCTTGGCCAGCGCCACATGCTCCACACTGTATTCAAAGTTCCGGTCAAAGGTATCCACCAGGCACTTATGCCCGGTCAGTGTCTCAAATGTAATTGGGTTGATGAAGTTCACGGCATTTTTCGTCATCAGCACATGGACCCTCGCCCCCTGCTTCACCAGCATACTGGCCAGGCCCGCAATTTTATACGCCGCAATACTTCCCGTCACGCCCAGAAGTATGGTTTTATCTTTTAACATCCTTGAATCCTCCTTATCCACGAACTAGAGCGTGTTTGATAATTGCTTTTCGTCAGCTGTGCGTCCCACTTTGTGGGAGATTTGATCCCGATGAGGGAGGCGTAGCGGGCTACGTTGACCGAATTGGGGTCAAATATGCCACAGAGTGGGGCGTACAGATGGCGGAAATGAATTATCAAACACGCTCTAGGTATTGCTTTCATTATCTTTAATATATGACACAATGCTGTGGGCATCCCCGGCAGTCTCCAGAACCTTCATAAAGTCCTGCCTGCCCAGGAACTCCGCCAAGTCCTGCAGCGCCCCCAGATGGGAATTGGCGTCTACAGTGGCCAGCATGAACACATATTTCACAGGATCATTGGCCTTGCTCCCAAAATTGACCGGCGTTTTCAGGCTGATCAGGGACATGGCCGTGTGCTTCACCCCGATTTTGTTGGTGGCATGGGGCAGCGCAACACCTTTTGTAATGACAATGTACGGGCCGACTTCATTTACATTGTCAATCACCGCCTGCACGTACTCCCCGGTGATATCGCCGTTGTCAATGAGGATCTGCCCTGACGCCCTCACCGCCTCCTCCCAGCTGTGGCAGACCACGTCCAGGCGGATGCTCCTTTCATTAACCAATTCACTTAACATAAACTTGTCCTCAATCTTTGTCTTATTTTCATGCTGCACAATCCGGCGGATCTCCCGCAGCAGCACAGCCTCGTCCTCCTTGGACGAATACTGCTCCAGCAGCTGCTTTAAGCGGACGGCGGTCCCGCTGTCCCCCTCCTGGGTTTCCATGGACTGGTCGATATGAAATCCCATGTCCAGCAGCTGCTTGCTGATCCGCACAATATCATCCCGCTTAAGCAGGGGGCTGACCTTCACAAACGGTCTCCTGGTCTGGAGGGGCACTGTGGTGATAATCAGGTCCACGTCCTCCTTCTGCAGGAATTTATCCAGCTGATGCCTGGCCACAGTGCCTCTGATATCCAGTCTGAAGTTCCGGTTCAGGCCCGTGACCACCAGCTCCGCCGTACCGATGCCCGTGGCGCATACCACCACCACATTGACGGTCCGCCGGGCATTCTGCCGCTTCCGGTTGATAGCTGCCGCAAAATGAAGGAGGATGTACGCAATCTCATCGTCCGTGGGTACGATCACATCCGGCTCCTCCGCGCTGAGCAGTACAGCCCTCACCGCCTCATACAGTTCCTGGTAATTGCGGATCAGCTCCTCCTTTAAGGGGTTCTCCAGAAGCATGCCGTTCTTCTTCCGGTAGGCGCAGGCGCTGATGTGCTGGAACAGGCTGTCATACAGGCGCTCATCACTGGTCAGATCGTAATCAATCTGCTTGCTGACGCTGGCAATGGTCTTGATGCAGTAGTATTCCAGGAAAATGTCCCCATACTTCTCCTGCTTAATAATGGCGCTGGACTTGGCGCCCATGTGCACCGCCACATAGTAAACTTCCGTGTCGGGCAGACGGATGTCAAATGCCTGGTTAACGCGCCGGACAATGTTGAAAGCCATCCGGTACTGCAGGCTGTCCTGGCTGGCCTGCCCCACACCGGCCACCTCCCCATACTCTGCGTTGGTCTTAAACCGTTCAATGGACAGCGCAATGTGGATCACCAGGGCCTCATAGGCAATGTCATCCAGATAGGTGGAGAATTCCTCCTCCGCATCCGCAATAATGGTTTTGATCTGCTCCAGTCCCTGCTCATCAAACCACTGAGAATAAATGGAAACTTCGTCCCTGGCGCGGTTGGCCGTCAGAGCCGTAAAGTCCCGGATCACCTTGGACAGGTACCGCCTTCTGCCTACCTCGTCCGCATCAATATAGATCCCCTTCCCCCTCTGGCTGATGAGCCGGATATCGTTCTTTTTACAGTAGTCCTTCACTGCCACCATATCCGCGTTCACTGTGGTGCGGCTGACAAAATACTTGTCCGCCATATCCTGGATGGTGCTGCGGCGGCTGGACCAGCACAGGTCAAACACAATCAGCAGCATCCGTTCCTCCCCGGTGAGGCGGTCCGCATAGAAATCCCTGACCCCCAGCTCCGCCAGGCTGGCCAGCTTCCCCTTGACCTCCTCCTCCACCTGGGCGGTCTTGCTGATGACCCGGATGCACTCCTGCCCCATCTCCTGCTGCAGATAATCATTCAGTAACCGAATGTCATACCGGACCGTCCGCAGGTTGATGGAGAAGATCTCCGCGATTTTTTCCATACTGACGCTTCCATCAATGGAGAGCATTTTTAACTCATATTTTTGTCTAATATTCATATTTTTTACCTGGTTACATTATCTATAGTTTCCGACTCATTATCAAGTTCAACAATTTTCACAGATTCCGCGAAACAAACCGCACTATATTCACAATGAAGCGGGCGGCTGGCGCGATGCAAAAAACTCCGCCGGAACGGCAATCAGTCCGTTCCGGCGAAGTCTATTCTGGCTTAATATATTTCCTCAGCACATTTACTTATCATATCTCATTGATACGGTACATCTTCCTGGCATTCTCCCAGGTCACTGCCTCCACCTGCTCCTCAGATACATGCTTCAGCGCGGCGATCATTTCCACCACATGGGGCAGGTTCAGGGAGGAGTTGCGTTTCCCCCGGTTCGGCACAGGGGCCAGATAAGGACAGTCCGTCTCCAGCACAATGGACTCCAGAGGCGCATACTCCACCACCTCCTTCAGCTTCTTGGCATTATTGAAGGTGACCACGCCGCCGATGCCCAGATAATACCCCATATTCAGGTACTCCCTGGCCGTCTCCTTGGTGTAGGAGAAACAGTGGATCACCCCGCCTAAGTCTCCGGCGTGCTCCCCCTTCATGATATCCAGGGTGTCCTTTGCCGCATCCCGGCTGTGAATCACCACCGGCAGCTTCAGTTCCCGGGCCAGGTCCAGCTGGCGGGTAAACCATTTCTTCTGGATCTCGTGATCCGGCTCCTCCCAGTAGTAATCCAGGCCGATCTCCCCGATGGCCACGATCCGCTCTCCGGCAGCCGCTTCCCGCAGCCACCGGATTCCATCCTCATCCCTCCCCTGAGCACAGCCATGGGGGCTCTCCATTTCCAGCTCCATGGTCTCGCTGGGGTGGACGCCCACGGCTCCGTACATCCAGGGGTATCTCTCCACCAGTTCCAGGGTGGTGCGGCAGCTGGCGAGGCTGGCGCCTATATTGGTCACTGCCAGGATTCCGGCCGCCTTTAAACTGTCCAGCAGCTGGTCCCGGTCACTGTCAAATGCTTCGTCGTCATAGTGTGCATGTGTGTCGAAAATCATAGGTTTGTCCAATTCCTTTTCTGAGAACATATTGTGAAAATGCTTCTCAGCCAATTGTAGCACGATTTCAGGAAAAGTAAACCGGGGAGCCGCAACATTCTATCCGGTCAATCCACACAACATTCTTCTTCGAGACACAAAAATCCGTGATCACATATTCTATGGCCGGCAGTCTCACCGTTCCAAGTTCAATATCACGCAGCTGGGACATAACCCGGTGAAGAGCTGCCATACGGGCGGGGTCAGCGTTGACAATCCGTATCAGATTCATATGAATGGGTGATTTATCTTCATAGGAGATTGGCTTTTCACCCACATTTACCAGACCTTTTTCCAGTGACATTCTGAGCGTTTCCCAGTTACGGTTCAGCGGAATCCCCTGAATAAAGATCTGATTGCCCACAATTCCTACGCCTTTTAAGAGAATTTCGGCAGGTTCTGCCTTTTTTATCTCCTGTACGCACACGTCCTTGATTTTATTTATACGTTCACAGTCAAACTCATTGGTTTTTTGCCTTTGTGTACAGCCAAGCAATGATACATGAAGTGATTCATCCGGATAGATAAACTGCGTATCTGCTGCTTCAAAGAGATCTGATAATGCACTTCTGATCCCACACACAAGCCCGCCGCCCTGCGGCTGCTGAATCAAACGGGCTATCGTAGATATACAGTAATCTATGGGGCAGATTTCCCCATTTTCCATTACAGATGGGACTATGCCGGCATTGAGCAGCTTACCTCCTTCGATTTCCCACAATCTTTCAAACCGTTTTACCGCCTGACTTTTTAAATCTTCCATAGTTTATTATCTCCCTTCAAGTACATTAAACGGCTGCCAACAGCAAAAAGAGGGTTCAAACCGCCAGTTAATGAAAACTAACTGTTTGAACTCTCTTGCTTCATTCCCCAGATGTCATTGTACTGCAAACATCAGGAATATTAAACCCCTTTTCCCGCAGCATGTCCCTGCAGTCCTCATCCAGGTGCATACAATATACACGCCCCCGCAGTTTCCGCTCCACAGCCTGTTCCAGATCCCCATAGTAACAGTGGCTGGGCGGCTGGTGGCTGTGGATGGAGGTGTCCTGGTAGAGCCGGTCCAGCTTCCCCTGTCTCAGCAGATCCAGCACCCGCTCCGGCACTATGGCTGCATCCCCGCTGTAGTAGATCCGGTTTTCTCCGTCCTCCAGCAGATATCCGAAGCAGTCCATGTTCTCCACATGGCTGACCGGTATGGCCTCAACCCGGAGGCCATCCGCCGCTTCCGGCATTTTCTCACAGTATTCATAAAAATCATCCCGGATTCCCAACAGCCTCAGCAGATCCACAATGGTCCGGCTGGGATGGATGATCCACGTCCTCTTCCCCAGCACGCAGCTGTTGTAGGACAGAAGGGAGCCCAGGCTCCCCACATGGTCCGCATGTAGGTGGGTGACCAGCACATATATCCGGTTGTACCTGCTTAAATCCATACAGCGCATCAGGCTTTCATATACGCTCTCCCCGCAATCCAGAAGATACAGGTTACCGCTTTTTTCAAAATAAGCGCTGGTATTTCCCATGGCGGGATTAAAGGCGGAGCCGCAGCCCCAGAATTTCAGTTCCATTTCCGTTCCCCCTGCTACTCTTTGATTCCTGCGCTTACGAAGCTGCTCATAAACTGCTTCTGCAGAATGAAAAATGCAATTAACAGCGGCAGGATGATGATAAATGTGGCCGCGCAGACATTTGCCCACTGCATATTGGCCTCCTTGGACTTGGCAAAGATGGCCAGACCCACGGTCAGCGTGCGGTTGGACGGGGAGTTGGTGACAATCAGGGGCCACAGGTAGTTGTTCCAGTGGTAGCTGACAGAAATCACTGCAAATGACATGTAAGCCGGCTTGGCGCAGGGCATGTAGATGCGCCAGATCGTCTGCCAGGTGTTGGCCCCGTCGATTCTGGCCGCCTCGGCCAGGGCCTTGGGTATGGACTTAAAATGCTGCCTCAGCAGGAATATCGCCAAAGCGCTCCCAAAGAACGGAAGCATAATCCCAATCTTGGAATCCGTCAGACCCAGATCCGCCAACGTCATAAAGTTGGGGGTGATCAGCACATCATTGGGAATGATGATCTGCATGAAGATCACCGCAAACACCAGGGTCATGCCCTTAAACTCCAGGACACCCAGCGCGTAGGCAGCCATTGTGGATGTGACAAACTGTATGCCAAAGGTTACCACCACCAGGATCAGCGTGTTCAGGTAATATCTGCCAAATGGAATGGCGTTCCACACATATTCCAGATTCCCCAGGGTAAAGCTGGAGCTGGGGAAAAATGTCATGCGGAAAGTAGGTTCGCTGAACGCGGTTCCTACCAGCCATACCAGAGGTGCAAGCCACAGGAGGGCAAGCAGCGCCCCAAACCCGGAGATCACTCCGTTTTTCAGTTGCTTCATCTTCTCTCCCCCTTAATTGTAATGGATTTTCTTGTCCTGGCTGATAAATCTGGGCAGGGACACCACGAGGAGCAGCCCCAGCATAATCACGGTCAGAGCAGAAGACACGCCGTAGTTGAAGTTGGTAAAGCCCTGCTGGTAAATGTAGTATAAAAGCAGGGTGCTGGCATTGTTGGGCGCGCCCTCAGTCATAATCACCACATGGTCCACCAGCTTAAAGCAGTTGGTAAATGCAATGGTAGATACAAACAGGAAGGTGGGCGCCAATAATGGCATGGTGATCTTGCGGAATATGGTCCAGCCGTCCGCCCCGTCGATCTTGGCCGCCTCCAGCAGCTCCTCGGAGATACTCTGGATTCCCGACAGGAAGAACACCATCAGATACCCGGCCTCCTTCCACACATACATGACCGCCATGGCCGGAAGCACCGTCCGCTTGTTGGACAGCACGTTCATGGGCTTTAAGCCGAAGCTGGCCAGCAGCTGGTCAAACAGTCCGTTCTTAGCCATGTAGATGAACATCCATACGCTGGCAATGGCGATCATGGGCATGATCACCGGGTAGAAAAATGATGTGCGGATAAAGCCCACGCCCCTGGACTTCCTGTTCACCAGCATCGCCAGGCCCAGGCCCACTGCCATGCTGGGCAGTACAGTCATCAGTGCAAATGCGATGGTATTGCCCATCACCTTCCAGAACAGCTTAGATCCGGCCAGCTTGATGTAGTTCTCCATGCCAATGAACTCCGCGTGTTCCATCCCCAGCTTGTATTTGGACAGGCTCAGCCAGATGCTTCTGAACACCGGGAATACGGTAAAGGCCAGCATAAAGATCAGCGCCGGGGCCATCAGGCCCCAGGCTGTCAATTGGTTCTTTAAATGTTTCTGCTTTTTCATCGTCTTCATATTGCATCAACCTTTACTGGTAGTCGGCCAAAACTTCCTCTGCCTGTTCCTGAGCTGCGTCTAACGCCTCCTGAGCGCTCATGTCTCCTACCACCGCTGCCTGGATGTTGTCATTTAACACTCTCCAGATCTCAGCCGCATTGTAGGTGGTCAGCTCCGGCTTTGCATAGGGAAGCTGCTCATAAGCCACTGCTGCCTGTGGAACTTCCTTGTAGTAATTCTTGATTAAATCGGTCTCAAAGCAGGACTGTCTCGTTGCAACGTAACCTGTATCCAGGCTCCACTGTGCAGCGTTCTCGGTGGCTGTTGCAAACTTAATGAATTTCCAGGCCGCCTGTACGCGCTCCTCGGAGAGGCCATTGGAGATATAGAAGTTGCCGCCTCCGGTGGGAGCGCCGATGCGCTTGTGGGCCGGAAGGAAGGCTGTGCCAAAGTCAAAGTCAGCATTGTCATGGATGTTGGCCATATTGCCGGTAGTATGGTAGATCATAGCCACTTCCCCTGCCAAAAACTGGGTGGGCAGATCAGTCCACTGTACGATGCCCTCTGCCATGCACTTATATTCATTCTGAAGATCCAGCCAGAACTGAAGGGCTTCCACATTCTCAGGCGTGTTGAAGAACACGCTCTTGCCGTCCTCACTCATCAGGTTCTGTCCATCCGTACTGTTCTGAAGGCAGAATCCGGTAAATGCCCACTGGGCTGAGCCGGAATTCAAGGCAATGCCCACGCCATAGCGGCTGTCGTCGGTGAGCTTGACCGCATAGTCCGCCATCTCTTCCCATGTGGTGGGAGGCGCCTCAGGGTCCAGACCCACTGCCTTAAATGCATCCTTGTTGTAGTAAAGGACCATGGTGCTTCTCTGGAATGGGATGGAGTAAATCTTCCCATCCACATAAGAATCTTCCATAAATCCGGGCAGGAAATCCTCTATGTACGCCTTCCCCTCGTCCCCGTCCGCGGCGATCAGATCATCCAGAGGCATGGCCATGCCTGTTGACGCCATGGTGAAACGCTGGGTAGCCAGGCTTACGAACACATCCGGCGGCGTTCCGCCCTGGACTGCGGTCTGGATCTTGGTCACGGTGTCGTCATAGTTGCCTGTATAAACCGGCTCCACCACAATACCGGGGTTGGCCTCATTAAACTCCTTGCACACATTCTCAATGAGCTGGGCAGCAGAACCGCCCACATTGACGGGATAGTAAAATGTCAGGTGCAGATCTCCCTCTTCCCCGGCTGCCTGTGTTTTCTCCTCTTTCTTGGCTTCCTGAGTGTCGGCAGCCTTCGCTCCGCTGTCCGCCCCCTTGGAAGAACACCCAGTCACCATCATGCCTGCAGTAACGGCCGCCGCCAGCAGAACCGATACCATTCTCTTCGCTTTTCTCACGCTACATACCTCCTAATGAATATTTGATTCAATATTAAGTGCTTCATGTCCACATCATATCACCATTGTTGAAACGTGTCAATATTTTTATTTTGCATTTTGTACGTTTTTTCACAGATTTTACATTCATTTTAGTTGATATTTACATTTTTAACTAAATTCAATTCATTTTGTTTTTTGTATGGATTAGGAATAGCTTTAAAAACAGTCTGATTTTGAACACACCTTTTAAACATTTTACAAATATTGTGGCGTATGGTAAAATATTAAGAAAGCAGTTCGATCCAAGGAGGCACATCAATTATGGTAACAATCAAAGATATCGCAAAAGCAGCAGGGGTTGCCCAGGGAACTGTATCCAATGTATTGAACGGCAAGGGAAATGTAAGCAGTGAGAAGATCAAGCAGGTGACGGATGCAGCAGCCGCCCTGGGCTATGTTCCCAACGAGCGCGCCAAGCTGCTGCGCAAGGGGCATTCCAATATCCTGGCCGTGATTCTGCCCAACATCCGCTCCAAGCAGTATATAGACTTTTACCTCAGCTTCAAAACCTACGCAGAGAATCACAACTTCTGCGTGGCCCAGTATCTGACCAATGACGACAACAGCGAGACAGAGTGCAGCGTGGTCCAGGAGATCCGCTCCTCCATGGCTGTGGGTATTGCGGCAATCTCCTGCTGCAGTTTCCCCCAGGGGAACCCCTATATCAGCGAACAGTCCAACCTGGCAAAGCATCTGATCTTCGCAGAGCGGGTCCCGCCTTTCCCGGCAGACTATATTGGGTTTGACTATGTAAAAGCCGGCAGGGATCTGGCCCAGAAGGCGGTGGACGAGGCCTACACCAGCATCTGCCTGCTGACCGGCGGCCTGCACCTGTCCAATGAGCGGGATTTCCATGAGGGCTTTATGAGCGTCATCGGCCCCGCTGGCTGCCTGGTGAACCACATCCAGACAGACCCCTACCGCAAGCTGCAGAACATCCTACACATATTTGGCAGCCAGCCGCCCCAGGCTATATTTATCTCCAATTACGGCTTTGCGGAGAGCGTCAAGGATATCTGGAATACCTTTTACTCTGCGGTGGACCTGTCCATTTACACAGTCTCCCCGGTATTCACCATGCCTGAGATTGATTTCCAGAAATACGAGCTGAACTACCGCCAGCTGGGCAAGATCACGGCCGAGCGGCTGATCAGGCGCATAAAAGGAAAGGAGGGGGAGCCTCAGCGCACCCTGCTGGAGAATCCCGGTTTCCGCAACTGGTTCTCCAACATCCTGGTGCCGGAGAATCCCTCCGCCTTAAATGTGCTGACCCTGGACAGCCCTGAGGCCTACATCATGCGCAACCTGTCCCGGATCTACACACAGAAAACAGGTATCCCGGTGAACATCACCATCTATTCCTACGATGAGATGTACGAGGCCTTCAACAACATGGGCAGTGACTCCCTCTTTGATATCCTGCGCCTGGATGTGACATGGCTGTCCTGGTTCGCCGAGAAGATCCTGCAGCCCCTGGACGGCATTGACCCCCGGATCGGAACCTGCTTCGACACCTTTATCGACGGTACCATCAACCAGTATTCCATGGTAAACGGAAGGGTTTACGCCCTGCCCTCCACGCCCAGCGTCCAGCTGCTCTACTACAGAAAGGACCTCTTTGAGAATCCCATCTACAGACGCATGTATTATGAGCAGCACAAAAAGGAGCTGAAGCCCCCCAAAACATTTGACGAGTTCAACCGGATCGCCGCATTTTTCACCAAGTCCGTCACCCCCACCTCCCCTGTGGATTACGGGGCCACCCTGACCCTTGGCTCCACAGGCGTGGCAGGGTCTGAGTTCCTGGCCCGCTTCTTCAGCCGCCAGGAGAATCTCTACAGTGGGGACTACAAGGTAACGCTGAACTCCCCTGACGCAGTGCGCTCCCTGGAACAGCTGATCCAGTTAAAGGAATATTCCAACCCGGAATACTGTTCCTGGTGGACCAACACCGCCACTGCCTTTGCCCAGGGCAATGTGGCCATGGCCATTCTGTACAGCAACTACGCCTCAGACCTGCTGAGCCATTCCTCCAAGGTGGTGGGCAGCATAGGCTACACCGTCGTTCCCGGAGGCAACCCGGTCATCGGCGGCGGCTCCCTGGGCGTGGCCCGCCACACCAGGCAGCCCGAGAGCGCCCTGTCCTTCATCAAATGGATCTGCAGCGAGCCGATCTCCTCCGCAGGCGCCCTGCTGGGAAGTGTCTCTCCCTGCAAGAAGAGCTACGACAATTATGAGATTATCAACTCCTTCCCATGGCTGAACCTGGCCAAGGACTGCTTTGCCATTGCCCATGGGCGTCGGACGCCGGAATATTTCAATATGCCCTTTGATGAGAGGCGTTTTTTGAGCATCATAGGAATGGCCGTGAAAAATGCTTTCAGCCAGGCAATGTCGCCGAAGGAGGCACTGGATTACGCGCAGAAATTATTTGACGAACAGTTTTCGTTCTAATTATTACTATGGTTTTACATGGATTACGTACACAGGCAGAATCATGCCCTGACACAGCAGCTGATCCGGGATGCCCCGCCGCCGGCTGTGAAGATAGATGAGATTATTGAATCAGCTTGGCTCCATAAACGCTGAACCACTTAGCCGCTGCATACAGCACCAGCAGATGAATCGGGTAGAACGCATAGAACACATATTTTAACCCACTGGCCCCACGTCTTCCGTTGTACAGGACAATCGGAACATAGGCCAGTGCGGATATACAGAAATACCCCACGCTCTCCAGCGCGGACAGCGCGATCCCGCAGACCAGCTGAGCGGTATCATTGCGCCGGAACATGTACAGACCCGCAATCAGAAGCACTCCCAGCACGTTATAGTCCGACTTGACCACCCAGGACAGGCCGCAGCCTGCGGCGATCAGAACCAGCTGCAGGGGCAGATTGTCGAAATAGTCCACGATGCAGAGCACCAGCAGACCGATCAGCAGGGTAAATACTGCGTTCTGGTATGCCGGGTGAAACCAGTTATTGTATACGGCCAGATCAAAGGGCACCTCCGCTGCAAGAGCCAGGATTCCCAGGGAAAGGGCATAGCGGAGCCTGCTTCTGGTGTGGGCGAACCCCTCCACTAGCAGATACGCGAAGATAGGGAATGCCAGCCTGCCCGCAAAACGGCAGACTCTGCCGATGAGCATCCACCGATGCCCCTCAGGGGTGGCAATAATCATGCTGTACATCAGGGGTTCCCTGGCGTGTAAAATGCCGCTCTGAATAATGACAGCCCCGATATGGTCTGCCAGCATTGCCATCACTCCGATTATTTTCAGCTGATTGCCCGTCAGGCCGCTTATGGGCCCGCGGTAATAACCGCGCCTTCTCATCCTTGCGTTCACATTCATTTCCTCGTCCGTAATTTTTATGTTTGACTAGCGTGTTTATCTATCATACTCCTTTTTGGCAAAAAATGCAAGTTTTCTCCCACTTCCTACCATTTTTAGGCCTTAAATTGGGATCGTGGCCCCATTTCAGTGGTGTCAATGTGCAGGTTCTTCCATTTTTCCCCAACTGTGGGGAGGGGCGCGTGGAAGGGGGCGCGGACGTTGGCTGGTGTATTTTCCGGGTTAGTCTATGAAACGTCCGCTGACGCATCC
>OKVW01000334.1_pt1 | contig 29678 bp, 22 predicted proteins | sample 1606991 | NCBI WGS metagenome assembly OKVW01 (sample SAMN03281021, study PRJEB24777) | human gut metagenome | isolation source: fecal sample PR177 from 1 month old male Malay infant, vaginal delivered... | reverse complement strand
GGGAGAGCCAGGTGCCCAGCGCCATACTGATCGCCCCGAGAAACGCCGCGCCGATGCCCAGCGGGTCGAGGACGGTGTGCGGCGACAGCAGCAGCATGGCCATACCGAGTATGCCGGCGATGGCGGAGAACACCGCCAGCCAGGGCGAGCGCTGCCGGTCGACACACCAGGCGAGGAGCATCACCAGCAGCGGCTGGATCGCGCCGATCACCGCCGCCAGCCCGCCGGGTAAGCGATAGGCGGCGATAAACAACAGCGCCTGAAACGCGCCGATATTTAAGATGCCGGTAACGATCAGCTTTGCCCATTCGCCGCGTTGCGGAAAACGACGGCTCCAGATCAGCAGGGCGATACCTGCCGGCAGCACCCTCAGCAGCGCAGCAATAAATGGGCGGTCAGGGGGAAGAAACTGGGAGGTGACGATGTAGGTCGTCCCCCAGATAGCGGGCGCCAGCGCGGTGAGCAGCAGGTCGAGAATCAGATTACGTGAGAGAAAAGCCATGATTTTATCTTCACTTCAAGGTAAATTAGTGAGTGAAGTATGTACCGTCAAGTATCTTGATATCAAGACAAGTGAGCACTAATGGACAAATCACCGCCGATCGACGCCGTGGATCGCATCCTCGCCCAGTGGCAGCGGGAACGGCCAGACCTCGACTGCAGCCCCATGGGGCCGATAGGTCGCCTGAAACGATGCGCTATGCTGCTGGAGCCGCAGGTGGAAGTGGCCTTTACGCGCCACGATCTGGTGCGCTGGGAGTTTGACATGCTGGCGACGCTGCGGCGCGCCGGAGCGCCTTTCGTACTTTCGCCCACCCAGCTCTTCTCCACGCTGATGATTACCTCCGGCACCATGACCCATCGTCTGAAGGCGCTGGAGAAACGCGGGTTTATTACCCGCCTGCCCAATCCGGAGGATGCCCGCAGTATGCTGGTCGCCCTGACTTCCGCCGGACGCGAACGGATCGATGCCGCAGTGGAAACCCACGTCGACAACGAACGGCAACTGCTGGCAGGACTCAGTGACGGTGAACGCCAGCAGTTGGATCAGGCGCTGCGGGTGTTGATGCGACTGCTGGAAACGGGCTAACAGCCAGCGGCGATAAAGTCGCCGTTGGCGCTGATCGGCACCACGCTGAAAAACAATCCCACGGCAAAGAGGATCAGCGCCAGACCGCCGAGGATCTTCATCAGCGGAACCAGCCAGGGCCGCGGGCGGTGATTCGTGGCCAATCGTTTGACCGTCCGATGGCGCGCATAGTGAACCAGTAGCGACAGACCGAGGATCGAGAGCGCGGTGCCCAGCGCCATGCTCATCACCGCGGCGATGCCCCAGCTAACAATCCCCAACGCATTGGCGAATAATAAAATCATGATCGCCCCGCTACAGGGCCGAACGCCGATAGCCAGCACCACGCCAAGGCGCGTCTTCCAGTCAGCGCCCTGCAGATCCTGCCCCACGCCGTGATGGCCGCAGCCGCACGAGGCGTCATGCTGATGCGCTGGCGTCAGACGGCGAATCACCTGTTTTGTCGGCCACAGGCTTTGCAGAGCGCGAAAGATAACATAAGCCCCAAAGACGCCGATGGTCAGGGCGCTGATCTTCTCGACGTACCAGCGGCTGGCGCTAAGATCGCCGGCGGCCAGATTCAGCCCCACCGCAAGAATAAAGACGAAGAGTATCGCAGTGACGCCCTGCAACAGGCTGCCGAGAAAGGGCACCACCCGCGCCGCCGTCAGGCTCTCCTGATTGGTGCTCAGGTAGGTCGTCACGATAAATTTACCGTGTCCCGGTCCGACGGCGTGCAGCACGCCATAGAGAAAGGCCCCCACCAGCAGCCAGATACCGCCGCTGTACTGATGGTTATTCAGCAACAGAAGGTACATCACCAGATAGCGATGCAGGGTAATTTGGGTGGCGAGACACCACTGGAGAAAGTCACCCCAGTGGCTGTGCAAGGTGATAGCGGCGGCCAGCAGTAGAAGGCCGCCGCACCCGGCCGCCAGCAGGCGCCAGTCGCGGAGCGCAATCGGAGTCGTCATCGTTATACCATTGTAGTAAACGTAAACCGCCTGACAGCAACTTTACGACAGGCGAGCGAAGGCGTCAGCGCTGAAGGGTGAGGAATTTGTCGAAGCTGTTCACGGGATTGTTCGTAGTCACCAGGCTCCGCATTATCTACCGATCGCTATCTTCCCGACACCGTATTAGCGCAGAATGCCTCAATATCTTGAGCATACCACAGCTATATCTTTTTATGCGTTATTGGTTACCAATACCTTTTAACAGGAATAATTACTCAAAAAATCACAGATAAAAATAAATAAGTTATTTCTTGGCGAGCATTTTTTGTCAGTTATTATGCTGCGCTTCCGGCAAGAATATTCTTTAACTGCTATTTATTGTACTCTTCAGCAGGATCACTTCCATGAAAAGAGGCTTACTTACCCTGGTTACTGCTGCCATCGCTTTCCGTACAGGCCACCTGGCGCAGCGACAAGCGCCAGGAGGCACGTGACGAAAAGTGGTGAACCGGCAGGCTTCGGCGTATCCTGGATGTGAGTCCTTCCCACGCCGAAGCGAGTATTCCAACCCGCCGCCAGACCGTGTCGCAATACTTACCTGTCCTCTACTACCTCCCATTGATATCTTCCTGTATACGTTGACCGTGACGAGTTTTCATCTCATTCAACCGCATGTACCAGATTAAGCTTACCCGTTGAAATACGGCGTAATGTGCTCTATTACAGACAATGCTATTATCACCAGGCTTTTTGCAGTATGGTTTAATCACTGTTGTAGTTTTGCAGTGAATGCTATCCAGACGACTTAAGGTTGTATTTTGTCTGAGAAATTTCTCATGCCATTCCCGAAGGTTGTCGGCGAGGGAGGCTGGTTTACTGGGGTGACATTGCCCAGTAGACAGGCAATCAATCATGACGGCATTGATAGCCGCCTTGCCGTGGCCGGAAGCCCAAGCCTTCATCATCATGCGGGTATCAACAAGAGGATCAGGGATGTACAGGACGTGGAAACCCCCAGGAAAGATTCATCAGTTCAGCCAGCTCACCCTTTCTTTACCCTTCAGATCGCGGTCTCTTATCGTTAGCAATGGAGCTAGCCCATGATACCGCTCGCGCTCGTAGCAAATTAAAATGTTATCACCACGCTGTTTCAAAATAAAAAGGCAGTCAAATTTAACAATGACCTGACGCAGGCTCGGAAAACCAAAAATATGCCTGCAATAAAAGGGAAAACCATGACGAATAACGCCGACATAAAAAAAAGGAACTTCCTGACTCAGAATGAAATTGAGTCTTTACTTAAAGCGGCCGATACCGGTCCTTATGCTGCACGTAATTATTGCCTGACGTTACTGTGCTTCATCCATGGTCTGAGCGCCAGCGAGATCTGTCGTCTACGAATATCGGATATCGACCTTGCTGCCCGATGTGTTTACATCCATCGGCTTAAAAAAGGGTTTTCGACTACCCACCCGTTGCTGGATAAAGAGATCTACGCCCTAAAGCGCTGGCTGGCCATTCGCAGCAGCTGGCCGCAGGCCGCCAGCGAATGGCTGTTTCTCTCCCGCAAAGGTAATCCCCTTTCCCGCCAACAGTTTTATCAGATTATCGCGTCCTCAGGGGGACTGGCGGGGCTGCCACTGGAGATCCACCCGCACATGCTGCGGCACTCCTGTGGCTTTGCGTTGGCGAATATGGGGATCGATACCCGCTTGATTCAGGATTATCTCGGGCATCGCAATATCCGCCACACCGTCTGGTATACCGCCAGCAATGCGGGACGCTTCTATGGCATCTGGGACAATCCCCGTGACAAACAGCGATCGTCGCTGATCCAATAGCCTTGACGCCATGGATGGCGTTGTATCGCGAGCGGTCGACAAATTAAAATATTCATGATTATTAACCCTGCGTTAATTAGGATTACTGTTCCCACAAGTTCTTATTTAATCCTTATGACTGAGAGTTAATATAACCCTGCGTTTACTCAGGAATAAGGCTGGGTATTTATTGGTGGGAAAAAATTTCCGCGGCTGTGTGTTTAATAGCGGCTGGTAATGAAAAATATCCTTTCATTTTATATACCTGGCGGCAACCCGCGCAGATACTATTGAGCCGATGATTAAAATCTTTAAAATTAAGAATTATCACCCGACGATATTTTTAGTGTCTGGCAATGTAATATGTTATCAATTCGTGATTAATCATCTTCACCCTGTACCGTTTTAGCATTACAGAACCTATTTCGTCATGGCGTATGGTTTCGCTGTGACGGTCATTCATACCTATTTTCAGGAGCAACTATTGTGAACCGACGTCGTTTTCTAACCGCCAAAGAAGTTCAGGCCATGATGCAGGCTGCTCGTCAGGGCCCTACCGGCGAACGGGACTACTGCCTCATTCTGCTGGCCTTTCGCCATGGCATGCGCATTAGCGAACTGCTGGATCTGCATTATCACGATCTGGATCTCCATGAAGGGCGGGTTAATGTGCGGCGATTAAAGAATGGTTTTTCGACGATTCATCCACTGCGTTTTGATGAGCGCGAGGCGATTGAGCGCTGGAGCCTGGTCCGTGCCGGCTGGAAAGCGGCGGACAAAACGGACGCACTGTTTATCTCCCGCCGCGGCACCGCGCTCTCCCGCCAGCAGGCGTATCGTATTATTCGCTCCGCCGGGGAAAATGCGGGTACCGTCACGCACACTCACCCCCATATGCTGCGTCACGCCTGCGGCTATGAACTGGCTGAAAGAGGGACAGATACGCGTTTGATACAGGATTATCTAGGACATCGCAATATTCGTCACACAGTACGTTACACCGCCAGTAATGCGGCACGTTTCGCTGGCATCTGGGAAAGAAATAATCTTTTAGAGGAAAAAGACCAGAAGACGAAAAATGAAATAACAGATTGATTTTAAAGAATTAAAAAAATAACGAACAGGTCAATTGGGGCCAAACTGTTTATATCATAAAAATGTTTTGACATATTTTGCAACTCACTGCGCCATATTTCCGCAAAAAAAATCATATCTCATTGATTATTATCTATTTTTAAACCTGAAATTACTCAATTTTCTCTAACCATATCTCTGCTGCACCGGCGATCCGTCGCCAACGCCATCGCTATTCCTTTCGCCCCCCCTCCCACCATACCAGATTATATTACCATAAAAACCAAATTTGGCAGAATTTAAAACCACAGAATACCAGGTTGACACAAAATACAGATCATTTATCCCAACGAGTCAAAATGGCCCCAATTGTCTCATTAATTGGGCAAAAACTGTGCAGAACCGGCAGTCGCACCATTCGGCTGAAACATGGAATGCCTGGAAGGCACATCGACTCGCCATTTCGGTTCGTGATATCGATATTGTTTAAAGGAAAACAGCATGAAAATTAAAACACTGGCTATCGTTGCTATGTCAGCCCTGTCCCTGACTTCCGCGGCGGCTCTGGCCGATACCACCATGGTAAATGGCGGAACAGTGCATTTTAAAGGGGAAGTGGTTAACGCAGCCTGCGCAGTTGATGCCGGTTCTGTCGAACAAACCGTACAGCTTGGCCAGGTTCGCTCTGCAAAACTGGCGACCGCTGGCAGTACCAGTTCTTCAGTCGGTTTCAACATTCAGCTTGATGACTGTGATACCAGCGTATCAACCAAAGCGTCTGTCGCATTCTCCGGCACCGCCATTGATACCACCAACACCACCGTGTTGGCTCTGCAGAGTTCAGCAGCCGGTAGCGCCACCAATGTCGGCGTCCAGATCCTCGACAATAAAGGCACCCCGTTGGCACTGGACGGCGCGACCTTTAGTGCAGCGACAACCCTGAACGATGGCACCAACATCATTCCGTTCCAGGCTCGTTACTACGCAACGGGTGCTGCAACTGCCGGTACCGCTAACGCAGACGCCACCTTCAAAGTTCAATACCAGTAATTCATCACGCAAGGATGCGCCCGGGGCCAGGAAGGCCCGTTATCCGCAATGGGACTGAGGTGATAACGATGAAAAGGATGAAATCAGGTCTGCTGATGCTCTTACTTCCCGCCTGTGCGCTGGCCGGGAACAAGTGGAACGTCACATTACCCGGCGGAAACATGCGTTTCCAGGGTGTCATTATTGCCGAATCTTGCCGTGTGGAAGCCGGCGATCGCCAGATGACCGTGCAAATGGGGCAAGTCAGCAGCAATCGATTTCATGCCACAGGTGAAGATACCCATCCCGTGCCTTTCGATATTCATCTTGAGGAATGCAACACAGCCGTAAGCCAACGCGTCGGTATCGCCTTTCATGGCGTTGCTGATGGCAAAAATCCGGATGTTCTTTCTGTCGGGGAAGGACCGGGGATCGCCAGCGGGATCGGCATAGCGTTATTTGATAAAGAAGGCAGCCTGCTACCTCTGAACCGCCCTCCGGTGAGCTGGTCGCGACTCTATGCCGGGCCAACCACATTGCATTTCGTTGCCAAATACCGGGCTACCGGACGGCAGGTCACCGGCGGCGCCGCGAATGCGCAAGCCTGGTTCTCTTTGACCTACCAGTAATGAACCAGCAGAGATACCGAATACAGGAAATGACGGTGAGTACAACAAGGGTAAACATGAAAAAAACACGCACCATGATGCACAACCTGCTGGCAGGAGTACTGATGATAGCCGCCACAGGATTTTTCAGTCAGGCCGAAGCGGGCGTGGCGCTTGGCGCTACCCGGGTTATTTATCCGGCGGGCCAAAAGCAGGTGCAACTGGCGGTCACCAATAATGATGACAGCAGCACTTATCTGATCCAGTCATGGGTGGAAAACGCCGATGGCGTCAAAGACGGGCGCTTTGTCGTAACACCGCCCTTATTTGCCATGCAAGGGAAAAAAGAGAACACCTTGCGCATTCTCGACGCGACCAACAACCAGTTGCCACAGGACCGCGAAAGCCTGTTCTGGATGAACGTCAAAGCCATCCCGTCGATGGACAAATCAAAGCTCAGCGATAACACCCTGCAACTGGCTATTATCAGCCGGATCAAGCTTTATTACCGTCCCGCCGGACTGGCGCTGTCACCGGATCAGGCGGCAGAAAAGCTCACTTTCCACCGCAGCGCGGGTACGCTTACCCTGAAAAATCCCACCCCGTATTACCTGACAGTCACTGAGCTTAATGCCGGCACCCGGGTACTGGAAAATGCGCTTGTGCCTCCTCTGGGCGAAACCCGCGTGAAGTTGCCAGCCGATGCGGGAAGCAAGATTACCTATAAGACCATTAATGACTATGGCGCGCTGACGCCGCGCATGAAAGGCGCAATGCAATAACGAACAGGGTAACCCAACGTAAACCCTGAATAAAAAAGTACTGACAGCCGGGCGATTTCGAACCGGAGGGACTATGTCATATCTGAAACCAGGACTCGTCCGTATGCGACATTTTGCGCCGCATTTAGCTGGCGCAATGGCGCAGCTTTCCTTTGCCTTTTTGCTTGCCTCACAGACATTTTCCGCGCAGGCGGAGCTCTATTTTAACCCACGCTTTTTGGCGGATGATCCGGCGGCTGTCGCCGATCTTTCCGGTTTTGAGAAAGGGCATGAGCTGCCGCCTGGCACATACCGTGTCGATATCTGGCTGAACGACGGGTATATGACCACCCGCGACGTCACCTTTCATGCCAGCGAAAGCGGCCGCGAGTTGGCCCCCTGCCTGTCGCGTGGGCAACTCACCGCGATGGGCGTAAACACCGCCGCCGTCAGTGGAATGGGGGCGCTGGCAACGGATGCCTGTGTCCCGCTGACAGAGATGATCCCTGACGCCACTACCCATTTAGACGTGGGGCAACAGCGACTTTATCTGACCATTCCTCAGGCTGTTATGGGAACGCAGGCCCGGGGATATATCCCGCCTGAGCAGTGGGATCATGGGATTACCGCCGGGCTACTGAATTACAACTTCACCGGCAACAATGTCCAAAATAACGTTGGCGGCAGCAGTAACTATGCGTATCTGAACCTGCAAAGCGGGCTCAATCTCGGCGCGTGGCGTCTGCGCGATAATACCACCTGGAGCTACAGCAGCGGCGGCGATTCTTCGACGAACGAAAACAGATGGCAGCACGTGAATACCTGGCTGGAAAGAGACATCATCCCGTTGCGCTCGCGCCTGACGCTTGGCGACAGCTATACCAACGGCGACATCTTTGACGGCATTAACTTTCGCGGCGCGCAGTTAGCCACCGATGACAATATGCTACCGGACAGCCAGAAAGGTTTCGCGCCGGTGATCCACGGTATTGCCCGCGGCACGGCGCAGGTCTCCATCAAACAAAATGGCTATGAGATCTATCACAGCACCGTTCCGCCCGGCCCTTTTAGCATCACCGATCTCTATGCGGCCGGTAACAGCGGTGATTTACAGGTCACCATAAAGGAAGCTGACGGCAGCAGCCAGAACTTCACCGTTCCCTACTCTTCCGTCCCCTTTCTGCAACGCGAGGGCCATACGCGTTATGCCCTCACCGCCGGGGAATATCGTAGCGGTAACAATCAGCAGGAGGAGCCGACATTCTTCCAGAGCACGGTACTCCACGGCTTCCCGGCTGGCTGGACGCTGTACGGCGGGACGCAACTGGCCGATCGTTACCGCGCCTTCAATCTGGGAGTGGGAAAAAATATGGGCATGCTGGGCGCGTTGTCAGTCGATGTCACGCAGGCCAATGCCACGCTGCCCGATGACAGTAAACATCAGGGACAGTCGCTCCGTTTCCTCTATAACAAATCGTTGACCGACACTGGCACGAATATCCAGTTGGTCGGCTATCGCTACTCCACACGCGGCTATTTTAGCTTTGCTGATACCACTTATCGTCGGATGAGCGGCTACACCATCGAAACGCAGGATGGCGTTATTCAGGTAGAGCCAAAATTCACGGATTACTACAACCTCGCCTATAACAAGCGCGGCAAAGTACAGGTGAGCGTAACCCAGCAACTGGGACGCACCGCCACGCTCTATCTGAGCGGTAGCCATCAGACTTACTGGGGAACCGACAACGCCGATGAGCAACTCCAGGCTGGGTTAAACACCGCCATCAATGATATCAACTGGACGCTGAGCTACAGCCTGACCAAAAACGCATGGCAGGACGGACGCGATCAGATGCTGGCCATTAACGTCAATATCCCCTTCAGCCACTGGCTGCGCTCGGATAGCCAGTCTGTCTGGCGACACGCCAGCGCCAGCTACAGCATGTCGAACGATCTCAATGGGCGGATGACCAACCTGGCAGGACTGTACGGCACCGTGCTGGAAGACAACAACCTCAGCTATAGCGTACAGACCGGCTATGCGGGCGGCGGACAAGGGAATAGCGGCGATACAGGCTATGCGGCGCTGAATTATCGCGGTGGCTATGGCAACGCCAATGTTGGCTACAGCCGTAGCGACGGAATTAAACAACTTTATTACGGGATGAGCGGCGGCGTGCTGGCACATGCCAACGGCGTCACGTTGAGTCAACCCCTCAATGACACGGTGGTACTGATTAAAGCGCCTGGCGCCGAAGGGGCGAAAGTGGAAAACCAGACCGGCGTACGCACGGACTGGCGCGGCTATGCAGTGCTGCCTTACGCCACAGAATACCGCGAAAACCGGGTTGCGCTGGATACCAACACGCTGGCAGATAACGTGGATCTGGATGATGCGGTGGTCAATGTCGTTCCCACGCACGGCGCAATTGTCCGCGCTGAATTTAACGCCCACGTCGGGATGAAACTGCTGATGACGCTCGTCCACAACGGTAAGCCGGTTCCGTTTGGCGCGATGGTCACCGCCGACGGCAGCCAGAACAGCAGCATCGTCGCCGATAACGGCCAGGTCTATCTGAGCGGTATGCCGCTGACAGGAAAGATACGGGCAAAATGGGGCGACGCCGCAAACGCCAGTTGTGTGGCGGACTATCGCGTCGCCGCAGAAAACCCACAACAGTTGCTCAGTCAGCTCACAGCGGAGTGCCGCTAAGGACATGATGATGAATAAACGTCTTTATCTGCTGGGCGCCGCCTTTTCACTGGTCAGCGCCAGTACGTTCGCCGCTGACAGCACGATTACGATCAGCGGATATGTCAGGGATAACGCCTGCGCCGTGGCGGGAGAGTCGAAAGATTTTACCGTCGATCTGCTGGACAACGCCGCAAAGCAGTTCAGTAGCGTGGGGGCAACCACCCCCGCCGTCCCGTTTCGTATTGTGCTCTCCCCCTGCGGCAGTTCCGTTACCGCGGTGAAAATCGGTTTTATCGGCATTGCTGACAACGACAATACCCACTTACTGAAGCTCGACAGCGGCACATCGGCGGCGGCTGGAATGGGAGTTCAGATCCTCAACGGGCAACAAACCGAACTGCCCCTTAACGCGGGTTCAGCCGCCATTCCGTGGACCACGCTGACGCCGGGGCAAACCAACACACTGAATTTTTACGCCCGCCTGATGGCGACACAGCTCCCCGTCACGCCAGGGCATGTTAATGCAACAGCGACATTCACTCTTGAATTTCAGTAAGCGGAGGCTCTGATGAAATGGTTTCAACCCCGGTGGTTGCTGGCGGTAATGCTGACCGCCTCCTCTGCGCTACAGGCGGCAGACGTGACCATTACGGTAAACGGCAAAGTAGTGGCGAAACCGTGCACCGTATCGACCCCCAACGCCACCGTCGAACTGGGCGATCTCTACACCTTTAGTCTGGTCTCTGCCGGGTCCTCCTCGGCGTGGCATACCGTGGCGCTTGAGCTGAGCAATTGTCCTGTTGGCACCTCCCGGGTGACCGCCAGTTTCAGCGGCACAGCAGACGGCACGGGCTATTACAAAAACCAGGGGACTGCCGGAAATATCCAGCTTGAACTCCAGGATGACAGCGGCAACAGGCTAAACACCGGGGCGACAAAGTCAGTACAGGTGGATGAGGCGTCGCAATCTGCCCATTTTCCTTTACAGGTCAGAGCGTTGTCGGTAAACGGCGGCGCAACCCAGGGAACGATTCAGGCGGTCATCAACGTGACCTATACCTATGCCTGATCAGGAGAATATGTTAATGAAAAAAATAATCACCCTGCTGACGACGCTGCTATTGATGGGCTGGTCAGTCAATGCCTGGTCTTTTGCCTGCAAAACGGCTGGCGGCGCGACAATCCCGATCGGCGGCGGCAGCGCTAACGTCTACGTTAATCTTTCCCCTGCGGTTAACGTCGGACAAAATCTGGTGGTCGATCTTTCGACGCAGATTTTTTGTCATAACGATTATCCCGAAAGCATGACCGACTATGTCACCCTCCAGCAAGGTTCTGCATACGGCGGCGTGTTGTCGAGTTTCTCCGGCACCGTAAGATACAACGGCTCCAGCTATCCGTTTCCCACGACCAGCGAAACGGCGAGAATGATTTATGACTCAAAAATTGATAAACCGTGGCCAACTGTACTTTATCTGACGCCAATCAGTTCTGCTGGCGGTGTGGCGATAAGCGCCGGCACACTCATCGCCAGGCTCATTCTTCGCCAGACCAACAACAAAAACAGCGACGATTTTCAGTTTATCTGGAATATCTATGCCAATAACAACGTGGTGGTTCCTACAGGCGGCTGCGACGTCTCATCCCGCAATGTCACGGTGACACTCCCTGATTATCCAGGCTCCACCGCTATCCCGCTGACGGTTTACTGCGCTCAGAACCAAAACCTGACCTATTACCTCTCTGGCACCACGGCGGATTCCGCGAATTCAATTTTCACCAATACCGCATCCGCCTCTCCGGCGAAAGGTGTGGGTGTTCAGTTAACGCGAAACGGCACTGTCGTGCCCGCTAACAGTAACGTGTCGTTAGGCACGGTAGGCACCTCAGCGGTCAGTCTCGGGTTAACGGCCAACTATGCACGCACCAGCGGGCAGGTAACGGCAGGCAACGTACAGTCTATTATCGGGGTGACGTTTGTTTATCAGTGACGCGGATGTACCGGCGATGGACTACATACTTGCTCCCTGCCCTTATGCCGCTGCAGGGATTGCGCGGCTGATGGCACCTGAAGGCCACCCGATGGCGACGTTGCATCCGCTGTTACAGGCCCTCCCGACACATCCTGCACGGCGTATCGTGGTGTTTTTGCCTGAGGATCCCTTTTTGCTGCTCACCACTTTGCAACAAGCGGCCTCTTTGCTGACGCAGGCCGCAATCCCCCTGCCGATGCTGATCCTCAGTCGCTGCCCTGACCGCTGGTTATGGCACACACTTGGGCATCAGGTCACTCATCGTGGCCTCCTGACACACGTTCGGGCCATCGCTTCTGATTTGCCGACGCGCTGCATGGCGACGCTATTGCGCGGCGATGGCTGGCATAATGCGCCGCTTCTGGCGCAACGGGCGGAAAGAGAAAAGCGGATTCAGGGCATACCGACAGCCGGTCTCAGTAAGTCAGAGCTAAACGCCATTGTGGATTTACTGCGCGGAAACGCCCCGTCAGAACAGGCGCCGCTACGCGGCTTGAGCCAAAAAACGCTTTATAACCAGAGGACCTCAGGGCTGAAAAAGATGGCGCAGCATTACCCACAGTTAGCCGCACACTTTCCTGGTAATCCCCTGCCACAAGGGAATAAAACGGGCGGCAAGGGACTTACCGCCTTTGAACGCGAGTTTGTACATGCCATCCATTGCCGACACATCTTCGCAGTCTTTCAACCCATCGTGGATGGCAAACAGCAATTACAGGGTTTCGAAGTACTGGCCCGCTGGCGTCGCGATGGCACCGTTTTGCATCCAGGGGCTTTTTTGCCCCAGCTACGCGCGGAATATGCATGGCTGACCCTGACGGCATTTGTTTTGCAGGAGGCAGTGCAGAAAATTCATCAGTTTCCGGGGAGGTTTTATTTCTCGCTTAACATTCCTTCCGCCCTCGCCTGCCACAAGAACCTGACGCGAATGCTGGAAACCGCCAGGCAGCAACTGCATCCGCATCAGAGAACAAACAGACTGGTACTGGAATTTTCTGAAACAACTAATTTCCGGCAAACAGGAAAAGCTGCCGAAAATGTCACTAAATTAAAACAACTTGGTTTCCGTATTATGCTGGATGACTGCTTTTCACACGACAGCGTGATGTTTCCAGTCAGGCAGATTCAATTTAACGACTATAAACTGGATATAAGTATTATTAATGACATACAGCACGATCCACACGCGCTGGCGCTGGTCAAAGCCCTGCATTATTACTGCCAACTGACAGGCAGCGAATGTATTGCTGAAGGCGTGGACAGTACAGATAAATTTGCCCTACTAAAAGCATCAGGAATTGACCGCTTTCAGGGTTATCTCATATCGCAACCTCTTGAAGGCAAAGAGCTGGTTGCATTTGTTGCACGTTGCGTTTCCCGGAACAGGCAGGTTATTGACGCATTTTGAGGATGGTGCCACCCGCGATAACTTACGACGGCGAGTAAACACCTTCATTCATTAATAGACCTGCCGGCATCGTCTGGTTTGACGTAACAGGTCTCTCCTGTGCGTTATTGTTTTTTGTATCGTAATGTTTAATTGTTCCTCGTTACGTCAAGCTATTTTATGTATCAGGTCTAATTTGCAGCAAAAATATGAGAGACAGACACATTATTATAGGCATATAGTGAAGTGTCATTTTTCATTCATTGCACAAATAAATCCACCCTAAATCATTAAATTTTGAAATTTACTTACCACATCAAAGAAAATAATTCAATGTCTTTTAAGTCCATTTAAATGCGAAATGACAAGAGAATTATCCTTTATATTTTTTAATTTAAATTGGAACTATCTTATTGAGTACGTAATATTAAAAAAGCTGTGCGTTACTTATTTTCCACTCGTTAAAAAACTATTCTTAGCCATTTAGATAATAGGAAAGCATGATTTAGCCAATAAATCACACTATTCTCATTTACATCTTGAGTTTATAGTTGCGTCCGTCAGAAAGAATGTCCTGGCAATCGCTGGTTAAGCGACACTCACTGTAAGAATAAAGTAAACCGACAGAAAAAAATAAAGGGATGGAAAAGAAAATGACGTTCAAACTGTTGATGCAACAAACCGGGAAACATGCAAGTGAAGTAACGCTATCAGGTGTTAATACGTATGTTTCAGCTTTACCAGGTACGCGTTTTTCAATTGAAAAACACGCTGGTGATATTCAGAGCATGAGCCGTAATGGTCAGCAACTAATTATCAATAGTGGCGACGGTAAGTCCGTAGTAATTGACCATTTTTTTGGTCCCGCCAGCAAAGATATGAAATCTCTGACATTGAATGATATGTCTACGGGCCACAAAGAATATGTACTCGGTGATGAACATATCTATGCTAACGGTCAACAGGTTATTTCCTATCCGCCTGAACAGTTAAAACAGATCGTTTCCGGCGAGGAATTTTACTCACACCAGGCGAATGAAGCAGCAGCGGCATCTGCAGGCGGCGAAGAGGAGCAATCTGAAGTCGACCCATTGTGGGTGGCGTTGGGATTAGGGGGCGTAGCGCTGGTTGCGGGTGCTATCGCGCTCATCGCCCATAATAACGATGATGATCACCATCACCACAGCGACGGTGGCGATACTCCTACTCCGCCGAACCCGGATCCGACGCCGGATCCAAATCCAGTTCCGGATAATGGCGGCTATGCACATGCCATTTCCATGGACGTGTCTAATGGCGCATCGCTCCATGGCACGACGGATGCCGCCAATGCCCTGGTGATGATTGACACCAACGGTGACGGCCAGGCGGATTACCAAACCACCAGCGACGCACAAGGTAACTGGAGCGTCGACAGCCTTTCTCCGCATCTGGCCGACAATCAAAACGTCACGGCATGGGTAACGGATGAACAAGGCAATAAAAACCAGACCTCTATCATCATTGACTTCCACGCGCCAGACGTCACGTCTCTGGATGTCACGACCGATCTGACGTCACTGACCGGCGTGACGGAAGCCAATGCCATGGTCGGACTTGATGTAGATGGCGACGGCAAAGTGGACTACACCGTGAAGGCTGATGCCAACGGTAAATATGCGTTTACATTAACCGATCAGCTGCTGATCCCGGGTACCTCTGCGCTGATCATTACCGATACAGCCGGTAATACCACCACGGTGCGTATCCCGGAGAACGCTGCGCCAGCTGTTTTGGGGATCAGTGATACCCCTGACGGCACGATCGAAATGACCAATACCACATTCAGCACTTCCCCGACAGTTCATGGTATGGGCGAGCCTGGCAGTGAAATTGATGTCCTGGACAGCAATGGCAATATCGTTGCCACCACCAAAGTGGACGAAAATGGGCAATGGCAGGTTAGCCTCACTAACTTAGCGATGGGGGCGAACACCTTCTCAGCGGTGACCCATACGGTGGCGGATTCAACCTCCTCCTGTGATGGCACGACCACGCCCATTGCCGTGAACTTTATTAGCGGCCAGGGCACTCTCAATGTCATTACCCCGGACGATGCGATTCATACCGTTGAAACGGATAATGCCCTTAACACGACGCAAAGTATTACGCGAGCCATGCCTGGCGGCGGATATCTCATTGCCTGGGCTCAGCCGGAAAGCACGGGTTCCGCCTATTACGATATTAAAATTAATATCTACGATAAAGACGGCCAAATTATCAACACCCTGACCGTCGGTCAGGAAAATACGATGGACGGTTATACCACCATCGACGGCTTGCAGGGGTTGAACAACTTCGACGTCTCTGTCTCTCCGGTAGATGGCTCCATCACGGTGTTTTATACCGAAGGGACGCCGGGTGATTTAGGTTATACCGGCACCAATGCCGTTTACGAACGCTTCACCGCAGACGGTACGCCTATTACTGATGGCCCACAGATGGTTGTCGGTACTGGCGAACAAGGCGGCCTCAATGGTTTGCTCGACTCCATTGTCGGTCAGCATATCGCCGATGCCATCAACAGCGTGGTGGATGTCGCCTGGAATGCTATCGATACCGTGTTACAACCGATTGGCGAGATCTTTGGCGTTGACCTCGACGGCATGGAAAAACTGCTCGTCGATGGTATCAGCGATCGCATCGCCAGCCTGCTCTATGGCTCCGGTACCTTCGGTGCCAACATTATCCAGATGGATGACGGAAGCGTCGTGTTCATCGGCTCCCGTTACTCAGAAGGCCTGGATACCGCCACGCTGGTTGATCGCCTGGATATCAGCGGCTTTATTCAGGATTTTTGTGACAACATGGGCATGAGCAAGTTGGGAGACTTCTTATGCAATGTGCTGGTTGAGCCAATCGAAGGCGTGGTGGATAACATTCTTGAATGGGTAGACATCAGTACCGGTAGCGCTGGCAGCCTGGTGTGGGGCGTGGAGTTTTCGCCGGATGAAAATGGCAATCTGGTACAGACCACCGACTTCCAGTATGACCAGGTGCGTAATATTTTCTCCGGTTGCGATGAAAACGGCTTCATTTCCGGAAGCGATCATAATGGCACTATCAATCAGATTGCCCAGTGGATCTTTGGCACTAATGGCGACTCCGTGGGCGCAAGCATCGGCCTGGACGGTACCCAATGCGGCGACAGCACCTACGCGGTAGTCTGGCAGTCGATGGGGAAAAATGCCGAAATGTCGGATACCACAACCCCCACCATTAAAATGACGCTGGTTGACGCGAAGACGGGTGAGCACATCACCAATGATGTGGTGCTGACCCACACCGGTCTCGATCCTAAAATTATCACCCTCGACGACGGCACCCTGGTGGCGACCTACGTCAGTTTGAGCCCGGAAGATCATGGCAATATCTATGCGCAGCACATGAGCGTTGTGGACGGTCAGTTTGTTGCCCTTGGCAATGCGCAGATGGTCAACAGCGTGACCGAAGGCACTCAGGGTCTGATCGACGGAACCTTTAAAGAAGCTTATGACGTCTCAGCACTGGATAACGGTGGTTTTGTTGTCACCTGGACCTCTACCGCAGCGGACGGCACCGAGCATCTCGAAGCCCAGCGCTTTGACATGGACGGCGTGAAGATGGGTACCGAAGTGCAGATCGATTCCGGTCACGGCAACGACATCAATGACTCCAGCGTGACGGCTCTGGACGACGGTGGCTATGTGGTCAACTGGAGTGAAACCAATCTGACTGACGGCACCAGTTCGGTGATGTACGCGATTTTCAATGATGATGGTTCTCTTCGTACTACCGGAGAAGAAAGCGCCACACCGGATAACGGCACGGAAAATACGCTCACACCGGATATGACAAGCTACACCGGTAGCGACGGTTCCGACGTGATTGATGCGCATCTGGCTGCAGCGGCAGTCAGCGGCGGCAATGGTGACGATCGTATTCTTGTCGACAGCAACATGATTACTTCCGTTGACGGTGGCCAGGGCAATGACACGGTCGTTATCACTAACGACGGCGCGGTAAATAGCGATTCGCTGGCAAAATTCAATCATATTGAACATATCGATCTGAATGCCAGCAATGGTGCTAACACCCTGACTCTGACAATTGATGACGTTCTGAAAACCACCTCCGGCGGCGATAAATTATTTATTACCGGCGGTTCAGACGACACCGTTGAATTCGACCATAGTAAATGGACGATGACAGCTTCAGGCTGTAAAGATGGCCAGGCTTATAATCTTTATACCTATGATGACGATCATCACACCCAGCTTTGGGTGCAGAACACAGTACAAATTGCATAACGTCGTAAAATAGCGCGCGAGAGTAGAGAACTGTGTTCTCTACTCTCCTTTTTACAGGTAAAACAGGATGTTACTCTCTCGATGGAGTGCCGGGCTGACGATCGCCGCACGGGAACTGGGCATTAATGTTAACGAAGATAATCTTGTCCATTTAGTGAAACAAGGGCATGACGACGTTTCACTTTTTAAAACAATGGCGGATTACCTCGGGCTGCAATATCAGGAATGTCATCTGCAGATATCAAGTTTGCCCGAATCGTTATTTCCTCTCTGCGTTCCGCTACAGAATAATAAGATGGTGGTGGTCCACAGTATTGATCCAGAATCCGCTCTGGTGACGTTTGTTGAAACGCCAGCTATTAAAACCAAAATCTCCCTTGCTATGCTGAGTGCTCAGCAAGAAGGAGGCTACTGGATTATAAAACGGAAAACCGTCTTTCAGGGACGCAAACTGCGCAGCGCTTATCATTCCGATAATAAGCACTGGCTGTGGAAACTCATTCGCAACGATCTGCGATATTATTTACTGATCACCGTCAGCGCCCTTTTCGGTAATTTATTGACCCTCGGAAGCTCGTTATTTTCGATGCAGGTTTACGATCGGGTGATTCCCGCGCAATCGTTTTCAACGCTTTGGGTTTTATTTAGTGGCGTTATTCTCGCTATGCTCTGCGATATGCTGCTACGCCTGGCGCGAAGTAAACTTGCTGACGCGATCGGCAAACGAGCCGATATTTCAATGTCCTCCATGTTCTATTCCCGGGCGCTGGGCATTAAGAATAGCGCGAGGCCAGAATCGACAGGCGCGTTTATTGCTCAAATCCGCGATATTGAACACGTGCGCGAGCTGCTGACCTCCACGACCGTTCTGGCAGTGGTCGACATCCCGTTTATTACGTTGTTTCTGGCACTCATCTGGTCGATTGGCGGCTGGCTGGTGTTGCCTACGCTACTGGCTATTCCGTTGATCGTGATCCCGGGTCTCATCATCCAGTGGCCATTGGCGCGCCTGTCAGGAAAAGGCCATGAGGAGAGCGCTCAGCGAAACGCCATGCTGGTGGAAACCATTCAGGGCCTGGAAGACATCAAGCTGACGCAATCAGAAGATCGTTTCGTCCGCCTCTGGGAGCATTGCATCAGCAGCGCATCGCAAATTTCTGTCGAACAGCGCTGCTGGGGACATCGCCTGAACAACTGGTGCCAGTTTGTGCAACAGAGTGTTTATTCCTGCGTGATTGCACTCGGCGTTTATCTGGTCATTGATAACAGCATCACCACCGGTACGCTGGTGGCCTGTTCGATCCTTTCCTCGCGCACCGTCGGTCCGTTAGGGCAAATCGCGGGCGTGCTGACGCGTCTGCAACAGGCAAGGGTCTCGCTGCACGGCCTGAACGATTTTCTCGAACGCCCTCTCGAACACCGTGAGTTCAGTGATTCTTCGCACCTGACAACCCTGCGCGGCAATTATGCATTAGCGAATGCCCGATTCCGTTTCCAGCCGGATTCCAAATGGTCCGTGGATATCGAAAACGTCACTATCCGGGCCGGGGAGAGGATCGCCATCATCGGCAGCATCGGCGCAGGAAAATCGACGCTGTTGCGGGTCCTTTCTGGCATGGCGGACAACGCCGAGGGCGAGATCGTGCTTGACGGTGTCTCCATGACCAATCTCTCAGTCCAGGACTTGCGTCACGGTATGAGTTATCTGCAACAGGATGCGCAGCTCTTTCGGGGAACAGTCAGGGACAATATTTTGCTGGGTAACCCGCACGCCAGTGCAGAAGAGATCATCAACTGCCTGAATCTGTCTGGCGCCGCAGGCGTTCTGCGCAACGAGCGTGGACTCGATCTGCCGATCGCTGAAGGCGGAAAAGGGTTATCCGGCGGCCAGCGCCAGGCTCTGTTGCTGGCAAGAACCCTCATCCAGAACGGCAATATTCTGTTGCTGGATGAGCCGACGGCGTCGATGGATGAAGTCACCGAGATGCATGTCGTGAACGCTCTGCGAACGCATTGTCAGGGAAAAACCCTGATTATCGTGACCCATCGCCAGGCGCCGTTAAAACTTGTCGACCGGATTATTGTAATGGATCAGGGAAAGGTGGTCGCGGATGGCCCCAAAGACAGCGTTCTCCATCAGTTGAATGCCAATAAAAGGATTGCCTGAGTATGTTTTCTTCCCAAACCCACTTACGAGACAGCTATCACACTCAGATTAAGGGTAGCATTCTGGTGATTGCGCTCATCGTGCTGACGATAACCGCACTGCTTATCTGGAGCAAATTCGCGCTACTGGATGAAGTGACGACCGGACAAGGCAAGGTGATCACCTGGAGTCGCTCGCAGGTCATTCAGTCACGGGACGGCGGTGTGATCCGCGCGCTGCTGGTACGCGAGGGCGATCACGTCGATGCCGGCCAGCGTATCGCGGTAATGGACTCCACCCGTTTTCAGGCCGGATTTGATGAAATTGGCTCACGCGTTAAAGCCCTGGCCGTTGCAGTGGCTCGTCTTCAGGCCGAAATTTCAGGCATCGACGGCCAGGCCACTCCGCCCGACTATATCGGTATGCTGCGCCAGTATAACGTGGCGGAAAAGAATCATCAGGCCCTGACGGACGCTGACATTCTGACGACCAATAAAGAGATCATCAACCACGAGTCGTCGCTGTACACCATGCGCCATAAAGCGCTGCTCGAATCGATCTCCGGCATGGAAAAAAGCCGTCAGCTCGCCCAGAACGAATTGAATATGACACAACCCCTGGTGGCGAGAGGTGCCGTCTCGGAGGTTGAAGAACTTCGTCTGCGTCGCGAAGTCACCGATCTGGCGAACAAAATTAACGAGACCCGCAATAACTGGTATGAACAGACCAAAGCGGAGCTGGTGAAGCAAAAAACCGAGCTTGATTCACTTTATTATCAGCTACTTCAGCGCGGCGATCAGCTTTCCGGAACGACCATTTATTCCCCCGTGAAAGGCGTGGTGAAAGACATGCAGATCACCACCGTCGGCGGCGTACTCGAACCCGGCGGGAAATTACTCGAAGTTGTGCCTTCTGAAGATCAGTTGCTGATTGAGGTGAAAATCAACCCACGGGATATCGCCTTTATTCACCCAGGCCAACAGGCGGTGGTGAAAATCAGCGCCTATGAGTCGTCAATTTACGGCACGATGAAAGCTGTGGTTGAGCGCATCTCGCCAGATACGCTGGCGGATGAAACGCACCGGGATCAATTTTTCTACCAGATCGATGTCCGGACCCAACAATCATCCTTGTTTAGTAAAGATGGAAAAGCCCATGAGATCTCTCCGGGCATGATCGCAACGGTGGATATCTCCACGGGCAAAAAAACCGTTTTTGACTATCTGGTTAAGCCCTTAAACAAAGCGAAAGAGGCCTTAAGGGAACGTTAATGAAAAAAATGTTTTTCTCACTGTGCAGTCTGATTTCTGGCGTCACGTCACTGCCTCTTTCCGCCGAAACCCTGGTCCAGGCGCTACAACAGGGTATATCGCGCTCGCCATCACTGCAGTACTCGTTAAGTCAGATTGCCGCCAGTGAAAGTTCGGTCAATCAAGCCCGCAGTGGCTGGTTGCCGAATATCAGCGTCTCCGCCGGTCAACAAGCTATGGGGCAGTCTTCTGATACGGGCGATAATCAATATGCGGTTACCGTACAACAAAACGTATTTGACTTTGGCCGGACGGGTGACCGCGTCGACAACGCGAAATATAAAAAAGGCTCGCAAATCTGGAAAGCGATTGACGATGCGGAAACGCTCTCCGCGAAAATTGCGGAGAGCTATTTCAATATCCTGAAAGGCCAGCGTCTGCTGCAAAATAACCGTGCGGAAATGGGGGAACATAAACGGATCCTCGATCTCGCCGTCGCCCGTGCGGAAGGCGGGGTGGATAACCAGGGCGACGTCCGCCAGGTCGAAGTCAGGATCCGTGGTCTTGAGGCCAGCGCGGAGAGTATTCGCGCCCAGCTACAGGCGGCAGAGAATGAATATCAGATCCTGGTCGGTACACCGCCAGGCGAACTGCAGGAGACCGATCTGACATTCCTTGAAAAGGAAATCAATAAAGATCTCCAGGAATTAATCAGAAGTTCCCCGCAGATCCGCGCCCTGCAAATGGAACAGGCCGCCGCAGGCTCTGAATATCAGTATGTCCGTAAAAACTGGCTGCCTCAGTTGTCGGTCTCTGTTTCTCAGGGGAAAACCTCCATTTACGGGGAGAATGACACCCAGGTCATGCTGAACGTCACCAGCAATCTGTTTGATGGCGGTAATTCCTACTTTCAGGCCGAAAATGCGGCGAAGCAGGTAGAGTCCGCACGCTGGAACGTCCAGAAATCAATGGAAGATAACGCCAGTGATGTTGCGCAAAATTTCCAGCAGGCTTTGGGATATAAGCAAGAAGTGACAATCTATAAGATCCGCGAAACGCAGTCCCGGCAGGTTATGTCTCTGTATAACGATCAGTATCGTGTTAATCGCCGTTCTGTGCTGGATTTACTCAATGCCGCCCAGGAATATTATCAAACGATTGACAGCCAGATTAACAGCCTCTCAAGCTACGATATTACCACTATCAGGGCCGTTGCTAAGTTAGGCAAAATTAACCAGGTGTTCGGGATTGATCTGGCGATCGATAAAGATCAGGAAATTGAGTCTTCGCTGGATAAACAGCCCGACATTGTCGATAAGAATGCCATGCCAACAACTATTCCTGAAAACATCGTTGCCAACGAGCCGTTGCCTCTGCCTGAAGCGACCACCCTCTCACCCACTTCTGTGTCCGCAGAGACAATGGAGCCTGCCGTTGAAACGGCTCAACCAGTCAATAATACGAATAAGAACTCTGCTGCCAGCCATGCACAACCTAATGATATTGAAGATCCTTTGGCGCTATTAGCCCCTTAAATATAGCTGAAGCCTCTTATACCAGGAGATGTGAGAAAATGGAATTGCCGAAAAAGAATATCTACGTTTATTCATCGAATAACTTCATCACTTTTACAATTAAGGAGATATTAGCGAAAAGTTTTGACTGCGATGCAATTTTTTTGCCTGTCCCGAAAGACAATGTAGTGGATATTCTCAGGCATGAGACCTGTGATGTAATTATTTTTGATTCATCACTATTGTTTGATCTGCAATTCAGAAAGGAGCTTCATTCACGTAGTGATTTGAAAGCAATCATATTAGTTAATGGTGAAGTGGATTACGGTCTGCGACAAATTATTAACAGCCATGCGGACGGGATGATTGACTGCACTTTTGAAATGGATGCCATTGTGATGATTATCACTGCGGTAATGAAAGGTTTTCAATGCCTGCCTAAAGTCCCTCTTGCAGACGAAAATCATTCCTCTCAACTCTCGTTATTAACTCAACGTGAGCGGGAAGTTCTTGATTATGTCTCTCAAGGGTTACCGAATAAAACTATCGCTGACTTTCTTGGCGTCAGCTATAAAACAGTTTGTGTTCACCGTTATAACATCATGTACAAACTGAAGGTAGATAAGCTGTCGGCAATATCTAAACCAGAAAAGCGATACCATCAATAAGTAAAACATTGTGAAGAACGTTTAGACCATTATTTACCACCTTTATGTCAAAGAAGATCGTATGGGATTATTTCGTCAGGAAGTGACTGCTGCCCGGAGGCAACAGTGGTTGGGAGAGGTCATTGTTGTCTCCCCGCCCTCCTTGCGTCTGAGTGCCTTTATGGCCCTGGGCATTGTATTTATATTGATTGTGTTTATTTATTTTTTCTCCTATACCCGTAAGCAACAGGTATCGGGAGTCTTAATGCCCGACAAAGGCATTATACGCATTTACAGCCCGCAGCCCGGTTCGGTCAAAAATGTCTATGTTAAAGAGGGTGAAAAAGTCACGCTCGGCCAACCGCTATTTGTTCTGTCGAGCGATCGCTCTCTGGAAGGAAAGGACGCCACTCAGGAAACCATCAGCGAACAGATTCGCACGCGACTGAAACTTTACAATGATACTCTGAAACAGGTTGATAGCGGCTGGCTGACTGATAAATCGGCCTCCCGGCACCAAATCCAGCAATTAACCGAGCAGGTAAAATTACAAGAGCAAGAGAGCAATAATCAGTTGCAACTCTCTCAACTCCTGAATAAACGCGTTATGCAATATCAGGAGTTATGGAAAAAAGAGTATGTCTCCCTGGAACAATTCCAGCGCATAAAGGAAGAAAGTCTGCGACAGGATGGCGCGCTGGAGACCAGTCGCAGCACGCTCATTAACAGCCGCCGCGAGCTGGCTCAGCGCAACAATGAGCTGCTCCAGCTTGAAAGCAATTACCTGAAGCAACGCAATGATATTGCCAGCAAAATCGCCACGACCGAGCAGGAACTGACGGAGAGCGAATCAAAACGGGAAATTATCATTCGCGCGACTAAACCAGGCACAGTCACCGCCCTGACTGCCACCGCCGGTCAATATTTTGATGGTCACGCCCCGCTACTGAGCATCATTCCTGAAGGTTCTCAGCTTCAGGCTTATCTCTACGCACCAGGCTACGCTGTCGGCTTTATTCGCCCACACAGCGACGTCTGGCTGCGCTACCCCGCCTGGCCCTGGCAGAAATTTGGTCAGTATCACGGCGTTGTGGTCAGCATCTCCAGGGTTGCCCTGACGCAAAACGAGATGGACCTGTTTGACAATAAAGGCGCTGACACACCGCTGTATCGCATCGTCGTCCAGCCCGACTCGCACTATGTGAATGTGTATGGTCAGAAAGTTGAACTTCAGGCGGGTATGCAACTGGAAGCCGATGTGGTGCGGGAAAGCCGCCGGTTATATGAATGGATTTTTGAACCGTTGATCAAAATGACGCCTTCGCAGACGGGAAATCAAGGGAGAGGGAATGCTCAGTAAATTACAGGCCATCAATTTCGGCTTTCGCGGAAAATCCCTGCCAGTGGTATTACAAAATGAAGCCGCTGAGTGCGGACTGGCATGTGTTTCAATGGTATCCGCCTGGTATCAGAACGTGCTTGATTTGCGTCAGATGCGCCGCGAACACGGGGTTTCTCAAAAAGGGTTGACCCTTAATCAACTGATGAATGTCGCACGCCACCATCAACTGGCGAGCCGCTCACTGCGCCTCGAATTATCCGAACTCGGCAAACTCCGGTTACCCTGCATTTTGCACTGGGACATGGTCCATTTCGTGGTGCTCAAAGAGGTCGGAAGTAAACAGTGCGTGATCCACGATCCGGCTATTGGCCGCCGGGTGCTGTCAATGGCGGAAGTTTCTGCGTCATTCACAGGCGTTGCGCTGGAACTTTGGCCGGATAAAGATTTCACCCCCGCGCCTGCGCCCATCAAGATAAAACTCAGACAGTTGATTGGTCGGGTTATCGGCCTGAAATCCAGTGCGGGCTATGTCATTGCTTTGGGGCTCGCGATTGAGTTCATCACGCTACTGCTGCCTCTTTTTTCGCAGTGGACGATTGATGACGCGATCGTTTCCAGCGACCGACATCTGCTGCTGGTGCTCATGCTGGGCTATGGTTTGACGTTATTGATCAAACAATTAATGTCGATGATCCGCGCCTGGGTAATGATCTACATTACCACCGCGATTCGTATCCAGTGGCAAGGCAGCGTGTTGCACCATCTTCTGAGACTGCCTGTCGCCTTTTTCGAGCGCCGCCATTTGGGAGATCTGGTGTCACGCTTCGGTGCGGTCGATACCATTCAGAGCACGCTTTCCTCTTCATTTCTGGTGGCTTCTCTCGACGGGCTGTTGAGCGTCATCACGCTGGTCATGATGCTGCTCTATAGCCCTATTCTGACGCTCATTCCCGTCACGGTACTTGTCGTTTATTTGGCAGGTCGCGTCTGTTGGTATCTTCCGCTGCGAAACGCGTCGCATGAACAGATTATTCATGCAGCAAAGCAGAATACTCACTTTCTCGAAACGCTACGCGGGGTAAAAACCCTCAAGCTATATCAAAAAACCAGCCTGCGTTCAGATGAATGGCTGACTCTGCTGGTAAATCAGCTCAATGCCAGCGTCAGAACCCAGAAACTTCAGATTTACTATCAGCAACTGAACAGTCTTTTGTTTTCGATTGATAACCTGCTGGTGCTGGGTATTGGCGCATCAATGGTTATCGATCAGGCGTTTACCGTCGGTCTGCTGATGGCATTCATCTCCTACAAAGGGCAGTTTCTTGAGCGCGTCCGTAACCTGGTTGATAACATTTTTGCGCTGCGAATGTTGTCGATCCAGACTGAACGCCTGGCCGATATCGTGCTCAGCGAACCGGAAGGGAGCGAAATAAATACGACCGGACAGCCCTCGCTCACAACAGCACCTGACGTGGAGTTTAAGGCTATCTCATTTCAGTATGCCCCTCTTGAGCCCTTCGCCCTGAAGGATGTTTCCTTCAACGTCGCCGCAGGGGAATGCGTCGCGATCATGGGGATGTCCGGTTGCGGTAAAACCACGTTGGGACAGCTCTCTCTGGGCTGTTTGCAGCCGACACAAGGCGAAATTCTGATCAACGGCCAGCCGCTGGAGAAATTTGGCGTGGAGTCGCTGCGCGCCATAAGTGCCGCAGTGCTTCAGGATGACGTGCTGTTTGCCGGCACAATTCTCGACAACATTACCTTTGGCGACGTTGGGGACGACACAAGTTTCGCCTTCCGTTGCGCCGAAATCGCCGCGATTCATCAGGATATCATGGCCATGCCGATGAAATATGACACCCTTGTAGGCGATATGGGCGCAGCGCTTTCTGGCGGGCAAAAACAGCGCCTGTTTTTAGCGCGCGCACTGTACCGTAAACCGTTTTTTTTACTGCTCGATGAGGCCACCAGTCATCTGGATATCTTCCTTGAGAAAAAAGTTAACGACGCTTTACGCGAGCTACGCATCACCCGGTTGATGATTGCTCATCGTCCACAAACGTTGATGATGGCTGACAAGGTGATTGTGATGGAAAGTGGCCGGGTTGCCGGAGAGAAGACCCCCGCGGAGCTATTTACACCAAAGAGAAAGGAAGCAGTATGATGCGCCAGTTTTCACGCTTTGCACTGTGGCTGACGCTTTTTGTTTCAGTTGCCACTATCGCATCCCCGCGAAGCAACCTCGACCAGTTACTTGAAGAGAACAACACCGGGAAGACGGAGACAAGCCGCGTGACGACATCGCCAGAAACGCTGGCGTTACTCGACAAATTACAGGCCGAGGATGCCGCGCCAGAAAAACCCAATCCGGCAAACGTGGAGCCATTACCCGCACCGGTAAAAGCGCCTGAATGGATTATGGATGAAAACAGCAGCATTGAGGAAAATTGCAATCTGGCGTCAGCCACCCGTGTGAAACACTTTTCTGCGGCCCTGCTCCTCGCGCTGTGCAAAGATCCTGAAATGCGTAGCCTGGCCCTGAATATTCGTCACTATCTTTATGACTATAAAAAAAGCCAGGCGAGCTGGATGCCCGACATTAACGCCATATTCAGCCGCGCCAGCGAAAGCGATAGTTATGACCTGCGTCACGGCGGGACGCAAACCCAGACCAATCGTACCGTCGATTCGGGGCTGGAGCTTAACTGGCTGCTGTTCGATTTCGGCAAACGCGAAGCCCTGATCGATATGAAAAAAGATCTGTGGCTCAGTAACCGCTACCAGGCGCTCTCCGGATTGCAGGATTACGTAATCGCATTCGCCCAGACCTGGTACAACGTTCAGGCCAAACGCACCATTCTCTTAGCTGCCCGACAAAATGAGACCATTGCCCGTAAGACGTGGGATATCACGCAAAACAAATACCGCTCGGGCGTGGGCGTGCTGGCAGATGCGCTGCAGGCAGAAAACGTCCTGCTTTCCGCAACGCAACAGAGGATCCAGAGCGAAGGCGACTATCAACAGGCAACGGGACAACTGGCGAGTGCGCTAAATGTGCCTGTCGATACCCCCGTCCAGCCCGAAGAGGATTTAAAGGTTCCGACGGAGGTGCAAATTCAGGCGCTTAAGCCATTGCTGGATGAAGCGATTAAGCAGCATCCTCTGATACTGGCGGCAAAGAAAAACATTGAGGCGGCAGATCAGCAACTGACGCAGGCGCAGCGAGACTTTATGCCAAGCATCTCTCTGCAAGCCGGGATGAACAGAGAGACCTCTTCGCTGGATCAGCATCGCTATGCCCCGATTGATAAAACAGACACATTATACGTTGGCCTGAACGTCACCGTACCGCTGTTTTCAGGCTTTCGCCGTTACAACCAGCTTCAGGACGCGCATGTGCAGAAAGAACTCTCTGAGCAGGATTATCAGAAAGTGGTCAACGACGTAGGGCTGAAAACCTGGAATGCCTGGCAGCAACTCAATACCACCAGCCGTAACTTACGACTGATCTCGCAACGACTGGAAACCGCCCAACGAGCGTATGAAATTGCCAATGGTCGCTATCTCACAGGCGTTGGCTCAATCATTGAATTGTTGAATACCCAGCAGCAACTTTCCGCCACGGAAATCGACGAGGCGAATATTCGTATAGCCTGGTATCTGCAGCGGCTTTCACTTTTATCTGCAGTAGGTAAATTAACTTTATATTGATTACTTAGATTTCTAAAAAGGCCTCGCCGAAATATTCAGATATTGCAATCCGGAACATAAATAAATATGAATATGCCTATACAGCGTTTTTTAATTATCGATAATGTTATTCACAGCTAAATACACGTTAGCTGGTATAAGCAACCAAGACATCTAATAAGGATATGGAATAAAATGCGTGAATTAAATCAAACTGAAATCGAGATGGTGAACGGTGCCTGGGCAAGCTCTTTAGGTGACGCTATCGAAGGGGCCGTTTATGGCGCAGGTGCAGGTTTCTGTACTGGTCTGGCACTGGGTGGCATCAATACAAAGTCTGATGGGCTGGGTTTTGGCGTTATTGCACAGGGTGTTGGCGCAGTAGTGGGTAGCGTTGTCGGTACTGTTGTTGGTGGTGTTGGTGGTTTCCTCTTTGGCAAAGATGATGTCACTACTTTCGTTGATAACTACACCAATCAGATTGGTGGTTAAGGTCCGATAACAGGCTGACATATCTGAATGTCATCCTGATTGCGATGTCTGGATCGACGCTTCTCCGTTATGTTGCCCCAAATATCGTAAAGTAAAAGGTTCCGGATCGATGAACATCATTCCGGAATCTTTATTTTTGATAACTTTATTTTTGATAATATACCACATAAACCTTGTGGCACTTTATTCATCATCGTCCAAATTATTTACCTGAATAAGAATTTTTCCGTCCAGTACAATTTTATTCTTCGCCTTAAGTTCTGCCACAATTTTCATGACATAACTTCGGGATAATAACGTGCGATCCAGGATGTAGTTAGCCAGACCCGTTTTCATTCTCAATTCAATAGGTTCAAGCATCAGAGCGTGAATTTGTTTGTTAATCAGACTGCTACCTGTTCGTGCGGTCGATTTAACATTATATTCGTTGAGCCGATAATTTATAAAACCTAATACAAATGATAAATTTTTCCATAAATTTTTCTCAGCGATGACCTGATTAACAGTATCGGTTTCCACACACATCACCAGTGCATCAGTTTCCGGACGCCAGTAATATTCTTCACTGAGAGGGAATAAGACGCTGGTAACGCCAATGATACTGGGAGCACGGGAAGTGGCGATAACAAGATTATCCCGACTTCGACAGATCAGCCCTCGCCCTTCAAATACCAGATAGCAGACGGGCTTCCCGGAACGAACAAAATTGAGCTTTTTATTTTTCTTGCAATCAAGCAATCGGGCCGCAGGAATCAATGAATCCATAAGAACCTGAATATCATGAACAGGTTTTTTTAGTAATTCTGACTGGGGAAAGGCAGAGAAATTAACTTG
>OKVW01000331.1_pt1 | contig 30003 bp, 20 predicted proteins | sample 1606991 | NCBI WGS metagenome assembly OKVW01 (sample SAMN03281021, study PRJEB24777) | human gut metagenome | isolation source: fecal sample PR177 from 1 month old male Malay infant, vaginal delivered... | reverse complement strand
CGTAACCTGAATTCGGGGCAAATATACCGCAAAGTGGGGCGTGCAGATGACGGGAATGATTTTTCAAACACGCTCTAGAACAATTGTCACTTTTTGCTCTATGTTTATAGAATCACAAGGTCATTACATTGAAAGTGATTTATTCAAGGATAATGCTTCCTATATGCGGGATTCACTAGTAGCTGCAAATGCAAGTTTTCATGATCTCGGCGATTTAAGGAAACCAGAATATTTGTATCATATTGTTCAGGATGCAATGGAACAGGGTAAGGTTATGAAAGAATATATAGCTGAGCTCATAAAAAAAGCTGGATTTTCAACAACACAAAACCATATATGGCAAATAGTATTATGGAATCGTAAAACACATACTGAGCATTCAATTGAAGAAATCAAAAATTATTTAGCTCATCAAGATGAAATAATCTAATAAATCTTTATCACGCTATCTTAATTTTATTCTAAAACTCCAAAATAACTAATTGTTGAATCAAAAAAAACATGATACAATTAATGCGATTAAGCTTCATTTCATTTTTCATGCCCGTTTAACAATAATATTTAATCTAATGAACCTTTGGAGAAACTATCTATGTACGAATTTGAAAATATAGCCGATAAACCTTTGGCAGAAAAAGTTTCCGATGCAATAATTGAATTAATTATAACAAATAAGATAAAAGCCGGTGAAAAGCTTCCCAATGAATTCCAGCTGGCAGAAAGTTTAAAGGTAGGCCGCAGTACTATCCGGGAAGCGGTCAAGATCCTGGTATCCAGAAATATCGTGGAAATACGGCGGGGTTCCGGAACATTTGTCTGTCAGGAACCAGGTGTAGTGGACGATCCCCTTGGCTTTACTTTCATAAAAGACAAAAAACAGCTTGCAATGGATTTGATCTCTGTAAGAATGCTGATAGAACCCCAGATGGCAGCCCTCGCAGCACGCAACGCAGACGAATCTGATCTCCGTGAAATAAGTGATCTCTGTTTGAAAATAGAACAATTGATTAAAAACAATAAAGATCATACGGAAGCAGATATCGCATTTCATGCCAGCATTGCACGCGCCAGCCGAAACATTGTGCTCCAGAGTATCATTCCCATCATCGATCGCAGCGGTATTGATTTTATAACTACTCTTACCCAGCGGATTCTAAAAGATGAGACTATTAAGACTCACAGAAAAATCGTGGATGCCATTCTGTCCCATGATGAAAAGGCCGCTTCAGAAGCTATGGTAGAGCATCTGAGTACAAATTTACATTATATGCAGTTAGAAATGGAAGGCGGTAATTCGATATTATAGCTGATTTTTATGGAATGACTGATTTTTAAGACATAACTGTTATTTAAATAGTATCAAAAAGATAAAGCACCAGATAGTTCGATTATCTGGTGCTTTCACGATTCATTTTTTTATTGTGTTTTATAACTTATCTTGATGCTCAAATCATATCTATTCTTATATTACAAATTCAGTTTGAAAAAATATTTGCCCATTCAAATCCGATTAATCCTTATACCGGTATGAATAGACGAACCATGTAACTCCTGCAATTAGTAAAACAGCAGATATAAACGCCGTAAGTACACTATAGGTCTCCCAAACAAGTATCACAGACCAGTCCAAAGCAACACCTATGATACACAGAACAATGACTAATGCCAATAGAATAGCCGTTACGATTTTTCTCCTTTTTGCCATTGGCTGCCGGTTATGTGATTTCCTTCTGTGCAGTCCCATGAAAAAGAGCAGCACTGTGGACAAGACAAGAATAATTGTAGCAGATGACAAGACAGTATCCATTAGCTGCGTACTTCCTATTTCATATGACTGCGACAGATTGCCGTCTAATATATCTTTGACTTTTAGTACCAGTTTAATATTGGTATTTGTGCTATTACTCAGCAGGCATATGGCTGTTCGATCCTTTGGAAGCATGGCTGCCTCGGTTCTGAAATTGGGATTCTCCCCCTGATGTTCGACTATTGTCTGGTCAGCGTCCACCATCCAGCCCGCTGCATAATACATACCACTGACAGCCGGAACAGACTTATCTCCCTGATGTGATTTTTCGATAACTCCATGGAATATATCGGGAATGTCCTGCACCGTCCCCATTTGTATGCCCATCCAGCGTGACATATCTTTTGCACTGGATATGATATAGCCTGCGGGTTTGTTCCCGGCATATTCCGGAGCGTTATATGGTGTTGTCATAAAAAAAGAAGAACGATAACCCTGCGCCAGCTGCCCGGTAGCACTGGCATCTTCTTGATAAACATACGTCTGGTGAAGACCTAACGGCTTTAATACCTGTTCCGTCATAAAATCTTCATAGCTTTGTCCCGATACTTTTTCGATCACCAATCCCAAGACATCATAGTTAACCGTTCCATATTCATACTGTTCACCGGGCAGAAACGCCAATTCCGCATCCGTCAGCATTTCCACCGTCTTTTGCAGCATATCCGGCGAATTGCCCTTGGGAATACTTTGAGTATGTCGGGCATTCACCAGGCCGCTGGTATGATGAAGAAAGTTATTGAGTGTAAGGCTTTGCATATCAACTGGTTTCCCCTGATATTTTAAAGTAAACCAGGGCAGGTATTTCTGTACAGTGTCGGTCATGGAAAGGCGACCTTGCTCTTCTAACAACAGGATACCCATGCCGGTAAAAGCTTTACTGACCGAAGCCAGCTCATATAACGTATTCTCACTTGCAGCCAGCCCCTTTTCCCGGTTGGCATACCCAGAAGAAAAGTAAGACACTTCATCATCCTTAAGTATTGATAGTGACATCCCCGGCACCCCGGATTTGCGGCAGGCATCATCCAACAGGGATTGGATTGCCGAAGACTGGGGATCTGACATGGCATAACTGTTAGTTGAGAATGAAAAGAACAGTATAAATATGGTTAGTATAGAAGTAATTGTCTTTTTCATCAATGCTCCTTTTTGAAAACTTATGATGATAGTTTATGGTATAAATGGGTTAGAGCATGTTTTTATTAAACTTGCTTTATCAGTGTATCCCAAATTTACTCTGGTTTTGGAATACTTCTATCATGGCAGCTATGTTTTGAGGCGGTACATCAAAAGCAACCGCATGGGTCGGCGCCGCTATATAACCGCCACCCTTTTTCATGATCTTCATAATCCGGATCGTTTCCTGCTGTACCTGCTCTTTTGTCGCCTGAACCAGTAAGTGCTGCGTTGAAATTCCACCCCAGAAAGTCAGTTTGTCCCCATATTTCTTTTTCACTTCCTCAATATCATAGATTTCCGACTGGAAGGTCTGGTAACAGTCAAGTCCAATTTCAATCAGGTCTCCCAATATCTCTCTGCAGTCTCCGCAGGAATGCTGAAATACATATTTTCCTTCCTTATGTACACGGTCATACATTCGCTTCATCCTGGGTTTTATAAAATGCCGCCAGTGCTCCGGTCCCATAATCATTCCCTTTTGCTGTCCCCAGTCATCTCCAAAGTAAACGCCATCTATCTCATATTCTAAAGCGATATCAATCAAATGTAGATTATACTCGCAGATGCTGTCATATAATTCTTCCAGGCTTTCCGGATCAGTCAACATGCGTATTAGTACATTTTCCATGCCCATCAGGCTCCAGGAACGTTCAAACATGGAAAATCCAAACCCAGCCATACAGAATTTATCTTCTTTTTCAGCAATTAGCTGCTCATATTCAGCCCGTAGACGCATCTCATCTATTTTAGGAAATGTATAAATGATTTCCTCATCCGGATCCGGGAATAAGGGATGATCCACCATCCCAATATCCTTATCAGCACCAGAACGGTTCCATTCCACACCGAAATCATCCACAAAGTATTCCGGCTTGTCCTCCCTCTGCGCAGGCCACCCCCAATACTGTATATAATGCAGATGTAGCCCCCAGTCTTTTTCAAATTCACGATTTTCCAGAAAAGCTGACATATTCTGAGCTTCCTGTTCAGTAAATTCTACAAAGTACGGGACAATATCCGTTTCTCTGTGATTTAAAGCTGCTATCACACGTTCTCTTCTAGTCATCTCATATCCTCCAATTTTAAAAAACACTTCCCCGTTTTATACACACAGGCGAATAACATTCCATGACAACGGAGACAACGCTGCTTTGCATATACCATCCTCTATAGCCGCATTGCCATTACACATGGGAACGATACATTCCGGATGCTTCATAGTATTAGCAGTATAGCGGTCGGCATTTTTTAATACAATATGCTCTTTCACATAGTATATCCCAAATCCGTTTATTTCGCAATCTAACTCCATTTCTTCCTCACCCCTGTTCAGAGCAAAAACAGTGATTCCATCTTTGGTATCCACAGCAACCGCATCCAGATAAGGAACATCGCTATAATCTCTGGAATCATACTTTGGAGAATCAATCAATGTCCATAATACGGTTCCCCTGCCATATTTAGATGCATGCAGATATGGATAAAAGATCGTCTGTCTCCATGCATCACCTCCATTGTGAGTCATAATCGGTGCAATTACATTTACCAGCTGGGCAAGACATGCCATTTTCACCCGGTCCGCATGACGCAGAAGTGTAATCAGCATTGCCCCTACCATGAGTGCGTCTTCTACATTATAGACGTCTTCCAGCTGCGGCGGTGCAATGCTCCAGGGCTTAGGATTCTCCCCGGAAGTATGAAACCATACATTCCACTCATCAAAGGACAGATTGATTTTCTTCTTGCTTTTCTTTTTACTTCCAATATAATCACAGGTTGAGATCACACCAGAGATAAAACGGTCCATATCCAGCGTCTTAGCCAAGAAGTTAGCTGTATCCATAGATTTATTCCCATAATACTGATGAAGAGAAATATAGTCTACCTGATCATAAGCCTGATTCAGAACCTCCGCCTCCCAGTCACCAAAAGTTGGCATGTCCACAGAAGAGGATCCACAAGCTACAAGTTCTATTTCCGGGTCCACTCCCTTCATTACTTTTCCTGCTTCACATGCAATTCTTCCGTATTCCTCAGCTGTCTTATGTCCGATCTGCCAAGGTCCATCCATTTCATTTCCCAGACACCAGGTTTTAATCTTATAAGGTTCTTTTACACCATGCCCGATCCGCAGGTCACTATAATGAGATCCGGAAGTGTGATTGCAGTATTCTACCAGGTTTCTTGCTGCATCTACCCCTCTGGTTCCAAGGTTTACCGCCATCATTATTTCGGTATTTACCTCCTGTGCCCATTTTGCAAATTCATTAAGTCCCACTTCGTTGGTTTCCGTGGCATTCCATGCCAATTCTAACCTTTTTTGGCGCTTATCTTTGGGACCCACTCCATCTTCCCAGTTATATCCGGACACAAAATTACCTCCCGGATACCGCACAATAGGCACATCAATTTCTTTTACCAGTTCCATCACATCTTTTCGAAAACCAAATTCATCCGCAAGGGGATGACCAGGTTCATAAATCCCACCATATACGGCTCTTCCCACATGTTCGATAAATGAACCAAATATTCTTTTATCAACTTTTCCTATTTGAAAATCTCTGTCCGCTTTCAATTTTGCTTTTCGCATACTTATACCATCAAATATTACAGGCTGCCTGTAATATTGCCACTCAGACATTCAAATTAATGAATGACAGTGTGGCTTCCTTTCTTTATATTTTTAATTAATCTCACACATTCAAATGTGTACTTTTCTATTAACCTTTTACTGCTGCCGCAAAGGACATGGTGCTGATAAAATGTTTTTGTGCAAACATATAGATAATAAAGGTCGGTATCATTGCAACAGCTGCACCTGCAAGCAAAGTACCTGCCTGATGAGCATCGTACATTCCCTGAAGCAGCTGTAGTCCTGCCGAAACAGGCATATGTGACACATCGTTGAACACAATGGATGGCCACAAAAAGTCATTCCAGGAGCCAGTAAATGTAAAAAGTGCAACAACCGTCAGGACCGGTTTTAACGCCGGTATGATAATCTGCCCATATATGCGGAAATGACCGGCTCCATCTATGATCGCCGCTTCATCCAGCTCCTTGGGTATTCCAAACATAAACTGCCTGATGAGAAATATATTCGTAACATTAGCAAGTCCCGGAACTATGCAGGATACCGCCTGATCCACCCAGCCCAGTTTATCCACAATGGAATACATGGGGATAATATTTACAATGCCCGGTACCATAGAAATCAGGATCATTGAAATAAACAGATTGTCCCTTCCTTTGAACTCCATCCTCTGATAGCCATATGCTGCCATGGAAACCAGTACCAGCATGAGGCAGGTATGTACGCCCGAGATCAACAGTGAATTTAAAAACCACCGGATAATGGGAGCATTGGTTGTATTGCTGATTACCTTGATATAATTAGCCAGTGTCCATTCTTTTGGAAATATAGTAAAACCCTCTCTTATAATCTCCTGATTTCCTTTAAAGGTGCTAAGCAGTGCCCAAAGCACAGGTGCCAGAAACAGGAAACACATACAGATAAGAAAGATATATGCAATTAATTGCGCAACCGATAATTTCTTTTCCTTCATATGATCCTCCTAATATTTTCAAACAATCTCTAGTCTTCACCCTTAAAATTCATAAATTTAAACTGGGTCAAAGAGATTACCAGAATAACTATTCCCAGCATCATAGCCATTGCAGATCCGATTCCGGCAATAGATTCACCTTTTCCAAACGCCAGATTCCGAATATACATCATCAGTACATGAGTGGAGGAATTCGGTCCTCCTTTTGTCAGCATCAAGGGCTGTCCATAAATATTAAAACATGCCGTTACGGTCATAACCGTAGTGTATAATATCTGAAATTTAATAGAAGGAAGCGTAATATAAAAAAACTTTTTAATCCTTCCGGCCCCATCAATTGATGCTGCCTCATAGAGTCCCTTATCCACTCCTGCTATATAGATAACCATATTCCCGCCAATCCCCCACCACAGAGACATTACCACAATGGCAATCCAGGCTGATGGCTGATTTTGAGTCAATACAATATCCGTATGCAGCAGTGCATTGATGGGACCCAGGTCTTTATTAAAGATCATACTCCATACCAGTCCCACCGCAGTAATGGAAAATAGCCCCGGTATATAAAACACAGATTGGAATAAACCCGTAAATTTCACTTTTGCTTGAATAGCCAGTGAAATCAAAAAAGGAATTATAATATTTAAGGGCATGGTCAGAAGGACAAATATAATCGTATTCTTCAAACCATTTGTAAACTGATCGTGAAAGGTTGAGGACGTGTTCAGTAAAATTTCTTTATAATTGTCCAATCCTACAAATTGAGGGCTTCCCAGCATGTTCCATCGCGTAAATGATATATAAATACCAAATATAAGTGGAATCAGGCAAAAAACCGTAAAAATCAAAAAGTGCGGGCCTATAAACAACAGATGCGTATATTTCTTCTTTTTTTTATTTGTTTTCTTTATTACGTTGTTATCCACGTAAGCACCTCCTTTTTATACAGGGAAGGGCACACCATATCCTGTACTTTGATATTACGTTTATTTCTGAGCTTCAGCAGCTTTGGCATGCTCTGCAATCTTATCACTTACCTCTGCCTGAGCCTTAGCCAATCCGTCATCTACCGAAAGTTTATCCGTCAGGATATCCTGCATTACTCCATATAGAGCATCGCTGATGTATCCAAAATATGTGTAGTTAGGAAGTGTCAGACTGTCCTTTTCTTCATCGCTGCTCATAAATATTGCCTGGGGTTTGCTTTCAAAATCAGTACCGGATGCTGCCTGTATAGATGCAGGAATATGCCCTGCATTTGCCCACTCGCCGGAATTTTCCCTCACAAATTCTATAAAGGCCCCCATAACTTCTGCCTTTGCTGCTTTCACATCCTCTTTTTCCCCAGTATTATTATAGACTACAAACTGATGTGAGCTCATCCAGTTTAACATGGTCTGATTGTCCAAAGCCATGGTATTGGTCTCTCCCCAGTTCAGATCCGGATAATCCTCTTTATTCAGTGCATTTGCAGTCCAGGTCCCCTCCGGATTGAAAATGATTTTATTGCTGATAAATAAATTGAAATTATCATCGCCTATTTTACTGGAATTTCCCGATGCGTAGATATCTTTCATTTTTTGAATAACATCTCTGGCTTCCTTTGTATCTATATTCGGTTTATCTTCCACTGACAATTCTGTACCCATCTGCGCCAGATATGCCATAAATTGTTCTACGAAGAAATTAGCTCCCCCAAAAGCATAAACTCCATCCTTAGCTGCTGCTTCTCCGATCTCCATCACTTCATCCAGAGTAAGAAGCTGATCGTCCAGAACATGGGGCGCATATTTTTCTACTAAATCTACATTATAATAGGTTACCCATCCGGTCATATCAAGGGGTACACTATATCGCTGACCATTAAAATCCCCAAATTGCCATGCAGTTTCTATATAGTTTTCTTCTTTAATCTCCGGCTGTCCTGCTATGTAACTTTCAATGGGTACCACCATATTTTCGCTTGCATAGAGCGGAATACGGAAGAAATGCACAATCCCCATATCCGGAATATTCTTACCCGAGTTAATTACCGTAGGAATCTTCGTATACATATCATCCCCTGCCATTGATACATTTTTAATGGTGTATTCCGGATCCGTCTCATTAAATTTGTCCACCATAGCCTGCATCGTTTCTCCATCCGGACCCGAGAACGGATTCCAAAACACAATTTCTTTTTTACCAGAACATCCCACTGCCCCTAATGTCAACCCCGCTAACATACATACTGCCAATACTGCTGCCGTCATTCGCTTTGCCTTTTTCATAAGAAATACCTCCATTATACATTTTTTAGTTACCTGATTTGATTGTTACTCTATCGTAATCCGCAGAACCGAACATGCCGGTAAAAGGAATTTGACCTTTGTATTTTCATCCTGCACAGCCATTTCGAAATCTGAAAATATCTTTTTTGTAACTCTTCCCGGATAGTCAAATGTATTGTGACCCGTCATTTCATCACACAGGATCTCCCCTCTAATGGTTGAAGCCGTTCTGCCTAATATGATCAATTCCATATCTGCACTTTCTTCACAGGACAGATTACAAACTGTGGAATATATTATACCATTTTTATCTAAGGACGAGGATTCACTCACCTGCTGCACCTTACTCATTTCTGTCCCCACTTCCCCGCACCACACTTTACTGTCCAGAAGCGTATTCCCCTGATGTTCCTTAAACAGATCAAACACATAATAAGTGGGCGTCAGTACCATCTTCTCCTGATCTGTAAAAATTACCGCCTGCATGGTATTCGTGAGCTGAGCCATATTAGCCATGACCACCCGTCCTGCATATTTATTAAATATGTTCAGTGTTAGCCCCGCAATCAATGCATCCCTCATTGTATTTTGCTGAAAATGAAAAGCAGGATTCGTATCAGGTTCCGCATCATACCAGGCACCCCATTCATCTACGATCAGACCCACCCGTTCTTCAGTATCATAGCGATCCATTACTTTACAGGTACGGTCAATTAATTCGTCCATATACCCTGCCTTCATCAGCGTATGGTACCATTCTTCTCTGGTAAACACAGCAGCACTTCCCTTAGGCTCCCATACATCTGACGGGATGGCATAATAATGAATGGAAATACCGTCCATAAATTTTCCTGCTGTTTTCATAACTTCTTCCGTCCATTCCAGAAGCGGCTCTTTGTAAGCACATCCGGGACCTACTGCAATTTTATAGATCTGATTGTCCTGATAATTGCGGATAAAGGATTGATATTTTCGATAATCATTGGCATAGGCAGCCGCTGTCATATTGCCCCCATATCCCCAGTTCTCATTTCCAATACAGAAATAAGGTACCTTCCATGGCTTTTCCTGCCCGTTTTTCTTTCTGAGAGCCGGCATAGTTCCATCACCGTCTGATGTCATGTATTCAATCCACTGCTGTAATTCCCTGACTGTACCGCTTTCCAGATTTCCATTGATATAAGGTTTACATCCTATCTGACTGCACAATTCCATAAATTCATGGGTACCAAAGCGATTATCTTCTTTTACGCTTCCCCAGCAATTATTCACCTGAACTGCCCGGTCTTCCTGCCTGCCGATTGCATCCATCCAATGATAATCACTGGAAAAACATCCTCCCGGCCAACGTAGTACCGGTAATTTAATCTGTTTTAATGCATTGACCACATCGCTTCGCATCCCTTTTACATTCGGTATTGAAGATTCTGTTCCAACGTACAGCCCTTCATATACACATTTCCCCAGATGTTCTGCAAAATTACCATAAATGTCAGGAGAAATGGTTTCCTTTTTACTATTTGCATCAATAACATAAAATGCCTGCATCAAAATTTCCTCCGCTATATTCTGTCTCGAATACTGTTTTAGAAAACACTATAATTAATATCCTTTTTTCTTGACTAAAACTATATAAATGATAAACCTGTATATATTTTAGATTATTCAAAAGCGCTTTAGAATTTTGTAATCTATGTTGTTAATATATACCCATTTTACTATGTTTGTCAATATATTTTTGTATTTTTTTACTATTAATTTTGGAGGTTTCTAAAATGAAAGAATTAAAAAGCTATAATGATGTGGTGAAATTTTGCAAAGCTATGTCTTCTCCTTTACGTGCATCTATAGTAGAACAGCTTACTATTAAGGAACATATGAATTTACAGGAGCTGGCACAGTCTCTGGGAGTTACAAACGGGGCACTGACGTCCCATATCAAAATGCTGTCGGAAGCAGGCATTATTCATATTGAAAATACAAACGGCGCAAAAGGGGTTCAGAAAATATGTTCTCTGCAAAACTCTACCTATCTTTTACATCTTGCTTCGGATAAGAAGATTTCTGAATGCCATGAAATCGAAATCCCTGTAGGCAGTTATTCTGACTACAGCATCCGGGCAACCTGCGGGCTGGCTACTCCGGAACACATTATCGGATACTTTGATAATCCGGTTTTCTTTGATGATCCGGAACGAATTTATGCCAGTATCCTCTGGTTCTATAACGGATATGTAGAGTACAATATACCTAACTATTTAGAGAAAAACCAACGCCTGACGGAAATCCGTATTTCCCAGGAAATCTCTTCAGAGGCTCCGGGAATACGTGAAGACTGGCCCAGTGATATTCACTTTTCCATCAACAAAAAACCTCTGGGCATCTGGACTTCTCCTTCCGACTTTGGCACTCACCGGGGTGTCTACTCACCGGATTGGTGGCTGGACGGCTACAACCAGTATGGATTGTTAAAAACCTTATCTATTAATGATGAGGGATGTTTTATGGATAATAAAAAGATCAGTGACTACCGTTTATCTGATTTAGGTATACAAAACGGTAAATCCTTTAAATACCGGATAGGGGTGCCGGAAGATTCCCTGAATGTGGGCGGCATGACTTTATTTGGACGCCATTTTGGAAATTATGACCAGAATATTAAGGTATCCCTTATTTATGAATTGACCAGCAAGAAAGACAGCTGATGATATGAATATATTAATAATTGATGTCTGAATAGTCGCACCAAGCCGAGGCAAAAAAACAGGCTCCAAAGTAAATACTTTGAAGCCTGTTTATCCGCCCGCCGGCATATTTCAAACACATATCACCCCTTCACAGCTCCAACCATCATCCCTTTGATCAGATTTTTCTGGAACGTAAGATAGACGATAATAACAGGTAATGCGATAATATTGGATGCCGCTGATATGAGCGGAATGTTCTGTGAATTCTTTCCGCGGAAAAAGTCAAGTCCCAGAGGCAATGTCCTCATGGTTTCACTTTTAATCATGATATTGGGTAGCATGAAAGCATTCCAGGACCACATGAAAGTGAAGATCAGCAGGGATATCAGTGCAGGTTTGATGATTGGTGTCACAATATACCACAAAGTCTGCCACTCATTAGTACCATCCATGCGTGCCGATTCCAGGAGTGATGCCGGGATTTCTTTTACGAATCCGCTTAGCAGAAAGGTTCCAAAAGGCACATTCATGGCTATCGTGGGCAGAATCACTGCCCAGTGCGTATTCATAAGTCCCATGGATTTCATATCGTAAAATAATGGAATTACGATAATTTCCAGTGGGATTACAAGTCCCATAACGATTAATGTCTGAAAAAGATTTCTGCCTTTGAACTTCAGGCAGCTCATGGCATATGACGAAAGCAGTGAAAATAAAAGCACGCCTATTACCGAAAATAAGGATATATACATACTGTTAAAGAGATACTTTGGAAAATGTCCCACTTTCCATGCCTGTATATAATTTTCCCAATGGAGTTTCTGAATATTTCCAAATAGTCCCGACTGCACGATTTCCGCTGTGGTCCGCAAGGATGTAATGACAATCAATGCACAGGGAACCAGCGTGCATAAGCAGCAGATACATAGCACCGCATATACTGCCGGGGTATAATTTTTCTTCTTCCTCATATCTCTTCGCCGCCTTTCCGAAAACGCAGAAATCCTTTTGAAATAAACAGAATAAATATAGTCATAATAACAGCGATTGTAGCACTATAACCTATCCGGTTCTTAACAAATGCTTCATTATACAAATAGTAGGACAGTACATAGGAGCTGTAACCCGGTCCCCCTTTTGTCATTTGATATACAATGTCAAAAACCTTGAACGAATCAATCAGTGCAAACAGCAAAAGGGTTGTAGTCGTAAGCCTTACACTGGGTATCGTAATATAGAAGAACTTTCGAAACGGTCCGCAGCCGTCCATGGTAGCGGCTTCATATAATTCCGAACTGATGCCCTGAATGGCGGCGCTATATACTACTGTACTGAATCCATACCCCATCCAGACAGACATAACCAGTAACGAAATCATAACAAATTTAGTATCCCCCAGCCAGGACTGTGCCAATCCGCCCAGACCTATATTCTCCAGCATTTTATTCAAAGGCCCCATTGCCGGATTATAAATCCATGCCCATATTACTGCTGCAACTACACTGGAAAAAACCTGGGGCAGAAAAAGAATCAGCTGAAAGATCTTTCCATGCTTAATGTTGGAATTCACCAGCAGAGAAGCCTGTATCAGACCTATCGCTATGGGAATAGTACAAGAACAAAGCATCCATATTACATTGTTTTTTGCGGACTGCAGCACCAGTGGATCCGTAAAGAATTCCTTGTAATTTTTCAAACCTGCAAATTCAATTTCCCCTAATCCATCCCAGCTGTTAAAGCTGAGATAAACAGTCTGAAGTAAAGGCCAGCAGACAAAAACAATAAACAGTATCAATGCGGGCATTATAAATACATATGCCATAACATTTATTTTTTTCTTCTTGCGCAGTATCGCTGCTTCTTCCATTTACGTTCACCTCTTCTTTCGCTTTTACTCCTTACCCCACTCCTTTTCAAGGCTGTCACATAACGATTCCGGTGTATGCTGGCCCTGAGTCAGAAGCTGTGTTTCTTTGATCATATAATCCAGATAACCAGGCTTCACATTGTCTAAATAAAACCCGATCTTGGCATTTTTAGTACTTTCAACCACTTCTTTATGCAGCACTGTGGCTTCCACACCGGATACATCTGTTAATGTTGCAGGAGTAAAACTGGCTTCATACCACTTCTTTACGAAATCATCTTCAAAAAAGATATCGATCCAATCCAGTGCCGCTGCTTTTTTATCAGCATCCAGATTTGCATTTAAAGCCCACGCCCCATCCGTCGCATCTACGATATATGGTTCTGAATCTGCTGAGAATCCCGGGAAAATAAATGCGCCAATGTTGAGTCCGCTGGCTTCAAAATTTGCCAGGCTCCAATCACCATCGATCGTAAATGCTGTTTTTCCCTGGCTGAAAAGTGCCGGGACATCATCTCCTTTTACTCCTTCAAAGTTCTCTCTGTAATAACCTTTTTCATACCAGTCACTGATATGTGCAAATGCATCGGTTACTGCGGTTTTCATGTTATCGGAAAATGCTTTTTTATAATACCAGTCATCAATGTCTTCTTTTGGAGCTGAATTCAGTATCATACTCTCTGCCGCCCAGATAATCTGATAGTAATTATCACCGCCGCATTCCGTAGGGATATAGCCCGCTTCCTTTGCTTTTTGCATAATTATTTCCAGCTCTTCTACGGTCTTTGGTACCTGAACGCCAATTTCTTTGAATATATCTTTATTGTAATATACTACAATGGGTGCCATAAGAAATGATGCACTGTAATACTTATCCGGAGTACGGAGATTATTAAATTCAATAGATCCCGGAACAGACTTTTCAATCCATCCTCTCTCAAGTACATCCTCCGTAATATCCATAAGATAATTATTTTCCATCAGCGCCTGCTGGTTCAAATCATCCAGGTAAATCATATCATATCCGTCACCTGAACTAAATTCCAGTTTCAGTTTCTGGGCATAATCACTGGTGCTCTCATTAACTACCGTTACATTAGGCCATTTTTCATTTAATTTCTGTGCTGCCTCCTCTAACAGAGCAGTTCTCACTTCTCCATTCAAGGATGAAGTAAAACGAAGTTCAAAGGTTGCATTATAGTCAATTTCCGCTGATTTTCCTGCCTGGCTCTCTGCCCCTTCACTGCCCGGTTCAGACTTTTCTGACTCTGTTTTCTCCGGCTGCTTTTCTTTGTTTCCAATCCCCATACATCCTGCCATTGTTCCTGCTGTCATACATATACATAATACCGCTGCAATTATTTTTTTCCTCATAATCTGCTTCTCCTTTTACTCTGCTATGTTCAAAAGCTTCTGGGCTACAGGGTTCTTTTTATATAAGCCTTGTTCACTTCCCAAAGTTCATCTACAATATTTCTTGCAGCATCTGTGCTATTTATAACAGGATCGGCTAAAAGTGCCTGATAAGCCATCTCTTTGTCACCATACATTGCAGCACGGACAGCCATTTGCTGTGCTCCTACCTGAAGGGTAAGCAGCGAACTGATATTCTGCGGCAGCTTCCCGATATGTACCTTATGCACTCCATTTTTATCCACTATAATTGGAATTTCAACAGCTACATCATCCGGCAGATTCGTAATTGCTCCGCCATTATATACAACTGCCGAAGGAATAAAAGTTCTTTTGCCGGTATGCAGGGCTGTAATTACTTCCATGGCTTTCTCTCCCGATTTTACCAACCATTTTTCTGCACCGGCTTCCCCATCGATTACTTCACGGACATCCTTTTTCATCTGGATTCGCTCCTGCTCATCCTTGTCAAAATCATAGCCTTCCATACCTGCCTCATACCCATATGGAAGATATTCACCCAGATGATCATCGGAACAGGTAGGCCACATTCCAACTGCCCGGAACATCTTTCTTGTAAATGGTTCAAATTTGCTGTCATAGCTTTTCTCTTTTTCTCTTAATTCTTCATAGAGATTTTCTCCCGTCTCCCGGTCACGAATACTGAGCAGCCACTGAAAATGATTCATTCCCGCTGCAGACACTTCAATGCTTTCTTTCTCCCTGCCCAATACTTTACTCACATCATCCTGCGCCATGAAGATTCCATGACAAAGACCTATACATTTAATATTTGTATATTGATTGACAGCCAGTACAATTCTGCTTTCCGGATTGGAAAAATTCAAAAACCATGCATCGGGGCATAATTTCTCCATATCCTTACAGATCTCCATAATGAGAGGAATCGTGCGCATTCCAAAAAACAATGCACCCGGACCTCCGTTTTCCCCAAGACAATGCTTAATGCCATATTTTAATGGAACCTGAAAATCCTTTTTCCAAAGCTCACACCTTTCAATAGCCAGACTGTTAACCACATAATCTGCTCCCGGCAGCACATCCCTTCTGTTACTTGTCTTTTCGATTCTGAGATTCATTCCGGACGCCTCGTTCATCTTAAGTGCCAGCTGATACATTCTTTCCAGATTCTGCTCATCGATGTCCACAAGAGAAAGGGTACTTTGCTCCAATTCCCTGGTGGTAAAGAGATCCTTAAATGTAGGAATCCCAAATGACATGCTCCCTGCCCCAATAAATACAATTTTTGCTTTACTCATAATGATCCTCCTTATTCATATGCTTTTGTTATCATTGCTTTATAATTCTCCCAGGGAATATAATTGGGAATACTGTTTCCTGACCCCAGCGCATATCCTCCCCGGTCAAATGTGCGTTCCAGCATTTGTTCAGAACGTCTCCCTACCTCTTCCGGTGAAGCGGAAGATAAAAAGTTTACATCTATTCCCCCAAGAATTGCTATATCCGGATACAAATCTTCATAAGCCTTTTCAACCGGAATGATATTATCTTCATAGGAGTGCCTGCCATCATATCCCATATTTTGAATGATATCCTCAATCACTCCGCTGTATTGTCCGCATGAGTGCAATATGGCATATCTGCCACCGGCATGTGCCATACGGACAATTTCCTTATGCCATGGAAAGAGATACTTGCGATATACCTCAGCCGGCAGCAGGGTCTGTGTGTTAAATCCCCAGTCATCCCCAACCACCACCCCTTTGATATGAGGATTCTCCAGCATATGGCGGTAATCATCCACGGTACGTTTTCCTACCTGTTCAAAAATATCGGCAGCCAGAGATTCATCGTCATAAAGCATATAGCAGAGATTTTCATACCCTACCAGCTTTATTATACTTTCCAGCGGTCCATCACTGGACCAGGCTAAAAATTCCATTCCCTTGGGCAGATATCCTGCCAGTTTGTCTATGTAAGTATAGTCATAATCCGCTGCTGAGGGCCAATTATATTGTTCAAAGGATTTTCTGTCTGTTATAACGGCTCCGTCATTTAAGGAAAAGGACTTCTTCTCTTCCTTAATTCCGGCGTGAAATGAAAATTCAGTTGGCATGATTAGTGAATAATCATAGCCCAGCTTATCGTATGTTTCTATTAGAGCAATATCTTTTTCCAGCTTATTTTTACCGGTTAAGCATCTGCCGGATACTCTTTCTATTATCTCATCGCAGACAAACAGTTCAAACAATGTAGGTCTTTTGGGTCTCTGCTTTTCTAAAACTAATTCCAGATTGCGAAAATCAGGCTCTCTCTCTGGAGGTCTTATCATTGCTGCTCACCTCCTTTTTCCATTGGCTTATATATTCTTTTAATTCATCCGGATTTGGACTTTTCCCATTTACTACATAGAAACCGCTGGTAGCATTTGCTGCCGCCAATGCCTGTTCGATATCCATCCCCATCATAATGCCATATACCAGGCCGGCATTGAAATTATCACCACCCCCTGTGGAAATCAAAGGCTTTTCTACGTATTTATTGGGAATATAATACTGCTTCCCGCCGGAAAAAGCATACGCTCCATCCAGTAAATGCACTACTAAATATTGAATCCCGCAATAGTTTCTGATCACTTCACCCATCTTTTCAAAATCTGATTCCTGTAATTCTTTTGGTATTGTGTTGCAAATGGTTTCCATTTCATTTCTATTCAAGCTCATAATAACATCAAAGTAAGACGAAAATTCCCGAACCAATTTTAACATTTCACCGATATCTTCTTTACTTCTTCTGGAGCAGTCAGAGATATCGATAAAAACAGACTTTTTTTTCTTTTCAGCCACTTTCGGAAGTATGTTTCTCAATATACCTTTCCATATTAATGTTCCTCCCGCCATCTCACTCCAGTTCATGAAAGCCAATACATCAGCTTCTTCTAAATACGCAGAGAATTTTTTCTCACCTATACGGTTTATAAGAACCTCATAATCTAATTCATTGATATCCGAATTCTCAGCCAGCATCACTTTGCCATCCTGAAATTCTAATGCCGTACAGTGTCCCGGGTTCGTAATACTCACGATTTCTACATTGCTGTTTCCATTGGAAAATACCTCCTGCACTTTTGGATATCCAAAGGCGCCAACACATTTGCTGCTTATGCCAAATGCCGCCAGGGCTTCGGCAAAAATAATGGTGTTTCCCCCAACCTTTTCTGTTATTTTCTGCAATTCAATCGAACAGCTTTTACTCGCCTTCGTTTTCAAATAGCTACCGAATTCCGAAATGGTTTCAAAATACTTCTTCTGGTCGTTAATACCGGAGCGGACAGGTTTTACCAGCAAATCTACGTAGCCATCAAAGCCGGCAAAGACTTTCCACTTAAATTTTCCGTTCGTTTGATTTTCGAGACAGGATTCTACACGGTTTAATACCTCTTCCATCTAAGGATTCCTCCTCCCTTTTTTTAATTATTAACTAACTTTGTTAATTAATTCCATTTATAGAAAGTCATACCCCTTCCGGAATACAACTTTTTATTATTCTGACTTGTATTACACAGGCAGTAATGTTCCAGACTCCATTTATCAATCAGATTCCAATGTTAACAATTCAACGATTTTTTTCTTTGTAACCATAGACGCAATGCCCGTCAGTCCGCTGTCTGAGGAAGACTGCAGCCGGATAGAACTATCCGTAAGAGACATCTGTTCCACATGCTTTTTTACTTCCGTCAATAAATCCTCACCCAGAACCTCCGTAACGATACCACCTATTACAATATTTCCACAATCCAAAAGCATGGTTGTATTGTTTATGCAAAGCGCAATGGGAAGTGCTACATATTCTATAAGTTTCTTTTTTGTATCAGAATCCAGCCCGCTGCCATTACTAAAATCCACTCCGAACTTTTCTTCCAGTACCCGATAGCTGATTTGGGATTCCAGCCAGCCGGCGTTTTTCTTTCTTTCAATATCATCACCCAGGAAACAGATATAGCCAATCTCTCCGCACATATGATGCTTTCCTCTGCGAAGCTGACCATTTAATACAATACCTGCACCAAGTCCTGTTCCTATTGATATAAATACCAGATCTTCTTTTTCACTGTATCCTGCCCTTTGAAATTCTCCTAAAACCTGGGCATTAGCATCATTTTCTATCATGACAATTGCCTTGTATTTGTCCTCTAATTTTCCAATTTCATCTCTGATCACAAGCGGTTCATTTACCTGAATAAGCGGCGCCGTAATAATCGTACATTTCTTTTCATCGTAAGCTACCGGCAGAGCAATTCCGATCCCAAATAGCTGAGATTCTGATATACCGGCTTCCTCTAAAAGCTGTTTTACAAGCCTGTTCAGAATTTCCGGCATGATAAAGGAAAAATCCGGCGTTATTTCCATACTCTTTTTATATATAATGCGGTCTGCTAAATCCACCACACCCATACTTAAAAAATCACCTTCCAGAAAAAATGCAGCTACATACATTAAACCCGTGTTCAACTTCAACATACGCGGCTTTCTGCCTACCGAAACTTCACTCTGGCTGAAATCCCCCTGTCCCACTTCTATAACAAGCTTTTTTTCTATTAAAAAGTTTACGATCTTAATAACAGTAGGGGAACTGATTCCCGTAAGTTTTGCTAACTCCGCTTTTGAAGTAGATTCTTTTTCTTTAATAATCTGATATACAATCTGACGATTCATATCTTTTAAATGAGACGGTACATAATTTTTCATTTGACATCACCTTCATTAACTAACTTTCTTAATTAATTGTATATTATGTTCATTAATTTGTCAATACATAAATAAAAATATAATTTATATACAAAAACAGTTGACTTTTTGTCATAAAAATCATATAATCCAATTAATTAAGAAAGTTAGTTAATATATTGAGGAGGTATTTATCCATGAGAAAAATCATTTCAAGCATTGAGGTTCTGTCTCCCTCTGAGATTCAGATGATCCATGACTCTTCCATTCAGATTTTAGAGACCATTGGTATCCACGTACCCTGTAGAGATGTACTTGACCGCTGTTCTGATTTGGGTGGAAACGTCGATTATGAAAAAGAAATATTACGGATTCCTGAAAAAGCGATGGAATTGGTATTGGACACGATCAAAAAACGGAACCGGCAGTCCTTTGAAAAAGAGATTTTAGAAAATGATATCCGTGCTCATATTTCCACACAGGTATTTTATACAGACTACCATACAAAGACCAGCCGTTATGGTATCAGAAATGATAATTTAAAGGGGTTTGCCCTCCTTGAGCACCTGGAAAACTTCCGATACTCCAGTCCGGTGGTTGTTCCTTCTGATGTGCCCGACCAGATATCGGATCTGATTAATTATCAGGATATCTATAAATATTCCAGCAAACCGGGGGGAACTTATGTTTTGACTCCCTTATCTGCCAAATACATACTGGAGTTGAATAAGCTCATGGGTAAAGAAAGTAATTATCTTCTGGAGACAATTACCCCTCTTTCCTTCAAAAAAGATACACTGGAAATGGCTCTTTTATTTGCAGAAAATGGTGGATCACTGTCCCTGGGTCCTATGGGAATGAGCGCTGCTACTTCCCCTGCCTCAATCGCAGGAACTATGACTCTGGAAAATGCGGAAATCATTGCAAGTATGTTTATCGCCTACGCTTTAAACGGGCAGATCTCAAACTATAGTGCTCCGGTTCATTCTATGGATCTGAAAACCACTCTTTGCTCTTTTGGCAGTCCGAACCAGGCATTGTTTGGCATTGCCGTTGGACAGATGTCCCGGTTTTACGGAGTCTCTGGCATGTCTAATGCTGGCCTTACCGATGCTCTCATGCCGGATTTCCAGGCCGGAATTGAAAAGGGTCTGACTGCTGCATTTAATTTCTTGTCGGGAACCCGTTCCATGGGTGCCCAGGGCATTGTGGGTGCTGATCAGGGGATCAGTCTCGAGCAGCTGGCTTTGGATAACGAATGGATTAACTACTATAATTATATTACAAAAGGATTTGAGGTATCAGAAGAGAGCATTGGCTTGGATGTAATCCGTGAAGTAGGAATCCGGGGAAATTTCCTTTCCGAAGAGCACACTTTGGACTGGATGCACGAAAGTTATCTCCAGTCCGGAATCTTTTTGAGGGAAAACTGGACGAACTGGACCAGCGGATCTCAGAAAGAACTGCTGGATCGTGCTCATGATCTGGTTGAAACGGCCACTAATGGTTATCTGAACCGGGAGCCTGTGATTTCAGACTCTCTCTGTGAGGAAATAGACCGTATTATCGCTGATGCAAGGGAGGAGATTCTATGAATTTAGAAATCTTTGACTCCTATGAGGATATGTGCCGCAGTTCAGCAAACGAAATATTGTCAAACCTGCAAGAAAACCCGCAGCAATTGCTGTGTATCGCTGCCGGACACACCTCCCTTGGCTTATTGAAAGAATTAGTTCAGGCATATCAGGAAGGCAGAGCCGACTTTTCAAGAGCATCCTTTGTTGCTATGGATGAGTGGCTGTATATGACACCGGACATTAAAGACAGCTGCGGCTGTTTTCTTATGGATCATTTTTTAAATCATGTAAATTACCATCCACAGAATGTACGCTTATGGGATGCCTCAAAAAAGGATATGGAAACAGAATGCAGTGAAATAGAAGCTTTCATGAAAGAACATTCCCGCTATGAATGTATTGACATTTTGATTCTGGGTGCGGGTATGAATGGACATCTTGCGCTGAACGAACCTGGTTCGGATTTGTTCGCAAGGGCACATATCACGTCTCTGGATCCCATTACCCAAAAAGTGGGGCAAAAATACTTTACCGGAGAAACCGTTCTGCAAGGGGGAGCCACTTTAGGCATACAAAATTTCCGGGAAGCAAAACGCTGTATCCTTATGATTAATGATTCTCACAAAGCCGATATCCTGTATCAGATTATGCAGGCAGGCCACAGCGATCCCAATCTTCCCGCGACTGCCATCCTGGAATTTGAAAATGCTTCTCTGTACTGCGACCTTGCTGCTGCTTCTAAATGGATAAATAAATAATTATATGCTCAGCAAAAAACAGAGAAGCCTGACTGATTACTCAGCGGCTTCCCTGTTTTACATTATTTTAGGAGTTATCTTTGTCTGGCATCTGCTTCTTCAGCCATACGATTACAACTGTGTCTCTCCGTTTGATGATACTTCACTTTGTGTTCCTTCGCTTTGTGTCTCCTCATTACGGATTTTCTACATTCTGTGTCTCTTCCCCAATTACATCCTCCTGTACTTCTTCCGCTTCCGTTGAAATCTCGGACGCATCTTCCGTTACTGGTGCTGTCATTCGGTTTTCATTTTCTTCCTCTACCACAAGCGTTATTTCACCAAATACGCTCTGGTCTGCATTGGATACCGCTGATATGACTGCGGTTCCTGCGCCGATTCCGGTTACAACTCCATCCTGTGATACAACGGCTGCAGCTTCATTATCTGATGTCCAGGTAACGGATTTGTCTACGGCATCCGATGGATTTACTGCTGCGCTCAGAGTCAGCGTGGCATTTACTTTTAGCTGAGTGGAACCGCTGGATGTAACTTCAACTGTGCTTGGCTTTAACTCAACAATTGTCAGATCAATGGATGCCTCTTTACCGGAACCATCATTAGCCGCTGCCGTGATTCTGACACTTCCTGCTGTCAGTGGTGTAACCTTTCCTGTGCTGTCAACTGTTGCAACACTTACATCACTTGAGGACCATGTGAATGTTTTTCCTGTGAGTGCCGGTGTCACTTCTGCGGTTAACTGTACTGCGTATGGGCTTCCACCCCAGCCTGCCGTCTTAGTTCCTAATGCAATTGCATCTGCCTGAACACCCTGGGGTGTCTTTATTTCTACATTCTGGATTTCTTCTCTGCCTGTAACGGTTATGATTACACGCTGATAGTAATTTAAATTGTGTGCACCATTGTCAGTTACCTGGATTACCATATGGATGGTATCGCCGTTCTGTGCATCTTCCGGAATAACGAAGCTTGCTGTATCGGTGTTTTTACCGGTAACGGACATATTGCCATCTGCAGTACCTGCATAAGTATCAGCTTCATAGTACTGCCACCATTTGTAAGTCAGCTTGTCACCATCCGGATCAGAACCTTCTGCATGGAGTTTTAAACGTTCTCCAGGTGCTGCACTCAGATCGATTCCTTCTTTTACACTTACCGATGGCATATGGTTTGCATCAGCATAATCAGATGCGATACACCAGTCTGCACGTGCTGCGAAATCACTTTGAATATCATTGAACCATCTGGTTAAGGTATATGCGGTGTCTTCGCTATTGGTATAGATATTGTAATCTTTTACCGTATTTTTGTATGTTCCGTCTTCCATGACTCCAAATCTGCCTCCCCAGCCTCCGTAGGTTGGATCTTCCAGGCTTCGCAGCCCTGTGTCAAGGAGGTAGAAGAAAGATGGTGAATCCCCTTCTGATATGAAATCATAGCGGTTATACTGAGGATTCTTTAACAGATACTCTTCGGATCCTCTCTGTTCGTTTGCATCTTCTCCTTCTAATATTGTGCCATCGCCCATCAGTTTATAGTTTGCAAGCAATGCTCCATGTCCGGTCTTAATGTTATTGTAATACCAGTCACCCTGGAGTTTTTCTGTCAGTGGCTCTGCTACACGTTTCCACATATAAGCAAACTGCCAGAAGTTTCCGCCATCGTTGATTACTTTAATTCCAGGCCAGTGTGTTGCGATGTAATCTGAATAGGTTGCATCCTGATTCAGGATAATGTAGATCACAGCCTTATCATAGATCTTCTGCTGTATTGCTGCCCACTGATCTGTTCCGCTGTACTCTTCTTCAATTGATTTCAGAGCTCTCGCCGTGGTATTAGTACCGCCCCAGGTCTGGATATATAAAGTACGTTCATCATCATCCAGAAGAATGTCTTTCATAAATTCAGATCCTTCGGTGATCTCTTCCATTTCACCAACGTTCTTGATGTTACCGATCTTCAAAATACTCTTTAAGTATTCCGGTGAAGGATAATCTGCGGAATGTACTTTCAGATTCTCATATACTTCTTCGTAATCATCTAATACTTCCCCTGCCCATGCTGTTCCGGTCCATCTCTTTGGTGCGATACCCTTATCCGGATCTCCGGCATAGTGGTATGTAGAGCTGCTTAAAATCAAGCCTGCTATATCCATCTCATTGGAGTAAAGCATCAGACGCATAAAGGAATCCATGTCATCCACTTCTCCATCTGTTGTTACAATCGTTCTTACTTTACTACTGTTTGCATCATCTTTTGCTCTGGTCACTTTGATTTCAAATGTTGCCATTACGTTTTTGTCAATCTTAGAAACCGCTGTAATCGTTGCTGTACCAAATGATACACCGGTTATCTGTCCTTTATCCGATACTGTTGCAACCGCTTCATTATCAGAGCTCCAGCTTACATTTTTATTGGTAAGCGTTTCCGGTAATACCACTGCACTCAGTGTTGTCTTAGCTCCGGCTTCTATGGAAGCTTCTCCTGTAATTGTAACGCTTTCTACTGTCTGGGCACCCTCTACGGTGATCAGAATTTCCTGATAGTGTGACAGTGAGTGTGTTCCATTATCAGATGCCTGTACTAAGATTATCAGTGTATCGCCTTCTTTTGCATCTTCCGGTACTGTAATGGTAGCCATATCTGAATTGGCTCCCTTGATATAAATGCCTTTGTTCGCTTCCGGTTCCACATAAGTATCAGCCTCAAAATACTGTGACCATTTGATTGATACATAATCGCCGTCCGGGTCGCTTGCTTCTGCGTGAAGTTTCAAGGTCTCCCCTGGTTTTGCAGTGAAGTCCAGTCCCTCTTTGATGGACAGCTCCGGTGCGTGGTTTGCATCTTCATAGTTGGGAGTAATACACCAGTCTGCACGTGTTGCAAATTCATGCTGCAGGTCTGCCATCCAGCGCCAGTCAGAGTTCACCATCTTATCCTGTAACGGGTCATAATCCTGAACTGTCTTATACCAGTTGAGCTGCTGTCCCTTGGAGTTCTTCATGCTGGTATCCAGATAATAACGTCCGCCGTAGCTTCCGAATGCCGGGTCTTCTAAGGATCTTAATCCGGTATCCATCAGATAGAAGAAGCTTGGTGAATCTCCTTCGGAAAGGAAATCATACCTCTGGTACTTCATTCTTCCCCACCAGTTTGTGCTGTCAAGGAGTTCTTCATTGGTTCCGAACTGGCTTCCATCCTCTTCTCCGTCTAAATAAGTTCCGTCACCCCATGTTACATAATTGTCTAACAATGCACCGTGTCCGTAATCCAGGTTCTCTCTCATCCATGCTCCGGAGAGGGTTCTCTTGCCTTCGCTGTCTACGCTGCCTGCTGTTCTGGACCATGCATAGCCGTATGTGGTTCCGCCGCCTACATTCAGGAATGCGATTTCCGGCCATTCTTCACCGATATACTGATCATAGGTCTGGTCCTGTTTTCCGAATGCACAGATCATTGCCTTGTTCACGATCTTTTCGCGGATTGCTGCCCATTCGTCTGTTTCTTTGTATTTTTCTTCAATACTCATCAGCGCTCTGGTGATGGTATTTGTTCCGCCCCATGCCATGAGGTACAGCTTTCTCGGATCGTTATCCAAGAGTGCTTTTTCTACTAATTTAGAACCTTCTGTTTCATTTTTCACATCACCTTTGTATCCGATATTTCCGATTTTGATAATGCTGCGGATATAATCAGGTGTGGGGTAATTCGGGTCATGTGTACGCAGATTCTCATATACTTCCTCATAATCATCTGCATATTCATTCATCCAGTCCGTTCCCGGCCAGCGGTACTTCGTCTGGGAAGCTGCATCTGCGGCATCCGGATCACCGATCCAGTGGAACTGTGAGCTTGTCTGGATAATTCCCTGGAAATCAATTTCGTTTGCATAAAGCAGTGCATGTACCAATGAGTTCTGGTCGTCTACTTCTGCATCCTGTGTGATAATGGCTCTCGGGTTCTGGTTTGCAGGATCATTATCTGCCCTTGTTACCTGAATCTCAAATGTTCCGGAGATTTTATTATCTACTTTTGATACAGCGGTAATCGTTGCTGTTCCAACTGAAACGCCGGTTACCTGTCCTTTATCTGTAACAGTTGCCACTGCTTCATTATCAGACTTCCAGGTTACATTTTTGTTGGTTAAAGTTTCCGGTAATACAACTGCGTTCAATGTGGTTTTACTGCCAGCTTTCAGTTCAGAAGCTCCGTTTACCGTGACGCTTTCTACCTGCTGTGCGCCTGTAACAGTAAGGATTACACGCTGGTAGTGGTTCATGTTATGTGCTCCATCATCTGTTACCTGAACTACCAGATGAATGGTATCACCGTCTTTTGCATCAGCGGGTACCACAAAGCTTGCTGTATCGGAATCTTTTCCGATAATATTAAATTTACCGTCTTCGGTTCCTTTATAAGTATCTGCTTCGTAATACTGCCACCATTTGTAAGTTAGCAGATCGCCATCCGGGTCTGCACCGTCTGCATGTAATTTTACTCTTTCCCCTGGCTGTGCCGTCAAGTCCAGTCCTTCTTCCACCGATACGGTTGGCCTGTGGTTTGCTTCGGTGAATTCATCTGCCACGCACCAGTCTGCACGTGCTGCAAAATCCCCCTGAATATCATTAAACCAACGGGTAAGTGTATAAGTTTTGTCGTCTTTCTGTGTATAGATATTGTAATCTGATACGGTATTCTTGTAGGTGCCGTCCGGCTCTACGCCAAATCTTCCGCCCCAGCCGCCGTAAGTGGGATCTTCCATACTTCTAAGTCCGGTATCCAGCAGGTAGAAGAATGATGGAGAATCTCCTTCAGAAATAAAATCATAACGATTGTACTGGGTATTTTTGATTAAATAATCTTCGCTTCCGCGCTGCTCATTGGCATCTTCACCTTCCAGAATCGTTCCGTCACCCATTAATTTGTAATTCTCAAGTAATGGACCATGTCCTGTTTTGATATTGTTATAATTCCAGTCACCCTGGAGTTTCTGTGTCAGCGGTTCCGGAACACTCTTCCACATATAAGCAAATCTCCAGAAGTTTCCGCCATCGTTGATTACTTTAATACCAGGCCAGTTCTTGGCAATGTAGTTGGAATATGTAGCATCCTGGTTCAAAATAATGTAGATTACTGCTTTGTCATAAATTTTCTGCTGGATTGCTTCCCACTGGTCTGTGCCTTTATACTCTTCTTCAATTGATTTCAGAGCTCTTGCAGTGGTATTGGTTCCGCCCCAGGTCTGTATATAAAGTGTTCTGTCATCATCGTCTAACAGAATATCTTTCATGAACTCTGAGCCTTCTGTGATTTCATCCATTTCGCCTACATTTTTAATGTTACCGATTTTCAGGATACTTTCCAGATATGCCGGGGTAGGATAATCCTGTGAGTGAACGGTTAAGTTTGCATATACTTCGCCGTAATCCTCCAATACTTCGCCTGCCCATGCAGTGCCGGTCCATCTCTTTGGAGCTATACCCTTATCCGGATCACCGGCATAGTGATAGGTAGAGCTTGTCAGAATCAATCCGGCAAGGTCCATCTCGTTGGAATACAGCATCAGACGCATGAAGGAATCCATGTCATCTACTTCGCCATCTGTTGTCACGATGGTACGCACTTTATCTTTGTTTGTTACCTCAACTTTAATTTCTGCTTTTTTATTGCTTCCGTCTGTTGTTTCAACGGTTATCACAGCTGAGCCCTGAGCCTTTGCAGTGATCACACCTGTATCGGAAACTTCAGCCGCATTGCTGTCGGAAGAGCTGTAACGCAAGGTCTGATTGGTAGCATTTGCAGGTGTTATATTTGCAGTAATTTGCTTTGCCTCACCTGGTGCAAGAACCAAATCATTTTCAGCTGCTGCCAAATCGGTGATCTTAACTTCTACATCAGATACACTCACACGGACAGATGCCTGTTTATTGCTTCCATCCTGTGTTGTTACCGTAATCACTGCAGAGCCTTTCCCTTTTGCTGTAACCGTTCCGTCAGATGATACTGATGCCACATCCGGCGCGGAACTTGCATAGCTTACATTTTTGTTCGTTGTATTGACTGGTGATACGACTGTCTGTAATTTTTGGCTTGCGCCTGTTTTCAGAGATAACGTATCCGGAGTGACTGCCACATTTGCAGCCATAACCGGATTTACCGTAACGGAAACGGTGGATGCTTTTTTACTTCCATCCTGAGCCGTTGCAGTAATTGCTGCGGTACCCGTTGCTTTCGCCGTAACAACACCATCGCTGGATACGGATGCTACATTAGCATTTGAAGAAGTATAGGTAACGTCCCGGTTGGTTGCTTTGGCTGGTTTTACAGAAGTCTTTAACTGTTTAGACATTCCAATGGACAGCGATACCTGTGCCGGTTTTAATGTTACTTTTGTAACCGGAACTGCACTGGCTTTAATCTTTACCGTTGCACTTTTTTTACTTCCATCTGTTGCTTTAATTGTAATTGTTGCAGTTCCTTTTCCTTTTGCAGTTACTACACCTTTGGATGTAACCGCAGCTACCTTTTTATCCGAAGTTGTGTATTTCAGCTTCTTAACAGAAGCATTTGCAGGAGCGATCTTGGTTTTAATCGTAAATTTCTTCCCAACCTTCAGTGTTTTGCTGGATACCTTCGGTGTGATTTTTGTAACATAGGTCGGCTTCTTTACGGTAAATTCACACTTCGTTGACAGGGTTTTCTTACCAACTTTTGCAGTGGCTTTGATTGTTGCAGTCCCCGGTTTTACACCTTTTACCAATCCGGTTTTCGAAACAGAAGCCACTTTTTTATCGGTAGTAGACCATTTAATTTCAGCTTTTGCACTTGCAGGCGCTTTTACTACCTTCAGCTGCTTTGTCTGTCCTTTATACACAGAAGCTTTCGTTGAACTCATGGTTATCTTTTTCAGTTTGGAAGATGCTGCCTGAACTTCCAAAGGTTTTGCGTAGGTAAGTGAAGAACACACCATTGCAGCAGCCACTACTGTGGCAATTGCTTTCTTTAACTTCATTCCTTTCCCTCTCTTTCTTGTCCCTGCTTAAAAAGTTTTCTCCTCTTTCTATTCCTGATAATCAAAAGCGCTTAATTTGTCTGCATTATCTTTTGTAATTGCAATACAGTCTACCAGCTGCTTCTCATCCAGACCTGTGGTTCCGTTTTTCAGATATGCATCTGCCTGCTCCACTGCCATTCTTGCGATCTTGGCTGCCTGCTGCAATGCTGTTGCGGTAGCTTTTCCATCTTTGATCAGATCTCTTGCATTGTCAGAACCGTCTACACCGATTACCGGAACATTCAGTCCTGCTGCATCTAACGCTGCTACTGCACCTTCTAACATCGTATCATTTCCACAAATAACACCGGCAATATCCGGATTGGACTGAAGAATGGTTTCCATCTTTTCAAATGCTTCTGTCTGTTCCCAGTTTGCGGACTGCTGAGCAACCATTTCCATATCCGGATACTGGTCAATTACTTCATGGAATGCATTGGAGCGAACGGCTGCATTGGTATCAGATTCCTTACCTAAGAGCTCTACGTATTTCCCTTCTTCGTTCATTGCCTCGACAAATACTTCCGCTACTGCTTTGGCTCCCTGATAATTATTAGCAACGATCTGGGAAATTGCCACACCCTCTTCATTGATTTCACGGTCGATTAAGAATGTTGGAATATTTGCATCTTTAGCTTTTTTTACAGCTTCAATTGTTGCATCTGCACCAGCATTATCACAGATGATTGCCGCAGCCTTATCGGCGATTGCCGACTCAAAATGTTCCATCTGCTTCGTTGCATCATCATCATGTGATAAGGTCTTTACTTCGTATCCAAGTTCTTTTGCTTTCGCTTCTGCTGCTGTAGCTTCCGTACCGAAGAATGGATTGGAATGGGACGGTGTAATGACATAAACAATATTGGAACCGCCTCCTGTTAAAGCTGCCACATCGGCACTTTTTTCTGTCTGAGTTTCTGCTGCCTGTGTTTCCTCTGCTTTTGTTTCCGCCTGAGTTTCAGCCTTTGTCTCAGCCTGAGTCTCTGCCTTTGTAGCTGCCTCTGTCGCTTCTGTTGCAGCCGGTGTTTCTGCCTTCTGGCTGTCTCTTATACACATCTCCGAGCCCACGAGACCAGAGAGGATCTCGTATGCCGTCTTCTGCTTGAAAAAAAA